>Ga0075421_100001748_pt1 | contig 25574 bp, 15 predicted proteins | sample SoiMetdeltSBSDD5_FD_75292 | JGI IMG/M metagenome (GOLD analysis project Ga0075421, IMG submission 75292) | Bulk soil microbial communities from a Populus tree surrounding site in Tennessee, USA - Soil MetaG P. deltoides SBSDD5 | ecosystem: Environmental > Terrestrial > Soil > Tree plantation... | reverse complement strand
CCGTTGAAAACAAACAACCACCGCCCGCCAACGAAGCCATCGAAGCCACTGAAACTTCCGAACCTCCCGGACCTCCCGAACCCGATCTCCGCAAGGACTTCGACCCACCTCCAGTCGACCCCGCCGAAGCCGCCAACCGCCGCCACGGCCGCTTCACCCCCTTTCCCGAGCAATCCCCTCACACCTTCGAGCTCGTCTGGATCTCCGAACCCAGAAACAAGGACTTAGATCCCCACGCGCCTGGGCCGCGCACGCCGCGCGGTTAGCGCATCCGTGGTTTATCTGAGGCTAAAAGTTCCGGCGCTCTTTCCCCGCGATACCATATCCCCGTGAAGCTCTCCGACCGGTTCACAGCCGAATCCGGCCACCATTACCTCACCGGAATCCAGGCCCTCGTCCGTCTCCCCATGGACCAGATGCGCCTCGACCGCCGCGCCTCGCTTCGCACCGGTGCCTTCATCTCTGGCTATGAAGGCTCGCCCCTCGGCGGCTACGACATCGCCCTCGCCCGGGCGGGAAAGCTCCTCTCCGATCTCGACATCCACTTCGTCCCCGCCGTTAACGAAGACCTCGCCGCGACCGCAATTCTCGGCACCCAAATCCTCTCCGCCGCTGGTCCCGCCCGTGTCGATGGCGTTGTCGGCATTTGGTATGGCAAAGGTCCTGGCGTCGACCGCTCCGGCGACGCACTTCGCCATGCCAATCTCGCCGGCACCACCGGCCTCTCCGCCGCCCTCGTGCTGGCAGGCGACGACCACGCCTGCAAAAGCTCTTCCATCCCGCATCACTCCGACTTCAGCCTTCTCAACGTCGGAATTCCTATCCTCCAACCCGGCACTCCACAAGAGATTCTCGACTTCGGCCTATACGCCATCGCCCTCTCGCGCCACTCCGGCGCATGGACCTCGCTCAAGCTTGTCACCAACGTCTGCGACGGCGGCGCATCCGTCGATGTCGCCCTCGACCGCCATCGCTACACAATCCCCGGCGGCTATCGAAAAGTGTCGAGCGGCATGCTCGTCCCTACCGTTGCCAATAGCCTCGAAGTCGAAGCCTATGTTCACCGCATGGACGCCGTCCGAGCCTTCTACGATCTCAACCCCATCGACCGCATCCACGGCGCTCGCACCAATGCCCGCTTCGGCATCGCTGCGGCCGGCAAGGTTTACCACGATCTCGTCCAATCCCTGCGCGACCTCTCGCTCGACGAGTCCACGCTTAATTCCCTCGGCATCCGCATCGCCCAATACGCGCTCACCTATCCCATCTCTTCTTCCTTCACGCGCGCCTTTGCGGAAGGCCTTGAAACCATCCTCGTCCTCGAGGAAAAGCGCAGCTTCCTCGAACTCCAAATCAAAGACGCGCTCTTTAACGCGCCACAACGCCCGCGCGTCATCGGCAAGCTCGACCACGTCGGCATCCCATTCGTTCCCACCACCGGTGAACTCGATCCCGATCTCATCGCGCGCCTCCTCCTCCGCGTGCTGCCCACCCTGCCTCCTGAACTCGATACCGTCGCTCGCCGGCGTCTCGCCGCACTAGACGCAGCCGCCGCCATCGAACGCCTTCCCACTACCGTCCGTGCGCCCAACTACTGCCCCGGCTGCCCGCACAACCGCAGCACGCTCCTCCTCGAAGGCCAAATCTCCGGTGGCGGTATTGGGTGTCACGGCATGGGCATGTTGTTGGACGAAGTCCACCGTGGCTACGAATTCGCCGCGCAGATGGGCTCCGAGGGCGCTCCCTGGATCGGAATGGCGCCCTTCTCCAACCGCAACCACATATTCCAGAACATGGGCGATGGCACCTTCTTCCACTCCGGCTCGCTCGCCATCGAAGCCGCCATCGCCGCCGGCGTCAACATTACCTACCGCATTCTCTACAACGGCCACGTTTCCATGACCGGCGGTCAGGACGCCATCGGCGCAATCCCCATCCCCGCCCTCACGCGCAAGCTTGAAGCCGAGGGCGTCAAACGCACCATCGTCCTTGCCGAAGACACCGCGCGCTACTACGATCAACCCCTTGCCGACAACGCCGTCCTTCGCGACCGTTCCGCTCTCGAAGAAACGCTCCGCGAACTTGAAAAAATTGAAGGCGTCAGCGTCCTCATCTACGATCAGGAATGCGCCGCCGAAAAGCGCCGCAAACGCTCCCGCGGCGCCTACGCCGAACCACTATCCCGTCTCGTCATCCATCCACGCGTCTGCGAAGGCTGCGGGGACTGCCTCCGCCAGTCCAATTGCATGAGCCTCGTTCCGGTCGAAACCCCCTACGGCGAACGCATGGCCATCCACCAATCCTCGTGCAACAAGGACGAATCCTGTCTCCTGGGTGACTGTCCCAGTTTCGTCCGTGTCCAACTCAAGCCCGGCGGCGGCCTTCGCAAAAGCATCCTCAAGGCCGCGCCCCAATTCGATCCACCTCCTGCAAAACCCGCTCCACCTCTCGATGGCCCCTGGCGCATGCTCGCACCTGGTATCGGTGGAACCGGCGTTGTCACAGTCAATGCCCTTCTCGCGGCCGCCGCCACCATCGACGGTCTCCACGCGACGACTCTCGATCAAACCGGACTCGCTCAAAAGGGCGGCGCCGTCGTCTCGCACCTCACTGTCTCCCGCGAGCCGATCAGCTTCCCCTCGCGCATCAACACAGCCAACACCGATCTCCTCCTTGCCTACGACCTCCTCGGCGCGGCCAACGCGGACAACCTCCGCCTTGTCTCGCCCTCACGCGCCCGCGCCGTCGTCAACACCGCACTCACGCCCACCGCCGCGAGCCTCCGTCAACGCTTCGTTCTGCTTGAGGGGATGGATCAGACAACACCTATTGATACAATTGTTTCAAACACAAAATCTCAAGTTTGTCTTGACGCAACAGGCCTCGCCGAGGCATACTTCGGCTCCCACATGTTCGCCAACATGATCCTGCTCGGCGCCACCGTTCAGGAAGGCCTCATCCCCATCTCGCTAACTGCTATCGAATCAGCCATTCGCCTCAACAATGTGGAAGTGGATCGGAACCTCTCCGCACTTGCTTGCGGCCGCGACTGGCGCCGGCAATCCAAGCCCGCTGAACCTGCCGCCGCTGCCACCCTTACGCACGCCCAACGCATGGCCGAACTCACTGCATATCAAGATGTGGCCTGGGCCGCCCGCTACGAATCGGCCATTGCCTCCGTCCGCGCCGCTCGCCCCGATCTAGTCCCCATCGCCGAGCGCGCCCTTTTCTACCTGATGACCTACAAGGACGAATACGAAGTTGCCCGCCTTCTGCTCGACTCCGCCTTTGCTACCCAGCTCAACGCCGACTGGCACCAGGTTGACCGCATCGAGTTCATGCTGCATCCACCGCTACTTCGCCGCTTCGGCCTCAAGCATAAGATCACCCTTGGGCCTTTCCTGCGCCCGCTGCTCTCGATCCTCGCCAATTTGAAATTCCTCCGTGGAACCCCACTCGATCTCTTCGGTGCATCTGCTTACCGCCGCCGCGAGCGCGCCCTCGTCGCCTGGTACGAAGAAATCCTCGCCGCTGTCACGGCCGCGCCCGCATCGCCCGAATCCGCCGAACTGGCCGCACTACCTCTTTCCATTCGCGGCTATGAATCGATTAAAGACCGCCACATCGCCGCCGCCCAAGCCCGCGCCGCCGAGCTCCTCGCCAACCTGGAGCGCCAACCAGCCCCCGCCCATCATTCATAGCCGCAACATCCGTCGTTCATTCCACCGGCATTGTTTATTCCACTCGGAGGGCGGATCGTTACAACAAATTCACTAGGAAATGTTTTGGCCGTAACGCCATTCGCGCATGCTCGTCCCGTGCCCGCTCATTCCATTTCCTTCGCCTCCAAGCACGCCGCCCCCGCCGGCGCCTTCCGGACCGGGGTCTCTCTGCACAGCCACACCCTCCATTCGATCGAGAACCTCTCATTCATTCCGCGCGTCGCAGCGAGAATTCCAGCTCTCATGAGCGCCATTGACCGGCAATGCGACAAATACCGTGCGCTTCATGGCCGCGCGCTCGATCTTCACAACGCCCACTGGACCCCGCCCCTGTCTGCCCAACAGGCCTTTCATCTCGAGGCCCGCCAGATCGAATCCCTCGGCCTCGTCCCGCTCGTCTCCCTTTCCGACCACGACAACATCGACGCCGCTGACCGCCTTCATCTGGTCGAAGAGACCCGCTACGCCCCGATTTCCGTCGAGTGGACTATCCCCTTTGGCGAAAGTTTCTTCCACCTCGGCGTCCACAATCTACCGGTCTCCCAATCTCACGCCATGATGGAAGCCATGGCCGAATACACGGCCTCCTCTCAGCAAGCCCACTTGGGCCAACTCCTGGAGTGGATCTCCTGGAACGAATCGGTGCTCGTCGTCTTCAACCATCCTTGTTGGGATGAAAAAGGCATCGGCGCCTCGCGGCACGACTTCCTCACGCGCCGCTTCCTTGATCGCTGCGGCCGCTGGGTCCACGCCATCGAGTTGAACGGCCTTCGCCCTTGGACCGAAAACCAGCGCGCCATCGCCCTCGCCGGCAGCTACGACCGTCCTGTCATCTCTGGGGGTGACCGCCACGGTTGCGAGCCAAACGCCAACATCAACCTCACCAACGCTTCTACGTTTAGCGAATTTGCAGGCGAGGTTCGTGCAGAGGGCATCAGCCATGTGCACTTCCTCCCGCAATACTCCGAATCGCTTGCCTTTCGCCAAATTCAATGCATCGCGGATGTCATCGGCTACCAACCCGCGCACTCCCTAGGCTGGACGCGATGGAACGATCGTGTGTTCTACCGTACGTCCTCCGGCGGACTCCAACCCCTCAGCCAGCTATGGAACCGCGGAGCCCCCTGGATCGTCGAATCATTCGTGAACCTCATCCGCGCTTCTCAGCACAAGCACATGCGAAGCGCGTTGAAACTCTGGCTGGCGCCGCAGAGAGGGTATGCCGGGTGAATTCCAGCCACCGCGTTGCCCTTTTCACCGACACCTTCCACGAAGTGAACGGTGTTGCCCTCACCTGCCGCCAATTCGCTTCCTTTGCCTCCCGCCGCGGTCTTCCGATGTTGCGTGTCCACCCAGGGTCCCATTCCCGTATCTCGCAGGATGGCCCGCAAACGGTCTTCGAACTTGCCCCTTCCAAACTTTCAGTCGGCTTTGAATCGGATCTCCAATTCGATCTTCACTTCCTTCGTCACAAGAACTTCGTTCGCGATGCCCTCGAGCGATTCCGCCCCGACCTCATACATGTCACCGCACCCGGCCATTGCTCCATCCTCGGCGTTATTCTCGCGCACGAATTGAGTATCCCGTTGGCCGCAAGTTGGCACACCAACATCCATGAGTTCGGCGCACGCCGATTGGGCCAGTATCTTCCCACGAGTATCACGGCCCGCGTCGAGTCCCTCATCCTGGCCCTTGCTGTACGCTACTATCGCATCGCCCGCATGATTTTCGCGCCAAATCCCGAATTGCGCTCAATGCTCGCCGCTCGCACCGGCAAGCCGGTCTTCCCCATGAACCGCGGTGTCGACCTCTCGCTCTTCCATCCACGTCCGGAAACGCGCCCTGCCAATGCGCCGCTCACTATTGGATACGTCGGCCGCCTCACTCCCGAAAAGAATGTCCGTCTCCTCGCGCAACTAAGAATACCCGCAGCCAGGTTCCTCATCGTCGGGCAGGGCAGTGAGCGCGATTGGTTGCGCGCCAATCTCCCCAACGCCGAACTCCCTGGCGTTCTCCATGGCGAAGCTCTCGCCCGTGCCTACGCCTCAATGGACATCTTCGCTTTCCCGTCCTCCACCGACACCTACGGCAATGTCGTACAGGAAGCGAAGGCGTGCGGAGTACCTGTCGTGGTCTCCTCCGGCGGAGGACCCAAATATCTCGTGCGGCATGGCGTCGATGGCATGGTCACATCAACTTCCTCCGATTTCATCGCCGCCGTTGAACTCCTGTCCCACGACTCCGTTCTGCGCGCGCGCATGAGCGCCGCGGCTGTTGCTTCCGCTCAGTCGCTCAGTTGGGACGCCGTATTCGAGGGCGTTTACGCAGCCTACCAGACGCAGGGTTCCACTCCCGCCCCAGCGTTCTCAACAGTGAGTAACTTAACCGGCGAACGTAGGATTTACGGCGGGTCTCAGCTTCGGTAACATCTGCGCCGGCAAGTCCGTGTGCAAGGGCCGGAACTCGTTCCGCTCCGCATCGAAGCAGAAAACCTTTCCGGTCCCGATCTCATACACCCAGCCATACAGGTGTACCGCGCCCGACAACAGCCGCGACGCCACCGACGGGTGCGTGTGGAGGTTTACAAATTGCGCCATCACGTTTTCTTCCACCAATTTCCGAAGCTTCACAGCTTCTTCTTCGTGTCCATGCCGGTCCATCACGATTCGCTGCGCGCAACTGCCGTGATGCAGCCAGTTCCGCACGGCCGGTAGTTGCTCGGCCTTCTCCGGTTGCAGCAATGCCCGCATCGCCCCGCAATCGGTGTGCCCGCACACGATGATGTGCTTCAGCTCGAGCACCGACATCGCATACTCGATCGTCGCCGCCTCTGCCCCCAGCCCCGTCGTGTACGCCGGAACCATGTTGCCGGCGTTGCGCAGCGTGAACAAGTCGCCTGGCTTGGTTTGCAGCAGAAGGCCTGGATCGATCCGCGCGTCGGAGCAGGTGATCATCATCGCGATCGGCTCGTGGTTGTTCGCAAGATGAGCGAAGAGCTCCTGTTCGCGCGGAAACATTCTCGTCTGAAAACGTTCTAAACCCTTTATGATCTCTTCCATCGTTCACTCCCCATGAAAATTTCTCTGCGGACACTTGCAGTTGCTTTGCACAGACACAACGCGCTTACGCCGCGGCGGTCCGTGCGGACTGAGCTAGAGGATGGTGAGAGGAGAGATAGGCGGAGAGCGCCCAGGAGGGAATAGAAGGAAACGGTTGCCAAACTGAACTACAACGGAAGGAGCCTGCTCATCGCCGCCTTCCAAAACAGGAACCGGCGGAACGCCTACGGCGAGAATCGCCGCATCCGCCCCAGGCGGATCTTCCTGGTTGCCATGCGGAAACAAATGATGAGGAACTTCCTCGTGGTGATGGTCACCGTCCAGCCTCAAGCCGCTGGTTCGCGCGGGGCGTTGAACGCGATGCCTCTGCGGCGCGGTTCCTTGCTGAGGTAATGCGGACGTAGGTATTGCCGCTACTAGCAGGCATGCCAGCAACGACAGAACTCCGGCCCGATGCTGCGTTCTTCGATGCATCAGTCTTGCGTTAGCTCAATGCTCGCCGGAGAAGCGCCGGCCGCCGGTGACCAGATCACCCGCACTTGCTCTACGGCGGCGCGGAACTCATGCTCCTGGTCCAAATCCCGCTCGATAAAATCGAGTCCGGTTCGAATCCATTCGGCTAGCTCAGTATGCCTTAGACGGTAGAACACGTGACGGCCCACCCGCCGCTCGGTGACGATCCGGTGTGCCCGTAGGAGGGCCAAGTGTTGGGAAACACTCGAATGACTTATCCCCAAGCCCTGCTGCAGCCCGTTCACATCGACTTCTGCGTCGCGTAATTCCTCCACCAGCCGTAGCCGATGAGGATTCGACAGCACCCCAAATAGGCTGGCAAGTTCTTTGCTTACAGTGGCGCGCACGGGCATCGCTTCAGATCTCCAGATCTTTACACTGTCATATTAGGATATCTGTACCTATTTACGCAATGGTAAACTGAAGCAGATAATCAGATTTTGCCCTCTTGGACTACTCTGCCCTCTTTCATCACTAACACCACCTTCTCGGTTTGGGCGATGTTCTCCAAAGGATTGCCGGGAATCGCCACCACATCAGCCACCTTTCCCGCCTGCAAAGTCCCCAGGCGTTCGGTCATACCGAACAACTCCGCGCATGCCCCCGTTGCCGCCTTCAGCGCATCGACCGGCTTCATCCCCCGCGCCACCATTAGCTTGAACTCCTCCGCGTTCCGCCCGTGCTGCGAAACCCCGGAATCGGTCCCAAACGCGATCTTCACCCCCATCCGGATCGCCTTGCTCACCGTCACGTCCATCGCATCCAGCGCCAACCTCGCCTTGCGGTCCGTGCGTGGATCCATCCGCCCGCCTTTCGCCCACACCTCGCGAATGCTGTCTCCCGCCATCAGCGTCGGCACCAGGTAAGTCCCCTTATCCACCATCATCCGCAGCGCCTCATCGTCCAAAAAAGAGCCGTGTTCGATCGAATCGATCCCCGCCCGAATCGCTCTCTTGGCCGCCTCCGCCCCGTGCGAATGCGCCGCTGTCTTCTTCCTCTTCGCATGTGCCTCGTCCACCAGCGCGTTTAGCTCCTCTTGCGTCAGTTGCGGCGAATCCACATCGTCGTTCAACGACAGCACACCGCCCGAAGCCGTCACCTTGATCACATCCGCTCCATACTTCACCGCCCACCGCACTGCGTTCCGCATCCCATCGGGGCCGCTCGTCACGTTCGGCAGCATCGCGTCCGAATTCAGAAACCCGAACCGGAAGCCGTTGGTCGAATCGCAATGCCCGCCCAGAGTGCAGATGCTCCGCACCGCGACCAACATCCGCGGCCCTTCCACAAAACCCCTGTTGATCGCGTTGCGCAGCCCCACGTCGACGAAGTCCGAGCCGCCGAGGTCGCGCACGGTCGTGAAGCCCGCCATCAGTGTCTTTCTCGCGTACGTGGCCGCGATCAGCGCCCTCTCCGCCGGCGTCTCTTCGAGCTGACGAATGCGGTCGTCGCGCGAATCGGCGGAACGCTCGAACCGCAAATGCGTGTGCGCGTCCATGAACCCCGGCGCCAGCGTCGCATCGCCCAGATCGATCACCTTGGCCCCCGCCGGGGTCTGCGACTGAGCACCCACCGATTCAATCCTCCCGCCGCTCACCACCACCACGCCCGGTGTCTGCAAGCTGTCCGAGTGGCCGTCAAACAGCCGGGCCGCCTTCAATACAATGGCCGTGTGCGAAGTTTGAGCCTTGGCCTGTGTCATGGATGCCGTGAGCGCCGCGACCAACACCAGAGGCAAATACCGCCGGATGCCCGCATCATAAAGGACAGCGCCGATAATTCCTCCAATTAGAGGACCAATGAGAGGCACCCAAAAGACTCCCGTCCCATCCGTCAGCCCGTTGTTCTTGAACCCGGCGGCCACCGTGAACAGCCGCGGCCCCAAATCCCGCGCCGGGTTGATCGCATAACCGTGCAACGTGCCCCAACACATGCCGATCGCTACTACCACCAACCCCACCGCAAATGGCGTGAACGCGCCTGCCGGCTGGTTCTTCTCGTCCGTGATCGCCAGCACCAGCAGTACCAGCAGCGCCGTGCCCACGATCTGATCGATCCATCCTGTCACCGGCGAGGCCGGAAACGCCGGGAAGGTCGCAAATACGCCGGCCGTCTTCTCCAGCGCCGGATCGAACTTCATGAACGCCGCGTGATAACCCGTGAATACGATTGCGGCGCCGGCAAAGGCGCCCGCCGTTTGCGCCAATGCATACGGCAGCACTTTGCCCCAGGGAAACCCGCGCCTCACGGCCAGCGCCACCGTCACCGCCGGATTTAAATGCGCCCCGGATACCTTCCCGGCGACGAATATTCCCATCGCGACACCGAGCCCCCAACCGAAGTTGATGTTCGCGAATCCGCCGTTCACCACCTCCCCGGGCGTGCCGCTCGCGAACAAGACCACCGAGGCGACTACCCCCGCGCCAAACGTCAGCAACACCATCGTGCCGAGAAACTCGGCTATCAGTTCACCTGCCATTCCGGCTTTTTGCATACGGTAGGCGAGTGTACCAGAGTGGGGAAATGGTTGCCGGCACAGGACCGAATGGGTAAGCCACGAATAGGAGTCTTCTCGATCTACCTACGCTTCACCACCCACGGCATCTCCACCGTCTTCCCGTGTGCGTCGTGCACCTGAATCGGCTCATACCCCATCGGCTGGATCCGCATCGTGTCGCCGTCGATCTCCACGCTCAAGAATTGATGCTGCGGACTGGTCCCCACGACGTTGGCTGCCTCCAACCTGAGCTCAATCACCTCATCCCGCAGTTCACCGCCTGAGCCCGACACGATGTACTGCACCCCACGGGTTTCCTCGTGCTTCTTCACGATCTGCAAATTGTGCTCGTGCCCGTTGAACACGACATCCACGCCACCGTTGGCGAGCATCTCCACGGCGTCCTTCATCCAACTCAAACTCGCCTCGTGACGCGGGCCCGCCGTGAACGGCGGATGATGCCAATAAGCGATCCGCCACGGTGGAGCGGGCTTGGCCATCTCGGCTTGCAACCATTTCTTCTGGTCGCCTTTATCGTTCCACATCCTCTCTCTCGCGCCTTTCAATGCGCCGCTTGAAGTGTCCATCGCAAAGAACTGCGCCAGGTTCGCGTACGAAAACGAGTACCATCGCTCTGGTTTGCCTGTCGGAAAGAAGAAGTTGTCCAGGTACACAGCCAGATCGCCGCGGTTCTCGCTTTCATTCCCGTCGTGATTGCCCAAGGTGGGATAAAACGGGATTCGCTTCAGCAGCTCCGCGTAGGGCTGATAGAACTTCGTCTCCCAATGCCGGTCCCTGTCGCCGGAGTCCCTTGTAAAGAGCCCGAACTGCGTACCGTAGATGTTGTCGCCCGTCGTGATAATAAATCGGACTGGGTTGTCCGTATTTGCAAATCGCGCGAACTCCTTCTCCATGGCCTCCGCGATCTTGTACTGCGCCTGGCTCCCCGTCCCGTAGTCACCGATCACGAAGAAGCGTAGCTTGGTTGCCCGCTCCGGCAGCGTGCGCATACTGCCGGAGCCGAACTCCTGTCCCTTTACCAGCACTTTGAATGGATACTGTTTGTCCGGCTCCAGTTCTTGCACGCGCATCCAATTCAGCTTGGACTCATGTCTCTTGCCGCCAATTTCCACGACAGCCGCGCCGAGTGGTTTCGAGTCGCGTCCGATCGTGTTACCGCTGCCCCCCGTTGTGCCCCACGCAATCCATGCCTCGCGCGATGCGACCGCGCCCACGTAGACATGTTTGACCTCCGCCGCCTCGGCCGCCGCGTTACCAGCCGCGCTCCACGCCCACAACCTGCCAAGAACCAGCGCCGCGGCGCAGATATACGGTGATCGTCTTCTTCGCATCTTGTCCTTGCACCCGCGCCATTACGTAGGACGCACCTTGCGCCTGCGGAATATCCAGGCCCTTGGCGGAGAGCGGGGTCATGGTTCCATCTCCATTGTTGAAGGTACTCCACTCGATCCGGTAGCCTTGGTCGCTGGTCACGTAGCCTGGGCTCGACGTCATGCCGTGCTTGCGCGCCAAATCGTCGAAGGCCAATCTGTCCGCTTCCACGCGAAACCGGTCCAGCGGCAAGATCTCGGCAAAATACGCCTTACCGATCTTGTCGCGCCGTTCGATCAACGCATCGGCGATCCACTTCTCCGCGCCCGGGTCCGAGTATTCACCCGTCTTCACGATGGCCCGGATCTCGGCGTCGGTGAACGCCATCACCTGCTTTGCCGCCCAGAAGCTGTCATCCGGTAGCCGGTTGGTGAACGCCGGGTTCGGATACTCGGGCACCCATTCGTCGGCGCGGAACAGTTTCGATTCAAAACGCCCCACGCTTTTATAGGGCGGATACTTCGCCTTGGCCCAATACGGCACCGCCAGCCCGAGGCTGAAGAAGTTTTTCGCCGCCGCGTCCCTCTCGAACAGATATTCGAAGCCCGACCGCGGCGAGTTCGGCCCATAGCTGGCGCTTCCCAGAGTCGATCCGAAATCGATCAGGTAGTGCCGAATAAAACTCGTGCCACCCTCGGCGTGCAGCATGTCGAGCGAGTTGATCGCCCGGGAATCGTCGTGCGCCAGCCACGCGCAGAACACCGCCAGCCCGCGTAGGTCGCGCCTGTGCTCGTGCGGAACGATGTCATTCGGGTCGTCGCGCCGCATGCCGTAATACTTGTATGGCCCCAACGGCTTGCCGGAAAGATACAGGCTCGCGCCTCCGCGGTAACGCCCCTCTTTGTCGCGCGGTACGCGCATGAGCAACTCCGTTACGTCACGGCTCGTCATTTTGCGTGCCTTACCCTTGGCGTCCACAATCTGCACGTCTTCGCCGAGTTCGAGGTCCTCGCGCCTGAAATGCACGATGTAGTTCTGCGGCACGTTGTAGCCCAGCGCGTAAAAGAACTTCGAAACCAGCGCGTCGGGCGCCGTGGCGATCTCCGGATACTCGATCGGATCAAACTTCAACACGTACCGGCGCTTTTTCGAATCGAGAATCTCGAAGCCCGGCGTCACGCCTTCGCTTTTGGCCTTCACCACCGTCCACTTGCCGTCCGCCGATGGCGCGTCCGCGTTCCCGGCGCCCCGCACCAGCTCCTCGAGGCTCATCTTGTTGTAGTAATGCCGCGGCTCCCACCAGGCGCTCTTCATCGGCTCGCCAAGCGAGTTCACTGCTTGCGCCGGAATCGGCGGCACTACCTTCCCATTCACTTTCTCGCCCGTCTGCTCGCCGGGGTAGGCGAACATCTGCGTGAAAAAGTCGTAGTAGTCGCTGATCTTCCGCCGTATTGCCTTCGAGGCGTCGCGGGGTTTCGGTTCGGACATCAACGGATCGTCGGGATAGAACTTCGGCGCCGCCCCCTCCGCGCTCAGTGCCGCGCCCGCCAGGAGAACGCCAAATACTGCCAGAAATTTTTTCCGCATTGTCACTCTCCTTTTAGAAAATATGGCTCGGGGCCGAACTTCCAAACGGCCGCTGCGCAAATACGTCGTTAAACTTGAACCACACCTGGAAGCCTTCGTGGCTGAAGCCAACGTCGATGCGAATGAACGTCGCATTGCGCGCGTTGAAGCGCATCCCGAAGCCCACCGCGCTCTCCAGGTTCTTGAAATCCAGGTCGCTTCGCCGCCGCGCCACCTTGCCCGCATCGGCGAAAATCCCCATGTCCATTCCCGAGAACACCTCCCAGCGGTACTCGGCATTCATCACCAGCATGTTCTCGTCGTAGAACCGGTACGGACGGAATCCGCGCAGATCCTGCGAGCCGCCCAGCACGCTCTGCAAGTAGAACGGAACCGACTGATCCTCGTCGTGCTTGGTCATCACCGCGCGCCCACGCAGCACGATCACCCGCCGCTTGTTGAACAGCGGCAGATATTGCTGGCCTTCCATGTCCACGCGCTGAAACCCGTGCAGCTTCTGGTCGCGGTCGTTGTAGCTGTCGTAGCGCACCGAATAGTTTCCGCCCTGCCGAGGCCCCGTCTTCGAATCTCGGAAATCGAGCTGCGCAAACGCGCCCCAGCGGAAGAAATCAGTCTGTTTATCGATGCCCGCCGCCTGCGCGGGACGGAACACTACTTCCGAGCTCGCGTACCGGTCGTCTTCTCCCGGCCCCACGTTGTTCCACATGTAGCCCGACGAAAATCCGGCGCGCACAAAGCGGTTGAGGTGCACGCCCACCATGCCATCGGCCACCGTATTCTCCAGCCGGTAGTTCGTCCGCCTGATCTTCTCCGAGTCTGGCCCCTGTCCATAAAAGGGCAGGCTGTTGTAGTTGTGATGCAGCGCGCGCGCTTCCCAGAACAATCTCCCGTTGGCCACTTTGGGCTGCCCCGTCGCGGCTTCCAATCGCAACCATTGCCGCGTCGATGCCTGCGCCGAGGCGTCCACGAACATCGTTCCGCGTGCCAGATCGTCGCGCAGATACTGCGGGCCAAGCCCGAACCCCCCGCCCGTACCCAAACCGCCCAACTTAATTCGGAATCCGGCCACGCCCGCCGTCAGGCGCTCCAGCACCTTGGCGTCCTTGATGTAGATCAGCCGCTCTTCCACCTTCGAAGGCGCGTCCGGCTCCAGCTTCGCCGCTTTCTTGTCGCGCTCGGACTCAATCGTCCCCACCCGCGTCTGCTGCCCGGCAACGGGTGATCCCAGCAAGAGGAATCCGCACATCAATAAACCGTACTGTTTGTTCATGTTCCCCTAAATCACTTAGCTTCGCACAACCGGCTTTGCCACCACATCTACGGCCGCACCGTTACACTGGATCTCATGCAACTCACCTTCTGGGGGGCGGCGCAAACCGTCACAGGCTCCATGCACGAGCTTACGGTCGACGGTCATCACTACCTTCTCGATTGCGGCCTCTACCAGGGACGCCGCCAGGATACCTTTGAGCGTAACCGCCACCTACCCATGCGGGTCAACACCCTTTCAGGTGTAGTGCTTTCGCACGCTCATATCGACCATAGTGGAAACCTCCCTTCGCTTGCCAGGGACGGTTTTCGCGGCGAGATCCACTGCACTCCCGCCACCGTAGATCTATGCAAGTCGATGCTGATGGACTCCGCATATCTTCAACAAAAGGATGCGGAATTTTTGAACAAACGCTATCAACGCCGCCACTCCATAATGAAAAACGCGGGACACAACGCCGTCGAAGCTCTCTATTCCGTCGCCGACGCCGAACGAATCCTCAACCAGTTCCGCGCCACCGGGTATCACGAGACTAAGCGCCTTTCCGAGGAGGTTGATTTCGAGTTTTTCGACGCAGGCCATCTCCTCGGCTCGGCGAGCGTTCTGCTCAACCTTAAGAAAGGCGCCAAACACGTCCGCCTTCTGTTTTCCGGTGATGTCGGACGCGCTAACCTCCCCATCCTCCGCGACCCCGAACCGCCCCCCGAAGCCGACTACCTCATCCTCGAATCGACGTACGGCGGACGCCTGCACAAGAAGGACGAGGTGGTTCTGGACATACTCCGCGAGACGATCGTCCGCACCGCCTCCCGCGGCGGACGCATCATCATCCCCGCCTTCGCAGTCGGACGCACGCAGCAAATTGTCCTTATGCTTCATCAGATGTGCTGCGACAATAGCATTCCCGACATTCCCATCTTTGTCGATTCCCCACTGGCTATTAACGCGACCGAAGCCTACCGCGCGCATCCCGAATGTTTCGACGAAGAAACCAACGTCTACCTCGGCAGTGGCGACGACCCGTTCGGCTTTCACCGCCTCCGCTACGTCCGCGAGGCTTCGGAATCAAAGGCCCTAAACGATCTTCGTGGCCCCATGATCGTCATCTCCGCATCCGGTATGTGTGAGGCGGGCCGCATCCTGCACCACCTGCGGAATAACATAGAGGATCCGCGCAATACGATTATGATCGTCGGCTTCCAGGCTGAACACACGCTCGGCCGCAAAATTGTCGAACGCCACCCCGAAGTTCCCATCTTCGGCGAGCCCATGCGCCTGCGAGCCGAAGTCGTCAGCATCCAGGAACTCTCGGGCCACGCCGATCAGGGCGAACTCCTGGCCTGGATCAAACCGATAGCCCCTCGACTGAAGGGCATCTTCCTCGTCCATGGCGAGCTTGTGAACCAACAGGCTCTCCAAACTGCTATCGAAGAACGATACAGCGTCCCCGTTACCATCCCGCGCCGCGGAGACCACGTCAGCCTATAAGAGACCCCAGATGAGTGCCGCCAGCCACACCCTACCTCCCGTCCGGACCACGCTTCTCGATCGCATGCTCGCGCCGTTCTCGCGCGTGCAGGGCGGGGAAGGAGCGGGCGCGCTGATCCTTGCCGCCAACGTCTTCCTGTTGCTCGGCTCTTACTATGTGTTGAAGACGGTGAGGGAGGCGCTCATCCTGGGCGAATCGGGCGCGGCGGTGAAGAGCTATGCCTCGGCCGGGCAGGCCGTGCTCATGCTGCTCGTGGTACCGCTCTACGGCTGGTTTGGATCGCGTGTCGGGCGGCTCACGCTCGTCGCCGGGTCCACGCTGTTCTTCGCCTCGCATCTGGCCATCTTCTTTCTGCTGGGACAAACGGGAGCGCACATCGGGGTCGCGTTCTTCCTCTGGCTCGGCGTCTACAACATGTTTGTCGTCGCGCAGTTCTGGGCATTCGCCAACGACCTCTACACCGAAGAGCAAGGCAAGCGCCTGTTCCCCATCATCGGCGTCGGCGCATCGCTTGGCGCCTTGGTTGGCGCCCGCGCCGCCGGCGATATGTTCAAAGTTTTCTCGCCCTATCAGTTGATGCTCATCACCATCGGTATTCTGTTGGCCTGCGTGGCGCTCACTTACGTCTCCCACCTGCGCCAGCAACGCCGCACCGATGCCGCTCATGTCAAGGCGGCTGAAACCCCATTGAACAAGGACGGCGGATTCAAACTGGTCTTTCAGAACTCCTACCTGCGATGGATCGCTGCTCTCGTGCTGCTGCTCAATCTGGTCAACACGACTGGTGAGTTCCTCGTAGGCGATTTCGTTTCCGACCAGGCCGTTGCCCGCTTCGGGGCCGGCGATGAATTTGCCGCCCAGCGCGGCGCGTTCATCGGCCAGTTCTATGGCGACTACTTCTTTTGGGTGAACCTACTCGGCTTCCTCATCCAGACGTTCCTGGTCTCGCGAATCTTTCAATATGCCGGTGTGGGCGTGGCGCTTTTCGTGCTCCCTACCATCGCCCTTGGCGGCTACAGCATGCTGATCTTCTTCCCCGTGCTCGCCATAATTCGCGCCGCAAAGATCTTCGAGAACGCGACGGACTACTCGCTCAACAACACAGTCCGTCACGCGCTTTTCCTGAATACGTCGCGCGAAGCGAAATACAAGGCGAAGGCCGCCATCGATACCTTCTTTGTCCGCTTCGGCGACCTGATCCAGGCAGGTGTCGTCTTCATCGGAACCACTCTTGCCTGGACAACCAAGCACTTCGCCGTGGTGAACGCTGGGTTTGTGCTGGTGTGGCTGTTCGTCGCGTGGCAAATATACAAGGGCTATAAGCAGCAGGAGGCGGAGGCTGCGAAAAGCAATGCATAGAACTCTCCCTTTCGCCGCGGTGCTCGTGTTCACCGCCGGCATGACCGCTTCCCTTCCGCTCTCCGCCGCCGAACCCTTCACCGTCCCCCTCCGAACCGATCTCCCCGAAAGCGAGGAGAAGGGCATGTCCAAAGGTGGCGACCCCCTCGTCCGCAAAGTCACGCGACCGACGCTGATGGTATTTCCGGCGGATAAGCCTAACGGTACGGCGATGATCGTCGCCCCCGGCGGAGGCTGGGAAGTGCTCATGATGGGCTACGAAGGCACCGACGCGGCGCACTGGCTCAACAAGCATGGCGTCACAGCCATCGTGCTCAAGTATCGCGTCACGCTCGAAACACGCGAGGCGGGGCAAAAGACCTCCATCGAAGACGGACTCGCCGCCGTGAAATACGTCCGCGAACGAGCGCGCGAATGGAAGATCGACCCCAAGCGCATCGGCATCATGGGCTTCTCCGCCGGCGCCTACCTCGCCGCGGGCGTCGCGATGCAGTACACGGCCGAAAGCCGCCCCGACTTCGCCGTCCCTGTTTATGCCGTAACCCCCAAGCCTCACACGGTGAAGCCGGATGCGCCACCGCTTTTTCTCGCCTTCGCCTTCGACGACCAGCAACGCTTCCTGGACGACAACGTCCAGTTGCTCTCAGACTGGAAAAAGGCCGGCGGCTCCGCCGAGATGCATGTCTTCGAAAACGGCGGCCACGGCTTCGGCATGAAAACGCTCGGCAAGGCATCCGACGCCTGGACCGCGCACCTTCTCGAATGGATGAAGCGCCGCGGCTTGGTTCCTTCCCACTAGAAATGGCAAAGGCCGTCGATCACTGGTCCGAACTGGCGAGCACATACCAGGAGCGTGGCATCGCCCTCTTCCTCGGCGCGGGCGTCTCGGTTGGCCTGAACATCCCCAACTGGGATCGACTTCTCGACCAACTCATCGACGATCTCATACCCGCTTCTGAGAAGCTATCGCTCGCCTCGCTCATGTCGGCCGGCTTTTCCCTACCCGCGGTCGCCGCGTTACTGGAGCGCAAAGCGGGCGGGCCGGAGGCCTTCGCCAAACGGGTCCGCAAGGTTCTCTACGCCGAACCAACCCGCCGATTTGGAGTCTCGAAGCGGGGCATCCCAGCCGCCTCCGTTGAAGCGTTCCTGCAATTTGTCCGCAAAGGCAATGTTACACTCGCCGCCGCCGCCGCATTGTGCGTTACGCCCAATGGGAAGTCCGCCATACGCAATCCCCGCGTTCACGCCGTCGTCAACTTCAACTTCGACGACCTCTTCTCCCTCTATACCCGCAAGACTTACCACGACCGAATCTTTCGCAACACCGAGCGCGCTTCGAAATCCGCATTGCCGATGCGGTACACCAGCTACTACTATCCGCATGGCCGCCTCGGCCTCTCCCCGGAATCCAAGAGTGACGCGGAATCGTCCGACTTGCTCGTCTTCACCGAACAGAGCTTCTTCGACTTCTACAATCGCCCGAACGCGCTCTTCAATTACACGTTGATGTTTCTACTGCGCGAATACCATTGCCTGTTCCTGGGCGTTTCGTTTCGCGACGAAAACCTCCGGCGTCTGCTCCACTACTCCGCCTGCGAACGCCGGGAACACTACCTGAAGGAAAAGGGTGGGGACCCCGCGCAGCGCTCCTCAAAAGGCGTTCCCTATGGTGAACAGGCGAACCAGCGGATTTTGCGCCACTACGCTGTCTTCAGGCAGAGTGAGTTCGCTGGCGCCCTCCAACATCACTGGACAGAGTCCCTTGCGCCGCTCGGTGTGAATCCGCTCTGGATCTCCGCTTGGCCGGAACTCCCCTCACGCCTTGGCACTGTCTATGGCCGCGAGTGGTCGTCCGTCTATCCTCACCTCTGAAGGAAAAAATCGCGTACCCTAGCTCTCATGTCCCGCCACCACCGGCGTCATTTCCTCAGCCGCACCATCGTCCTGCCCTCTCTGATTTGCAAGCTCCACGAGCACGCCGTTCCCCTCCTTGCCGCGCAGGCCTCCGCCGCGAAGCCATACGACCTCCTAATCCGCGGCGGCCGCGTAATCGACCCCTCGCAAAACCTCTCGGCCGAAACCGACGTCGGCATCAGCCAGGGCAAGGTCGCGCGCATCGCTCCCAATATCGCCGCCACCGAAGCACGGAGCGTCCTCGATGCGCGGAAGATGATCGTCACTCCTGGCCTGGTCGACGTCCACGTGCACGTCTACGATGGCGTCGCCCCGCTCGGCATTCCCGCCGACCCGAATTGCATCGCCAAGGGCGCCACCACGGTGGTCGACGCCGGATCCGCCGGCGCCCACACTTTCCCCGGCCTACGCCAATACGTTGTTCGCCAGGTGGAAACCCGCGTCTTCGCATTTCTCAATATTTCGGTGATCGGCCAGTCCACTCTCTCCGACAACAATCCCTGGGGCGAGTTGCTCGACCTGCGTTACGCCAATCCCAAACTCGCTATCCGCACGATCGAGCAAAATCGCGACATCATCCTTGGCGTCAAGATTCGGCTCACGCGCAACATCGCGGGCGACCACGATCTGCAGGCGCTCGCTCTCGCGCGTGAAGCGGCCGATGCCGCCGGCTTGCCGCTCATGGTCCACATTGGCGCCACGTTTTCCCCCCTGCCGAAAATCCTCTCGATGCTCAAACCGCGCGACCTGATCACACACAGCTTCCACGGACGCGAAGGCGGGATCCTCGACGCCCGCGACCGCATTCTTCCCGAGGTTCGCCGCGCCGTCGAAAGCGGTGTCCTGCTCGACGTCGGCCACGGCGCGGGCAGCTTTTCCTTCCGTACGGCAGAGAAGGCCTTCGCGCAAAACATCCTGCCCGGCACGATCTCGAGCGACGTCCACCAGGGCAATGTCAACGGCCCCGTCTACGACCTGGCCACGACTCTCTCGAAATTCCTCCACCTGGGCATCAGTTTGGAGGAGGTCCTCCGCCGCGCAACCGCCAACCCCGCCAGCGCCCTTTCGTTCCCCACCGGCACCGGCTCCCTCAAGGTTGGCTCCACCGCCGACGTCGCCGTCTTCGAATTGCGCGAAGCGCCATGGGAAATGGTGGACTCCCTCGGCGAAAAGCGCCCTGGCAACCTGCGCCTCAGACCAGTAGCAACGGTCAAGGCCGGCCGTATTTATGGCAGCTCGGTGATTCCGGTGTATCAGTAGGCAGGCTAGCGTTAAACTGGAATTCAGCGCCGCGTCCTCGTCGTAGAAAGAGGATTCTCGAATGCACAGCCTGCTCGGCTACGAGGCGGCGCCCACGCCCCGCATCCTTTGGGTCGAACTCACCTCGAAGTGTCCGGTTGATTGCGTATTCTGTTCGCGAAAGACTCGCCGCGGTGCTGGAGAGCACTTGCCGTATGCCCTTTTCGAAAAGCTGGCCGGCGAGATCCGCGATGCTCGCAAGTTCATTCTGAATTACTCGGGCGAATCCACCGTTTACCCACATCTGATGGAAGCTATTCAGCGCGCCCGCCGGACCGGCGCGTATGTCGAGATGGTCTCCGTCCTGACCACAGTCCCCGAATTACTCTTGGAGCCGCTTGCGAGCAGCGGACTCAATCGGCTCACGGTCTCCGTGCACGCTACGGACCCGGATGTCTATTCCGGTATTTATCGCTATGGTTCCTTCGAGAGTCTCCGTACTCGGCTTGTCCAGCTAACCAAAATCTCTTCCCGGCTCCCCCATCCTCCGGCTCTCGATTTCGCCTTCGTTGCCTTGGATGCGAATCTCGGCCAACTGGCTTCGGTCGGCGCTCTCGCTTCGGAATTGTCCGTCACTGATATCTCTGTCTTTCCTGTCCTCCGCCGTGACGGCATTCCAGTCCAATTTCCTTCGGAACTGCGGCCGGATGGCAGGCTGCGGCCCACCTTCGACCGGCGCGTGCGCGCGGCCGTGGCGCATGCAGCGCAAATTCACCCGAAACTACGCTTCCACATTTCGACGGCGCCGTCGAACGGGCCAATCCAACTGGATGCGGCCCCGACAGCATGCGGAGGTGAGCTTCCCGATGGCGCGCACATACATTCCTGTGAACAAAATCCATGGGAAACCGTCCACGTCCTCTCCTCCGGTGATGTCGTTCCGTGCGAGGTCCTTGACAAACAACTGATGGGCAATCTCGCCCGGCAGTCTCTCTATGAGATCTGGCATGGCGAGCGCTACAGCGATTTTCGCCGCCAGTATCGTCACGGTCTGATCCCCGAATGCCGTACCTGCCCGTGGAAGCGCGCGTTTCTTCCGAGGGCGCTTGTGCCGGAGATCGCAGGTTCCAGCGGGATGCACGCCCAACTCCTCCACGGCTGGCACGAGCCCGCCGGTGAGCATCATTTCTGGAGCAGCCAGCAAGCCACGGCCATCGTCGCCGCTGCTCCAAGCGCCCGTAGGCTCCATGTTTCGGGAATTCTTCCGCCTGGTCCGCCGTGTTGCGCCAATGAGCTGACAATCGCCATCAACGGTGTGTCTGCGGAGACGGTTTGCAACTCCGGGCAGAGCAACCTTTCTTTCTCCGTTGAGATTCTTGCCCCAGAGTCCGTGACGCCGTCTCCCGCTTGGAACGTAGAGTTCCGGACCACCCACGTTTACCGCGCAACCGAACGCGGCACGGATACGGATCAACGCGATCTCGGCTTTGCACTTCTCCTCCTTGCCTCTCGTGAATCTTCGACCGCCGCCCTCTCGCGCCATACGCGGCCCAAGACTCGCGTCCTGACGCGCTCGATCCGCGGTATCGATCGCGCGGCGTTGAAGCTCGTTTCACCGGGCAAACCCGCGCCGCGGCGGGAAACATCGTCTCTCCTCCCTGGCCTCTCCATCCTGATTCCGGAGCGCGACAACGTTACGGAGCTCAGCGCTTGTCTGGAGAGCGTTAGCGCCGCGGCGCTTCACTGGGATGAACCATGGGAGGTCATCGTCCTGGTCAATGGAGCCTTCCCCGACGCGTATCGGCCGCTGAGGATTCGCCATCCGTCGTTCAGTTGGCGCTTTCACTCCCGGCCGTTGGGCTTCGCGCGCGCGATCCGTGCCATGCTTCCTCACGCCCGCTACGACTGGGTGTATCTCCTCAACAGCGATGTGGCTCTCGACCCTCGGGCGCTCGCCTCTCTGGCTCCCTATAGAAACTCGAGCACATTCTCGGTGGCCTCTCAAATCTTCTTCAAGGACTGCGCGCGCTTTCGCGAAGAAACCAACTGGGGTGTGCTCCTCGTCGAAGATGGACTGGCGACGATCCACGATTGGATTCCACGTTCCGGGCACACTGTTCCCACGTTCTACTCCGGTGGCGGAGCCTCATTGTTCCAACGCCGTGTATTGAAATCGCTGCTCGATGCCGAAGCCTATGAACCGTTCTATTGGGAGGACGTGGAGTGGGGATGGCGGGCACGCAAACTTGGGTATGACTCCTTTTTCTGTCCGGCTTCCATCGTGCACCACCGGCACCGGGCGACTATCGGGCGATTCTATTCGGCTGGCGTGATCGAGGAAATCGTCGCTCGTAACCGTCTATTGTTCCATTTGAGGAACTTTCTCACGGTCGGCTCTCTTGAGTCGGCGATCGCTGCCATCGAAAGCTCACCCGCCGCCATTGCCAATTGGTTCCTCACGCCTAGTGCGCTTTGGGCGATCGCACGTGGCCGTTTGTGGAATCACCGCGCTCCGATTGCGGATGAAGAGGTCTTTTTGCGGTGGCAGAGGTCGCTAGCCGATTCGGCAGTCCGAAACAATCCCCCTACTCCTCCGTCTCCATCCTCTTGCGCAACTCATCCAGATTCACCATGATGCTCTGATTACTCAGCATCAGCTGCGCCAGCACATCTTCCGCCGCGCGCGAATCCCGCTTCTTCCGCGCCCGCCCCGCATCGGCATCCAGCAGCGGCCGCAGCCGATCGAAAACATCCTCCGGCAGCGTGCTTTCCAAATACTCCAGCGCCGTCCCGCGCAAATGCGAATCGTCGGTGTGCAGTCCGCGGAAGGCCACTCGCAGCGGCTCCTTGGGCAACACCAGCATCAGCAGCGTGAAAACATGCTCCAAACTCCGCGACGACCGGTTCCTCAGAAACTCGTCCATCAACGGCGAAAGTTCCCCCTCGTCGCTTCCGTCCAACAGGCGCTGGCCCTCCCACACAGGCTTGCTCACGTTCAGCTCTTTGGCCACGCTCTCCAGCAAATGCTTCTGATTCACTTGCAGCCACCCTACCTGGTCGTGCATCACCGCCATCGCCCGCCCGCACTGATACCGCACTTCGAATCGCCGGTCCCCCAGCCCATGCATTAGCCCGTCAAACACCAACTGCGATCGAGCCGACGCCAGTATACGCGGAATCCGGCGCCGGATCGCAAAGTCCACCTCTCCGTCCAGTAACCAGTCCACCATTTGTCCACTGCACGTACCCACGGCTAACCGCAATGCGCGCGTCGCCTCGGGATACATCTGGTCCCAGGCCAGCAGTTGAATCACGTGCGGAACAATTGGCGCTTTCGGGGGCGAATTCAATGCGAGTGCCCGATGCACGCGCTTCGCATCGCCGGACCGCAGCTCCACGATCGCCGACACCACCGCATCGCCGTGTATCGCGCTTGCCATCGCCCCGCTTTTCCCGCCGGCTAACTGCGTCGGCGCTTCAACTCCGGCGCCTGTCGCGCTCGGCAGCGCCGAAATCTGCATCGAGGAATCGCTGCGGCTCGACGGCCTGCGCAACTGCAGCGTCTCAAACACGCCTGTTTGCGCCGGCAGCATGGGTGTGGAATCCATGCCGCCAGTAAATCCTAAAGCGTCGGCCGGCGACGCTGAATCCAGTTCCTCCGCTCGTTCCAAAAGGTTCTTCTCCAGCGCGTCGACATAAGCGTTCTGCAGCCGGCTCGCCACCCACAAACTCACCAGCCCCACCAGCACCGCCCCCGTCAGGATCGTCTGGTTCGCCAGTGCCGGACCCAACATCAGCAATGACTTGACCACCAAGCTTCCAAGCGCGTCGCCCAAACGGTCGAAGCCAACGTCGACCGCTTGTTTGGCTGCCCGCTTTTCACGCGCCGGAATCGGCATATAGAACAGCTCGTAGCCGGCCCGGAACAACGAGCTGCGAAACACCTGCTCCATCCCGCGCGCCAGTGTGCCCGTCCAAACCCCCGGCAAAATCAGCGCCAGCAATCCGCCGGCCGACACCGCCAACGGCAGTGTTCCCACGGTCCTCGCGATTCCCAGCCTCTGCAGCGACACCGTGCTCAGCACGGTCTGCGCCAGGAACGACAACACGCCCGTCACCGAATAGAACAACGCGAAGAACCGCAGCAGCTCCACTCCGTTGCCATACGTGAGAGTTGCCTGGTACTTGAAGACGAAGTCGATCATGGCCGCGCTCATCGTCCCCAACATCACCAGCCAGGCCAGCGTTCGCAAATAGGGAGCGCCGCGTAAGGCGCCCAATACCGAAGGCGTATCTTCCTTCTCCGCTGCCCTCTTCGCCGCTGCCCGTCCGCTCGAACGGAAGAATTGCCATAACAAGGCCGCGCAAATCACGTGGTATACCGACAGCACCGGAAGCGTAATGGAAACACCCGCCGCCGCCGCGATCCGCTCCGCCACCACGCCGCCAATTACGCCACCCACCGAACCGGCGCCGGCAATCCGCCCTACATGCTTCTTTGCCTCGCGCGGATCGAAACTCTCATTCACAATCGACCAGAAACCCGACGTCAGTAGCGGACCGAAGCTCACGATCTGCAGATACAGCAGGACCGCCGTCAGCTTGGGAAACTCCGCCATCTGGCTCCACACGCACAGTGTCAATACGCTGCTCACCCCAAACGCCGCGGGCATGAGTCTTCCCGGCGTCCAACGCGTCATCGCCCGCGAGCTCAGCAACACGGAGAAAAAGCTGACCGCCGCCGCCGCCAACACCATCTGCGGCAACGACGACACGGGAAAATTCGACAGGAAGACCGCGTCGCGGACCGCCTTTGAGCCGATGTAGTGCGCCATCATGGCCGCCGCCGCGGCCATTGCCATCCAAGCCGGCGTAAATTTGCGCGCAGCGTCCATTGCTAGGCCCTGGGGCTCTCCTGCACCTGTGCCGCGCCCGTCACCGTACCTTCCGTGCCCGGCTGAGGATCCTCCGACGCCAATATCTGCGGCCAGCGCGACATCAAGGCAATACCACGTTCGCGAAACTCGTTCCGGATGCGCCGGTTCATCTCACGCCCTACGTCCCACTGTTTGCCCGCCACCGTTTTCAAGCGCGCCTTTACGACGACGCCTGTGTCGAGAAACTGGTCCACGCCCCACACCTCAACAGGCTCCAGCATCATCGGTCCGAAGGTCGCGTCAGCCCTCATTTCAAGATCGATATCCTTGAGCGCCTTGATCGCCTTATCCACGTCGGAATCGAACGCCACGCCAAAATTCAGCACGTAACAGGAATACACTCGCGTCCGGTTCGCCAGGGCGGTAATCGCCCCATTCGGAAAGACATGCACAACGCCCTCGGCATCGCGCAGCACCGTCGTCCGCAGGTTTAATTCCTCCACCACGCCGCTCACGCCGTTGATGATCGCAACGTCGTTTACGCGGATCTGGTCTTCCAGCAAGACGAAGATTCCGTTCATCACATCGCGCGCCAGGTTTTGCCCGCCCAGACCGATTGCGATTCCCGCGGCCGCGCCCGCGCCTGTCATCAACGGCGCAACGTCCAACCCCAACTGCTTCAGGCACACCCCGATGGCACCGATCCAAATGAACAC
>Ga0075421_100001747_pt1 | contig 25575 bp, 30 predicted proteins | sample SoiMetdeltSBSDD5_FD_75292 | JGI IMG/M metagenome (GOLD analysis project Ga0075421, IMG submission 75292) | Bulk soil microbial communities from a Populus tree surrounding site in Tennessee, USA - Soil MetaG P. deltoides SBSDD5 | ecosystem: Environmental > Terrestrial > Soil > Tree plantation... | reverse complement strand
TCGGCGAAGGTGTTCGCCACCGCGAGCATCAGGTCTTCCGGCAGGCGGAAGGTGGGCGCCGGCACGGTCGATATCGCCATCGCCACAGGCTAGCGTATCGTCTCTGAATGAGCTTCGAGATCGTGTGCGAGATCGAGCCGCCGACCAAGCCGGACCTCAAGAAGGTCAGGCACCAGATCGGCGTGCTGACCCCGGTCGCCGACGCCTTCCTCATCCCGGACAACCACATCGGCCGCGCCACGGTCTCTAGCATCGCCGTGGCGCACGAGGTGGCGGCGATGGGTGGGCGCAGCATCGCCTGCCTCAACTCCCGTGACCGCAACCTGTTGGGCTTCAGGCGCGACATGCTCACCGCGGCGGCCTATGGCGTGGACCAGTTCCTGTTCGTCTACGGCGACAAGCCCACCGCCGGTGACCGCACGAGCGAGCTGACGGTGCGCGCGATGATCGAGGAGGCTCGCCGGCTCGACCTGCAGCCGTTGCGGATCGGTGTCGCGGCCGGGCCTCGCAAGCTGCCCTCGTGGAAGCGGGCGGCCGACTTCGTGTTCGCGCAGATGAGCTTCTCGGTGGAGGCGCAGCTGCGGTGGCGCGAGTCGGTCTCGCTCGACGTGCCGGTCTATGCCGGCGTGATGGTGCTTGCGAGCGTGAACATGGCCCGTGGCTTGGCCGCCGCGATCCCCGACATCGACATCCCTTCCACCCTTGTCGAAAGCGTGGCGCGCGATCGCTCCGCGGGAGTCGCGGCGGCGTGCGAGCAGATCTCGCTCCTGAAGGACAGCGGCGCCTTTGACGGTGTCCACCTGGTGCCGGTCAGCAGGTACCGCGAAATAGCTCTTAGCTTGGAAACGCAAGCCGCTGGCCCGGTCAGCTTCTCCGCGCGCTGAACCCCAGGATCTCCGGCACGGCATCGGGCGCACCGGCCTCCATGACACGGGTCAGGATCAGCCCGGCGTCGATGGCGGTGTGGAGAAGGTCGGGAAGTGGCGTATGCCAGGCCCCGACGCGGATCCGCACCCCGTGCGGGGTGAACGAGTCGAAGCGCCTGTCCCGCCGGTGATAGCTCGCGTCGATGCGCACGTCGGCCGGATCGCTGCGATCGGCGAACGCACCGACGAAGCTCGGGTGGACTCCGATGTGGACGAAGACTCCACCCTCCTGCAGGACCCGCGCCGCCTCCCGCACCACGGCGGCATAATCGGGCACGTCGGTGTGGGCCAGCACGCAAACCGCCGCGCGAAGGCTGTTACCGGCGATCGGCAACGCCTCCGCATCCCCTTGCATTACAGGCATTTCCGCCCGCGCATGCCGCAGCTGCCCGGCCGATATGTCCACCCCGAACGGGCGCCACCCCAGCTCGCGCAGCACCCCGGCCCGCGCTCCGGTGCCGCAGCATATGTCCAGGCACGCCGATCCACTCGACCCGCCGAGCAGCTCGCGCAGCATGTCGTGCACCCGGCTGCTGTACTCGGAAACCTCCGCCACATAGGCGGCATACCAGTCTGCGATGTCGTCATACGCCGCGATGCTCATGACCGAATGCTAGACGGCTCGATCGTCGCTCAACTGGAATCAGAGCACTGACGCGCTTCCGGTGTTGGTGTTCCAGGCCAGGATGGTGCCGGTGGAGTCGGTGACACCGGCCTGGACGACATAGGTCCCGGACGCGGATGGGCTCCACGTCAAGGTCTCGCTGAGCAACTGCTGCGAGCCGATATTGCGCCCGGTCCAGGCTTGCCCAGCCACCTTCGACCCGGTCGAGTCGAACACCTCGATCTTCAAGGTGACGTTGTTCGCCGAAGACGATGCGGTGTTGCGGAAACCCACCGTGATGTTGGTGGCCTGGCCAACGGTGGCCGGGCTGGGCGAGACCGCCTGCAAACTCATCGTGAACGAACCCGTGGGGCTGGACGTCGGGCTCGGCGTTGGAGAGGGCGTAAGAGTAGGGGCGGGAGTAGGGGTGGGGGTGCCCGCGATGCTGTAGCTGAAGTCGCTGACCGTCAGGCCGGTGCCGTCGACCCACGGCTCGAACCCGGCCTGCACACTGGTCAGGTACCACGAGTTCTGCCCGTACCCGCGGGTGAGCAGGTCGCTCCAGAAGGCGCTGACGGGAAAACTTATTGATGTGGTTGGCGTTTGGCGTACGTAGGACACCACGTTCCAGCCGATGTTGCCGAACCACACATCCCAGGTGGCGCCAACCAGATTGACTGTGCCCACCTTGGAGCCGACGGGTTGCACCGAACCGGTGCGGTGCAGCCAGATCATCAGCTCGGCGCCGGTGTTCTGGCCGTCGATGCGGGGGGTCGGATCAAACCATAGGTCATACGAGGCGTTGTACACGCTGGCGTTGGTCGGGTACACCATGCTGACACTGGTCTGGATCGTGGGGAACAGGCTGTCGCTGACCGCCAGCGGCAGCCTGCTGCCGGTGGAGCAGTTGGCGTAGTGGCAGCCGGCGTAGACCGACGGGTACGAACCCGGCGCGCCGTTTTGCGGTTTGTTGTGACTGGCTGTCGTGATCGAGAAGCCGGTGGAGGTGACATTGATGCATTGCCGGGTGTCATCACCCCAGTTGTTGTTCTGCACAATGTACTTACCGCCGCTGATGGTCGTCGAACCGAACTTTTCGCAGATCTCGGTATCTGCTTGCGCACCGGTTACCACAATTGCGCTGAACGCGGCTGCGGCGGTCAGCACAACGGCCATGGCGAGCACCGATAGGCGTTTCATCGGGTTCTCCCTACGCTTTATCGAAGTATAGGGATTTTTGAGGCCGTGTCACATCCAGTCGGTGTGGCGGGGCCAGGCGAGCAGGGTGTCGACGACCTCGGGCGGACCCTCGGGCGCCTCGGTGACGGTGTAGCGCCCTCGGTAGAACAGGAGTGGCCGCCCCTCACGATATTCCCCGAGGGTATTGATGCGCCCCACCACGATGAAATGGTCGCCGGCCTCGTGGACCGTCTCGACCAAGCACGCGACCCAGGTGAGCACACCGTCGAGGATGGGCGAGCCGTCCGGGCCGGGGGTCCAGGTGACGCCGGCGAACTTGTCCGCGCCGGCGGTGCCGAACACGCGCGAGACCTCCTGCTGCTCCTCGGAGAGGATGTTCACGCAGAAGGATCCCGCTCTTTCGATGGCGCGCCAGGTGGCCGAGGCCCGCCCGGGGCAGAAAAGCACCAGCGGCGGCTCCAGCGACAAAGCCGCAAACGCCTGGCAGGCGAAGCCGACCGGCCCGGACGGCGAAGCCGCGGTGATGATGGTGACTCCGCTGCAGAAGTGGCCGAGCACCCTGCGGAAGGCTGTGGCGTCAATGTGCTCGTCAATGTGCTGACCGACGTCCAAAAGTGTGCCCCCACAAGGATATAGCAGTGGTCTCGTGGCTGACCCAGGCCGAGTCGTCAACGAGCCGGCCATCGGTTCCGTACTCTACGTCAAAACCGCCCGGGGTTGGCACGTAGAAGGAGACCATCAGATCGTTGGCGTGCCGGCCGAGGGTCGCCGAGGGCTCGATTCCCTTGCGGAAGCAGCGATCCATCGTCCTTCCCACATCATCAAGGGACTCTACTTCGATCATCAGGTGGACAATGCCGGCGGGGGCCGGCATGGGCGCCAGCGCCAGTGAGTGGTGCCGCGGGTTGCAGCCGAGGAACCGCATCCACACCGGCGGGGCGTCGGGCGGGCCGCCGAACACGCGCGGGTCCATGCGCATCGAGTCGCGCAGCCTGAACCCGAGCACCTCGGTGTAAAAGTCAAGGGCCGCCTGGGTGTCGAGCGCGGGCAGCACCACGTGGCCCATCCCCTGCTCCCCGGTGACGAAGCTGTTGCCGTAGGCGGGCGCGAACGGGCGGTGCTCCAAAGCGGCTCCCCAGAACACCTCCAGCGTGTTGCCGCACGGATCGTCGAACTCGATCAGACCCTGCACCCGCCGATCCGCCGCATCACCGGACTTCACAGCGATCCCGGCCGCTTCAACGGCGCGTGAGACGGCGGCGAGATCGGCGGCGGAGGCGACCTCCCAGCCGGAGGCGGCGAGGCGATCCGCCGACCCGGGTGAAACCACGATGCGCGCGGGAAAGTCGTCCATCCGCAGGTACACCGACTCCGGCGACGGGCCGCGGCCATCGACCATCCCAAGGATTTTGATGCCGAACTCGCGCCAAGCGTCCACCGATGTGGCCTCGATGCGAAGGTATCCAAGCGAACGAATCACAGCCCAACCTCCAAAAAGTCCAGTGCCAGCCGGTTGAACTCGTCGAAACGCTCAAGCTGCGCCCAGTGCCCGCACCCGCCGAACACGTGCAGCCGGGCGCGTTTGATGAGCTTCAACGCCACGAGCGCGCCGTCGACCGGGTTCACCCGATCCTCCCGCCCCCAGATCAGCAGCACCTCGTGCTTGAGCCGATGCGCTTCGCGCCAAAGCATCCCCTCCTCGGCCAGCAGGGGATCCATAAACGACTTCCCCATGGCGGCCATCGCGGCCAGCGCTTCCGCGGAGCTGGCGGCGGCGAAGCGCTCATCCACAAGCGACGGTGTGATCAGCCGCTGGTCGAAAACGAGTGTCCGCAGGAAGGCCTCAAGCTTCTCGCGCGTCGGGCCGGGCGGGGCGGCGAACTCGTAGAGCCGCTTGAGGCCCTCGGTCGGGTCGGGCGAGAACACGTTGAGCGACAAGCCTCCGGGCCCCATCAGCACCAGCCTGCCCGCCCGGTCGGGGTGGCGCAGGGCGAAGCGCATCGCGGTGCCGCCGCCCAGCGAGTTGCCCACAAAGTGCGCCTTCTCGATGTCGAGCTCGTCAAGCAGGGTCAGGATGGCGTCGGCGGCGAAGGTGAAGTAGTGACCCTCTACTTTGGACGCGGTCGACTTGCCAAAGCCCGGTTGGTCGACGACAAGGACCCGGTGCTGGGCGGCGAAGACCGCAACGTTGCGCCCGAAATTGCTGCCGCCGGATGCCCCGGGCCCCCCACCGTGCAGCAGGATGACGGGTACCCCCTGGCCATGCTCTTCAAAATGAAGCGTCATATCCACGCATCCGTAATGTCCACTCCGAACTCTCCCTTGCCAAACATTGACAATGCTCGTTCGGGGTCGTTGATGGCGTGCACCCGTCCGGCGTGTGCGTCCCTCCAGAATCTCTGGATGGGGGTACCCACAGCCAGCACTCGCCCGCCCGAATTCTCAAAAAGTCGATCCACCGCATGGATCGCCCGACCCGTCGCAGTCACCTGGTCGCGGCGGATGCGCAGCCGCACCGGCATCGGGATGTCGGTCCCGGCAACGGTGTGCTCCATCACCTCGCGCATGTTGCGCTCCAGTTGCAGCCAGGCGGCGTCAAGTTCGCATGCCGCCTGGGCGACCCTGACCTGGGAGAAGGGGTCCTCGGCAGCCTTCTGCCCGGCATAGGCCACCCGCACCCGCTCCCTTTGATAACTCACGTGCGCGTCATAGGCTCCCAACGCCATGCCCAGGATGGGAACCGTTATGGCGTAAGGAAAAATGGACCCCCACGGGACTCTGTAGAGAGCCGCCGTGTTGACTTCGTGCCCGGGGCAGGCGCACCGGGCCGTGTCCTTGGCGCTCAACGTCCGGTACTCGGGCACGAAGGCGTCCTTGACCAGGATGTCGTTGCTCCCGGTCCCGCGAAGCCCGACCGTGTCCCACACGTCCTTGATCTCGTAGTCGGCGCGGGGCAGCAGGAACGTCCGGAAGTCGGCGGGCTTGCCGTCGGGGCCGAAGACGAGGCCGCCGAGGAGCACCCAGGTGGCGTGGTCGCAGCCGGAGGAGAAGCTCCACCGCCCGCTGAGGCTGAAGCCGCCCTCGACCGGGGTCGCTTTTCCGGTTGGTGCGTAGGACGACGACATCCTGGTGTTGATATCCTCGCCCCACACGTCACGCTGGGCCCGTACGTCGAAAAGCGCGAGCTGCCAAGGGTGCACGCCGATCACCGACGACACCCAGCCGGTCGAGCCGCAGGCGCCCGCGATGGCCCGCACCGCGGAGAAGAACGTCATCGGGCCGGCCTCTTCCCCGCCGAACCCGCGAGGCTGGAGCAGCCGGAAGAAGCCGGTCTCGGCCAGGGATTTCATCGACTCGGCGGGGAGCACCCGGCGGTCCTCGGTCTCCTGCGCGCGCTCCCGGAAGACCGGCAGGAGGTCGGTCACCGCTTCGAGGATTGCTATTTCGCTCATGGGCCACTCCCCGGAAATTAGAACGTGTTCTAGTATGGAGCCAGCATCGACCTATTGCAAGGTGTCTGGAGGTCTCATGGACCAGGTACAGGTACGGGCCATTGACGCCGGGCAGGCACCGGCCCGGTTCGCGCGAGGCTGGCACTGCCTCGGCCTGACGGAGCGGTACCGCGACGGCAAGCCGCACGCGATCCACGCCTTCGGCACCAAGCTTGTGGTCTTCGCCGACTCGGCCGGGGCGCTGCACGTGCTCGACGCCTACTGCCGCCACATGGGCGGCGACCTCTCGATGGGCACCATCAAGGGCGACGCCGTGGCCTGCCCGTTCCACGACTGGCGCTGGGGTGGCGACGGTCGCTGCGTCGGCGTGCCCTACGCCCAGCGCGTACCGCCGCGCGCCCGTACCCGCAGCTGGATCACGCTGGAGCGCAACGGCCAGCTGTTCGTGTGGAACGATCCGCAGGGCAACCCGCCGCCCGACTCGGTCACGATCCCGCAGATCCCGGGCGCCTTTGACGGCGAGTGGAGCGACTGGACCTGGGACTCGGTGCTCATAGAGGGCGCCAACTGCCGCGAGGTCATCGACAACGTCGTGGACATGCCGCACTTCTTCTACATCCACTTCGCGTTCCCGAAGTTCTTCAAGAACGTCTTCGAGGGGCACGTCGCCGCGCAGTACATGGAGAGCACCGGTCGCCCGGATGTGAACACGGGATCCAACTACGTGCCGGGGGCGAAGCTGCGCTCCGAGGCCGCTTACTACGGTCCGTCCTACATGATCGATTACTTGTACACCGATTACCAAGGGTTCGAGGTGGAGAGCGTCCTGATCAACTGCGACTACCCGGTCACTCCCACCTCGTTCATGCTCCAGTGGGGCATGATCGTCAAGCGGCTCCCGGGCCTGACGATCGAGCAGGCCAAGAAGGCGGCGCAGAAGTTCGCCAAGAGCATCGGCGTCGGCTTCCTGCAGGACGTCGAGATCTGGAAGCACAAGACGCGCATCGACAACCCCCTGCTGTGCCCGGAGGACGGGCCGGTCTACCAGCTGCGGCGCTGGTACGAGCAGTTCTACGTGGACGTCGAGGACGTGACCGAGGAGATGGTGGCGCGCTTCGAGTTTGAGGTGGACACCACCCGGGTCAACGAGGTGTGGGAAGCCGAAGTGGCGCAGAATCTGGCGGCGCAGAACCTGGCGGCGCAGAACCTGGCGGCGCGGCATGGAGCGGGCTGACCACCTCTACGGCGGGCTCACCGAGGTGGCCTGCCGGCTTTGCGGCGCCTGCGTGCGGGTGCGCAAGCACAGCGCCCGCCACACCAACGTGCAGTGGTCCTCCGCGGCCGTCGCCGCCTGCGCGGAGTTCAAGGGCCGGGAAAGCGCTTCCATCCCAACATGTCTGAGCCTGCGCGACAGCATCGAGGAGGCGGTGCGGGCGGGCCGGGTGCGGGTGCCCGATGGGTGAGCACGTGCGCGTCGTCGACGTCATCCGCGAGACCCACGATGCTGTGTCGCTCGTGCTGGAGCTGCCGCCAGGGTGGAGCTACCGCCCGGGGCAGTTCCTGACGGTCCGCGCCGGCGATCACGCACGCGCCTACTCATTTTCCAGCTCGCCGTTCACGGGACAGGCGCCGCAGATCACGGTCAAGCGGGTCGCCGGCGGGGCGGCCTCCAACTGGATCTGCGACAGCATCGCCGCCGGCGCCACCCTGGAGTGCCTGCCGCCGGGCGGCACCTTTGTGCCCGAGTCCCTCGACCGGGACCTGCTGCTGCTCGCCGGCGGCAGCGGGATCACGCCCGTGATGTCGATCCTCAAGTCGGCGCTGTGCCAAGGCAACGGGCGCATCGTGCTGGTCTACGCCAACCGTACTCGCGACGCGGTTATCTTCGCCGACGAGCTCTCGCACCTTGAGGCGGACGAGCGCCTTACCGTGCTGCACTGGCTCGACTCCGAGCAAGGCCCGCCCACCATGGAAGGGCTCGCCGAGCTGATCGAGCCCTACCGCCGATACGAGTCGTTCGTTTGCGGGCCGGAGCCGTTCATGCTCCTGGCACAGCGCCTGCTCGGCGACACCGTCCACATGGAACGGTTCGAGTCACTGGCGCACAACCCCTTTCTCAGCTCGCAACCGGGCGAGGAAAGGCTGCTACAGGTGACCATCGACGGCCAGACCCTGCGCCTGCCCTGGCCCGCCGGCAAGAGGCTGCTCGACGTGCTCATCGACCGCGGCCTGAACCCTCCCTTCTCCTGCCGCCAGGGCAACTGCGGGACGTGCGCCACGCGCATGGTGCACGGCGACGTGGAGCTGGTGAACAACGAGATCCTGGAGGAGGAGGACTTCGCGGAGGGCTACATCCTTGCCTGCCAGGCGCTCCCGCTCACCGACGAGGTCCACGTCGACTACTCGTAGCTGAGAAAGACCCTCTACACCTCGGCGTCGGTGTGCAGACTTCTTTCCAGCAACGCATGGGGTCGGGGACCTAGCCCTCAAGCTCCTTCAGCCGCGCCTTGACGATTTTGGCCAGCAGCTTGGGCGGCAACGGGTTGGACGGGCTGAAGTGGATCGTCGCCCCCGAAACCTTGTGCGTCTTGGATATCTCGTCCTTCATATCGGTGGCCAGCCGGGGGCTCATGGTGAAGAACGACAGGTGCTTGGGCTGGGAGACGAAGCCCACCACGTCCTTGGGGTTGGCGAAGATGACGGTCGTGCCGTAGGAGATGCGCTCCTGCGCGTCGGGGATCAGGCCCTCGACCAGGCGCCGCAGCTCCTCCAGCGTCCTTCGCTCATCCTCGGGCAGGCTGGCGATGTAGGCATCGACCGCCCCCGGATCGTGCTTGCTTTTCGCCATAACTGCATTATCCGCGCGCACAAGGCAACGCGCGGGCATTGCCGCCAAGGGAGCCAATGCTTGTCACGCGGTCGGGCGCAGTTGCGGGCTGACGCGGAAGGAAATCGCCTCCATCAGCGGCTTGCGCTGCGTGTTCTGGAAGGCGGCGATCAGCCAGGAGCCGTCGGCCTGCCGCACGAGGGTGAATGTCTGCACCTTGGTCAACTTGCCGGGGCGGCGCTTGTAGGTGTCGCCGGTGCTGGTGACGATCGCGGTGTCCGTACCGTAGTAGCGCACACGCATCGGGCCGACGGAAAGCTTGGTGCCCTTGAGAAATTTCCGGAACAGCAAGCGATGGCTCTCCACGATGTCGCGCCGGCCGTGGTACACGGTCCCGACGAAGATCGTGTAGGAGGCATCCTCGGTGAACAGGGCTCCATAGGCGTCCGCATCGCCCCGATCCCAGGCCGCAGCCAGCGCCTTCATCACATCCGTCACTTCGTTATACTTAGGCAGAAGTTGCATAGAAACATTATCTGCATGGAGGCAGAGATTTGGCAACCCCCAGCGCGACGCCGAGCGGGCACGAGATCTACCGGCAGTACCTGGACGCCGTCGTCATGCAGATCCAGGCCTCCGCGGAGGCGGCCGGGCTCAACACCACCGACTGGCACGCCCTGAGCGTGCTCGGCCTCGCCGGCCGCCTCACCGCCGGCGAGCTTGCCGAACGCACCGGCCTGACCACCGGCGCCACCACCCGGCTGATCGATCGGCTTGAGCGCGCGGGCCACGTGCGCCGCGTCGTCGACCCCGCCGACCGCCGCCGCGTCAACGTCGAGCCCGTGCCCGGCTCGCTCGACCTCGAGCAGGCCGTCGGCCCGGCGCGGCGCCTCGTCGGCGAGGTGTTCGCCGGCTTCAACCAGCAGCAGCTGGAGACGCTCTTGGAGTACTTCACCCGCGCCGCGCCCGCGTTCCGGCAGGCCGCCGAGGAGATCAGGCAGAAACACAGGCGGTGAAGCAACGCGCGGCATCGCCGCCGTGACGACCCGCCCGGCGCCCCGAAAAAACGCAGTCCGCAAGCGATAGACCGCTGACGTAAGAGTTCGAGCAGATGCCGACCGCCGTCCGGCCTGCCGCGTAAAGGCCCGCGATCGGCGAGCCGTCGGACCGCAGCACCTGCCCCGTCTCCTCCGACACCACCAGCCCGCCCAGCGTGAGCATCGGCGCCGGATAGGCAAGGCGTGGACGGATCGAGCAATCGATCATTGAGAACGGCGGATGCTCCAGCGGCTGCACGAACTCCTCCGCCTTGCCAGGACTGTCGTGATAGGACCTTACCGTCGCGATGAGACCGTCCGGATCCACGCCCGCTTTGACGGCAAGCTCCCGCAGCGTCGGCGCCGTGACCCGGGCGAAGCGGAGCAGGTACCACATCTGAAGGCGCTGGAACCAGAGCGTTTGCGTGCCCAGCTGGCGCCGCGCCTCGTTGAGAATGCGGGAGTCCACCACCAGACCGGCCCAGCCGCCGTGCCGCGTCACGATCGCGTCGCCGATCGCGGCGCCGTAACGGGATTCGTCGCCGACGCGGGCACCGGCCCGGTCGACGAGCACCCCTTTGAGCAGGGCGGTGGGCGGCGTGATGAAGCGCCACACCGAGACGCGATCAAGGAGGGCGGTCGCTGCCCCTGCCGCGACGCCGAGCTTTATGCCGCTTCCATCATCTCCGGGGGTACCCAAAGGGAGCGCGCCGCGATAGAGGGGCGCATTTTCGCGCAGCATCCCGCGGTTGTTGACGAACCCGCCCGCCGCCAGGATGACCGCCTTCGACGCGACTATCGTTAGTGGACGGCCTCGCCGCTGTTCAAGCCACGCAACCGGCTTGTGCATGAGGCGGCCCAGTTTCGGGGCGTAGAGGAAGGGCTTGGCGGCCCAGCGGCTGAGGATCCGGTGGGCACGACTCGAGACCGTCGTGCACTCCACCCCCACGACTCGCCCGCCGGCATCCGTCAGGAGTCTCGTCGCGATGGTTTGCGTGAGCACGCGGATTCCCTTGCGCCGCACCGCTTCGGCGAGCTTCTCGAAGAACACGCGGCCCGATGTGCCGCGGCCGTGGGTGCGATGTCCGCGCGGAGCGGGGGTCGCGACGTCGCGCGCGGCGACCTCGCTTCCAGAGAAGTAGAGGTAGTAGTCGTTGGTGGGATAGGAGGTCTTTTCGGGGCAGAGTGCGGCGCTGAAGGGTACCCCCTGAAGGGAAAGCCAATCCATCATCTCGGCGCTGCCGTCGCAGAAGGCGCGCAGGGTCTTCGGCGAGACAGTGTCGCCCACCTCCGTGCTCAGGTAGTCGAACATCGCCTGCGGGCCGTCGTCGACGCCCGCCTCCTTCTGCTGCGCGGTACCACCGCCCGCGTAGACGACGCCGCCCGACAGCGCCGTGGCGCCGCCGCCGCCGAATCGGTCGAGCACGATCACCTGGGAACCGGTTTCGGCGGCCTCCAGGGCGGCGCACGCTCCCGCCGCGCCGAAGCCCACCACGACAACCTCGGTTTCCAACCGCACCCAAAAACTATAACCTGTTCTAATGACGTGGGAAGAGTACGACGTTGTGGTGGTCGGCAGCGGTGCGGCCGGAATGACGGCGGCGCTCACCGCGGCGCACCACGGATTGACCGCCGTCGTGCTCGAGAAGGCCGGCCGGTTCGGCGGCTCGACCGCCCGCTCCGGCGGCGGGGTGTGGATCCCCGGCAACTCGGTGCTGCCCTTCGCCGACTCCTTCGACGCGGCCCACGCCTACCTCACCCACCTTGCCGGCAACGGCCCGCGCCAGCGTGCCTTCCTCGAACACGGGCCTGCGATGCTCGATTTCGTCATGGCGCACACGCCCTTGCGGTTCCAGTGGGTAGCCGGGTATCCGGACTACTACCCCGAGGCGCCGGGCGGGCTGGCGCGCGGCCGCACCATCGATCCGTCGCCTTTGGACGGTCGCGTGCTCGGAGCTTCGCTTGACAGCCTGAACCCTCCCTACATCTCCACGCGTGGCCTGACCATCACCGCAGCCGATTACCGATGGATGAGCCTGGGCACCCGCCATCCTCGCTCGCTTCTCACGGCCGCCCGCGTCGTCTCCCGCCTGATCATCTCAAAGCTGTTGCGGCGCAGGATGCTGAGCATGGGCCAGGCGCTCGCCGCGGGCCTGCGCGCCGGCCTGCTCTCCGCCGATGTTCCCGTCCTGCTCTCCACCCCGCTGTCGTCTTTGGACACCGCACCGGACGGCCGCGTCATCGGCGTCAACGCCCGGTTCCGGGCGCGGCGCGGTGTTGTCCTCGCGTCCGGCGGCTTTGAGCACAACGAGGCCATGCGGCACAGGTATCAGCGCTCGCCCATCGGAACACAGTGGACGGTCGGCGCCTCCTCGAACACGGGTGACGGCATTGCTTTGGGCATTTCACTGGGCGCCGCGGTGGAGCTGATGGACGAAGCCTGGTGGGGTCCGACGATCCCGCTTTCGGGCGGGCCGTACTTCTGCCTCGCCGAGCGCAGCCTGCCGGGATCGGTCATCGTCGACGGCAACGGCCGGCGGTTCGTCAACGAGTCCGCACCGTACATCGACGCCGTGAAGGCCATGTATGACCACGATGCCATCCCCGCTTGGCTCGTCTTCGACCAGCGTTACCGGAACAGATACCTGTTCGCCGGCCTCGGGCCGCGGCAGCCGTTGCCGCGCCGCTGGTATGACGCCGGTGCCGTTATCCGTGGCCGCACCCTGGCCGACCTCGGCCTGCCCTTGCTACCCAAGACGGTGGCGCGGTTCAACGAGTTCGCCTCGACCGGGCGTGACGAGGAGTTCGGTCGCGGGGACTCGGTTTACGACAGGTACTACGGCGACCCGCGCAACCGGCCCAACCCCTGCCTCGGGCCCTTGCTCAAGCCACCCTTCTACGCGGTGCGGATCGTCCCGGGCGACCTGGGTACCAAGGGCGGTCTGCTCACCGACGCACGCGCCCGGGTGTTGCGGCCCGACGGTGGTTTTGTTCCGGGCCTCTACGCGGCGGGCAATGCCAGCGCCGCCGTGATGGGCCGCAGCTACGCCGGGGCCGGCGCCACCATCGGCCCCGCCATGACGTTCGGTTACCTTGCCGCCCTCGACATGGCCCGTTTGGAGACGTGATGCCCATCGATCCCGCCGTTGCCATCGGCGCCCCGCTGTATGGACGCGACCTGTCCTGGAGCCCCAGCGATGTCCTGCTCTACCACCTGGCTGTCGGGGCGACCGGATCGGAGCTTCGTTACGTGTATGAGCGCGACCTGGTGGTCCTGCCGACCTTCGCGATGGTCATCCCGACCCTGGGCCAGACCGAGGCGCCCGTGCTCAAGATGCCCGGCGTCGATGTTGACCTGGTGTCGGCGCTGCACGGCCGCCAGGAACTCATCATGCACAAGCCTCTGCGGCCCTCCGGCTTCGCCACCGCTGACAGCTCCATCGTCGACGTTTACGACAAGGGATCGGCTGCGATCATCGTCACCGAGACGGTAACCGAGTACTTCACCTCGCGCATAAGCATCTTTGTCAAGGGCGAGGGCGGCTTCGGCGGGTCCCGCGGCCCTTCGACCCGCGTGGAGCTGCCCACCCGCACGCCCGATGCCGTGCTGCTGACGGCGACCCGGCCCGAGCAGGCCCTGCTCTACCGCCTGCTCGGCGACCGCAACCCGCTTCACGCGGACCCCACCTTTGCCGCGCTCGCCGGCTTCCCGCAGCCCATCCTGCACGGCCTTTGCACCTATGGCGTCGTGTGCAAGGCCGTCATCGACACGCTGCTCGACGGCGACCCCGGCCGGGTCCTTTCCTACTCCACGCGCTTCTCCGGCGTCGTCTACCCCGGCGAGACCTTGCGCACCTCAGTGTGGACCGAATCCGATCGTTTCATCCTCACCACTACCGTCGACGAGCGCGGCATCGCCCCAGCCTTGAGCGACACCGTCCTCACATTCGCCGGTTAGATCTAGAATGCAGCGATGGGACTCGGGTGGTCGCTGGGCATGATGGCGGTGGGGCTGCCGATGACGGTGGTGGGCGCGTCCGCCTACCGTGCCCGGGAGAGGCTCGCGGCCGTGATGCTCGTCGGGGCCGGGCTGCTCCTGGCCGGGGCGATCAGCCTGCTGATCACGTTGTGGTGAGGACCAGGCCGCTGGTGGGGACTCCCGTGCCGGCGGTGACGACGACCCGAGCGGCACCGGGAATCTGGTTGACGGCGGTCCCGCGGATCTGCCTGACCGCCTCGGCGATGCCGTTCATGCCGTGGATGTAGGCCTCGCCCAGCTGGCCGCCGTGCGGGTTGAGCGGCAGCTTCCCTTGCGCCACAAAGGATGCCGCCTCGCCACGCCCGCAGAATCCAAGCTCCTCGAGCTGGAGCAGTACGAACGGCGTGAAGTGGTCGTAGAGCACGGCCACCTCCACGTCGGACGGCCCGAACCCGGCCTGGCGCCACAGCTGCCGGGCGACCAATGCCATCTCGGGCAGGCCGGTGAGGTCGTCGCGGTAGTAGCTGGTCATCACGAACTGGTCGGCGCCGCTGCCCTGGGCCGCCGCGGTGACCAGCGCGGGCGGGTGCGCCAGGTCGCGGGCGCGCTCGAGCGACGTGACGACCACGGCCACGGCGCCGTCGCTTTCCTGGCAGCAGTCAAGGAGGCGCAACGGCTCGGCGATCCAGCGTGAGGCCTGGTGGTCGGCGAGTGTGATGGCACGGCCGTAGAACCACGCCCTCGGGTTGGTGGCGGCGTAGGCCCTGCCCGCCACGGCGACCCGGCCGAAATCCTCGCTCGTCGCCCCGTACACATGCATGTAGCGCCGGGCGACCATGGCGACCTGGGCGGCCGGGGTGCCCAACCCCATCGGGTAGTGCCAGGCGTTGTCCAGGGCGCCGGCCGCGGCCGCCGAGACCTGTCCAAACCGGTGACCGGAGCGTTCGTTGAGCGCGCGGTAGCACACCACCACAGAGGCGGCGCCGGTCGCGATCGCCATCGCGGCGTGCTGCACGGTCGCGCACGCCGCCCCGCCGCCGTACGGGATGCGGCCGAAGAAGGTCAGGTGAGGGATGCCGACCTCGCGGGCCACGGCCACCTCGGCGTTGCTGTCCATGGAGAAGGTGACCAGACCGTCCACGTCCGAGGGCCGCAGCCCGGCATCCGCCAGGGCGGCGTGGACGGCCTCCGCCGCGAGGCGCAGCTCGGTGCGGCCGGAGTTCTTGGAGAACTCGGTCGCGCCGATGCCGGCGATCGCGGCGGTCATCGTTTCACCCCTACCGTCGCGGTCACGTGCGCCCCAAGCGAGTTGCGGCCGACGACCTCGACGGTCATGACATCACCGTCGAGGCCGGTCACCGTGCCGGTAAAGGTCAAGGTTTCGTACGCGTAGCACGGCACCCCCAGCTTGAGAGACATGTGACGGATGACCACGCCGGGGCCGGCCCAGTCGAGCACGTACCGCTGCACAAGCCCGGTGGTGGTGAGGATGTTGAGGAAGATGTCCTTCGATCCGCGCTCGACCGCCCGGTCACGATCGTGATGCACGTCCTGGAAGTCGCGCGTGGCCAGAGCCGCCGAGATGATGAGCGTCGGCGTCACGTCGACGCTGAGCGGCGGCAGCAACGTCATGGAGGTGGTCATCAGGCTGCCTCCCACACGGGCATGGTCAGGGAGTCGTCGATGCGCGTGAAGCGGACCCGCACCGGCTGCCCGATGCGCACGTCGTCCCCGCGGAAGGAGCCGACCATCCGCACGCCCTCGGCCAGCTCGACGAGCACCACGATGAAGGGCAGCTCCCGTCCGGGCACGGGAGGATGGTGATGGACCACGTAACTGAAGACGGTGCCGTCGCCGCTGGCCACGACGTAGCCCGGCGTCGCCGACCCGCACGAAGGGCACATGGGGCCCGGGGGATGCCGCAGCCGCCCGCACCGCTGGCACTTCTGGATGCGAAGCTCACCGGCGGCCCCGCCGTCCCAGAAGAAGGCGGTGTCGGCACTGATGGCGGGGCGGAGGACCTGCTTGGGCGCGGGGCGGTACTTGAGGATCCGGAAGAGCATGGTGGCAACCGGCTCGTCGCCCGAATACCAGACGCTCTCGGTCGTCACGAACCAGCCCTCGCCGAGCGAGGTCTTCTTCGGACCCACCACATCGGACAGACGGCTCCGGACGGTCAGCCGCTCCCCCACGTTCACATAGCGGTGGTAGGTCTGCTCGCAGTTGGTGGCCACGACCGACGTGAATCCCGCCTCGTCGAGGACGGACGACATGGCGTGCAGTGGGTCGTGGGCGTCCGGGGAAGGGTGCAGGCCGCGCATGGTCCAAACCTGGATCATCGCGGGCGGCGCGAGACCGTCGTTGAAAGGGTGCCCGCCGATCGCCTCCGTCCAATTGTTGATCATCGGCTGGTTGACCGGATCGCGCGCCTCGCGAAAACCCGTGAACCCCAAGGCTTTTAGGCGCTCCGCTTCGGCAAGGACGAGGGAGGTCATCGCGGCACCCGGGGAAGGCCAAGGCCGGCGGTGGCGATCAGCTCCCGCTGGATCTCGTTGACCCCGCCGCCGAAGGTCAGCACCAGGTTGCGCTTGGTCTGGATGTCGAGCCACCGTGCCAGCTCCGAATCCGGATCGAAGTGACCGACCACATCGGACAGCACCTGACCCAGGCGCTGCAACCGTTCCGAGGAGAAGACCTTCGTGGCCGAGGCGTCGGCGATGCTCAGCGTCGGCGAGCACGCCACCTGCCAGTTGAGCAGTTCGTTGACGCGCAACGCCATCCGGCACTCCGTCAAGGCGGCTCGGATCTCGGGATCATCGCGAGTGGACGCCCATGCGCTGAAGCGGTCGTAGAGCGCGGCGATCCGACCGGCCGGGCCAAGCATCACGCGCTCGTGATTGAGTTGTGTGGTGACGAGTTTCCAGCCGTCGTTCTCCTCGCCGACGCGCATCGACACCGGCACCCGCACATCGGAGTAGTAGGTGGCGTTGACGTGATGCGCGCCGTCGGAGGTGATGATCGGTGTGAAGCTGAAGCCGGGCGAGCGGGTGTCGACGATGAGGATCGTGATCCCGTGGTGGCGTGAAGGTCCGGTGCGGCAGGCAAGCCAGATGTAGTCGGCGGCGTGAGCGCCAGTCGTGAACGTCTTCTGTCCATTCACGACATAAACGTCACCGTCGCGCACGGCAGCCGTGCGCAGCGAAGCCAGGTCGGTGCCCGCCTCCGGCTCGGTATAGCCAATCGCGAAGTGCAACTCCCCGGCGAGGATGCTCGGCAGGAAGAACTCCTTCTGCTCGGCCGTGCCAAACTCGTGCAGCGTCGGGCCAACCGTTTGCAGGGTCACGGCCGGCAGCGGTACGTCGGCGCGCGCCGCCTCATTGACGAATATCTGCTGCTCGATCTGGCCGAATCCGAGCCCTCCATATTGGACAGGCCACCCGACACCGAGCCAGCCGTCGCGCCCCATCCGCCGCACGATCGCCCTGTAGGCCCTACCATGCCGGTCCAGCATCATCTCCTCCCGCTCCGCGACGCTGACCAGACCCGCGAAGTACTCGCGCAGGCTCGCCTGCAGCGCCAGTTGAGAGTCCTCGAGCTCAAGGCGCATCGGCCACCGCCACAAGGCGCAGAAGATCTTTCAACATCGACGAGTACCGGTGGAGCGGATAAGTGATATCCAAACCGATCCCTCCGTGCAGGTGATGACAGGTGCGCATGGCGGCGGGCGCTTCGTTTCGCAGCCAGTAGGCGGCAAGCGGCGCGTCAGCCGGGTCCACACAGGCGGCGAGCGCGGCCAGATGCGTGGTGCGCCAGGCGATGTAGACGTCGGCGATCTGCTGCGCCACGGCCTGGAAGGCGGCCAGCGGCCGGCCGAACTGCCGCCGGCTGCTGACGTGGCCCGCCGTCAGATCGAGAGCGCCCCGCAGCAGGCCGTCACCGACCGCTGCCGCCCCGGCCAGCGCGTAGCTGGTCAGATTTCCCTCGAAGACCGCCTGGGGCGCGACACGTGAGCAGCGCACGGTCGCCTCCGGCGCGCCGCTGGAGGTGGGCATGGGCCAGATCGTGACCCCGCCGGCTCGCGGGTCGATGACGGCGATGACGCCGCCCCCGCATTGGGCGAGGATCCGGTGCGCCTCCAGGCCGTAGGCCACGCCGTGCGCCACACCGTCGATCGTGGAGCCGGTGAGGGTGAGGCCGGAGACGGCCGCGGTCAGCAGGTGGCGGCCTGCCAGCAGTTCGTCCTGGAGGGGTTCGGGGGCGAAGCGGGCCACGGGAAGGACCCCGAGTGCCAGGGTCGCCAGGGCGGGCACGTGCACGGCGCGCCGCCCCACCTCGGTCAGCACGATGGCCGTCTCCAGCATGCCCAAACCCTCGCCGCCCAGGCGCTTCGGCACGCCGAGGGTGAGCATCCCGGCTTCGCGCAACGCCTTCCACGGGTCGTCTCCGGCGTGCGCCAGGACCTGCTCCGACACCTGGGCGATGACCCGCTGGGTCTCATCGAGCTCGAAGTCCATTCAGCCCACCTCGTCCCGCGGGAGGCCCAGAATCCGCTCACCTACGAGCGAAAGCAGGATCTGATCGGTACCCCCGGCAATGCTCAGACATCGCATCAAAAGAAACTGATGGGTTTCGTCGTTGGCGGTGGCACCGTCCAGACCGGACAGCTTCAGCGCCGCCTCCGTCACCGCCTGCCGGTGCTGGACGCCGACGAGCTTGCGCACCGCCGAGCCGGCCCCGGGGTCGTGCCCGTCCAGCCGTTGCAGGGTGGCGCGCAGGTCCATCAGCGACACCGAAAGCCCTTGGGTGACAAGCCTTCCGAGCGTGTCAAGATCGTCGTATCGGCGCAGCAGCCTCTCCACGCCCTCATCCAGTGATGAGCCCATTGCCACGCGCTCGTTGGCGAGGGTGGCCCGGGCCAGCCGCCAGCCGTCGCCCGGCTTACCGAGCACGCAGTCATCGGGCACGAACACGTTGTCCAGGAACACCTCGTTGAAGCGGGCGTCGCCGGTGATCTCCCGCAGCGGCCGGATGTCGATGCCGGCGCTGCGCATGTCGACCAGAAGATAGGTCATGCCTTTGTGTTTTGGCGCCGAAGAGTCGGTGCGCGCCAGGCAGATCGCCCAGCCGGCCTCCCGGGCAAGGGACGTCCACACCTTCTGCCCGTTGAGGATCCAGCCGCCATCGGCCCGCTCGGCGCGGGTGCGCAGCGATGCCAGGTCGGAGCCCGCCTCGGGCTCGCTGAACAGCTGGCACCAGGCGATCTCGCCGCGCAGCGTCGGGCCGGCGAACCGCTCGCGCAGCTCGGCGGTGCCCGCGGCCAGGATCGTGGGCACCGCCCACGCCCCGATGCCCAGATCGGGGCGGGTCGCACCGGCGCGGGAAAGCTCCTCGTCCACGAGCAGCTGAAGCCTGGGATCGGGGGTGGAGAGGTACCCCCCGTCTGAAAGGGCAACGCGGCGTTGGCTTTCCGGCAGCGCGGCGATGCGGGCAAGCTCCGGGTCGCGGCCGACGTTGACGCGCAGGGTGCGGCGGGCTCCGGCCTGCGCGAGGCGGGCGGCGCGCCCTTGCCAGCCGTCGCCGCACAGCTGGCGCAGGGCGACGGCGCGGCGCAGGTAGAGGTGGGCGTCGTGCTCCCAGGTGAAGCCGATCCCGCCGAGGACCTGGATGCAGTCCTTGGCGTTCTCGACGGCGGCGTCGATGGCGACCGTTGCCGCCACGGCCGCGGCAAGCGGCAGCTCGTTGGGTTTCTCGTCGGCGGCGCGGGCGGCGTCCCAGGCTACCGCGGCGGCCTGCTCGGCGCGGCAGTGCATCCAGGCGCAAATGTGCTTGACGGCCTGGAACGAGCCGATCGGCCGTCCAAACTGGACGCGCTTGCGGGCGTAGTCGGCCGCGGTGCGGACGCACCAGTGCGCGATGCCTGATGCCTCGGCGGCGGCGAGCGTCGCGAACAGGTCGTCGACCCGCATGCCGGGTGGACCTTGGGCAAGCGAGCGGGAGAAGTCCAGCGGTTTCAGGCTTGCCACCTCGGCCTTTTCGAGTCCGGTGGGCAGCAGCAGGCGGGTCGCCTCACCCCCGCCCAGAAACGTCGTGGGGCTGGCCGGGACGGCGACGGCGACGGTCACATCGCCGGAAGCGATGTCCGAGCCGATGGCCGCGTCGCGCAGCACGATGCTGGCCAGCATCGTCGGCAGGACCGGCCCGGGGGCGAGGACCTCGGCCGCCGCCTCCAGCGCCACCGCCATGTCCAGCACGCTCAGGCCCTCGGGGTCGAAGAAGCCCATGGCCGCGAGCTGCCGGTGATGCGGGTTGTCCGGCGGCATCCCCGTCTCGCGGGCTCGCACGGCCGCGATGGTCCCCGCGCGGGCGCCCCACGCAAGGATGGACTCGCGGATGGCGCGCTGCTCATCGGTAGTGGTGAGGGGCACATCAGAATTAGAACACGTTACAACTTGGCTTTGCCACCGTCCGTAACAAAACTGGACCTTGCGCTTGCTACCCTGGGGCTAGAACAGATCTCAGAAAGGCACTTCATGGTTGCATCGCCACGGGCCCGGCCGACCGCCACGGTCATGCACGCGCCCACCGAGGCCGAGCTGGGTTCCGCCGCCCAGCGCGACCGCCGCAAGCGGATCCTCGACGCGACCCTCGCCCTCGCCTCCAAGGGCGGCTACGACGCGGTCCAGATGCGCGCCGTCGCCGAGAAGGCCGACGTCGCGCTCGGCACGCTGTACAGGTACTTCCCGTCGAAGATCCACCTGCTGGTCAATGCGCTGGCACGCGAGTTCGAGCGCACGCAGGAGCGGATGGAACGCATCACCATCCCCGGCGACACGCCCTACGAGCGCATGCTTTTCGTGCTTGGCCGCATCACGAGGGCCATGCAGCGCGACCCGCAGCTCACCGAGGCGATGACGCGGGCGTTCATGTTCGCCGACCCGACCGCCGCCGCCGAGGTCAACACGGTCGCCCGAATGATGGAGCACGTGTTCACCCGGGCGATGCACGACGGTGAGCCGACCGCCGACGACAAGGCCATCGCCCGTGTCATCGGCGACGTGTGGCTGTCCAACCTGGTCGCCTGGGTGACCCGCCGAGCCTCCGCCAATGACGTCGTCAACCATCTGGAGCTGGCCGCCCGCCTGCTGCTCAAGTGAGGTTGTCGCCGTCCAATGGACGGCGACAACCAAAAGGGCTCAGGCGAGCAGAGCGGAGAACTTGGCGAGGGACTCCTGGGCGGCGGCGCCGGAGGCCTTCTCTGCCATCGCTGCCATCGGCCCGGCGAGCGCGGGACCGTTGAACTCCATCTCGAAGGTGATCTCCGAACCGGACTCGGACGGTGAGATGAGGAAGCGGTTGATGGCTTTGATACCCATGGGGCCGTCGCCTGCGACCTCAAGTTTGCCGGGCGCGTCGGCGGTCAGGACCTTCCACGCTATGTCGGCCGGCATGCCCATCATCTTGACCCGCTGCTTGTAGGCGACGCCCGGTTCGAGCGTGCCGGGCACATCGCCGGTGAACGCGTCGTGCATGGTGAGCCACTCGGCATACCGCGGCAGGTCCACCGCGAGCTGCCAAGCCTGGGCGGGATCGGCCCCCGTCTGGACCGAGGCGCTTACCTTCGGCATCACATACCTCCCTAACGTTTGACCTGAGAGACATGATGCGCCTTCAGCGGCAAAACTGAAACATGTTCTAAATTGATCATTTGGTGGTACCGGGAGGAAGCCCCTCGAGCCTCCGAACCTGATCGATGATCGCGGTGATGGTGCTCAGCCCCTCCGCCGAAAGGCCCGCGGCCCGCAGCGCGATGTCCTGAACCCCGCTGTCGCGCAGCGCGGCGACCAGAGCGAGCTGGGCGTCGATGCGCTGCGCCAGCTCCTCGTCGCTGAAGTAGTCGACCTTCACCCCGAAGAACGTCGCCAGAGCCTCGATCACCTCGAACGACGGCTTGCCCCGGCCACCGCTGCGCAGCCTGGCGATGTAGCTGTGGTCGATCGTCGGCCCGCCGCCAAGCGCGGCCGAGCGCTGGTTGATGGCGGCGGCCACCTGGTGGTTGCTGTAATGCTTCTGGCCCGGACCGCGGATGGTGTCGAACAGATGGTTCAGCTTGTCCGCGAGAGAACGCTGGGGACGCTGGGAACTCTGGCCCGTGCCCGACACGCTTCCCTCCTTGAGCCCAGGTAACCGTACACAGGCAAGCATATCGAGCGGCGCTTGGGTAGCCTGCCTGATGCGATGGACGAGGTTCGAAGGCTGTGTCGCGAAATCACCGCCGGGCCACCCCCGGCGGTCAGCCTCCCCGACTTCTGCGCGCGCCTCGCCCGCCGGCGGGATCGGCCCATCCTGCTGCTGCCGTTCGTCGGGGATGGACAGTCGCCCAGCGGTGTGTGGCTGAAGGGGACGCGGCAGGACTACGTGTGTTACGACGCCGCGGCCAGCCCGGTGCACCAGGAAGCCATCGCGAGGGATGTCAATCAGTGGATGGCTATGCCTGGTGACGTGCCTGATCGCCTCGATAGGCCATAAACGCCGGCACGGCAAGGGCTAGCGCGACCGTGAACGCCACGACCAGCGCCCCACCGGCGGCAACCGTCGCGGTCGCCCCAATCACGGGCGACGCCACGCCGTGCAGCAGGTCGGCGATGCGGGGACCGCCGGTCACCACCACCGTATGCACGCCCTGCATCCGCCCGCGCATCTCGTCGGTGGCGGCGGTCTGCAGGATGGTGCCGCGGAACACCATCGACACCATGTCCGCGACGCCGGCCAGGGCGAGAAAGAAGACGGCCTGCCAGATCGACCAGCTCAGTCCAAACCCGACAATCGCCAAGCCGAAGCCGCACACCGAAAGGATCACCATCTGGCCGTGCTTGTGCACATGCGAGAAGGTGCCCGACAGCAGGCCGCCGAGCAGCGAGCCGAGCGGGATGGCGGCGAAAAGCATGCCCAGCACGAAGTTCTCGGACACGCCCGGATAGCCGATGTCGGCCAGCTCAGGGAAAAGGGCGCGCGGAAGGCCAAAGACCATGGCGATGATGTCGGCGAGGAAGGCGACGAGCAACAGCTTGTGCGTGGCGAGGTAGGTGAACCCGGCGAAGACGTCGCGGAAACCGGCCCTTCGCGTGGCGCCGTTCAACGGCGGCAACGGCGGCAGGCGGAACACCGCCCACAGCACGACGCTCAAAGCGAGTGCGTCTATCAGATACAACGTGGGCAGACCGAGCACCGGGATGAGCGCGGCCGCCAGCAGCGGCCCAGCAATCCAGCCGAACTGCATCACCGTCGAGTTCAGGGCGATCGCCGCGGGCAGCTCGCGCTCGGGCACCAGCCGCGCCACCGAGGCGGAGCGGGCGGGCATATTCATCCCGAACACCACCTGCTGCAACACGATGAGCACCTACAGCAGCGGGATGGAGTCGAGGCCCAGCGCGGCCTGCAACCAGAAGACGGTGAGCAGGATGGCCATGGCGCTGTTGGTCACCAGCAACATCTTTCGCCGGTCGACCGTGTCGGCGATCGCCCCGCCCCACAGCGCAAAGATGATCAACGGGGCGAGACCGGTCGCGCTGGCGATGCCGACCCACGCCGACGAGCCGGTGATGTCATAGACCTGTACGGGCACGGCTACCGCGGTGAGCTGGCTGCCCATCGCGGTGACGATGGTCGACGTCCACAGCCGCCGGTAAGGCGCATGCCTTAACGGCGTGGTGTCAAGCAGAATCCGCACGCACGGACCCTATCGTCTGCCTATAGGTTCACCGACTCCCCGGCCGAGATGCGGGCGTAGGTTGTGTTGCCCTTCATGTTCATCCAGTTGTCGAAGTTGCCCTGGCCCCGCTCGTTGAGCATCGCGTCATGGATGGGGAACGCGCGGGCCGGTGCGACGGCGCGCACGAAATCAAGCGCCTCGCGCAGCTTCAGCCACGGCGCGGACGCCGGGACAAGCAGCGTCGAAACCTTCTCGGCCGGTACGAACACCGAGTCGCCCGGGTGGTAAACATCCCCGTCCACGATGAAGCCGACGTTGGCGCAGCCGGGCAGGCCCTCGTAGATCTCGGCGTGCTCGCCGCCGACGACCGCGACGGAGAACCCGGCCGCGGTGAAGGTCTGTCCAACAGCGACGGTGGTGACCGCTCCCTGTAGTGCGTCAAGCTTTTGGGCGAGCGCGGCGTTTGTGTACACGGTCAGGGCCGGATTGGCCTTGCGCGCCGCGACGAGCTTGTCGATGTCGATGTGGTCGGCGTGCTCGTGGGTGACGAGCACGTCGCTGGCCCCGTCGAGCGCCTCCGCCTCCGACCATGTGCCAGGGTCGATGACGAGCACTTGATCGTCCTGCTCGAGACGCACGCAGGCGTGGCCAAACTTCATCAGTCGCATGGGGTTTACCCTACTAGTCGGGCTCGACGGGGAGCCGGGCGTGCTTGGCCATCGAAAGCCCAGCCGGGTTCGGTCACGCGGCCACTCTGGATCATGGAACGTTATACGCCAAAAGGACCGTGTTGTCCTTGGTGCGCAGCTCCACCCGCGTCAAGTCGTGCATGTTGAGCCGTACCATGCCGGTGAGAGTGACCTCCTCGCCCGGCGCCGCCATCCACGAGCTCACCTGCTCGGTCTGGCCATCCGGGCCGATCGCGAACAGGCGGAACAGATACGGCCTGGTGTGCTCGTCACGCGCGGGGTACGCGCAGTGCATCGTGATGACCGTGCCCGCCAGGCTTGCCTCGAAGGACAGCTCGGCCGTGGCCAGCGTCTCCACCATCGGCACCATCGGGACCATCGCGGGGCGGGTCGGGGGGTGTGACACCGGGCCGGCCTGCACCCCGGTGGCCGGCGGGATGCGTGCCCCAACGGTGACCCCGGCGAACAGCGCCACGGCGGCGGTCGCCAGCACCGCGACCAACAGCCTTGCCTTGTCCTTGCGCCGCGCCTGGCCCACCGCGGCCACCAGCTTCGGGATGCGTTGCTCGGTGGCGAACTCCGCGGTCACGGACCCCACGGCGACGGCGTCGGAGCTGAGCCGGCCCAGCAGCCCCGGAAGCACGGCGATGCTGGCGACCGCTTCACGGCAGGCCGCGCAGCTGGCCATATGCCGCTCGAAGGACGCGCGCTCCGACGGGGAAAGGGCGCCTAGCACATAGGCGCCATCTTCAAACGCGTGCTCGCACCTCATCGCACCACACCCATCTCCGCGAGCACCAGCCGCAGCGACTGCAGGGCGTAGTGGGTGCGCGACTTCACAGTGCCCGGCGGCACGCCAAGCCGAGCCGCCGCCTCCGCGATCGACCGTCCTTTGTAGAAACACTCCACCAGCACCTCGCGGTGCACCGGCGACAGCCGGGAGAGGGCTTCGGCGATCGTCCACGCCTCGACGGCCCGGTCGGTCTCGTCGAACTGCGGCGGCGGCTCAGGCAGTTCATCGGTGATGACCTCCCCCACTCGAGCCGTTCTCTTGCGCCATGCGTCGATCGCCAGGTTACGGGCGATGGTGAACAGCCACGCACGCACCGGGCCGTGTTGCGGGCTCATCAGGTGCGGCTGGCGCCAGGCCCG
>Ga0075421_100001744_pt1 | contig 25591 bp, 14 predicted proteins | sample SoiMetdeltSBSDD5_FD_75292 | JGI IMG/M metagenome (GOLD analysis project Ga0075421, IMG submission 75292) | Bulk soil microbial communities from a Populus tree surrounding site in Tennessee, USA - Soil MetaG P. deltoides SBSDD5 | ecosystem: Environmental > Terrestrial > Soil > Tree plantation... | reverse complement strand
GTGAGCGCCGATCAGTCGCACGTGATACTCGACTGGAACCGCTTCGCACCGCAGATCATCGTGGCCGACAACGGGTACATAAACCCGCTGCCTGCCACACGCGCGCTGGCCATGATGCACCTGGCGATGCACGACGCCATCAACGCCGCGGCGCCGCGTTATGCGACGTATGCCATCCGCACGCGCGACCAGCGCGCGGACCCGGCCGTCGCGGCGGCGCAGGCCGCGCACGACGTGCTGGCCACGATCTATCCCGGGCAGAAGCAGGCGCTCGAAACTTTTCTGAAGCAGTACCTCGGTGAAGCCGGCGTGGGGCCGCAAGTCGGGAAGGGAGTGGCCCTCGGCAAGCGCGCTGCGGCCGACATCATCGCCGCGCGGGCCGACGACAAGAGCTCGGCCGAGGAGCCGTACAAGGAAGGAGGTGTGCCGGGCGAGTATCGCTTCGTGCCCGGCTTCAATTTCGTGAACATGCCGCACTGGCGAAGCGTGAAACCGTTCGCGCTCGGGTCGCCAGCACAATTCCGCGTGAGTTCTCCGCCCGCGCTCGCGAGCAAGGAGTATGCACGGGCTTTCGAGGAGGTGAAACGCAAAGGCGCGCGCACGAGCGATGCGCGCACGCTCGATGAGTCACACTACGCCGCGTTCTGGTATGAGCTATCGGACATCGGCTGGAACAGGATCGCGCGCGTCGTGTGGCACGAAAACCGCCAGGACCTGTGGACGACGGCACGTACGTTCGCACTGCTCAACGCCGCGTTGGCCGACTCGTACATCGCGGGCTGGGACTCCAAGATGCATTACAACTTCTGGCGTCCGGTCTCGGCTATCCGACTCGCGGCGGATGACGGCAATCGCGCTACGGCTTCCGACGCGACGTGGGAGCCGTTCCTGACGACGCCGCCGGTGCAGGACTACCCGTCGACGCACAGCGTGCTCGGTGCTGCGGGGGCGGTGGTGCTCGCGCACGCCTTCGGTCGCGACGACATCGCGTTCACGTTCACGTCGCTGTCGGCCGACTCGGCGAACCCGGTGCGCAGCTTCCGCAGCTTCAGCCAGGCCGCGCGCGAGAACGCCGAGTCGAGAATCATGGCGGGGATTCACTTCCGGTTCGCGATCGAAGCGGGGCTCGCGTTAGGTCAGGACATTGGCCGCTACACGGTGAACACGCTGCTCAAGCCGACGACGCAGGCGGTGAGCGAAGCATCGAGAGACTAAAGGAAGACCAAGAAGCGCGGCCCCGCGCTTTTCAAGCCGTACCTAACGCGTTCCCTGTCGGAAGCCTTAGGGCGCCGGGTCGGACGTGCCGGCGCCCGCCGCCCACGCGATCGCCGCATCGAGACCGTCGTACGGGAAGCTCTTCACCTCGGCCTGCACGAAGTGCTCGCCGATGCGCGGGCCGATCGTGGCGAGGTCGCCGTCCGCCGCGACTGCGATGCGACGGATCTTTCGATGGTGATCGCGGACGAAGCGAATGTGCCGAATGAGTCCGCCGAGGTTCTCCCATCCGGGAAACCGGCGCGCGTGGACGACGAGCCCCTGAAGCTGACCGTGGGCTTCGATCCACGAATCGGCCGTGACCGCGAGCTCGTCGAAATCGCGGGCGCGGAGGGCCTGCGTCACCTCCACGACGATCACGCCCTTGTCGGGGAGCAGGCGATGGGAGACGCCGGCGGCTTGCGGGAGTGACTCGAGCCAGGCGACGGCGTCCGCGAATTGCGCGTTGCCGAAATGCCTAACGGGACCGGGCATGAAGAACGCGAGGAGCCGGCTGGAGTCGCGGATCCAGCTCACGTCGGTGACGAGCGCCAGTCCGTCGATCAGGCGGAGCGACTTGAGCCCGACCGATGCGTCCTCCCACACGCCGCCGGCGGTAAAGCCGTCGAATTCCGGTCCGAACTGATAGAGCAGCCTAACGTGGCGATCCGCTCGCCGCGCGTCGTCGATGAGCGGTTCGAGGACCTGCTGGTAGTCCTGTTGGGAGACCTTGCCGACGGCCTTCACGCCGTCGATGCCGAGGGGCAGGGTGGTGAGTCGTTCGAGCATGACGTGCGGCGTCCCAGCCGTGGGATTGTCAGTACGGTGCCTGCCAGGTGGCGATGACAGGCGGGGTCAGCCTCTAGGGCAGAATTGCCACGCCGCACCACCCGTACCAGGCGAGTCCGAAAACCCGTCGAATGCACTGTCAGACCCCTCCGCTACTATGGGAGCGTCCCTGACCGGAGCGCTCCATGCAACACACCGTCCTCGTAGACTACGAGCTCGTCGTCGCGCAGCAAGGCTTCATCGTGCGCGCCCTGCTCAAGCTCGAAGGCAAGGCCCCGACGCCTGACCACCGCGTCCCACTCAACCTCTCGATCGTCCTCGACCGATCCGGCTCCATGGCCGGCGACAAGCTCGCCGCCGCCCGTGACGCAGCCGCGATGCTCGTCCAGCGCCTCCACCCCGACGACACCGTGAGCGTCGTCGCCTACGATGACGAGGTCATGACCGTCGCGGAGCCAGCGACAGGCGCGTCGCAAGCGTCTCTGCCTGCGCAGGTGCGCGCAATCCAGGCCGGCGGGTCCACGAACCTCAGCGGTGGTTGGCTCCGAGGCCGCGAGCTCGTCGCACGCGCGAAGCGCGAGGGCGGCGTCAACCGCGTCATGCTGCTCACCGACGGCCTCGCGAACGCCGGCATCACGGAGCCTGACAAGTTGTTAGGCCTCTGCCGCACGGCGTGCGGAACCGGCATCACGACCACCACCATCGGCTTCGGCGCCGACTACGACGAGAAGCTCCTTCGGGGGATGGCCGACGCCGGCGGCGCGAGCACGTGGTACATCGAGCGGCCCGACCAGGCCGGCGACGTTTTCGCCGAGGAGCTCGCGGGGCTGCTCACGCTCTGCGCGCAGACGGTGTCGGTGGAGATCCGGCCATCCGGGGCCGTGACGCTCACCGCGGTCCGCCACCAGTACCCCACGACGACGTTAGGCACCGGCGGCGCCCGACTCGAGATCGGTGACATCTACGCCCGCGAGCCCAAATCGGTGCTCGCGGAGTTCTTCGTTCCCGCGCTGCTCGATGCGAACGGGGACGCGGGTGACGTGCGGGTCGCGGAGATCGCGGTAATGGCCCATGTGCTCACGGAGGAGGGCGGCGTCGAGCGGCAGGAGATCGTGTTCCCGGTCGTCTCGCATCTTACGGCGGCCGGCCATGCGGAGCCCGACGTTCGGCGCGAGATGCTCCTGCTCGACGCCGCGAGGGCGCGCGAGGATGCGCTCCGCATGCGTGACGAGGGCAACCTCGGCGGTGCGGCGGCGATGCTCCGCGCCGTCGCCTATGACCTGAGGATGGCGCCGGGTGACGGCGAAAACGCGTCGTCCCTCAGCGAGCAGGCGCTCGACCTCCAGGACATGGCCGCTCGTTTTGCAGCCGACGAGGTCAGCGCTGCGGACGCGAAGTACATGGCCCAGCGCGCGTACAACGCCCACCGCGGGAAGATGGCGTACGAGGACAAGCTGTCGCGGCGAGGCAAACCCTAAGAAAGACAATCGTTGTTCGGTAGAGGAATATCCCCGGTATCCAAACCGCGGTCACGATGGTATCTATGGGCCGCGGTTGTCGGATGGGAGACGCGGGCGCGCGCAGCCTGGGTTGTCAGACCGCGGTACGATCTTTCCCTCTATGTTCGCCGGTCGCTTGCCTTCGGGTAACGGCCGGCATTCCACGTCCGAAATCGCCGGCGATCTTCCGCGCCAATCTCCGGATCCCCGATGGCCCCTTCGACCGCATTTCTGTCCGCGTTCGCCCTCGGCGCGTGCCTAACTGCGCGCGCCATTCCGACCACGCAGCTCGGCACCGTCGCATAGGAGAGCGACTCGGCGTGTGTCAGCTCCCACTGTTACCGTTGTCGCCGCACTGAGTCGTTCGTCGCGTCGCCCCACCCTGTCCCGCCTGATGGATTCCCGGAAAACCCGCGTTCTCTTCACCGGCCCGTTCAACGCCGACCACCACGCGCGTGCCCTCGACGCTGTGTGCGAGCGGCTCGACGCCGGTGCACGCGACATCCTTTATATAGTTGCGTCGGCGGCGGCCCGTCGCCGCGCGATCGCTGATCTACTGTCGCGCCGAGGGGCCGTGTTCGGCCTCTCTGTGAAAACGATGAGCTCGCTCCCGGGTGAGCTCTTTCGGAGGGCTCATCGCGCCGCCCCCACCCGCGTCGACGCAGTCGTTGCTGACGTCCTCATCGAACGCGAGCTCCGAATCGCCACCGGAAACCGGTTCGGCGGCGCGACGCCGGTTCAGGGCCTCACGGTCAAGGCGGCGTCGACGATGGACCTCCTCGAGCGGGCCGGTGCGAACCCGGATCAACTCCTTGCCGCCTTAGAAGGCAAGACCGTTGGCGAAGGTGCGCGCGCCCTCGCCCGGATCTGGCACGGCGCGTCGGCCAGGCGCGCACGGCTCGGCTCCAGCGAAGCGGAGGTTCTCGCCGCCGCCCGCGACCTGTTGCGAGAAGAGGGGTCGGTGCTCACCGGAATCGATGCCATCGTCATCGAGGATCTGTCGCTCCGCACGAAGGTCGACCGTGAGGTGATCGAGGCACTGGTTGCCGGGGCACCCTGCCATGTGATCGTCGCTCACGGTTACGTCAGGCAGCTTCGGGAGGCGCCGTCGTCGCGTGCACTCACATGGCTCCGATCGGCGTTCGCCTGGAACGAGATGGCATGCGAGGCGCGGACGCCCGCGCTGGATTCGATGTTTGAGGTCCACGGATCGGACCCGAACCCCGCCGTGGTTCCCACGACGCTGCTCGAAGCGGCTGGCGACGTCGGGGAGGTACGACTGGCGACGCGTGTGGTGCGCCGCCACCTGGATGCGGGTGTTCGGCCTGACGAGATCGCGCTCGTCGTCCACGGTGCCTCGTCGCGATATCGAGAGCTGATCGGCGAGGTCTTCGAGCCCGCGGGCATTCCGGTTGACACGACGGTTCGGCGGACCGTCGCCGAGACGGGCATCGGTGCGGTTCTGCTCCAGCTCCTGGATCTCGCGATCCTACGCGAGCACATGACCCGCGAGACCTCGCTCTCCATAGCGCGCTCGGCGCACATTGACCTGCGCTCCGGCGATCGCGACCGCCTCCATCGAGACATCACCAACGAGGGATACCTCGGGATGGACGGCTGGGACGCCCTTGCACTGAAGGCGTTAGGCGAGCACGCGACGAACCGCATCAACCGCCTCAAGCGCGCCGTCGCCGACGCGCACGCCCGGTTCGACGCAGTGTCATCTCCAGAGCAGGCGGCGACAGTCGTCAGGCGGTTGGCGAAGGAGCTTCGTCTGGTTCACAATGCCTTCGCGGCCCGTCGGAACTTATCATCTCGAGCCGTCAGACCGGCTGTCATCCCGAGCCGTCAGGCGAGGGATCCTCATCGTCCCGAAAGAGAGCCCTCTACCGGGACGACGAAGATCCCTCGCTTCGCTCGGGATGACACCGACGCTCGGGATGACACCGACGCTCGCGATGACACCGACGCTCGGAACGACATGGCCATCCGGGAAGACAACCTCGCGTGGGAAAAGATCGGGGAGGCGCTCGACGACACCGTTCCAGCGATGCTCGCCGTCGATCGCTCGGCCGCGGGCAAGGCCGGCCTCCCGTATGCCGCGGTGTGGCTCAGTATGCTTGGGCGTGCACTGCGTGAAACCGTCGTCGGCGCCGAGCGTGCGCCATCGAGGGCGGTGCAGGTTCGATCAACCGGGCCGGCCTGCGAGGCGAGGACGCGAGTCACGATCGTCCTCGGGCTCATCGAGAAAGTCTTCCCGCGTCAGGCGCGACAGGACCCGTTTCTGGACGACGACCTCCGCATCATTCTCCGCGAGCGCTTCGGCTGGGACCTTGCGATCTCCACGGACACGGTCGACCGCGAGCGCGAGTGCTTCCTGCGCGCGATCTCCTCTCCGACCGAGGCCCTCTACCTGTCGTACCCCGCGACGGACGCCGACGGGCGACCGAGTGTGCGGTCGTTCTTCATCGACGACTACGAGGCGATGGCAGGGTCGCGGCTGCCCGTCGAGCGCGCGTCGACGCCGTCCGCCATCGCCGGGCTTTCCGACGCGGCCACGCCAGCCGAGCTGATGACGTCGATCGCGCATGACGTGTGGCAATATCTTCCGCGAACGGCGGACGCCGTGCAGCGGCGCGCCGCGGCGTTCCGCGCGCTCGAAGCGCTGGCGCGTCAGGAGGTCGATCTCTCCGCGATACGCACCGGCCGGCGTGTGAGCCAGCGTCCCGAGCTTGGCGGCGTACTTCCGGAAATCGCTCCGCACCTAACGCTGACATTGAGTGCGTCGCAGCTCAAGAGCATCGGGCACTGTAGCTACGAGCACTTCGTCGACAAGGTGCTCTCGCCGATTACTCTTCGCCCGCCCGAGTACGACAGCCTCGAGAAGGGAAAGCTGATCCACGCCGCCATCATGCACTGGTCAACGGTGCTGAACGGGTGGACGCGCGGCGAAGGCGCGCTTGCGGATCTCCATGCCTGGTACCACGAACAGATAGCGGCATGGAAACCGGCCAAGCGCGGCTCCGAGCGGACGACTCAGGCGACCAGAGCGGATCTCGAGCGCCTCGACGAGCTGCTGCGCGATGAGCTCTCGCTGCTGAGAGTCCCCGGTGTGGCGCAGCCGGAGTATGCCGAGCTCGCGTTCGGCGAGAAGATGATCGAGCGCGGCCCGCGGCATCCCGCTTCGAAGACGGATGCGTTCGTTATGCAGGTCGATACCGATCTCGGACCAAGGAGCGTGAGCTTTCACGGGTCACTGGACCGCGTGGACGTCGTCACCATTGGCGACAAGCGCTACGGCGTCGTGATCGACTACAAGACGGGGAAGACATCAAAGTACTATGCGAAGGAAATGATGGAAGGTGTTGACCTCCAGCTGCGACTCTACCTGCTCGTGCTCGAGCGCTTCTGGGGAATCACGCCGGTCGGCGCGGTCTATCTTGGCTTCGGTGATGGCGTTAGGCGTGGTGCGCTACGCGCGGACCTTCAGGCCAGGTTCGTAGGCATAGAAGACGGGCCAGTGGAGCTCATGGCGCCAGACGAGTGGAGCGAGTTCGTCGACGAGACTCCGGGGCTGATCGGTCGCATGGTAAATCGCCTCGTGACGTTCGACGTGCGTCCAGCCCCGCGCGAAAAGGACTGTGGCTTCTGCGGTCTGCAGCCGCTCTGCCGCTACGACCGGTGGTCGCCGGAGGGGACGAATGTCTGACGGCTCTCCGTCATCCCGAGCGAAGCGAGGGATCGCGAACATCCCGGTAGAGGGAGCCCTCGGTCGGGAGGATGGCGATTCCTCGCTGGCACTCGGAATGACAATGTCGGCTGAGCAACATGCCGCGATCCGTGCGCGCGCACCGATTGTCACCGTCTCAGCCGGCGCGGGATCAGGCAAGACCACCGTCCTCGTCGAGCGGTTCATCGACCTCGTTCAGCGCGACAATGTTTCTCCGCTCGAGATCCTCGGCCTAACGTTCACGGAGAAGGCTGCGGCCGCGATGAAGGAGCGTATCGTCAGGCGCTTCGAGGCGAGCGGCGACGTCGCGAATCGACGGCTGGCCGAGGCGGCGTACATCTCGACGATTCACGGGTTCTGCTCGCGAATCCTGCGCGAGCATCCGCTTGCGGCGCGGCTGGACCCGTCGTTCCGAGTGATGGACGAGGTGACGCGCAACGTCTTTCTGGATGAGTATCTCGACCAGCTCCACAAGGATGAGTGGTACGTCGAAACCCAACCGCTCATCACGAAGCGCTACGAGTCCGAGCGACCGAGGCTCTTCGAGCTCATCGTGGACGCAGCGTTCCTGCCTGACGAGTTTGGAACGTCGGTAGCGTCCGAGGCGAATCTGACGCTCGAACAGCATGTGGCGGCTGCCGTCGAGCGCACACGAGAGTTCTGGGACGACCAGTGGGCGGCCGCTCGTGATCGATTGCTCGAAGCTGAAGAGTTGATCCGAGGGGCGACGGTCAGTGGCGATGCAAGGCGCCGATCACATGCAATCATCTGCGAGCTTATCGCTCGGCTTCACACGTCAGGCGAGCGAGATGCAGTGTGGGCGAAGCTCTTTCGGGAGAACACACGGTTCACCGCCGGCGTGAGCAACGGTGAGCGTGAGGCAACAAAGGAAGTCCTCGAAGCCGTGAAGCCCACGTTCAAGGCGTGTGAGGAGCTCGACCTCTCGGCAGTCGAGCAGCAGGAGCGCGAGGTCTTCGCTCCGATCAAGGTCGGCATCTACAAACACGCCGCCGAGCTGCGACGGCTGTACGAGGCGTTCAAGCACCAGCACGGCCTGCTGGATTTCACCGACATGCAGCACCGAGCGCTCGAGCTGCTCGACGACGCAGCGGTGCGCGAGAGCTACGCGCGACGATTCAAGCACATCGTGCTCGACGAGGCGCAGGACACGAACGACGTGCAGATGCGCCTCATCGACAAGCTCCGCGATGGGCGGCAAAGCCTGTTCGCGGTCGGCGACGTGAAGCAGTCGATCTACGGGTTCCGCGGCGCGAATGTCGAGATCTTCCAGAGCCTCCGACCAGTCATCCCGAGCGCAGCGAGGGATCCTCAGGTTCCCGGTAGAGGGCCCTCTCTCGGGACGATGAAGATCCCTCGCCTGTCGGCTCGGGATGACGTTCGACTCTCCCTCGTCGACAACTACCGCTCACGCAGCGGCGTCATCGAGCTGGTGAACGAAATCGGCAGACGGTTCTGGTCCGAAGGCGAGATCCGCTACGAACCACTCGCGGCGAAGCTCGAATACGAGGACCACGGATCCGACCCGCGTGTCGAGACCTGGTTCATCGATCAGCCCGATATCCTCGACGAGGATGGAGAGGAGAAGCGAGAGCCAGTCGACGAAACCCGCGAGCGTGAGGGCGTCGCGATCGCGGACTGGATTCGTCACGCGGTCGACGGCCCGCAGCCGCTCGTCGTCTACGATCGCGCGACCAACGCGTATCGGGCCGCGCGCTACGGCGACATCGCGATCCTCTCGAACACGCGCAACCCGTTTCCGGCCTTCGAGCGCGCGCTCGCGGATCTCGGCATCCCCTTCGTGAAGGACGGCGGACGCGAGTTCTTCAGCGGACACGAGGTGCAGGACATCCTCGCTGCGCTGCGCATCATCGACAACCCGCTCGACGACCTGAGCCTCCTGACTGCGCTTCGCTCGCCGCTCTTCGGGTGGGGTGATCGCGACCTCACGCGTCTTCGCACCGTGGCAGGCCCCAGAGCGCTCTGGTACGGGCTTCGGGAGCTCGAGCCGGAAGTTGGAACGGCGGATTCTTCCGCGTACCGGACCATCCGGCGACTGCGACGACAGGCCGCGTTCGTCACGCCCGTCGGGCTCATCGAGCTCCTGTGCGATGCGACCGCGTATCGCGCCGCGCTGCTCTGCCTGCCGCGGGGGCGGGCGCACGTCGCAAACATCGACAAGCTGATCGAGTTCGCGCGCGCGACGGCCCTGCTCGATGGAGCGTCGCTGGCGAGCTTCCTCCACCGCGCGACGTTGGCCGAGCGTTACCTCGGGAACGAGAGCGACGCGCCGGCCAGCAGCGCGGGCGATGATGCAGTCGTGCTCTCGACCATCCACGGGGCGAAAGGGCTCGAGTGGCCGGTCGTCGTGCTCGCCGGGTTGGACTCCGACTATGCGCGCACCGAGGTCACGTCGCGCTACTACGCGCCCGAAGGAGCATTGATCCTCCAGATCAAGCGCGACGACGACAAGCCGCTCAAATCGCAGGCGAACGACGCGTTGGTCGCGGCAGCGAAAATGCGCGATGAGGCGGAGGGTCGGCGCCTCTTCTATGTCGGCATGACGCGAGCGCGAGAGCGGCTCATCCTGACGAGCACCCATCCGTACGGAGAGCCGAAGTACGCGCCGGGTCGGCTCAAAAAGCCGGTCGACTGGCTCGCCGGCACGCTCGGCATCGACCAGCCACTCCCGGAGGCGACGATCCAGGCACTCGGCGCCGCCCGCGTGCGAGTCGAGTGTTTCTCTCCGGAGCGCATCGCGCCAATGCGTGACATCGCCGCACGCCAACTCGACGTGGCGCTCATTGCTGCTCACCGTGCAGTTCGCGAGGGGCGGCCGGTGGAGTGGATATCGCCTAACGGCTCGGCTGATCGTGTGGACGCGATGGTCACGCGGGTCGTGTCACGCGCTATGGAGCCCGAGGCGATCCAAACGCTCGCGCTCACGACGGTCACCCGGCTCGTGTACTTCTTCCGCTGCCCGCTCATTTACTACTTCAGCCTCGTGCTGCAGGTGGACGAACATCCGCGAGGTCGCGGCAAGACGACGGCGACCGGCAAGAAACGCACGAGCGCGCTGGAGCGCGGCACCCGCGTTCACGCGCTGCTCGAGCGTGCCAACTTTGCGGCACCGCCGCTCGCGGAAGCGGAGCGGCTCACGAATCTGCTCGACGACGTGTCGCCTGACGAGCTCGCGAAGATCGAAGGTCTCCTGCGAAATGTGTTGACGGATCCCCTCATCGAGCGCGTACGAGGCGCCGCGCGGGTCGAGCGCGAGTACTCGTTCTTTCTCGATCTTGGCGGCACGACGGTGCAGGGCGTGATCGATCTCGTGTTTCAGGACGCCCAGGGCCGAGGCGTAGTGGTCGACTACAAGTCGAACGACCTCGCCGCGCCGGGTCGGTTGGCAGCGCTCACCGAGCTCTATCGTCCGCAGATCGAGCTCTACGCGCTGGCCGCGAAGGAGGCAGGCCTCGTCGAACCCAACGAGACGACACTCTACTTCCTCAACAAGTCGCAGGCGGTATCCGCACCGGTTGACGCCAGGCGGCTCGAGGTCGTAGAGGGGCAGGCCTCCGACGCATTGGCGACGATCGCGCGATCGGCATGGGACACGGAGCCGGGAGAGAAGTGTCGCGGCTGCGGATACCGGAAGCGTGGGTACTGCGAGGTCGGGAGGCGCTTCCAGGAGTGAATCACGTGGCACTCCGTGACGGCGTCCCGATGAACGCTGACGGGACGCGAGGGATTGTCACCGCGACCGGTCCGTCGGCACACGCCCGCCGAGTCTAACGAGAGCCGCCCGGGCTTCCTCGGTGAGATGGCGGTGCGAAGCAGGAGGCGAGTCGTACCGCCAGAGAAACCGCTGGTAGTACGTGCGCGCGTCCGTTTCGCGACCCAGTGCGTCGGCGACGCGCGCCAGCTCGAGATACGCGACCGGCTCGACGATCAGGTTAGCCTCCCGCGTCTCGCGCATCGGAAACAGCACTGCCTGATGCCACGTGAGAAGCCGGTCGGCCGATGCGGCATCACCACGCTGGGCCAACCAGCGGGCTGCCGAGAGTCGGTTCACAGCGGTGAGGAAGGGATGCGAGTCGCTTCGCCGACGCGACCACCCGAATTCGGCGCGTTCGTGCTCGACGGCGACGAGCGAGTCCGCCGCCTGCGAGTGCCGCCCGGCAAGCGCGAGAGCGTAAGCCGCAAGCGAACGGTCAAGGAGCTTCGCCGTCACGCTGTCCGTGCCGTCCAGCGCGCGGCGCGCGGCCGCCAGCGCACGGGAGTCGTTCCGCGCCACGGCGAGAAGACCGTCCAGCCACGCGAGCTCGGCCCGGCTTTGTGGTGGGAGCTCGTTGCGCACGCGCTCGACTCGAGATCGCGGTGCGGCGGCGACCTCGGGATCGACTGCGCCTAACCACACGGCCACTGCCGCGAGCCGATAGCGGTAGAGTGTCCAGATCGGGTCCGACGTCGTGGCGACTATCTGATCCATCGTCGCTAGTGCGCTGCTCCATGCTCCGCGCTCAGCTTCCGCGATGACGTGTGAGAGCCGAAACGCGTCCCTCGTCGCCGGCGGGAGCGTGCGCGAAAGGATCGGGCGGATCTCCTGCGGCACGCCCGGAAAGCCGTAGTGTGCCGCCCCCATGGCGAACCGATGAGGATCGATTGGCCCCGTCAGAGACCGCAGCGGCATGAGGGCCGATTCGACCGACGCGGTATCCCGAATCACCCCGCCCGAGCGCGCGAGCGCGTCGAGGTACCGGTTGAAGACAAGCATGTCGACACCGGACTCCTCCTGCGATATGGTGTCGAAGTGCAGCGCTGTCAGCTCGCTGATGATTTGTCCTGATAACACCGTATCTCGCTGCCACAGGGCTACCCAGAAGAGATGCTCCAGACCCGACACCATGTGCGGGTTGAGCGCAAGCGTGCGCTCGAGCGCCGCGCGCAGGTCGGAGTCTCGTGTACCAAAGAGCGGTCCGGTGTGCGCGAGGTATTCACTCAGCGCCCACCATCCCGGCCAGTAGTCGCGGAAGCGCTCGGTGATTGCCTTGATACGCGCAAAGTGCTCACTCGAGCTGTCCGCCATCCCCGCTTCGATGAGGAGACGATCTCGTTCCGGGAACTCGTTTCGATGGGCGCGGTACTTCGCACGGATTGCCGAGTCGACGGGAAGGACGTTGAAGTCCCGCGCGAACGCGTATCGCCAGTACGCGAACCAGAACGTGGTGTCGAGTGTGAACGCGAGCTGGAACGCGTTGGCGGCAGCCCGCCAGCGCCCGCCGACGACCAGGCGCTCTCCGTTCAGGAATGCCCGGAGTGCCGGCATGGATCGCGTCGTGATTGCGGCAAGGCTCGGCGTCGGTGGGTCGCTCCGCTGCCAGAGCTGGCGGAGCAGTCCCCAGGCGGCGGAGTCGGTGAGCGTCGTCACGTCGTTAGGCGCTGCAGTCGCGGAGACGCTCGCGAGCGGTCGGGTGCCGCTCGTGGGTCGGAGGGACAGGTCGATGCGCACCTGGTCTCCAACGCGAATGACGCTGCCGTACGCGAGGCTTCGTGCACCGAGGCGCCGGGCGAGCGTGACGGCGTCGGCGAGCGTCGGACGATCGTCGCCCGTGCGGGCGCTCGCGAGCATCGTCAGGGCGTCGACCGTCTGGATCCCGTCGACGCCGTCGAGGCTCGCGCTGAGCGTGATGACCAGCTCGCGCCCGAGCCGAGTGAGCGCGGTGTCGGGAACAGCCGGGATCAGCGGGAAGATCGCGATCTCCGCGGCTGAAGCCGTGACCGGCAGCCGCTCGCGCCGCATCACGAATGTCGTGAGCCCCAAGGCCGCGAGTGTGATGCCGGCGGTGCCGAACGCCAATCGACGCCGGCCGGCTCTGGTCGCGATCGTGCGCCACCGCGCGGGAACGACGGAAGTATCGTCGCTGCCTCCGAGCGCGTCCGCAAACTCACCGGCGGTCTGGAAGCGGTCGTCCGGCTCCTTCGCGAGTGATCGAGCAACTGCCTGCTCGACGTGCATAGGGACATCGGGTCGAATGGCTCGGAGGGACGGTGGTGCCTCGTGGAGGTGCCTGGCGATCATGGCCCAGGGTGTCGGAGCCGTGAACGGTGGGACGCCGGCCAGCATCTCGTACAGCACGCACGCTAACGAGTAGACATCGCTTCGCGGTGTCGGCTCGTGCTCACCGCTCGCCTGCTCCGGGCTCATGTACGCCGGAGTTCCGAGGACCACGCCGGGACGGGTCGTCACGGGCGCCTGATCGGTCGACGGGCTGCCAACCGCCTCGCTGACGGCGCGCGCGATGCCGAAGTCGGCGACGATCGGCTCGCCGTCCTCGAGCAGGATGTTGCCTGGCTTGATGTCGCGATGCACGACGCCGCGCCTGTGCGCGTAATCGAGCGCGCCCGCGACGTCGCGGGCAATGCGGACAGCGTCAGCGACGGGGAGGCGGCGCTCGCGACCGAGCCGGTCGCGCAGCGACTCGCCCGCGACGTACGGCATGACGTAGTAAAGGAAGGCAGGTTCCTTCGCGTCCCCTGGCTCCGATCCGGGCACGGCACCCGAGTCGTACAGCTGGAGGATGTGCGGATGCTGCAGGTTCGCCGTGATCTCGATCTCGCGCAGGAACCGCCCGGCTCCCACGAGCTGCGCCAGATGCGCGTCCAGGACCTTGATCGCCACAGGACGCCGGTGCTTCAGATCGCGCGCCAGGTAGACGGTGGCCATCCCGCCCCGAGCGATCTCGCGCTCCAGAACGTATCGATCGGCGACGGTCGCACCCGTCGCACCGAGCAGTGATTCGGGGCGGTTGGGCGCCGACAGCAGAGCCGACCAGGCGTTCGGAAACGGGTCCTCGAGAAAGTCTCCCGCGTCGGCGTGCGCACGAAGCATCCGGTCCACCTCGGCGCGCAAATCGGCGTCGCTGCCGCACGCGGCGTCGAGGAATGCCGCGCGCTGGCCGGGTGGCAAGTCGAGCGCCCCATCGAGCACCCGGTCGATCTCGCGCCATCGCTCTGGAGAGGTCACTCGCGCCATGGCGGCTCACGGCCGCCGCGTATCGTTAGGCGGTGGGGCCGTGCAGCTCGGCGTAGAGCCACGACTTGGCCTTCACCCAGTCGCGCCGCACCGTCCGCGCCGTGATGTCGAGCGCCGCCGCCGTCTCCTCCTCGGTAAGACCACCGAAGTAGCGACACTCGACAACGCGCGCCAGCCGATCGCTCAGCGCGGCGAGCCGCGTCAGCGCCTCGTCGAGCGCGAGCAACATCTCGTTCCGCTCTTCGCCGGCGATCGCGGCGTCGTCGAGCGACAGCGGGCGCTGGCCGCCGCCCCGCTTCTGCGCGCTGCCACGGCGAGCGTATTCGATGATGATCCGACGCATCGCGACGGCTGCGATCGCGAGGAACCGTACGTGCTCGCCGTCCGCGACGCGCGTCTGGTCCACCAGTCGGAGGTAGGCCTCGTGCACGACCTCGGTGGTGCTCAGCGTCTGGTCCGGTCGCGAGCGCCGCAGCTCGCGGTGTGCGATCCGCCGCAGCTCGTCGTACACGAGTGGCATAAGTCGGTCGAGGGCCTGGCGGTCGCCGCCCGTGGAGTCCAGGAGCAGGTCCGTTGCGCATTCAGCTTCCATCCGGCGTCACGCGGCCCGGCGGCCCCGATGTCCGTTTTTCGCCCCGTTTTGCATCTCAGGGGATATGGGGCGCCGCGAGGATCGCAGCCATGGGTGGGGCGCAGAGTGACTTGCCCCACCCAAACATGGGACGGGCTGTGCCCGCTCGCAACGGAAGCCGAAGAGGAAGCAGTCCGGGAGGCGGCTCGACCGTAGCTCGGCCTCCACACAATTGGGCAACACCGACACGGAGGAATCATGCGGCGATTCACGCACGTATTCGTGCTCATGCTCGCGGTGAACGCGTGCAGCGACCGAGTGATGCCAACGGCGCCTGCGACCGGCCTGACGCCGGTGGCATTGCCGCAGGGCGCATCGCTCACCGCCGGGGGCCCGATCATCCTCCACCATCCCGGAGAGCACCCGGGCCCGGCGTACTACGCTCTCTTCGGACGTGGCTTCACGCCTAACGACGGTGGTTGGGTGGGAATCGTGTTCATTCGAACGCCGGCTTGCGTTCCAGCAGGATTCAACCTGCTCGACTGGCTGAATCCGCCGACCGCGTGGAGCTGTCAGCTCACCGTCGAAGGTGAAACGTGGTGGCACGACGTCTCCACGCCGCCCCCGTTCCAGCAACGCGAGCGCGGGCTCGGTGCCGTCCCCGTTTACTTCGTGAGATTGTCGGAGCTCGAGGCAGCCATCGCCGATGACGTCCTCACGATCGCGGAGCTGCAAGGACTCCCGTCTCTGTTGATCGGCAGCGCGAGCTTCATGCTGCAGGTGGTGCACAACACCAACCAGCCGACGAACCATGGTCATGAGACGATGGTGTCGAGCGGCACGTTGGAGGATGGACGGACGTTCGAGTTCCGCTATAACGAGAAGTTCCTGCCCGAGACCGGCGAGCACGTCTTCCCGAACGTGAAGATCGAGTTCAAGTGAGCCGAGGCGATCGCACGATCGCTCGTGCACTGTCGGGGGCGGGGTGTATCTTGGTCCCCACGCCGTTCTCACCCGCGAGTGAATTCGCCATGGACCAGCTCGACCCGCTAGCGGACGACTTCGACAACCCGCCGCCGGACCGGCCGCTCACGACGAGCGAGCAGAAGCTCCAGCGCTGGGTCGACCTCCTCGCCGCGCTTCTCATTCGTCAGCGGCACGCGCCGTTCGAGGAGCTCGCGAAGGACGTTCCCGGCTACGACCTCGCGCACGGAAAAAAGGAGAGCGTCCTTCGAACGTTCGAGCGCGACAAGGATGAGCTGCGTAAGTTCGGCGTGCCGATCGAGACGGTCGAGGACAGCGACGGCGAGGCCGTCGGTTATCGGCTCGAGCGGAAGGCGTTCTACCTGCCGTATCTCATGGTGTCGGGTCACGAGCGTGCGTCGCACGCACCGCCCAAGGTACCTTACGACGGCTACCGGTCGCTCGAGACGCTCGCGTTCGAGCCCGACGAGCTCGACGCCATCATCGAAGCCGCCGCGCGCGTCCGTGCCCTGGGCGACCCGGTGCTGGCGGGCGAGGCGGAGGCGGCGATCCGGAAGCTCGCGCTCGATCTCCCGTTAGGCGTCGTGCTCGACGGTGCCGTCGCCGCCGCGGCCGCCGAGGACAGGCGCGACGAGCGCGCCGAGGTGGAACGCCTGGCGGCGCCACTGTCGGCCGACGCACCCGTGTCGCCAATTCTGTTCCAGCGGATGCTGGCGCCGTCGATCGTGCCGCCGCGGTACCAGCCCGATCACACCGTCTTCGAGCGACTGAGCGACGCGCTCGCTCGGCGCAAGAGCGTGACCTTCGACTACTTCAGCATGGAGCGAGGCGAGCGCGCACGGCGCACCGTCGAGCCATACGGGCTTTTCTTCGTGAGCTCGCACTGGTACCTCGCGGGTCGCGATGTCGAACGCGGTGCACTCCGCAACTTCCGTCTCAGTCGCATGTTGCAGGTGGAAGTGAGCTCGAAGAAGCCACAATCGCCGGACTACACGGTTCCGGAGGATTTCTCGCTGCGCGATCACGCTCAGTCCCGCGAGCCGTGGGAGATCGGCGACGGCGACGCGAGCGTGGCGATCGTGGAGTTCACCGCGACGACGGGTGCGACGCGTGCGGCGCTCGAGCTCGGGAAACCGGTGGAGGGCAGTGACAATCGTCGGCAGTTCGACGTGCGTCGCCGCGATGCGTTCGCGCGCTGGCTGCTCTCGTTCGGCGGCGATGCGCGTCCCGTGGAACCTGCCGACCTGCGAGCCGAGTACGAGCGCGTCGCAGCGGCGACGCTCGCGCGTTATGATCGGTATGAGTGAGACCGCTGCCGCGCGCCTGCGGCGCATCCTGCTGCTCATTCCGCATCTCGCGGACGGCAACGACCACGCGGTCGCCGACCTCGCGCGAGCACTCGGCATCGATCGTGACACGCTCGTGCGCGACATCGAGACGCTCGTGACGCGCGCCGACGATCCCGGCGGCTTCGTGCCCGGCGTGCAGATCTACTTCACCGGGGACCGTGTTTCCCTCACCAGCACTCCGTTTCGTCGCCCCATGCGTCTCACGGCATCGGAGCTCGGCGCCCTCGAGCTGGGACTCGCGATGCTGCGCGCGGAGCGCCCGCCTGACGAGCGCAAGGCGATCAACGGCGCGCTGGATCGGCTGCGGAAGGCGCTTGTGGCCATACCGGCGGATGCCATCGCTGCGGCGAAACGCGAGGCGTCGCTCCCAGCCGCCGGCGATCCTTCGACCCTTGCGGCAGTGCAGCAGGCCATGGCGTCACGTCGGAAGATCCGGATCCGCTATTGGGGCGGCGCGAAGACCGAGGCATCCGAGCGAACGGTTCAGCCGTACGCCCTGGTGGTTGCATCGGGCTCGTGGTTCGCGCTCGCGTACTGCGAGTCGAGCCGTGAGATCCGGTCGTTCCGGCTGGACCGGATCGAGGCAGTGGTGCAGACAGCCGATTCGTATGAGATCCCGGCAACGTTTTCCGTCGACGAGCACCTCAACGATCGCAAGGTGCTCCGGGTCGGCGCGCCGAGGCGGATGCGGGTGCGGTACTCGCCACGGATTGCACGGTGGATCGCGGAGCGGGAAGGGGTCGAGCCGGACGCCGATGGGTCGCTCACGATGGACCATCCGCTGCTCGACGTGCAGTGGGGCGTTAGGCACGTGCTCCAGTATGGTCCGGACGCCGAGGTGCTGGAGCCAGCTGAGGTTCGCGAGGAGCTGAAACGGCGCGTGGGCGGACTGGTGAAGGGCTAGGGGGTGTTTGCCGGTGCATGAATCAATGCGCATAATTCACACGGTGTCATGCGCATAGGATCACGTGACGAACGAGCGGAAGAAGGCCAAGCGGCCAAAGAACCTCCTCCTCGACCCCCACGCAGTTGCGCGCGGTGAGAAGTACAGCCGTCGCCACGGGACGAGCCTGTCCCGCCTGGTCGGTGACTTCCTCCGCTCCCTGCCGCTCGGCGCCGACGAATCAGAGTTGACGCCCGCCGTGGGGCGACTCTGGGGAGTAGGACGGAGCGGCGGCAACGGTCGTGACACGTACCGCCAACACCTCTCTAGAAAGTACGGCGGCCGGTAGCATTGCCACGGCGTGTCCGGGAGCGCCCACCCGCCCCAGTACCGCCCCCGCCGCTTGGCAGCGGCGGGACCGGAGCACGACTCACGATGCTGCTCGATACCAACGTCGTGCTCGATGCCATATTGGCACGTGCGCCGTGGGACCGAGATGCAGTGTTGCTCCTCGACGCGATCGCTCGTGGCCGAGCAACCGGCGTCGTTGCGGGGCCTGCGGTGACGACGGTCCACTACATCGTGGAGCGTGCCAGGGGTGGTACCGTGGCGGCGACAGCCGTCAGTGACCTGTTACAGCTGGTTGACGTGGTTGCGCTCGACCGGTCCGACTTTACCCGCGCGCTGTCGTTAGGTCTCGCCGACTACGAGGACGCGGTTCACGTAGCCGCGTACCTCCGGATCGGTGCCGAGGCACTCGTGACCCGAAATGCGCGCGACTACAAGGGCGCGCCAGTGGCTACGCGAACGGCGGGTGAGGTGCTGGCGCTGCTCGCCAGCTCCACGCCCGATCCCAGCGCCGAGGAGTAGCATCGCCCGCGCGGCGGTTTCCGACACGCAAGAAAGTTTGCAGGAGCCCTGCGTACCAACCGGGACATCCGGACATCGTCCTTATAAAGGTTGCGGCGGCGGCACAACCAGCCCTGGCGGATCTCTGGCCGTGTGTTAGAATCGTCCAACGGAGACTCTCGCGGACGCCCGCGAGGTCCGGCCCGACGCACCGAGGTGCGACAATGTACCGCTTATCCCATCCCCAGACGGCGTTCCTGATCGCCGTCTCGGTGAGCGCTTGTGCTACCGCCAATACGCGGCCCGCTCCGGCCACGCCGGAGAGCGTTCATGCCGCGCAGCTCGAGCAGCAGCAGGTCCTCATCACGCGAGACCTTCGTCAACAGCGCCGCGTGGATGACGTGGGCCACAAGCTTCTCACGGTCGCCACGCCGTTCTGCGCCGCGGCGACCGCGTCGGGTACGGGCGTGCGCTTCGCCAACGTGTACTCCTTCCCATCGACCTACGAACAGGCCGCCCGCGCCGTCGGGTTCTCTGACACGGTCGTCATCGTGAGCGTGGCGCGCGGCTCTGCGGCAGCGCGCGCAGGGATCGCCGTCGGCGATCGGGTCATCGGCGTGAATGACGGGATGGCACCGCGCGGACCTAACGCGGCGTCACTGCTTGCCCGCGCGATCGCCACGCGCGGAGCGGCTGCGCCCCGCCTTACGCTGCGTCACGGGGATACCACGTTCTTCATGGACGCGTCTGCCCGGAACGAGGCTGGCGGGCACAGCGTGACTTCAACGACCGACACGCATGTCACCGTGCCGGCGGATACGGTGTGCGGCTACAACCTGATCGCGTCGCGGAAGGACGAGGTCAACGCCTGGGCCGATGGATCCAACGTGACGGTGACGTCCGCGATGCTGCGCTTCGTCCTGGACAACGACGAGCTCGCTGCCGTCCTCGCGCACGAGATCGCGCATAACGCCCTGGGTCACATCCAGGTTCAGCAGAAGAGCACGATCGACGGCTCCTTCGGCGCGATCGTTGACACGTCGGCCCTGGTTCGCGTCATGAACGCAGGCGGGGTGGTCGGCAAGCAACCGCTGGATGTCGGCTCGATTGTGTTCTCCCAGGACCAGGAGCGCGACGCGGACGACGTGGCGATGTACCTGCTCGCCCGCACGGGACGGCCCGTCGCCGAGGTCACGAACCTGTGGCGGCACGTGGCGCAGCACAATCCGACCAACGTCAAGTACGTCAGCGTCCACCCCACGTCGAAGCCGCGCCTCGTTAGGCTCGAGCGGATGGAGCGCGAGATGCCGCAGCGGATTGCTCGCGGCGAGATGCCGACGCCGGCGCTGCTGACGACCGCCCGCATGGTCGACGCGACGGAGTCGCTCTCCACTTACGAGCTGTCCGCCGGCGATTCGGTATCCTACACGTTCGGTCCGCCGGTTCCGCGAGACGGGCTGAGCCTGACAGAGGTGCGCCGGCGCGCGTTACAGGCCTACCAGGATGGCAACGAGGCCCTCGAGCTCCGGCTGTACGATCAGGCCGAGGCACGGTTCCGTGAGGCCGTGCTGTACGACGGCAGCGAGGCGCGGTACCACGCGGCGTTAGGCTCGACGCTGCTCAAGCGCGGCAAGCGCGCCGAGGCGGAGGCGGTGCTCAGCGCGGCGGTGCTGCTGGACGTGGACAACGCGGACTACCGGCGGCTCCTCGTCGCGGCCCGACAACGCGAGCGCTAGCGGGCGCGCCGGTGAGCCCGGTCGCCGCGTAGTAGTCCCGCGCAGCAATCGAGGGTCGGTTCTTAGGGCATTCGTGGCGGGCGGCAAGCATGGCGCCGGGGGTCATTCGGCGCAGCTTCCTGCCCGCTCGTCGTATTCCAGCAACGATTCGTCGTCGGCGGCTTGATCCACGTGCCAGCTCGGCGAGAGCGTCCACGGGACTCCAACCACGAGCGTCGAACGATGCCTCCCCGACTTGCGCGTGATGCTGCGCGCGTACTCCGCTGCAGCCTCGTGGCCGTGCTGGTCTCGACCCCGATGTCCGCCGCACTCGCGAACGACCTGCGAATCGAGACCGGTTCCGTCTCGCGTGCGGCCGGCGGCAGCGGGATTCAAGTGACGGCGAAGGTCGCGTGGAAAAACGCCTGGCGCACCGCGCGCAACTACGACGCCGTGTGGCTCTTCGTGAAGGTCCGTCCGTCGCCTAATGCATCGTGGTGGCACGCACGCCTGGCGGCTACGCGTCCGGGGGGCCCACTTGCCTGCGAGTCATCGACGGATCACGTCGGCGCGTTCTGCCGGGCAGCTGCGGCGACCCATCGAGGCGACCTTTCGGGGGAGGTGGTCCTCGAGCTGGACGCGGGATCCCTGCCGAACAACCTCGCGGCGTCTCCCACCCTGGAGGCGCGCGTCTTCGGGATCGAGATGGTCTACATCCCCGAGGGACCGTTCAGCGTCGGCGACCGCGATACCGCGTCGGTATCACACGCGGCGTTCTACCGATCAACGGCGAACGGGGGCCACGGCGGCCCGTACCGCATCACCTCCGAGGCGGCAATCCGCGTCGCGCCGGAGAACGGCGCGCTGTATTACCGCGCGTCCGCGGCGCAGTATCAGGGCGACCGGCTCGGGCCGGTACCGGCGGAATTCCCGAAAGGGACCCGCGCGTTCTACATCATGAAGTACGAGATCCTGCAGGGACAGTACGCCGATTTCCTGAACACGATCGGGCACTACGCGGCGTCATTCCGCGCGCCGTTAGGCGGTCTCGACTACGCGACCGAGCGTGGCACGATACGCATCGAAGACGCCGCGTACGTCGCCGGGAAGCCGAATCGTCCCGCGAACTCCATGAGCTGGGATGACGGCACCGCGTTCGCCGACTGGGCAGGCCTGCGTCCCATGACGGAGCTCGAGTTCACGAAGGCGGCGCGTGGCCCGGTGGATCCTGTGGCGTCGGACTACCCGTGGGGGACGAGCTCCAAAGCGGGGCTGCTGCGCCGAGTGGGGCCGGATGACGACCTGGCCCAGAGTGGCGACGCTGATGAATCGCGGCTCACGGACTCGACTCGCGAGGCGCTAGGCGCGTCGTACTGGTGGGTGATGGATCTCGCGGGCTCCGTGTGGGAGCGTGCCGTGACGATCGGCCATCCGCGCGGCCGAGCGTTCCGGGGCACGCACGGTGACGGCATGCTCCGCGACTACGGCCTCGCCACGAACGACGACTGGCCACTCGGTGACAACGAGGCGGGAGGCTACGGCTACCGCGGCGGTGGGTACTACGAACGCGAGCGTGAGCGGGCCCGCGACTGGACGGTGCGTGAACTCAATCCGTACAGTCCCGTCGAGTGGCGGAACTACGGGTCCTGGGGCGGTGGGCCGCGAGGGGTGGCCTACGGCTTTCGGGCGGTGAGGACCGCTGACTCGGCCAGATAGCGCTGCGTCGCATCGCGGCTCTGTACAACGCGGGCTCGGAGTGGCATCAAGAGGTTGTCGATCACGGCTGCCGTAAACAGCGGTCGCGAGTCCCGCGAACTTCGGAGCTCGACACGTTATGCAGCAAATAGCACACGGAAGAGTCGCGTGGATGACCTCCTGACCGACGTCGAGGTACGAGTCCTCGGCTCGCTGATCGAGAAGGAGCTGACGACACCGGACTACTATCCGATGTCGCTCAACGCGCTCACCAACGCCTGCAATCAATCGTCGAACCGCGAGCCGGTGGTGCACTACGAGGAGGCGACCGTTGCGGGAGCGATCGAGTCGCTTCGGAAGCGATCGTTCGTGCGCGTGATTCAACAGAGCGGGTCGCGCGTGTTCAAGTACCGCCACCTCGTGAACGAGAACCTGGGGCTCGTCGCGAGGCAGGCGGCGGTGCTCGACATCCTGATGCTTCGCGGGCCGCAGACGTTAGGCGAGCTCAAGACGCGCGCCAGTCGCCTCGTTGCCTTCGAGAGCCTCGATGACGTCGAGACGTCGCTCGAGCAGTTGATCGCGCGCACGCCGTCCGCGCTTGCGGCCCGGCTCGAGCGGCAGCCGGGGCAGAAGGAGGTGCGGTTTGGCCATCTTCTGTCTGGCTTCCCGACGTACGACGCCGTGGACGCGGACGAGCCGACTGGAGCCCACGGTTCCCGGGGCGCGGACAGGATCGCCGCGCTCGAGGCGACGGTCGATGAGCTTCGCCGGGACGTGGCAGACCTCCGCAGTCAGCTCGATGCTTTCAGGAAGCAGTTCGAGTAGTCGCCTGCCAGAGCCATCGGGTCAGTCTGTCCTGAGCGCGATCACGGGATCGACGCGACTCGCTCGTCTTGCCGGAAGCACACACGCGAGCGCGGCTCCGCCGATGAGCAGTGCCCCGCTCAGCGCGAAACTGAACGGGTCGTTCGCGTTGACTCCGGCCAGCATCCCGCGGATGAGGCGCGTCAGTGCCAGGCCTCCGATACACCCGAGACCCACACCGAGACCGGCGAGCTTCATCCCTCGTCCGAGGATCTCACCCACGATGAGACGAGGTCGGGCGCCTAACGCTATGCGGATGCCGATCTCTCTCGTCCGCTGGGCGACCGCATAGGCGATCAACCCATACGTCCCGATCGCCGCGAGCACCAGCGCCAGCGCGCCGAACGTCACCAGCAACACCGCGCTGAACCTCGGCCTGACCAGCTCGAGCGAGAGCCATTCCCGCACCGTGCGCACGCGCGACACCTGGATGTCGGGATCGACGACGCGCAGTCGTGTCCGAACTGCGGACGCCACCGTTGTCGGGTCCCCGGCCGTACGAATGAGGAAGTACGTGGCCGGGCGCGGCAACTGGCGGTTCGACCAGAAAATCTGCGGCGAAACGTCGTCACCCGGGCGCACCGGAGGCACGTCGCGCACGACGCCAACGATGGTGAAATCCGCATCGTGCTCCGTCATGCGAATACGACGACCCAGCGGTTCGACGCCGAGGTAGCGGCGGACGAACGTCTGGTTGACCACGGCCACGAGCGGCGTACCCTCGGCGTCGCGGTCCGTGATGTCTCGGCCTCGAACGATCGGAAGGCCGATCGTGCGGAAGTAGCTCGGCGAAATGTCGAACCAGAACGCTGCCTGACGCGGCGCACCGGCCGCCGGTGTGCGGCCGTCGATGGTGAACAGTCCGTCGCCGTCGCCACCGCACAATGGGCCGGCAGAGCCGGAACCGACGGACACGACTGCCGGAATCGTTCGCAGCTCATCCTCGGCGCGTGCGAACAGCGCGACGATCTGCTCGCGCTTCTCGAATTTGCCTGACGACGCGAGCGCCCAAATCGTCAGCAGGTGCTGCTGCTCGAAGCCCGGGCGCCAGCTCATGAGCGTCGCGAATGTTCGCCCGAGCAGGCCCGCACCGGTCACGACGATGACAGCCAGGGCGATCTCGGCAACGATCAATGCGGAGCCGAGTCGGGTCGCAGCCCGGCCCGCCGTGCCGGAGCGACCGCCTTCGCTCAGGGTTGCGTGCACGTCGACGTGCGTGGCGCGGAGCGCCGGCGCGATCCCGACCAGGATGGTGGTCAGTATCGACACCCCCATCGTGAACGCGAGCACGCGCAAGTCGAGTCCGACCTGGTCGATTCGCGGGATTCCGGCCGGCGCGAGCGCAATGAACGCGCGCGACGCCCACCATGCCAGCAGGAGCCCGGCAGCCGCGCCAACCGCGGCCAGCACGAGGCTTTCCACGAGCATCGCGCGCATGAGCGATCCGCGGGTAGCGCCTAACGCCGTTCGTACCGCCATCTCCCGCTGGCGCACCGTCGACTGCGCGAGCAGCAGGTTCGCCACGTTGGCGCATCCGATGAGCAGCACGAAGCCGACGGCGCCAAGGAAGATGTACATCGTCCGTCGTACGGAGCCGACGAGGACGTCGATCCAGGGTTTCACCTGAATGGTCCACCCGGGCTGGGTGGGAAAATGCTGTTGCTGGATCTCCGTGGCCGCGGCGGCGACATCGCGCCGCGTCTGCTCGAGGGATGCTCCATCACGAAGCCGGGCGAATGCGAGAAAGCCATGCCAGTCGCGCCGCTCTTCGTCGCTGGGGCTCACGTGCACGGGACGCCAGAGGTCGACGAACTCCAGCTGCGGGAGGCGAGCGTTAGGCGGGAGCACCCCGATGATGGTGTGGGGCTCCTCGTCCAATGTGATGGCCTGGCCAATGACGTCTGTGCGTCCGCCGAACCGCGTTTGCCAGAAGTCGTAGCCGAGCACGACGACTCGGTGCCAGCTCCTGCCGATATCGTCGGGGCCGATGAGACGTCCGGCCAGAGGCTCGAGGCCGAGCGCCTGAAAGGCTTCCGCGCTGGCGAGCCCACCGTGGACGTTCTCCGAGCCGTCCCTCGTGCGCATTATGAACGGCCACGAGCGTGCGACCCCGGCGACGGCGATGTCCGGGACGCGCCGCGCGACGTCGTAGACATCGGGCACCGACGCGCCGCACCAGTCGGTCTTCTCACCACGGTCGACCTCGCAGAACGCGACCAATCTGTCGGGCGCCGTGAAGGGCAGCGGACGGAGCACGACGCCGTTTACGACGCTGAAAACAGCGGTGGTGATGCCGATCGACAGCGCGAGGGTCGCGATGGCGACGACCGTTACGGTGCGATGTTTGGCGAGCGATCG
>Ga0075421_100001742_pt1 | contig 25594 bp, 22 predicted proteins | sample SoiMetdeltSBSDD5_FD_75292 | JGI IMG/M metagenome (GOLD analysis project Ga0075421, IMG submission 75292) | Bulk soil microbial communities from a Populus tree surrounding site in Tennessee, USA - Soil MetaG P. deltoides SBSDD5 | ecosystem: Environmental > Terrestrial > Soil > Tree plantation... | reverse complement strand
GACCTGATGTGCATCGGCGGCACCAGCCAGTGGCCGGCGACGATCTTTCGCGGCACCGACCAGTGGGGCGAGGCGTACGGCTACATTCTCGTCGACCCGATCGGCGGCGCGATCGGCGCGTTCTCGCACGCCGATGGGATCTCCACGGGCGGCCAGTCGCGCACGCCGATCTGCAAGCTGCCGAACGTCGAGCACACCGAGCAGAGCTTTCCGGTGCTGTTCCTCTACCGCAAGGAAATCACCGACTCGGGCGGCGCGGGCAAGTATCGCGGCGGACTTTCGGCCGAATCGTGCTTCATCCCGCACGGCACCGAAAGCATTACCCACGACACGCTGTCTTCCGGGAATGCAATCCCGACTTCGAGCGGAATGATGGGCGGCTATCCCGGCGCGGTGAACCGCTATCGCTTCACGCGCGACTCGGATGTGCTGGAGCGCATGAAGCGCTCGCAGCTCGTCAACGATATCGACGAGCTCAAGGGCGTGCCGGAGACGCTGCAGCTGCGGCAGCAGGATTTCGTGCAGCATCCTGCGGACGTCTATGCAGTGCTGTGGTCCGCGGCGGCCGGCTTCGGCGACCCGCTCGAGCGCGATGCATCGAAGGTCGAGGCCGACGTCGCGAACGGCGACGTGTCGAAGGCTTCGGCGCGCGAGGTTTACGGCGTCGTCCTCGGCGATGCCGAAGCCACGGCTCGCGAGCGCGACGAGCTGCGCGCAAAGCGCATCCGCAAATCGAACCGCCGCGTGAAGAAGCTGAACGGCACGGTCGATTTCCTTGCCACCGAAGGGCTCGCGGTGCGCGCCGACCGCTGGTCGTGCGCGAAGTGCGCGACCGACCTGGGCTGGGTGCGCGAGAACTACAAGACCGCCTGCGTGCGCAACGACCGCCCGATCGAATCGTCCAACCCGATCGTCGGCGATTCGAAGCGCTTCATCGATCCGCTGCCGCGCTTTCGCCAGTTCTGCTGCCCGGGATGCGGCCGGCTGATCGAGAACGAGATTGCGCTCGCCGACGAGCCGCTGCTCATGGACGTCGAAGTGTTCCTAAAATAGCCTGCATGGTGACGCGTCGCCAGGCGGTCGTCGTGATCGGCGCCTTCGCGCTGCCTCGCATCGCACTCGGCCAGCAGCGGACCAAAGTCTTCCGGGTCGGCTTCCTCGGCGCGGAGCGCGCATCCGAAGGCACCCGAAGGATGCTCGGGGTGGAGGAAGGCCTGCGCCAGCTCGGCTATGTCGAAGACAAGAACATTGTCTTCGAGAAGCGCTGGGCGCAAGGCAAATACGACCAGTTGCCCGCGCTGGCTGCGGAGCTCGTGGCTCGCAAGGTCCAGGTCATCGTCGTCTTCGGAACCAAGGCCACGCTGGGCGCGAAGAAGGCGACGAGTACCGTGCCGATCGTCATGGCGAGCGCAGGCGACATCGTCGCACTCGGCGTGGTCCAGAACCTCGCGAGGCCGGGCGGCAACGTGACCGGCTCGATCAACGTCGGGCGCGAGCTCGGCGCAAAGCGCCTGAGCCTGCTCAAGGAGGCGGTTCCCAAGCTCGAGCAGGTCGCCTATCTCGTGAACCCGGCGAATCCGGCGTTCACGCCGAATCTCGAGGCCATTCGCCAGGCGGCGCCGGCGTTGAAACTGGCCGTGCAACCGATCGAGATCGGGGATCCGAACGAGATCGGCGCCGCGGTCGCCCGCGCGGCGCGTAGCCGCGCCGGGTTGCTGCTGCAGGACGAGACGATGTTCTCGGCGTACGCCAAGTCGATCGCGGAGCATGCGGTCGCGCGCCGCGTTCCGTCGGCCGGTGGGTCGGAGTTTCCGGAATCCGGCGGATTGATAGGCTACGGGCCTGACTACCAGATGCTCGATCGGCGCGCGGCCTACTTCGTCGACAGGATCCTCAAGGGCGCGAAGCCGGCCGACCTTCCGGTCGAGCAGCCGACAAAGTTCGACCTCCGCGTCAACCTGAGGACCGCGATGGCGATCGGCGTCGCGATTCCACAATCGATCCGCGCGGTCGCGGACAAGGCGATCCAATGAGCGTCGGCACCCTTGCGCAATCCGAGCGGCGCGACTTTTCGAACGTCAGCTACGACGAAGCGATGCGCCGGGCGCGCGAGTGCGTGCCCGTGCTGCGCAGCCGTGCCCAAGCGTGCGAGGACGCGCGCATGCTGCTGCGCGAGAACGAGCAGCTGCTGCACGAGCAGGGACTGTTTCGCTTTCACCAGCCGAAGCGCTTCGGCGGCATGGAGCTGCCGTTCCAGGCGATCGTCGACCTCGTCGCCGAAGTGGCGCGCGGCTGCCCGTCGACCGCATGGAACGTCGGCAACCTCGGCTGCCACCACTGGGTGCTCGCCTATTACGCGGAGGAGACGCAGCGCGAAGTCTGGGACGCGAACCCGGACGCACTGATCGCGTCCTCGATTGCGCTGGCCGCGGGTCGCGGACGCAGGGCGCCCGGCGGATTCGTCGTCGGCGGGCGCTGGCCGTTCTCGTCCGGGGTCGACAACTCGGACTGGAACATGCTGGCGGTGACGATTTACGCCGACGACGGCAAGACCGCGATCGACTGGCGCCTCTGCCTCGTGCCGAAGGCCGACTACCGCATCATCGACACCTGGTACGCGATCGGCATGGTCGGCACCGGCAGCAAGGACGTCGAGGTGAGCGAGCTGTTCGTTCCGGAACGGCGCGCGCTTGCGCTGCCCGCCTGCCGCGGCGGCAGCGCACATCCGGGCGCCGCCACCAATCCCGGCGCGCTGTACCGAATTCCGCTGGTCGCGGCGGCGGGCCATCCGCTCGCGGCTGCGGCGCTCGGAACGGCCGAAGGCGCGTACGAGGCGTTCGTCGCCAGCATGGCCAAGCGGGTCGGCACGTACACCGGCGCCAAGGTCGCCGATTTCCAGGCGGTGCAGATCAAGCTCGCCCGGGCGCGTTGCCTGATCGACTCCGCGGCGCACCTGATGCGGGAGTCGGCGAGCGCGTTTCAGCAGGCCGCGGAACGCAACGAAGTGCCGGACCTCGCGACCAAGCTCAGGTATCGCGCACAAAATGCATTCGCAGTCGCGCAGTCGCGCGAGGCCGTCGAGGCGCTGTGGTCCTGCTACGGCGCAAACGCGATCTACACGCGCGACCCGCTGCAGCGATTCCTGCGCGACGCACAGGTCGCGTGCCAGCACTTCTCGTTCAATTTCGATATCGCCGGATCGGCTTTCGGCCTGGCCGCACTTGGCGGAAACTACGTCAATCCTTCGATGTGAAAGGTGCAGCAATGGCTCTGAGCAGGATCGACGGCGCTAAGCGAAGGCAGCTGCTTGTTGCCTTGGGTTTGTTCGCCCTCGGAGCCCCGATCGGATACGCGCAGCAAGCCGGCCGACCTTGGAGGGTTGGATTTCTCGGCAACTCTTCGGCCGCCCTCGAGGCGGGCTGGGTTGATGCATTTCGCGAAGGGATGCGCAGCTTGGGTTATACAGAAGCCAGCCTTTCCCTCGAGTTTCGCTGGGCGGAAGGAAAGAACGAACGGCTACCTGACCTTGCCGCGGACCTGGCGCGTTCGAAGGTGGCGGTTATCGTGACAGGCGGAACTCCCGGGACCCTGGCCGGGCGCAAGTCGGGTGCGGGAATACCTATCGTCATGGTGGGTGTTGGCGATCCGGTGGGCGCTGGGCTGATTGGAAGCCTGTCACGCCCCGGGGGCACCGTAACAGGCATCGCTACTCTATCGCGCGAACTCGAAGGAAAACGGCTCGAGTTTCTGAGTCAGTTGTCTCGAAAGCCAGCCCGTGTCGGCGTGCTGATGAATCCAACAAATCCCTTTACGCCGCTTGCGATGGCAGGGATGAAGCCTGCGGCCGAAGCACTCCAACTGACGCTCGTCCCGGCGGAAGTTCGATCGGTAGACGACATCGATTCGGCTTTCCGCGCGATAAGATCGAGTAACGCCGATGCGGTGATCCTCATTGCCGACCGTTTCCTGCTGGCAAACAGGGCGAAGATCGTGGCGTCGGCGCTGGCGAACAGCATGCCGGGCATCTTCCCTTGGGCCGAATTTGCACAGGAAGGCGGGTTGATGTCCTATGGAGCGAACTATCCCGACATGTATCGGCGCGCGGCGAACTTCGTCGACCGGATCCTCAAAGGTACCAAGCCCGCCGAAATCCCCGTCGAGCAACCAACCAAGTTCGAGCTCGTGATCAACCAGCGCACCGCAAGAGCGCTCAGCCTGAAAATCCCACCCTCGCTGCTCGCTCGCGCAGACAGAGTGATTGATTAGCCGTATTGCTGAATCTTAGAGTCCGCTCAAGGAGACCCCGATGCCACTCATCGAACTGAACCACTACCTCCTCGTCGCCAAGGACCTCGAGCGGACGAAGGATTTCTACTGCGACGTGCTCGGCCTCGAGCTTGCCGACCGTCCGGACTTCGGCTTTCCCGGCTACTGGCTGAAGATCGGCGACGAGATCTGCGTGCATCTCGCGTCGCAGGCGCCGAACCAGATCCGCGATACGTTCCTGCTGAAGAAGCACCCGCGCGGCACGAACGGATCAGGTCAGGTCGACCACATCGCGTTCCTCGCGAAGGATCCGGAAGGCGTTCGCAGGCGGATTCAGAAGAAGGGCGTCGAGATGCACTACCGCAGCTTTCCGGACGCCAAGCTGTTCCAGATCTTCCTCAAGGACCCGGACGACGTGACGATCGAGCTGAACTTCCTCGGCGAGGCGGTCGACCCCGGGAAATGGCAGGGCAAAGGCTCGGCGTCGGCCGTGACTCTTGATCGCAAGGCGGGCAAGCGCACGCAGGTGCGCCGCCAGGGCTAGCTATCGCGCGGCGCGCTTGTACCAGTCGAGGATCTGTTCTCCGGTCCACATCAGCACGCCGGGATACGCGAGCATGTGCTCGTAGAGCTTCTCGAGATAGCCGATGCGGTGCGGCGCGCCGGTGATGTACGGATGGATGCTGATCGCCATGACGCGCGTGATCCGCTCGCTCTCGGCGTAGAGGCGCTCGAACTGATCGATGCCGCGCTGCAGCCACTCCTGTGAAGGATGGTGTTGCAGCATCATCATCGCGATGTCGTTCATCTCGACGGTGTACGGGATCGAGACCAGCGGGCCGCTCGCCGTCTCGATCACGCACGGCTGATCGTCGAGCACCCAGTCGGCGACGTATTCGATGCCGGCTTCCGCCAGCAGATCGGCGGTGACTTCGGTTTCGGTCAACCCGGGGCTTTCCCAGCCGCGCGGCGCCTTGCCGGTGAACTCGCGGATCGCGCCGATCGTGTCGCGGATCGCTGCGCGTTGATCTTCGACGTGATGCATCGGCCGCTGCACGAAGCCGTGGCCCATGAATTCCCATCCCGCGTCGAGCGCGGCCCTGGCGACGCGCGGGTAGCTGCGGCAGACCGAGCCGTTGATCGCGAGCGTCGGCGTGATCCTGAACTTCTGCAGCACCTCGACGAAGCGCCAGAAGCCGACCCGCATCCCGTATTCATGCCACGCCCAGTTGGGTAGATCGGGAAGCAGCGGCTGTCCGAACGGGGGGGACAGCACCGTGCGCGGCATCGGCCGCTCGATCGACCACTCCTCGACGTTGACGATCGTCCATACCGCGATCCGGCCGCCCTCGGGCAGCCTGAGCGGCTTGCGGTCTACGATCGCCGAATACGGAACCCGCTCGGAAAGTCGCACGCGCCTCGCCTATCCCGGCAATTCGGACGCCGTCAGCTCGGGCTTGATCCCCGCCGCCTGCGCTTCCGCCTGGTCGAAGTTGAGCTCGATCTTCACGTCGTTCGGGTCCATCAGGAAAAGCTGGTACACGCCCTGGTCGCTGACCATGCGCTGGCGGAACTCGATCCCGAGCGCATTCAGGTGATCGATCGTCTGCTTGAGCCCGCTCGCGCGGAACGCGATGTGGTCGACGACGCCCGTGCCGCGAACGTCGGTGGACTGCTGGCCGACGTAGCGCCTGCGGTTCTGCGAGACCTGCGCTCCCCCTTGCGTCACGTGCACCACGTCCTTGTCGCCGAGGTACAGCCAGAACACCGGGAACTTGAAATCCGGCGACGGGCCGACGCGCATGCCGAGCACGCGCACGTACCACTCGCGCGTCGCCTCCATGTCGTCGGTCTGCAGCAGGAAATGCTCGATGTGGCTGAGCGGCATCGTTTCTCCGTGTCGGCCTTCAGGCGGCCGGTTCGTGCGCCGCGTTCGCGGCGTCGGTGAACTTGCGTGCAATCGCGCGGAACTCCTCGTGAATCTCGAGGAACGCGTCGACCACGTCGGGATCGAAATGCCGGCCGCGCCCCTCGCGGATCAGCTCGACCGCCTGCTCGTGGGTCCAGGCCGGCTTGTACACGCGCGCCGAGATCAGCGCATCGTAGACATCCGCCAGCGCCATCAGGCGCGCGGAAACCGGGATGGCGTCGCCGGCGAGCGCCTCCGGATAGCCCGAGCCGTCCCATTTTTCCTGGTGCGAGTACGCGATCTCGCGCGCCAGGCGCAGGAACGTGTCCTCGATGCCGATCAGCTTTTCCGCCGCGGCGATCGCATCGCGCCCCAGCGTGGTGTGCGTCTTCATGGTCTCGAACTCCTCGGGCGTCAGCTTGGCGCGCTTCAGCAGGATGTGATCCGGGATTCCGACCTTGCCGATATCGTGCAGCGGCGCAGATTTGTACAGCATCTCGGCGCTGCTCGCGGCGAAGTAGCGCGTGAAGCGCGGATGCTCCAGCAGCCGATTGGCCAGCGCCAGCACGTAGTTCTGCGTGCGCCGGATGTGATTGCCGGTCTCGTTGTCGCGGGTTTCCGCGAGCGACGCCATCGCCATGATGGTGACGTCCTGCACGACCTGCACCTCGTGCGTGCGCCGTCGCACTTCCTGCTCGAGGTAGTGCGCCTGGTCCTTGAGAAACGAGGCCGCCGCGCTAAGCGTGAGGTGCGTCCTGACCCGCGCCAGCACGATCGGCGGCGAGATCGGCTTCGTGATGTAGTCCACGCAGCCGACGTCGAATCCCATCTGCTCGTCCTCCGCCTCGGCCATCGCGGTCAGGAAGATCACCGGGATGTCGCGCGTCGCCTCGTCGGCCTTGAGCCTGCGGCACACCTCGTAGCCGTCCATCTCCGGCATCATGATGTCGAGCAGGATCAGATCGGGCCTGGGGTCCTGCACCGCAGCCTTCAGAGCGCGCTCGCCGCTGTTGGCGATCCGCGTCCGGTATTGCTCCTTCAGCAGCGCGTTCATCAGCTGCAGGTTTTCCGGCATATCGTCGACGACGAGCACCGTCTGCCTCTGCGTGAAATCGAGCGGATTGGTCATGGCCAGTCTCCGCGACGGGTTGCGATCGAAGCCGCCGGGCCGGCAGTCACATCCAGCTCTGCGCGCCGAGAAAGTCGCGCGCCAGCTTCAGCGTGACGTGCGTGCGCACTCGCGCCACGACCAGCGGCGGAACGATCGGCTTCGTGATGTAGTCTGCGCAACCGGCGTCGAAACCGAGTTGCGCGTCCTCGACCTGGACCTTCGCGGTCAGCAGGATCACCGGGATGTTCTTCGTCGCCGCGTCCGCCTTCAGGCGGCGGCACACCTCGTAGCCGTCGAGCCCCGGCATCACGATGTCGAGCAGGATTGCGTCCGGCAGCGGCGCCTGCCGGGCGGCCTGCAGCGCCTGTTCGCCGCTGCTCGCCAGCCGCACCCGGTATTCGTCCTTGAGCAGCTCGTTGATCAGGTGCAGGTTCTCCGGGTCGTCATCCACGGCAAGGATCGTACGCTTCTGCGAGGAATCGAGGACGCTGGGCACGCACCGCCTCCCGGTCAGAGAATGATGTCGTGACGCTGCGCTGACGACTTCAGCGTGTCGAGCGCGGCATCGAAGTCGAAGTCGTTGAGTGCACGTTCGAATAGCGGATACCCGCTGCCGAGCGCCGGCTTCAGCAGCGCCTCCCGGGCAACGAGCACGTCGAGCGCTTCGCCGTCACTCGCGCTGATCAGCGCGGCGAGCCGTTCGAACACCGGCCGCAGCGCTTCGACCGCGACCGCCTCGAGCGGCGCGGACGACTCGGCCACGGGCGGATCGAGCGCGGCGCCGAGGCCTGCGAGCAGCGCACCGAGCGCTGCTTCGAAGCGATCGACCTGCGCGCTCGCCACACTTCGCGTCCGGATCGCGTTTTCCAGGTCTGCCGCCGCGGCCTGCACCGCTTCGGCCCCGATGTTCGCCGAGACTCCCCTCACCGCGTGGGCGAGGCGCTCGGCGGACTTGCGATCGCCGGATGCGAGGCCTGCCCGGATCGCAGCCGCCGCGCCGCCGTGACGCTCTGCGTATTGCCGCAGCAGCCGCGTGTAAAGCTTGCGGTTTCCGGCTACCCGCCTCAACCCGGCCGGCGCATTGAGACCATCGATGGCGGGCATTGCAGCGGCCGATGCCCGTGTCGCCGCCACGCTGCCGCGCTGCGGAGCGCCCTTCTTCCCGCACCACACGCCGAGCGTGCGAAACAGCGCGTCCGGATCGATCGGCTTCGTCAAGTGCTCCTGCATCCCCGCATCGAGGCAACGCTGGCGCTCCTCGGCGAGCGCATGCGAAGTCATCGCGATGATCGGCAGCGTCGCGAAGCGCCGGTCGGCGCGGATCCGCCGGGTCGCCTCGATGCCGCCGATGCCGGGCATCTGGACATCCATGAGTACCGCGTCGTAACGGGCCAGCGCGGATTCGAACACCTTTGCTATGGCCTGCTCGCCGTCGCCTGCCACATCGACCGCCGCGCCTTCGGATTCGAGCAGCTCTACCGCGATCTGCTGATTGATTTCGTTGTCCTCGGCGAGAAGCACCCGTATGCCGCTCAGGCTCTCGGTCGCCGGCTCGCGGGCCTTCTGCAGCGCGGCCGGATGAATCTCTTCGGCGGTCGCAGGGGCAGCTCGCCTGGCGCGCCTTGCACCAAGACCGAACCAGCCGGTGAACCGGAACGTGCTGCCCACACCCGGCTCGGACTCCGCCGAGATCGTCCCGCCCATCATTTCCGCGAGCCGGCGGCAGATCGTGAGGCCGAGCCCGGTGCCGCCGTACTTGCGCGTGGTCGAGCCATCGGCCTGCGAGAACGCCTGGAAGAGCTTGCCGATCTGCTCGCGCGTCATGCCGATTCCGGTGTCGCACACTTCGATCTGCAGCCTGAGCCGATCCCGGCTGCGCTCCACCTCCTTGATGCGCAGCGCGATCGAGCCGCGCTCGGTGAACTTGATCGCGTTGTTCACGAGATTCACCAGGATCTGTCCCACGCGCATCGGGTCGCCGACCAGATCACGCGGCACACCCTTCGCCACGTCGATCGTAAAGCCGAGCCCCCTGTCGCTCGCCTTGTTCTCGACCAGGTTCGTCAGGCTCGCCAGCACGTCGTCGAGCCAGAAATAGATCGTTTCCAGGTCGAGCCTGCCGGCCTCGACCTTGGAGAAATCCAGGATGTCGTTGATCACGCCGAGCAGCGACGTACCAGCCGTGTGGATTTTCTGCACGTAGTCGCGTTGCTTGGCGTCGAGCGGGGTCTTCAGCGCAAGGTGCGCCATGCCGATCACCGCGTTCATCGGCGTGCGGATCTCGTGGCTCATGTTGGCGAGGAACATCGACTTGGCCTGGGTCGCCTCCTCGGCTGCGCGCTTCGCTTCGCGCAGCGCCTCCGCCGCCGCGCGCTCCTCGGTCACGTCTTCGAGGAGCCAGACCGAGCCACGTTCGAGCACCGATGCATCGATCGCGCGGCCGGACACGCGGCACCAGAAGCTCGTGCCGTTCTTGCGCTTGAGCCGCAGCTCGCTGCGATACGTTTCGCCGCGCGCGATTTGCGCCAGCGCCTCCCCACTGGCACTGATGAACGACGCCCGGTCCGGATACACGATCTCGTTCGATTGCCCGACCAGCTCGCCGCGCGCCACGCCAAACAGCTCCTCCAGCCGGCGGTTGCACGCGACGATCGTGACGCCCTTCAACACCGCAACCCCCGAGGTCGCCGATTCGAAGATCGCCTGTTGCTCCTTGGCCGCCCGGCGCAGAGCCTCGGCCGCGGCGCGCTCCTCGCTTACGTCGTCGAGCATCCAGACAGTCCCGCGCTCCAGGTATTCGGCATCGATCGCCCGGCCGGAGAGACGGCACCAGAATGTGGTACCGTCCCTGCGCCTGAGCAGGTGCTCGCCGCGGTACGTGGCGCCGCCCGCGATCGGCGCATCGGCCTCGTTGCGCGCAGTGTCGTGCGCCGCATCGTCCGGATAGACGATGCGCGTGGACTGGCCCAGCAGCTCGTCGCGCGCAAAACCGAGAAGCTCCTCGAACCTGCGGTTGCAGCCGACAAAAGTGGTCCCCTTGACGAGTGCGATGCCGGAGGTCGCGGACTCGAGGATCGCGTGCTGCTGGTCGTGCGCGGCGCGCAACGCCTCCGCGGCGGTGCGCTCCTCGGTCACGTCGTCCAGCATCCAGACGGAGCCGCGGTCCAGCTCCGTCGGATCGATCACGCGGCCGGAAAGCCGGCACCAGATCGTGCTGCCGTCCTTGCGCTTCAGAAGATTCTCGCCGCGATACGTCGCGCCGGCGAGAATGTGCGCTGTCGTCTGGCCGCCGGCGATGAACGCCGCTTCATCCGGGTAGACGACGCGCGTCGACTGACCGATCAGTTCGTCGCGCGCGTAGCCAAACAACTCCTCCAGCCGGCGATTGCAGCCGACAATCATCCTGTCTTTGACGAACGCGATGCCTGAAGTCGCCGATTCGAAGATCGCTCGCTGCTGGTCGTGCGCTGCGCGCACCGCCTGCTCGGATGCCTTGCGCTCGCTGATGTCCTCGTAGAGCCCGAGCACGCCGCGGATCGGATCGTCGCGATCGAGCGCGACGAGCGTCACCCTCACCCAGAAATGCGAGCCGTCTTTGCGCTTCAGCCAGTTCTCGTCGAGGTACATCGGCTGGCCGGAGCGCAGCCGCGCATAGATGTCCTCGCCTGCGCGCTCGAAATCCTCGCGGGTGTCGTGCAGGACTTGCGAGGTCAGGCCGGCCAGCTCCCCGGGCCCGTAGCCGAACATGCGCTCCATGGCCGGGCTGACGAGCACGAACGTGCGGTGCGAGTACGTGGCGATCCCATAGGGCGACGCCTGGAAGATCTTCGCCTGGCGCTCGTGCGCCGCGCGCAGCGCCTGCTGCGCCGCCATCTGCTCGGTGATGTCCTCGTACATCGTGATGATGCCTCGCAGCGGGTCCTCCCGGTCGAGCGCCGCGGAAGTCGCGCGAGCCCAGAACGTGGAGCCGTCCTTGCGGATCAGCTCGCTCTCCTGCACGTGCACAGGTGCACCGGCGCGCAGGGTTCCGTACAGTTCCTTCCCCATTCGCACGAACGTCTCTTCATGGGCGAAATGGACGCGCGACAGCTGGCCGATCATTTCGCCCGGCGAATAACCGAACATCTGCTCGAGCCTGGGGTTCGCCATCGTCACGTGCCGCTGTTCGAACGTCGCGATGCCATACGGTGATGCATCGAGCATCGCCTTCTGGCGATCGAGCACGCGACGCAGTTCGGCGGCCGCCTCGTGCGCATCGGTGACGTCCTCGTACATCGCGACCAGCCCGCGGAACGGATCGGCACCGGTCAGGCTCTTCACCGTCACGCGGGCCCAGAATCGCGAGCCGTCCTTGCGCACCATCCGGTAGTCATCGGCAAGGATCTCTCCGCGCTGCAGCGCCGAGAAGACTTTCTCGCCGACGTCGCGGAACACCTCGTCGCTTTCGTACTGGATGCGCGTCGGCTGCCCGATCAACTCGCCAGGCCCGTACCCCAGGATGCGCTCGAGGCTGGGATTGACTTGCACGAACCGCCGATCGCGGGAGAACGAGATGCCGTGCGGCGAAGTCTCCAGGATCGCGCGCTGCTGCTCGAGGGCCCGGCGCAGGTTCTCCTGCGCGTCCCTTTGCTCCGTGATGTCCTCATACATCGCGACGATCCCGCGCAGGGGATCGTTCCGGTCCAGCGCGGCCGCGGTGATGCGCCCCCAGAAGCGCGTGCCGTCCTTGCGAACGAGCTCGGTTTCCTGCGCGTGCACTGGCGCCCCGCCGCGAAGCGTCTCATCCACGTCCCTGCCGGTCTGGTCGAACTCCTCGTCGGAGACGAACGTGATGCGCGCGAGCTGGCCGTTCATCTCGCCGGTCGAGTACCCGAACATGCGATCCAGAGCGGGGTTCGTCAGCAGGAAGCGGCGGTTCTCGAACACGCCGATCCCATGCGGCGATGCGTCGAAGATCCCTTTCTGCCGGGCGAGCACGCGCTTCAGCTCCTCGGCGGCCTCATGCGCTTCCGTAACATCCTCGTAGATGCTAAGTGCGCCCTTGTACGGGTCGGATCGATTCAGCGCGGCGACGGTGATGCGTCCCCAAAACACGCTCCCGTCCTTGCGCACCATCCTGCGTTCGTCGGCAAACGTCCCTCCGCGCGCGAGGGCCCCATAAGCGCGCGCACCGAACGCTTCGTAAAAAGCGTCGCTCTCGAATGTCCTGCGCGTCGGCATTCCGACCATTTCACCGGGCGCATAGCCGAACATCCGCTCGAGGCTGGGATTGACCTGCACGTAGGCGCGGTCCTGGACGACCGAAATCCCGTGCGGCGAGGTTTCGAGGATGGCTTTCTGGCGATCGAGCGATTGCGCAAGCGCGCGCTGGGCGTCCGCCAGGTGCCGCATGTTGCGCCGTGCCACCACCAGGGCGACGCTCAGCATGGTCAGGAAGACCCCGACGAGCGCGATCACCTGCCAGTGCTGCCCTCCCTCTGCCATAGGCGCAACGGTAGCACTCCGCTATGATGAATGCACTCCATGACAGCGAATTCCCGCACTGTTCGCGCGCCGCGCGGCACGACGCTCTCCGCCAGGAGCTGGCTCACGGAGGCGCCGTTGCGGATGCTGATGAACAATCTCGATCCGGAGGTCGCCGAGCGGCCGGAGGAGCTGGTCGTGTACGGAGGCATCGGCAAGGCGGCTCGCAATTGGGAATGCTACGAACGGATCGTCGAATCGCTGCGCGCGCTCGAAGCCGATGAGAGCCTCCTCATCCAGTCCGGCAAACCAGTCGGCGTTTTCCGCACGCATGCGGATGCGCCACGGGTGCTGATCGCGAACTCGAACCTCGTGCCGAAGTGGGCGACGTGGGACCACTTCAACGAGTTGGACCGCAAGGGACTGATGATGTACGGCCAGATGACGGCCGGCTCGTGGATCTACATCGGCAGCCAGGGAATCGTTCAAGGCACCTACGAGACGTTCGCCGAAGCCGGCCGCCAGCACTACGGCGGCGACTGGGCCGGAAAATGGATTCTCACCGCGGGCCTCGGCGGGATGGGCGGCGCGCAGCCGCTCGCCGCGACGATGGCCGGCGCGTCGATGCTCGCGATCGAATGCGATCCGTCGCGAATCGCGATGCGCCTCAGGACCGGCTATCTCGATGCGCAAGCCACGACGATCGATGAGGCAGCGGCGATCCTTGGCCGCGCGGCAGGCGAGAATCGCGCGGTCTCAGTCGGTCTTCTCGGCAACGCCGCCGAGCTCGTGCCGCAAATGCTGAAGCGCGCGCAGACGACGCAGTTCCGCCCTGCCCTCGTGACCGACCAGACCTCGGCGCACGATCCCGCGAACGGCTATCTTCCGCAGCACTGGTCGCTGCCGAAGTGGCAGGACCTGCGCAAGCGCGAGCCTGAAGAGGTCGCGCTGTCCGCGCGCGAATCGATCGCCAACCACGTGCGCGCGATCCTCGGCTTCAAGGCGATGGGAATTCCGTGCGTCGATTACGGCAACAACATCCGCCAGGAGGCGAAAGACGTCGGCGTGAAGAACGCGTTCGACTTTCCCGGGTTTGTGCCCGCCTACATCCGGCCGCTTTTCTGCCGCGGCAAAGGCCCGTTCCGCTGGGTCGCGCTCTCGGGCGACCCGGAAGACATCGCGCGCACCGACGCGAAGATGCGCGAGCTCTTTCCGCACGACGCGATGCTGAACCGCTGGCTCGACATGGCTTCGAAGCGCATCCACTTCCAGGGCCTGCCGGCGCGGATCTGCTGGATCGGGCTCGGCGAGCGGCATCGCGCAGGCCTCGCGTTCAACGAGATGGTGGCGCGCGGCGAGCTGAAGGCGCCGATCGTGATCGGGCGCGACCACCTCGACGCAGGATCGGTTGCGAGCCCGAATCGAGAGACGGAAAGCATGAAGGACGGCTCGGACGCCGTGTCGGACTGGGCGCTTCTCAACCTGCTGCTCAACTGCGCGAGCGGCGCGACGTGGGTGTCGTTCCACCACGGCGGCGGCGTCGGCATGGGCTATTCGCAGCACGCCGGGATGGTGGTCGTCTGCGACGGCACCGAAGCGGCCGCCCGGCGCATCGAACGCGTGCTGTGGAACGATCCCGCCAGCGGCGTCATGCGCCACGCCGACGCCGGCTACGAAGATGCGCTCGCGTGCGCGCGCCAGCAGGGTCTCAATCTGCCGATGCTGCGGTGAGCTTCGTTCTCGGCAGCAAGCCGCTCACACTCGCAGTGCTGCGGAGCATCGCGCTCGACGGGCCCGCTCTCGCACTGGCGCCCGAGGCGCGCACCGCGGTCGCTGCGTCCGCGCGCACGGTGGAAACGATTGCAGCCAGCGGCAAGCCCGCGTACGGCATCAATACCGGGTTCGGGAGGCTGTCGCAGACGCGCATTCCGCCGCATGAGCTCGAGCAGTTGCAGAAGAACATCGTGCTTTCGCATGCGGCGGGCGTGGGCGCGCCGCTCGGCGATGAAGTCGTGCGCCTCGTGCTGGCGCTGAAGGCCGCGAGCCTCGCGCGCGGTGCCTCCGGCGTGCGCGTGGAGACGGTGGAAGCGCTGCTGCGTCTCTATAACGAGCGCCTCTATCCGCGCATCCCGGCGCAGGGCTCGGTCGGCGCATCGGGCGATCTTGCGCCGCTCGCGCATCTCGCGCTGGCGCTGATGGGGATCGGCGAAGTACGTCTTGCGGATCCGTTGCGGCTCGCGCCGAAGGAGGGCCTCGCGCTTCTCAACGGCACGCAGGTCTCGACCGCCCTCGCGCTCGCGGGCCTTTTCGCCATCGAGAACGTGTTCGCCGCAGCGACCGCAGCGGGCGCTCTCTCGGTCGACGCGGCGGCCGGCAGCGATACGCCGTTCGATCCGCGCATCCACGCGCTTCGCGGGCACGCCGCGCAAAGCGAGATCGCGGCGTGCTACCAGTCGCTCCTCACGGGCAGCGAGATCCGCCGCTCGCATCTGGAGAACGATCCGCGCGTGCAGGACCCGTATTCGCTGCGCTGCCAGCCACAGGTGATGGGCGCGTGCCTGGAGCAGATGCGCTACGCGGCGCGCATCCTCGAGATCGAGGCAAACGGCGTCACCGACAATCCGCTCGTCTTCGCCGACACCGGCGAAGTGCTTTCGGGCGGCAATTTTCACGCCGAGCCGGTCGCGCTCGTCTGCGATGCGCTGGCGGTCGCGATCGCCGAGATCGGCGCGCTGTCCGAGCGCCGCATCGCGCTCCTCATCGATACTTCGCTCTCGGGGTTGCCGCCGTTTCTCGTCGAGCATGGCGGCGTCAACTCCGGGTTCATGGTGCCGCAGGTGACGGCGGCGGCGCTGGCGAGCGAGAACAAGTCGCTCGCTCATCCGGCGAGCGTCGACAGCCTGCCGACCTCGGCCAACCAGGAAGACCACGTGTCGATGGCGACTTTCGCGGCGCGGAGGCTCTCGGACATGGCGAGGAACAGCGCGGGCATCGTCGCGATCGAGCTGCTCGCCGCCGCGCAGGGGATCGATTTCCGCGCGCCGCTCAGGACGTCGCCGGCGCTGCAACCGGTGCACGCGCTGGTGCGCTCACGCGTTGCGTTCTACGACCACGACCGGTATTTCGCGCCGGACATCGAGGCGATTCGCGAGCTCGTCGAGGCGGGCGCGTTGCGCCGCTTCGTTCCGGGCCTGCTGCCGTCAGGCTGATCGAACCGGCACTCCGTCCCGCACAACGCCGGTACTCGGATTCGAGCCCGCGACATACGCAAGCTCCGCCGGCGACTCGATCTGCCACAGCGCGAAGTCCGCGCATTTCCCAACCTCCAACGTGCCGTGTGTCGACTGGATGCCGAGCGCAGCTGCACCATTGCGGGTAAGTCCCGCAAGCGACTCTTCGGGCGTGAGGCGAAAGAGCGTGCACGCCATGTTCATCGCGAGCAGCGGAGACGTGAGCGGCGAGGACCCCGGGTTGTGATCGGTCGCGATCGCGATCGGCACGCGATGGCGCCGCAGCGCCCCAAGCGGCGGAAGCTGCTTCTCGCGCAGGAAGTAGAAAGCGCCCGGCAGCAGCACGGCCACCGTGCCGCGGCTCGCCAGCGCCTCGATCCCCGCCTCGTTCGTATATTCGAGGTGATCGGCCGACAGCGCGCCGAACTGGGCCGCGAGCTGCGCGCCACCCGTGTCCGAGAGCTGGTCCGCGTGGAGCTTTACCGGCAGGCCGAGATTTCTTGCCGCGGTGAACACGCGCGCGGTCTGCTTCACGCTGAATGCAATGTTCTCGCAAAACGCATCGACCGCGTCGCAGAGCGGCGCTACCGCGGGCAGCATCTCGTCGCAGACCAGCGCGATGTAGTCGTCCGGCCGCCCGTTGAACTCTTGCGGCAGCGCGTGCGCGCCGAGAAACGTGGTCTTCACCCGTATCAGGCCGCTCAGCTGGCGGGCCACGCGCAGCATCTTTCCTTCGGTTGCAGTATCGAGGCCGTAGCCGGACTTGATTTCGAGGACCGCGACGCCCTCGTCGATCCACTGCCGCAGCCTGCGCGCAGCGAGCGCGGCAAGCTCTGCTTCGGCCACGGCGCGCGTTGCACGGACTGTCGACTGGATGCCTCCGCCGGCGCGCGCGATGTCCTCGTAGGTCGCGCCTTTCAGACGCTGTTCGAATTCATCTGCCCGATTGCCGGCGTACACCAGATGCGTGTGGCAATCCACCAACCCCGGCGTAATCCAGGCGCCGCCGGCATCGTGCTCACGCGAGGCCGTGCCCGACCACTCGCTGCGAGGGCCGACCCAGGCGATGCGGCCATCCTTCACCGCGATCGCAGCGTCGCGGATTTCCCCGTAAGGGACGTCGCCCTCACGAAGCGTGGCCAGGTTCGCGTTCAGCCAGATTGCGTCGTACATGTCAGGGCGGTGCCAATTGAACCGTGACATGGCTGAACCCGCTCACTGTTACCGCGACCCCCTTGTCACCGGGTGCTCGATGGCTGGCTACGTGACGCGCCGACTGCATGTCCGTCTCGACGACACCGGATACCGTCGGATCCCGGTCGAACCACTGCGCCATCGACTCTGGCGCCATCGACTTTGCGGCAAGCGTCACCTCGTCCGCGAACTCGATATCGAATGCGACCTCTTTCACACCTTGCTCGCGCCACCATTGCACCTCCAGGTTGCGCAGCGTGACCTGCGCCGCAGGAGCAAGGAGGATCGCGTAGCGCCCGCCGGCGCCGAGGAATCGACCGATCGCAATGCTCGTCGTTCCGCTCGGCGCTGCGAGTTGCTCCAGCTTGTCGATGCTGCCGAGGATGCGCGGAAGATTCGTCGGGAGAAGCGCCCACCTGGACGCGCTTCCAACGTTCCGAATCGTCACCTCGACCAGCAGCCTTTCGAGCGGCGGACGCCCGGGCTTCGACCCCACGAGCCTGACTGTTGCCGGCGCGTCCGTCGTGGTCTCCCCCGCGACGGCGAACCCTGGCGCAACTCCGAGCGCGAGCGCGCAAAGGAACGCATGGAGCGCCGTGTGCCTTACTTTGCCTCCAGCACTCTCCACACCGGTCCCAGCATCGACCACTGCTTCCCGTCCCAGTAGAACAGGTGGTATTTCATTCCCGCATCCTTGCCGGGCTCGAGGAACTCGACCTCGTAGAACGTCATCCCGGGGCGCAGCACGGCTTCCGCGACCTTCTTCGCTCCACCGGGGAATTCCTTGAAGGCGACCGAGCCTTGCCGGTACTGGACGAGGTCCTCGGTCTTCGCCGCGTGCACTTGAACATTCTTCTGCTCCGGCTTTGCGAGCTTCACGACGTCCCGCTCGGACACCGGCCCCATCTTCTTGTGAAAGCCGACGATGCGCTGCAGCGTATCCGCCGGGACATTGTCCCTCAGCGCCTTCTTGACGCGCGCTTCGTCCGGCATGACCGACTGCATCAGCTCGGCGGCCTGCTTGGTGTCTTTCTTGCCATTGATCTGCTGGTGAATATTGGAGAACAAGGCGCGCAGATTCTCGGGCTTGTTCTCGTGCTTGAATCCCGCCGCTCCCGCAGGCACGGATACTCCCAGCGCAAGCGCGCACAGCAATGCGGTTCCGATCTTGGTCATGAGCTCCTCCAGTGGGTCAGAGTCTAGCCTCTTTGCGAGAACTGCCGCGCAATCATTGCGGCGGCACCACCCAGTACTCGTCGCGAACGCCTTCGTCCTGGGTCCTTTGATTGGCGACTTCGCGAGCCTGCAGCCACTCGCGCGCAGCCTGCTCGGTCGCGAATTCTCCCGCGACAAAATCTTCCCGGGCAAACGTATCGCGCCCCATGACCGTCCACTTCCCGCCCTTGCTTGAGGATTTGGTACCCAAAGCGCGCTAGCGCGGCCCGATGACGAGCGTGATCCGCGTACCGGTATCGAGCCGCGCGAGCTTGATCGTGCCGCCACGCGTGGAGAACCTCACCTCGTTCCCCTCCTCCGTCCGCGCTGCATCGGGCAGGTGCTTTCCATAGAAGGCGCTCACGGTCTCAATCGCGGAATCGATGTCATAGACAACGAGCGTGTAGTTTTTACCCGGGGCGAGCGTAGTCGCGCCGCCGAGTGCGGTGTTCTTGCGCGCGCCCGCCGGGATCGGGAACCCCTGCTCTCGCGCAAGCGGCGCGCCGCTCTTTCCGCCGTCGCCTGCCGCGACCGGGATCGTCACGAGCAGCACGGCAAGCAGCAGGGTCTGCAGCGAACGCATTCCCCTATCATAGCGACATGGGCGCCTGGTTCGCTGCCGAAGCGTTGCTGCCGGAAGGCTGGGCACGCGACGTCCGCATCGAGGTGGATCCGCGCGGCGACATCACGCACGTAGCAGCGAACGCGAGCGCCGAAGGTGCCGATCGCCTCGCTGGACCGGTCCTGCCTGGAATGGCGAACCTGCATTCGCACGCATTTCAGCGCGCCATGGCCGGGCTTACCGAGATCCGCGCTGCGCCGGACGACGATTTCTGGAGCTGGCGGGAGTTGATGTACCAATTTGTCGCCCGGCTCACGCCTGCCCAGGCGCGAGCCATCGCGGCGCATCTGTACATCGAGATGCTCAGGCATGGATACACCGCGGTCGCCGAATTTCACTACGTCCACAACGACGGCGCCGGCCGAACCTACGCCGATCCGGCCGAGTTGCTGCTGTGCCACCTCGCCGCCGCGCGCGATACGGGGATCGCGATCACGCTGCTGCCTTCCCTCTACGCGCATGCGAACTTCGGCGGCAAGGCGCTGCAGCCGCGACAGCGACGCTTTGCGACCGATCCGGCCTCAATACTCGCCATGGTCGAGAAGGCGCGGCGGGCGGCCGCGGGCGATGCGGACGTCAGGGCGGGCGTTGCGCCGCATTCCTTGCGCGCGGTCGACCCCGGGCAACTCGACGAGCTTCTCGTCGGTCTGCGCCAAATCGATCCCAGCGCGCCGATCCACATGCACTGCGCGGAACAGACGAAGGAAGTCGACGATTGCATCGAGTGGTGCGGCAAGCGCCCGGTCGAGTGGCTGCTCGAGCGGATGCCAGTCGATCAACGCTGGTGCGTAGTGCACGCGACCCACATGACCGCCGGCGAGACACAGGCGCTTGCGCGATCAGGAGCGACCGTCGGCCTGTGTCCGAGCACGGAAGCGAACCTGGGCGACGGCATCTTTCCGCTGCTCGCCTATCGCAGCGCGGGCGGGCGCTACGGAATCGGCGGGGACAGCCACGTCTCGCGCGACCCGGCCGAAGAGCTGCGGCTGCTCGAATACTCCCAGCGCCTTTCGATGCGCCGGCGCAATCTCGTGGTGCAGCAACGCATCCCTGCGGTCGGCACCGCGCTCTGGCTGGAGGCTGCGCTAGGCGGCGCCGCCGCGCTCGGGCGACCGATGGGCGCGATCGCGCCGGGACGGCGCGCAGATCTGGTGGTGCTCCAGGGGGACGATCCGGATCTTGCGGCGCGATCCGGGGACGGGATTACAAACTCGCTTGTCTTCTCCGGGACCCGCGGCCTGGTATCAGAGGTCATGGTCGGCGGGAGATGGGTTGTTCGCGGCGGCCGCCACGCGGGACAGCAGCGTGCCGCCGCGGAGTTCCGCGCAACCGTGGGCGCTTTACTGGCCTAAGCCATTGAAAGCATGCGTAGGATTCGTCCTACAGAATCGGTAGGCTGCGCGCTACACGAACATCGCGGTCCTGCTATAGAAGCCTGAAGCCCCGGTCTACTACAGTCGCTCCCGTCCTCGGCGAGCATCAATGTCCCGCGCCGCGAAACTTGGGAGTGACCCATGATGAAATCGATTCTCGATCGTTCGTTCCAATACGTCCCGAGCGCGCAGACGGATCTGAAGAAGACGTTTGCCAGGATCCGCCGCGAGCAGCGCGCCCAGGACGCGGCGAATGACCGCGCAGCCGCGGAAGCCAGCCTCAAGGTTTCGCCGCTGCGGCCGGCGGCCAGCGTGTCCGCGCGCTAGCCCCTCGTCGTTCTCCGTCAACGACCCTGCGGGACGTCGGGCGTGGCGTTCCGCGAAGTCATCTGCCCCGCAACCGAAAACCCGAACAACTCGATGGTCTTCACGACGAACGGCCGTAGCCGTTCGGGCGTGTTGCGATACCAGTTCGCGAGGTACTGCGGGAAAGAGCCCGTCGCGTCGGATTCCTCGAGGTTCAAATACTCGATGGTCGACCACGCCTCCGGATATTCCTCGAACAGCGTCAGAAGCATCCTTGCCACCCGCTCGTTCCGCTCTCGCAGGTACGGGTTCTGGTCGAGCGCTTCGGCATTGACGCGGAACCACTCGGCAAAATCGCCTTTGGCGGAGAGCGCGCGGTGCGGTAGCGCGAGCAGGTCCTGTACGTAGGTCTGCAGGGCTGCGCCGTAAGGCTTCCAGTGCGGATAGGGGACGCTGTCGCCCTTCAGCCACGCGGCCCCCAGCCTGCGCAGCGCAAAAAGAGACGCCGTCTCGCACAGGCTCTCGTCGAACCATTGATTGCGGCGTACCGAACTGTGCCCGTTTCTCTCGTAGTTGGAGAGAATGTGGGTGAATTCATGGGCGAACTGGTACGCATACTGCGACCAGTGACGGCCCCTGGCGCTGAGATAGACGACGTATTCGCCGCCCGGCCCTTTCGCATACCCTGCCCTCGGATGGTGCTCGGTCGGCGCGACGACAATCGGCTTCAGGCTGCGCTCCGGAAAGTAGATCCACAGCTCGCGCGCCACTGCAACCAGCAGGCTCTCGACCTCCTGCCGGTCCGCCCCGCCCCAGTCTCCAGGCATGACGCGAATCCAGACCGGATTGCCGCGCGACGGCGCGAGATTTGCGTTCTTCACCGACTCGGCCTCAATGGTGCCGAGTACGGGTTCCTTCTCGCGCGCTTGCGCGAGCATGGACAGCACACACAAGGCCGCCCCCGCGGCCATCCGGATATCCACGCAGCTCCCCTCTCAGAAGACGCGTAAAAACGCCGCGATCGTATCAGGAAACCGAAAAGAAGGATTTCTTGCGCATGCGCGGATGGGCTAGCGCGCTTCGGCAGAGACTCTCTCGTGGTGCGCCTGGCAATCGGTGCAGCGGAGCGCTGCGGGGTTGGCGCGAAGCCGCGCTGCCGCGATCGGGAGGTCGCAATCCGGGCAGGTGCCGAACGTTCCCGCCGCGATGCGTGCGCGCGCGGCCTCGATTCCGTGGAGCTCGCGCAGGTGACGGTCCACGAGCTCGGTCTCGACCCCGGCCCGGGTCTTGGCGAAGGCCCGGTCGGCCTCGTCGCCGACGACCCCTTCGAGGTCCGTAAACAGCTCCACCGTTGCCCGCTCATGCTCGCCCGCGATCATCCTGCGCAGCTCCTGCTCGCGGCGCTCGAGCGCCTCGCGCAGCTGCTCCACGAAGGTCCGGCCTGCGTCCATCGATTCGTCCCGGGGTTCCATCGTTTACCTCGCGCTCAATGGCGCTGCGACGGCCTCGAGGGACTTGCGCTCCGCGTCCACACCGAGCGTGGCGGCAGCGAGCGCCGCGGCGCACATCAGCGCCGCAGCAACCGCATAGCCGGTGAGCAGCGCATCCCGGCTGCCGGTCTCGATCAATGCCCCGAAGAACGCAGGCGCAAGGAATCCGCCCACCCCGGTACCGATTGCGTAGAAGAGCGAAATCGAGATCGCGCGGATCTCGAGCGGGAAGATTTCGCTCACCGTGAGATAGGCCGAGCTGGCGGCGGCGGATGCAACGAAGAACAGCGCCGCCCAGCCTGCCGATTGCGCGTTCGCGCTCAGCCAGCCGCGGCTGAAGGCATAGCCGATCACGAGCAACCCGAGACCGGAGGCCGCATAGGTACCCGCGATCATGACCCGGCGCCCGGCGGTATCGAACCAACGGCCGAGCACCAGCGGCCCGAGAAAATTTCCGAGCGCGAACGGAAAGATGTAATAGCCGACGCGGCTCTCGGGGATCGCGTAGAAGCGCGTCAGGACCAGCGCATAGGTGAAGAAGATCGCGTTGTAGAAGAACGCCTGCGAGGCCATCAGCGCGAAACCGAGCGCGGCTCGCGACCGATAGCGCGACAGCATCAGCCGGGCGATCTCGCCCCAGGAGGCGGCCGGGCGCAGCCGGATCGACAGCAGGCCCGCGGGCTGCGGCAACGTGCCGTGCTCGCGCCGCACCTCCGCCTCGATTCGCGCGATCACGGCTTCGGCCTCGTCGTGCCGGCCCTGGATCAGCAGCCAGCGCGGACTCTCGGGCACATTGCGCCGCACGAGCAGGATCGCCACGCTCAGCAATGCGCCAAGCGCGAACGCGATCCGCCAGCCGGCCTGCGGACCGATGAAGTCCGGGTCGAGCAGCACGATGCTCATCGCTGCGCCGAGCGCGGCGCCGATCCAGAACGTGCCGTTGATCGCGAGATCGACCGTCCCGCGCACCCGTGCGGGAATCAGCTCGTCGATCGTCGAGTTGATCGCCGCGTATTCGCCGCCGATCCCGAAGCCGGTCAGCGCGCGGCACAGTACGAACGAAGCGAAGTCGAACGTGAACGCAGTGAGCAGCGTCCCGACGAGGTACACCATCAGCGTCAGTATGAAAAGACGCCTGCGACCGAACCGGTCGGCAAGGCGGCCGAAGAAAAGCGCGCCGAGCACCGCGCCGCCGACATAGGCCGAGCCCGACCATCCGATGTCGGTCGCCGACAGCGCCAGGGTGTCGGGGCGCTGCAACACGGGGCCGAGCGATCCGACGACGGTGACCTCGAGACCGTCGAGCAGCCAGCTCACGCCGAGCGCGATCACGACTCGCCAGTGCCACCGGGACCACGGCAGCGCGTCGAGGCGAGCCGGGATTGCGCTTTGAATCTCGGTCCGCTGCAGCATCTTGAAGAACGGGCGGCGAAAGCCGTCCGCCTACTGTTCCGACCACCAAACCATCACCCAGGTTCCGGGCTGCCGTGTCGTACACTTCAGTGCCCTGCATGAAGCTTCATTCGCATTTTTTCGGCCTGGCGTTCGGCGCCATCGCTCCGCTGGCGGTGCTGGCCGTGATTGCCGGCGTGTGGCTGGTCGAGAACGAACGCGAGACCTTTCGCGTCGGCGCCGAGCAGCGCGCGCGCGCGCTGCTGACCGCCGTCGACGCGGAACTGAAGGGCCATGTCACTACCGTGGAGGCGCTCGCGGCGGCCCCGAGCCTGCGCGATGGCGATCTGCGCTACTTCCGGCGAGTGGCTGAGAATGCGCTGCCGAGCCAGCACGGATGGCTCAACATCAGGCTGCGATCGCCGAGCGGCGAACTGCTCCTCGACCTGAGCGCGACGGAGGGCGCACCGCTCCCCGACACCAAACCGCTGGATGACGGCTTCCTGAGTGTGCTGCAGACGAAACAGCCGGGCGTCTCGGATCTCGTGATGGACCCGGCCCTGAAGCGGTGGCGAGTCTCTATGCGCGCACCGGTCATTGCGGCCGGCGCGGTGCGCTACGTACTTTCCGCGCAGGTGTCGACGGATTCCATCGCCGCGATCATTGCTGCACAGCGCCTGGAGCCCGGATGGGGCGCCGTCGTGCTCGACCGGAGCAATCGATTCGTCACGCGAAACTGGCAGCCGGAAAAATATACCGGCCAGCTTGCCTCGCGGAGCCTGCAGGATGCGTTGGCCGCTGCACCGAGCGGTTCGTTTCGCGGCAAGACCGTCGAAGGGATCGAAGTGTATTCGCCCTACCATCGCTCGCCGGCGACCGGCTGGGTGGTCGCGATGGGCGTGCCCGCCGCGGCAATCGACGCGGCGGGCAGGCGGACCGCGCTGATCCTCGCTTTGGGCGCGCTGGGCTCGATCGTGCTGGCGATCGTGGGCGTCTACCTGATCCGCAGGCACATCACCGAGCCGATCGGTTCGCTCGCCGCTGCGGCGGGCGCCGTCGGGCGAGGCGAGCAAGTCGAGGTTCCGGCCGATATGGAGGTCGACGAGATTCGTACGCTTGCGGACGCGCTTCGCGGCTCGGCGGACGCGGCGTACGAGCGCCAGCTGCTGATCTTGCGCGAGGCGAATGCGTTGCGCGAAGCCGACCGTGCCAAGGACCGGTTTCTCGCGATGGTGAGCCACGAGCTGCGCAACCCGCTGGCCTCGATCAGCGCGGCGGCCCATGTGCTGAAAGTCGCGCAGGCTGGAAGCGCCGATGCGCTCCAGGCGCAACTCGTCGTCGAGCGGCAGGCGAAGCACATGGCACACCTCGTCGGCGACCTGCTCGACATCAGCCGCGTGACGATGGGAAAGATGGCGCTCGAGCGCGAGCGGCTCGACCTGCAAGTGGTGGTCACCCATGTCGTCGGCAACTTGCGCAATTCGGGGCGCCTCGAGCGTCATCGCATTACGCTCGAAACCAGCCCGGCGTGGATCGATGCCGACCGCGCGCGCGTCGAGCAGATCGTGACCAATCTTCTCGACAATGCACTCAAGTTCACGCCGGGCGGCGGCGCCGTCCGCATCATCGTCGCGCCGCAGGAAGACGAGGTCATCCTGCGCGTCGCCGACGACGGGCCGGGAATCCCGGCGCACCTGAGTGAGAACCTGTTCGAGCCGTTCGTGCAGGGCGACGAGCCCGGCAGGCGCGCCAGCGGCGGACTCGGCGTCGGCCTGGCGCTGGTCAAAGGCCTTGCCGAGATGCATGGCGGTTCGGTGTCGGCGGCGAACACGCCCACGCGCGGAGCCACCTTCACGGTGCGCTTTCCCGCCGCCTCACCCGCCGCGCAACGGGCCGCAACCGACGAAGCGGTCGCCGGCGAAGCGCTCGGGGAGCTCAAGTGAGCGAGGAGCGGAAGCGCATCCTGCTGGTCGACGACGATGCCGACTTCCGCTCGATGCTGAAGACCGCGCTGCAGCTGGCG
>Ga0075421_100001740_pt1 | contig 25599 bp, 19 predicted proteins | sample SoiMetdeltSBSDD5_FD_75292 | JGI IMG/M metagenome (GOLD analysis project Ga0075421, IMG submission 75292) | Bulk soil microbial communities from a Populus tree surrounding site in Tennessee, USA - Soil MetaG P. deltoides SBSDD5 | ecosystem: Environmental > Terrestrial > Soil > Tree plantation... | reverse complement strand
GTCGAGCCGATCGGCGAACAGGCACAGGTCGCGCACGAGCGTCCGGGCGGCAACACGCACCAGGTACCCGCCCGGCGCCGGACGCACCTCAGCGTCGAACGAGGCCGGCGGGAGCGCGGCCTCCCGGTCCTCCACAAACCACCAGGTGGCCCGGCGGCCGTCCGCCACGGCACAGATCAGCTCCCGCGCCGGCTTCTCCGGCGACGCCACGTCGTTGGGCAGCAACACGTCCGTCGCGGCGAATGGATCGACCCGCACCTCGACCTTCGTCCCCGCGAGGCGTTGACCGGCGACGCTGTACCGACCAGCGTCCACTGTGGTCTCCCACACGTCGGGGGTGTCGTTCACCAGCACCACGACGGGCCGGCCCGAGCGGGGTTGGACGGTCACCAGCCGTGGGGCGTAGGCGCGGCGCAGCGCGTACCAGGCCGGCTTGAGCGCACCGTCGCCGTCAACGACGGCCCACGACGTGACCGGCCAGCAATCGTTGAGCTGCCACCACACGGTGCCCATGCAGCGCGGTCGCAGCGACCGGAACCACTCGACGCCCACGGTCACCGCGCGAGCCTGGTTCACCTGAGTGAGGAAGTGCCAGTCGTCCACGGTGACCGGAGCGGCGAAGTGCGGCGCCAGCCCCCGCGCGAGCTTGCCGTTTCCGTCGGTGGCCTTCTGGTGATGCAGTACGCCGGGCGAGTCCGGCGCGATCGGATCGTCGTGGACGGCACGAACCAGGGTCGACCACGACGGTGGAGCCTGGAACCCGAACTCGGCCGCGAAACGCGGCTCGTAGTCGCGGTACCCGGTGTAGTCGCGCTCGTTCCAGACGTCCCACACGTGCTTGGGGCCGGAACCATCGTCGTTGGGGTGCACGTCGAACGTGCCCGAGTACGGGCTGCCCGGCCAATAGGGGCGGGTCGGGTCCGTCTCGGCCACGACCCGTGGCAGCACGTCGAGGTAGTAACCCTTGCCCCACGTCCGGTCGCCGAGCGGACCCTGCCAGTCCCAGTCGAACCAGCCCCAGATGTTCTCGTTGTTGCCGTTCCACAGCACGAGACTCGGGTGCGGCATGAGCCGGACCACCGCCTCCCGCGCCTCCGCCTCCACCTCATCGGCGAACGGCTGCTCCTCCGGGTACGCCGCGCAGGCGAACAGGAAGTCCTGCCACACCAGGATGCCGAGCTCGTCGCAGACGTCGTAGAAGTCGTCGCTCTCGTAGATCCCGCCGCCCCACACCCGCACCAGGTTGACGTTCGCGTCCCGGCCCTGCGACAGCCGCCGGTGGTAGCGGTCGCGGTCGATCCGGCTCGGGAACGCGTCGTCGGGGATCCAGTTCACCCCGTACGCGAAGACGGGCTGGTCGTTCACGACGATGGTGAACGCCGAGCCGGCGCCTTCCGCATCCGGCGTCGTGTCCAGCTCCACCCGGCGGAACCCGATGCGCCGCCGCCAGGTGTCCAACCCGGTGCCGGCGTCGTCGCGCAGGTCGACGGTCAGCTCGTGGAGCGGCTGGTCCCCGTACCCGTGGGGCCACCACCGGCGCACGCCGTCGACCTCGAGTTCGAGCACCGCCGTCGTCGCCCCCGCCGGCACCGCCACCGACCCCCGGGCCGCGACGCCGTGACCGCTCACCTCACCCTCCAGCACCAGCGGGACCGGGCTCACCCGAGCGACGTCGACGTGCACCCGCACCCGGCCCGTCGAGCCGTCCACGTCGACCACGGGACGCACCCGCTCCAGCCGCGCGACCGACCAGCTCTCCAACCTCGCCGGCCGCCAGATGCCGGCGGTCACTGTGGACGGTCCCCAGTCCCAGCCGAAGCTGCACGCCATCTTGCGCAGGAAGTTGAACGGCGTGTTGGCGTAGGCGCTCGGGCGCCCGCCGAGCCGCTTACGCTCGGCCAACGCCTGCGTCCAGGCCGAGCCGAAGTCGACCACGAGCTCGTTGCCGCCCGGCCGCAACCGGTCCGTGACGTCGTAGCGGTAGGACCGGTGCATGTTGATGCTGCGCCCGAGCACGGCACCGTTGAGGCTGACCGTGGCCACGGTGTCCAGCCCGTCGAAGACGAGCTCGTGCCGGTCGGCGCCACGCCCCATCACGTCCTCAGGCTGCCAGTCCACCGTGGTGGTGTAGCGCCAGTCGGCCCGACCGACCCACGCCACGGCGAGCTCATTGTTGTCGAGGTACGGGTCGGGGATGAGGCCGGCCGCCATCAGGTCGGTGTGGACGCAACCGGGCACCGTCGCCGGCACCACCGCGCCCGCGACCGCCGCCGGAACCGCCTCCTGGCCGATCGACTGCAGCGTCCAGCCGCCGTGGAGTGTCTCCGTTGACCTCACGAATGCCTCGCGTGACCGGTCACTGCTTGATGGCGCCTTCCATGATGCCGCGCACGAGGAGCTTGCCGCCGACGAAGAGCATCATGAGCAGCGGCACGGTCGCGACGAAGGCCCCGGCCAGCACCCGTCGATATCGCACGTAGTTGCCGCTGGCGAGATCGGACAGCGCGACCATCGAGGTCGGTTGGTCGGTGCCGCCGAGCGTGATGAGTGGCCACTGGAAGTCGTTCCAGGCGGCCACGAACGTCAGCAGCCCGAGCACGGCCAGCGCCGGCCGGATCGCGGGCAGGACCACGCTCCAGTACATGCGCAGCGTCGTGGCACCGTCGACGCGGGCCGACTCGATCAGCTCGTCCGGCACCGCGCCGATGATGAACTGTCGCATGTAGAACACGCCGAACGCGCCCACCAGACCGGGCACGATCACCGCCAGCAGCATGCCGTTCCAGCCACCCTCGCGGAACGGCATCTTGCTCATGATGATGTAGAGCGCGACGACGCCGAGCTGGTTCGGGATGGTCAGCGTCAGGACGATGATCACCATGAGCGCGTTGCTGCCCTTGAACCGCAGCTTGGCGAACGCGAACCCGGCCAGGGAGCAGAAGAACAGCTGCGACAGCGTGATCGTGGTGGCCGCGATGAAACTGTTGATCAGGCCCGCCGTGAAGTACACGTCCTGGAAGCTGAACACCTCGTTCAGGTTCACCATGAACTGGTTGCCGGGCACCACCGCGGGCGGCAGCTTGGCCAGAGCGGCGTCGGTGCTCGTCGCGATCACGAACATCCAGTACAGCGGGAAGGCGGAGAACGCGATGATTCCAACCAGCGCGAGGTAGTTCCAGATGCTCGCCTTGGTGTCCTGCGGCGAGCGCCCCATGAGCACGCGCCTCATCCGCCGGCGCGGGGTGGCGTCCTCGGCAACCCGGGGCGCGGAGGTGGCGACCGATGTCGAGCTCACTTGCGAGTCCCCCCTCCGAGCCGGTTGACCAGCAGGGCGTTGAAGGCCGCGATGACCACGATGATCAGGAACAGCGCCCACGACATCGCGGCCGCGTAGCCGAGGTTGTAGTCCTTCCAGCCGACCTTGAAGATCAGCTGGGCCATGGTCTGCCACTCCCCGTTCGCGCCGCCCGTCATCGCCTGCACGTTCTGCTCGAAGAGCACGGGCTCGGTGAAGAGCTGCAGGCCGCCGATCGTGGAGAGCACCACGGTGAAGATGACGACCGGCCGGATCATCGGCACCGTGATGCGCCACAGCTGTCGCCAGGGCCCGGCCCCGTCGATCGCCGCGGCCTCGTAGACGTCCTTGGGGATCGACTGCATCGCGGCCAGATAGATCAGGGCGTTGTAGCCCGTCCACTTCCAGTTCACCATCGTCGCGATGGCGATCCAGGAGAACGTCTTGCTGGAACGCCAGTCGATGGGCGTGTCGATGTCGCGGATCTGCAGCAGGTCGAGCACCCAGTTGGCGACGCCCGTGTCGCGGGCGAAGACCACACCGAAGACCAATGTGGACGCGGTGATCGGCGTGATGTAGGGCACGAGGACGCCCACCCGCCACCACGTCTGTGCGCGCAGCTTCCGGTTCAGCACCGACGCGATGATCAACGCGAGCAACAACTGCGGGACGGTCGAGAGGATGAAGATGCCGAACGTGTTGTAGAGCGCGTTCCAGAAGTCCTCGTCGTGCCAGAGCCGCTGGAAGTTGGCGAACCCGGCCCAGCCGTTCCTCTCGGGGTCGAGCAGGCGCCAGGTGCGCAGCGCCACGATCCCGTTGAAGACCAGCGGGAAGATCCCGAAGATCAGGAACAGGATGAAGAACGGTGCCACGAGGAGGTACGGCACGCGGCGCAGGTCGAAGTTGTAGAGCCAGTTGCGCCAGGCGGACGGCTGCGGCCCGCGGGGCGCCTTCGGGGCGGGTGGGGCGGCGTCATCGGGCGACCGCACCGCCGGTGCGCCACGCGTGGTGGACATGGGACCTCCAGGGACGCTGCGGTTGAGCATCGACGCGACTGGTGCATCCTCGCCACTGGTGCATCCTCGCGAAGATGACGGACGGGGGTGGACCCCGCGGAGCAGGGCCCACCACCGCCGCCGTCATGTGCGGCGTCGAGGTGTTAGGCCTTCGACGCCTTGTCAGCTTCCTTGAGCGCCTCCTGCCAGGCCGCATCGGCGGTCAGTTCACCGTTCTGCAGCCGGTTGAGGACATTCTCCACGGCGACCCGGGTCGGGCCGTTCTTCTTGCCCAGGTACTGCGGGACGAGCTTCTCCGCCGTGGTGGCGTAGATCTGCCCGGCCGGCGCGTTGTTGAAGAAGTCGTCCTTGGAGTTGAGGACGCTCGGGTCCTTGTAGAGGGCCGGCTGCGACGGCAGGTTGCCGACCTTGTTGAAGATCTCGATCTGCTGTTCGGGCTGGATCAGCCACTCCAGCAGCTTGTACGCCTCGTCGACGTTCTTGCCCTGCTTGGGGATCGTCAGGAACGAGCCGCCCCAGTTCCCGCCGCCGCCGGGGATCGCGGCGATGTCCCACTTGCCCTTGGTGTCGGGCGCGGTGTTCTTGATGTGGCCGCGCATCCACGCCGGGCACGCCAGCACCGCGAAGTCACCGTTGACGAACCCGGCGTTCCACTCCGAGGAGAACGAGGCCAGCTTCGCCGACAGGCCCGCCGCGATCACCTTCGCGGTGGTGTCGAAGGCGACCTTGGGTCCGCCCTCCATCTTCAGGTTCTCGCTCGTGTCGTAGAACCCGATCGTCTGCTGGCCGAGCACCGGGTTGAAGACGTTGGTGCCCGAGTCGACGAAGCCCTTCTTCGCCTTGGCCACATACTGCTTGCCGACCTCGATGAACGCGTCCCACGTCGGCCACAGCTTCGAGACCTCGTCCCGGTTGGTCGGCAGCCCGGCCGCCGCGAACAGGTCGGTGCGGTAGCACATCGCCAGGCCACCCACATCGGTGCCGAGACCGATCTGGGTCTTGCCGTCCGCCGACAGCGACTGCCCCCACTTCCACGGCAGGTACTTGTCCTTGTACTTCTCGGCGCCCTTGTCCAGCAGGTTCACGAACTTGTCGGCCTGGCTGCGGAACTGCACGATGAAGCCCTCGTCGATGGCCGCGATGTCCGCCGCCCCCGAGCCCGCCACCAGCTTGGTCTGCAGGTCCTGGTGCTGGGCGTTGTAGTCGCCCGAGTTCAGCACAATCTTGACCTTCGGGTTGGCCGCCTCGTACTTGCCCTTGAGCTCGTCCAGACCGAAGTCTCCCCAGAAGTTGATCGTCAGGCTGACCGTCTCGTTGTTGCCCCCGCCCCCGGTTTGTTTGCCGCTGCACGCGGCGAGCAGGACCGCGGCCGCGCCCACCGCGGCGACCTGGGTCCAGCGTGACCAAGACCGTTTCATAACCATCCTCCGAAGGATTGGAAGCGCTCCCAGCGGAGCGGGTACCAGCATCGTGGAGAGGTCGCAGACGTGTCAACGATTACCGAGATGACGATGTGATAACGAGCAGGACTTGCCCGGTTAACACCGTAGCCATCTTCGGTACCAGGCGCTATTTGGCAATGGTTCTTACTACCGGTTCAGTAACTCAGGGTTGACATCGTTGACAAGACGATGCTTGATTAGGCTCCGCGCCGAAGGAGGACGCCCGTGACGGACGAGGTCGCGCTCGCGATCGACATCGGCGCCACCAAACTGGCCGCCGGGTTGGTCGACCGGGAGGGTCGGCTCTACGAACATCGACGGTGCCCGACCCGGACCGCACCCGCTGGAGCCGACCTTGTCTGGCCCGACCTGGCCGTGCTGGTGGACCAGACCCTCGCCGCGACCCACGACCGTGTCACGGGCATCGGGGTGGGCTCGGCCGGCCCGCTCGACCTCGCCCTCGGCACCGTGAGCCCGGTCAACATTCCCAGCTGGCGGGGCTTCCCCTTGATCGCGCGGCTGTCCGCACATACCGGCGGCCTGGGCGTTGCCCTCGCCGGCGACGGCATCTGCGCCGCCATCGGCGAGCACTGGCTCGGTGCCGCGCGCGGCCTCGACGATGTGGTGGTGCTCGTCGTCTCCACAGGGGTCGGCGGCGGTGTGATCCAACGCGGACGGTTGCAGGCCGGCCGCTCCGGCAACGCCGGTCACGTCGGCCACATGGTCGTCGACCTCGACGGCGACGTATGCACGTGCGGCGGCCGCGGCTGCGTGGAGACCATGGCGAGTGGACCGTCCATGGTGGCCTGGGCCATGCGCCACGGCTGGCGCTGCGACCACCCGTCACCGTCCGCAGTGGAGCTGGCGATGGCCGCGCGGGCGGGCGACGGCGTCGCCGTGGCCGCCTTTGAACGCTCGGCGCGCGCCCTCGCCGCGGGCATCACTTCGGTCGCCGCCGCGGGTGATGTCTCCCATGCGGTCATCGCCGGCGGGGTATCGCGCGCCTCCGACCTGCTGCTCCCCCCGCTGAGGCGGGCCATCCGCGAGTACGCGCAGCTCGACTTCGTGCGCGACCTCGAGGTCCGCGTGTGCGCGCTCGGCTCCTCCGCCGGGCTCTACGGCGCCGCCGCCCTCGTCCTGGACCCGGACCGTTATGGAGCTCAACCGGAATGCGGGTCGACCTCCGTGGGTGGGCGCTCGCACTCCTCCTCGGCGCGGAGCGTCACTCACGTGCCGGTGGCCCACGACGCCTCGCCCCCGCCCTGACGCCCAGGACCGTGCGTTAGTCGGGCGGCGGCGGGGCCGTGCTTCCGCGGGGCACGAGCCGCGGCGTGGCGTCCTGGACGCTGGTGACCGCCCGCCCGCTGACCAGGTCGAGCAGTCTCTGCGCGGCGTTGGCACCGTAGGCGGCGATGTCCCGGCTGACCGCCGACAGCTGCGGGTGGACGAGCTGGCACAGCGGCGAGTCGTCCCACGCGACGACCGAGAGCCGGCGCGGGATCGACACCCGCATCTCGTTGGCGACCGCGACACCGGCGACCGCCATCACATCGTTGTCGTAGATGATCGCGGTCGGAGCGGGCCGGTTGGCGAGCAGCGTCCGGGTCGCGCGGGCCCCCTCGTCGCCGGAGTAGTCGGTGTGGATGGTGGTCACCTCGACCAGGCCCAGCTTCGGCGCGGCGGCCGCGAGGGCCTCGGTCCGGGCATCGGTGTGCCACAGCTCCGGCATGCCCGCCACCCGGGCGATGCGGCGGTGCCCGAGCGCGGCGAGATACTCCACGACCGACGTGATCGCGGCCCGGTCATCGCTCCACACGCCGGGCAGCGAGCCGAGCCCCTGCGGCCCACCGATGACGACGGCCGGCAACCGCAGCTCCTCGAGCAGCGGCACCCGCGGGTCGTCCCGTTGGAGGTCGACCACGATCACGCCGTCGACCCGGCGCTGCGCCCACCACCGGCGGTAGGCCTCCATCTCGCGATCGCGGTCGTCGGTCACCTGAAGCAGCAGGCCGATCGAGCGGGCCGACAGCGTGGCCTCGATTCCGGAGATCAGCTGCATGAAGAAGGACTCGATGCCGAGCGTCCGGGCCGGACGGTCGACGACGAGCCCCAGGACCCCGGCCCGGCCGTCGGAGAGGGCCCGGGCCGCGCTGCTCGGGTGCCAGCCGTACTCCGCCGCCACGTCGAGGATCCGCTGCCGGGTCGCCTCCGAGACCCCGGGCCGGCCGTTGAGGGCGTAGGACACCGCGCCCTTGGAGACACCCGCCGCACGGGCGATGTCCGCGATCGTCGCGCGCCTCATGCCAGCCCGTTCTCCTGCCCGATGATCCCGCCGCCCGCCGCAAGCATAGAAGACGCGGGGTCGGGGCCGGGGGCAGCGCGCAGGCGTAGGTCCACCCGCAAGCCGGGACTGGCCTCGGGGTCGGACGAGGCATCCGAAAGGGTGACCCTGCCACCGAGACGGCGCATAAGCTCCCGCACGATCGCCAGGCCCAGACCCGCACCGCCGGCGTCGCGGGCCCGGGCGTCGTCCAGCCGGGTGAACCGATCGAAGACGCGGTCGCGGTCCGCGGCCGGGATGCCGGGCCCGTCGTCGGTGACGGTGATGACGTGGTACGCCGACCCGGCCCCCGTCGCCTCCCCCGCCGAGAGCGTCACGTGGGACCGAGCGTGGCGGACGGCATTGTCGAGCAGGTTCGCCACGACCCGGTGCAGCGCGTCAGAGTCACCCTCTGTCCACAGTAGAGACTGGGTCGGAACGACCTCCACCGACGGGTAGCGCTGACCGACCTCGGCGAGCAGGGTCCCGAGCTCGATGAGGACGCCCGGCCGCACGGATGCGCCGGGGTCGTCGTCGCCTCGGGCCAGCAGCAGCAGATCGTCGACGAGCCGGGCCAGGCGGTTGGTGTCGGTGAGCACGTCGTCGGCGACGGCCGGCCACGGCGCCGCCTCGCCCAGCCGCTGCGCGACCTCGAGCTGGGTGCGCATGTTCGCAAGCGGGCTACGCAGCTCGTGCGCCGCGTCGGCGACGAATGCCCGCTGCCGCAGGCGGTTCGACTCGAGCCGGTCGAGCATGTCGTTGAGGGTCACCGCCAGCCGGTGCACCTCGTCCTGGCCGGCCGGGACGGGCAGCCGCCCGGGCGCCCCGCGCCCCGTGATCTCCTCCGCTCCCCGTCGCAAGGCCTCCACCGGACGCAGCGTCGCCCCGATCACGCGCCAGGCCACGGCGGCGAGCGCGACCACCAGCACCGGAAAGATCACCAGCAGCGTGGTGCGGAGCAGGCCGACGCTGCGGACGACGTCGGCCAGCGGCCTCGCCACGATCACGGTCTGTTGGTCGTCCGGTGGGCCGGCCCGCACCGCCACGACCCGCACCGGGCCTTCCAGACCGACCCGGTCGCCCGGCACGAACAGCCGCTGCCCGGCGCGCGCCCGGGCCAGCTCGGCGTCGTAGAGGATCGGCACGAGGCGGTCAGCGTCCACCGAGGACGAGCGCACCCGCCCCTGGCCGTCGACGACCTGCACGAGGTGCGCCCCGGTGACCGGGACCGGCTGCGGCAAAGCGCCCAGGTCGACGAGGGACGCGACGTCCTCGGCGGTCCGTACGGCCTCGGTGTCCACTGTGCGCTGCAGCGAGTACCCGAGCGCCGCGACCAGCGCGATCCCACCCAGCGCGAGCCCGATGATCAGACCGACCACACCGATGAGCATCAGCCGGGCCCGCAGGCTCAGCCGGCGCCACCAACCCAGGCTCACCCGCCGCCTTCCACGTCCGCCGTGGCAACCTCGGGTGGTGCATCGCCGGGCTCCGCCGCCGCGACCAGGCGGTAACCCGCGCCCCGGACCGTCTCTAGCACGTCCCGGCCGACCTTGCGTCGCAGATATCCGATGTAGACCTCGACCGCGTTGGGTGCGGTGTCCTCGCTCGCCTCCCACACGTGGTCGAGCAGCTCCGTCTTCGACACCACCTCGCCGGCGCGGCGCATGAGGTACTCGAGAAGGGCGAACTCGCGGGTCGTGAGCGCGACCTCGACGCCGGCCCGCTCGACCCGGCGCCGGGCCGGGTCCAGCTCCAGGTCGCCCACGGTCAGCACGGCCGGCCGGCGGGGCGCGCCCCGGCGTAGCAGGGCCCGCAGCCGGGCCAGCAGCACGACATAGGAGAAGGGTTTGGTCAGGTAGTCGTCCGCTCCGCAGTCGAGCCCGTCCGCCTGGTCGTACTCGCCGTCCTTGGCCGAGAGCATGAGCACGGGCAGCCACCGCTTCTCGGCTCGCAGCGCCCGCACGACGCGGTAGCCCGACAGGCCGGGCAGCATCACATCGAGGATCATCGCGTCGTAACCGCCGTGCCGGGCGAGCTCCAATCCGGCCGGGCCGTCGTGGGCGACGTCCACCGCGAAGCCCTCGGCCTGCAACCCGCGCCGCAGGGCGGTCGCGAGCCGCTCCTCGTCCTCCACGACCAGCAACCGCACGTCGACAGCGTGGCACGGACCCGCCCGTCACGTCACGTCAGCCCTCGCCGTGACCGGTTCGTTCTCAGCGGGATCACAGCGGGTGCCCGGCACGATATGCGGCAAGGAGGTGCACCATGTCCGTCCTGACGTCCCGTCCGGTGCTGCGGTGGCTCGCCCCCGCCGCCATTGCCGCGACCGTCCTCGGCGGGGGCGCGGCCGTCGGAGCCCTGCGCGCCGCGGCCGACCCCGACCTTCCGCCCCGCAGCGCGGCCCAGCTCCTCGTCGACCTGCAGACCGCGCGCCTTGATGGCTTCTCGGGCACGGTCGTGCTCCGGTCCGACCTCGGGCTGCCGGCGTTGCCGATTCTCAACTCCGCGGAGGGCGCCAATCTGGCCACGTTGATCACCGGCACGCACACGCTGCGCCTGTGGTACGCCGGACCGGACCAGGCCCGCGTCGCGCTCATGAGCACGCTCGCCGAGACCGACATCATCCGCAATGGGCGCGACCTGTGGGTGTGGAACAGCCGCGCCAACACGGCCGAGCACACCGTCCTGCCCGAGGCCGTGACGAAGTCGAAGACGCTGCTGCCGCAGCCGCTCCCGTTCACACCGCAACAGATCGCCGACGCAGCGCTCGCTGCCATCAACCCCAGCACGGTCGTCACGACCGACGGGTCGGCGCGGATCGCCGGTCGCGACGCCTACGAGCTCGTGCTCTCCCCGCGCGACACCGACTCGCTCGTCGCCCAGGTGCGCCTCGCGATCGACGCTCGCGAGCACCTGCCGCTGAGAGTGCAGGTCCTCGCCCGCGACGGCGGGGCACCCGCGTTCGAGGTGGCCTTCACCCAGATCAGCTTCGCCCGCCCCGACCCGGAGCAGTTCCGGTTCAACCCGCCGCCGGGCGCCAAGGTGGAGGAGTCCTCGGATCGCGACCAGAACGTCAAGCCTGACCAGGTGAAGCCCGACCAGGGCACGGTCAAGCCGGGTGAGGGCAAGACGGTCGACGGCAAGCCGATCCTGCCGCCGAAGCCCGTCGGGCCCGACAAGGTTCCCGGCAAGCCGGAGGCCACGGAGCCCGGCCCGCGCGACGCCGGCCCGGTCTTCATCGGGAAGGGCTGGACCACCGTGGTCGTGGCGCGGGTGCCCGGTGGTGCCGGCAACGGCGGCGAGGCCGCCGAGCTCGCCGGTCTGCTGGGCCAGTTGCCGAGCACCAGCGGGGCGTGGGGCAGCGGTCACCTGCTCACCAGTCGACTGTTCAGCTTCCTGCTCACCGATGACGGCCGCGTCCTGGCGGGCGCCGTGACCCCCGAACGCCTGGCCCAGGCCGCCGCCGATCCGGCGGCCCGGCTCGGCTCGTGACGGGCACGTCGACCCCGGAACCCGCGACCGATCTCGCGATCGCGAGCTCGGGGCTCACCAAGCGGTTCGGCCGCCAGGTTGCCGTCGACGCGATCGACCTGGCGGTCCCCCGCGGCTCCGTGTTCGGGTTCCTGGGGCCGAATGGATCCGGCAAGACCACGACGATCCGGATGCTGCTCGGCCTGGTGCGCCCGACCGCGGGTACGCATGAGCTTCTCGGCGCCCCGATGCCGCGGGGCGCCGGGGCCGTGCTCCCCCGGGTCGGGTCGCTCGTCGAGGGCCCGGCGTTCCACCCTTACCTGACCGGGCTGAACAACCTGCGCCGGCTCGACGCCGCCGACCGTCTCGTCGATCCGTCCACATCGGAGGCACGTATCCGCTCCGCGCTGGAACGGGTCGGACTGCTCGCGGCGGCCGGCAAGCGGTACCGGGCCTACTCGCTCGGCATGCGCCAGCGGCTCGCGATCGCGGCCGGCCTCCTCTCGCCCCGGGAGCTGCTCATCCTCGACGAACCCACCAACGGACTCGATCCGCAAGGCACCCGCGAGGTGCGCTCGCTCATCACCGCCGTCGCCGCGGAAGGCGCAACGGTCATGCTCTCCACCCACCTGCTGTCCGAAGTGGAGCAGGTGTGCACCCACGTCGGGGTGATGCACCGGGGCCGGCTCGTGGCGCAGGCTCCGCTGGAGTCGCTGCGTGCCTCGGCGGTGCCCCGCGTACGGGTGGAGACCGACCGCCCGGACGACGCGGCGAGGGTTCTGCGCGAGCTTGGATTGTCCGAACTGGACGAACAGGCCACCGCGGTCACCGCTCTGCTCGGCGGGGCCGCTCCCGAGAAGGTCGTGGCGACGCTGGTCTATGAGGGCGTGCCGGTGCGCGGCTTCGGCGTGGTCGCGCCGGACCTCGAGGACCTGTTCGTCTCCCTCACCGGAGAGGGCTTTGATGTCAGCGGTTGACGCACCGGTCCGACTGGACGCCGGACGCCGAAGGCCGGCCCCGTGGCGCCTGAGCACCCGCTTCCTGCGGTCGGAGCTGCGACTGGTCTTCGGTCGCCGGCGCAACTGGGCGGGCCTGGCGGTGCTCGCCGGAGTGCCCATCCTCATCGCCGTGGTGATGCGCCTGACCTCCGACGGCTCCAATGACGGCGGCGGTCCGGACTTCTTCGCGTCCATCACCCAGAACGGCTTCTTCGTGGCACTCGCCGCCCTCACGGTGGAGCTGCCCCTGTTCCTGCCGATCGCCGTCGCGGCCATCGCGGCCGACAGCATCGCCGGCGAGGCGAACTCCGGAACGCTGCGCTACCTGCTCGCGGTCCCGGTCCATCGCACCCGGATGATCGCGGTGAAGTTCGCGGTCATCGCCACCTTCGCGTTCGCCGCGGTGCTATGGGTCGCCGCGGTGGGCGTCACGGTCGGGCTGGCCCTGTTCGGTGGTGGCGAGGTGACGCTGCTCTCCGGCACCCAGGTCGGGCTCGGCGACGCGATGGTGCGGCTCCTCGCCATCTGCGTCTACCTGGGCGCCTGCCTGGCCGCGCTCGGGGCGATCGGCCTGTTCGTCTCAACCCTCACGGAGCAGCCGATCGGGGGCACCATCGCCATCGTCGCGGCCAACATCGGTAGCTTCATTCTCGACTCGATCCCCCAGCTGCACTGGCTCCACCCGTACCTGTTGACGCACTGGTGGCTCGCCTTCGGCGACCTGCTCCGCGACCCGGTGGCCACCGACGCGATCCGGCAAGGACTCATGTGCTCGGGCGCGTACGCCCTCGTGTTCGTCGCGGCCGCGTGGGCCCGCTTCACCAACCGCGACGTCACCAGCTGACCTCGACACCTCTGCGCCGATCATGAACTAAGGTTCCTTGTCGATGGTGTGTCGTGCCCTCAAGTTCATGATCGACGGGATGTTCGGGTGCGGAGCGGGCGGAAGAAGGTCCGGATGTCCTCGGCGAGCAGCTCGGGCTCCTCGGCCGCGGCGAAGTGACCGCCGCGCGGCATCTGGGTCCAGCGGGTCACGTTCATCGCTCGCTCGGCCAGCTCGCGCGGCGGCGCCGTCAGGTTCGGCTCGTGCCACAGGGCGACCGCGACCGGCACGTCGACCCTCAGGCGGGGGGCCGGTTCTCCCCGGTGGCGGCCGTCGTAGTACGGCAGGAACGACGAGCCGATCGTGTCGGTCACCCAGTAGAGCGTGACGGTGGCGAGCAGGTCGTCGCGGTCGAACCGGCTGAGCACATCGCCGCCGCAGTCGCTCCAGGCGCGGAACTTCTCGACGAGGTACGCCGCGAGCCCAGCGGGCGAGTCGGTGAGCCCGAAGGCGAGCGTGCGCGGCCGGGTCCCCTGCAGGTGCGCGTACCCGCCGTGCTCGGCGACCCAGGCGCCGTCCGCCGCGAGGTAGGACCGCTCGGCCTCCGACAGGGGCGGCGCGGCGTCGGGATCGGTCAGGTACGGCGTGGCCTGAGCGACACCATCCGGATCCACATGGATCCCGACCACGAGCTCCGGATGCTGCATGCCCAGCCGCGTGGTGACGCCCGCCCCGATATCGCCCCCGACCGCACCGAAGCGGGTGTAGCCGAGCACGTCGCGCATGAGGACGGCCCACCGATCGGCCGTCCGAGGGCTTAGCGCCTCGCCGGCCGCGGGCGGGTCGGAGAAGCCGAAGCCGGGCAGGGACGGCACGACGACGTCAAAGGCGTCGGCCGGGTTGTCGGGGTGCGCCAGGAGCCAGGACAGGCGCTCCATCTCCAGGAACGAGCTCGGCCAGCCGTGCGTGATCACGAGCGGGAACGGGTCGGGTCCGTCCCCCTTCTCGAGCAGGAAATGCACCCGGCCGCCGGCGACGTCGGCGGTGAACTGCGAGCGGGCGTTGAGCCGCCGCTCAACCGCGCGCCAGTCGAACTGCTTCTCCCAGTACGCGAGCAGATCGCGCAGCAGGCCGGTCTCGGTGCCGTGGCTCCACGCGTCACCGACGCCGTTGCCCGTGTTCTCGCGCGTGCTGTCGCCCCGGTCGGCCCGGTCCGCGGGCAGCTCCCGCGGCCACCGCGTGGCGGCGACCCGCCAGCGCAGGTCGTCGAGCACCTCGTCCGGCACCCGGATCTGGAACGGTTCCATCGCGACCTCCTCCGGCCCTCGGTAGCAAAACTTCGACACTAGTTAGGACGATAGCTAGTGTCGCCCGCGAATGCAACCGGTAAACTGTTTTTGTGGAGTCGCGGAGCCGGGTGCCTGACCCTCGGGTACAGCTTGACCGTGGAGCCGACCGGGCCCTGACCGGTTGGGCGGTGGAGGACCGCGTGCCGGCAGAGCTGGCTCTCGCGTACGACTTCGCCAACACGCTCGACGAGCGGGCCTTCGGCGGATACGAGCCGTTCGACGCGCTGACCCGCCCCACCGACCTCGGCCGTTGGCTCGCCCACCGAGGGCTTGTCGGCCGCGGCGCCAAGGTGTCCACTGAGGACCTCGCGTTGGCGCACGCGCTGCGCCGGCACCTGCGGGCCGCGGCGCGGGTGCACCTGGACCCAGACCGGCGCCCGGCCGGGGACAGCTTCACGCGCAATTTCGACGCGGTGGCCGCGCGCCTGCCGCTGGTGGCGACGCTGGACGCGACCGGCGGCCTGAGCCTGCGTCCGGCGGGTGGCGCCCTGGTGGCCACGGCGCTGGCTCGCATCCTCGCCGGCGCCGTGGTGGCCGAGGGGCGGGGCACGTGGGCGCGGCTGAAGATGTGCCTCGCCCCCGACTGTCGGTGGGTGTTCTACGACCACTGCAAGCCACGCACGGGTCGCTGGTGCTCGACCACCGGCTGCGGCAACCGCATGAAGACGAAGGCGTACCGGGCGCGCGCACACGCGCAGCCGGTCAGTCCCCCGTGATCCGGATCAGGCTTCGCAGCAGCTCGTCCAGGTCCTGGGCGAGGGCGGCGTCGAGCCGCTCGTCCTCGGCGCGCTGCTCGACCTGGTCGCGGAGGTTGTCGGCGCGCTTGCCGATGTCGCGCAGCCGGCCGCGGTCGAGCCGTTCCCGCAGGTCGCGGACCTCGTCCATGAGGTCGAGCGCGGTCTCCTGTCCGATCTCGCCGGCCGTGATCGCCTGCGCGATGCGCGCCTCAATGGCGCCGATCAGCGCGGCGGGCGTGTTCGCGGGTGGTGTGGGCGACGCGGAGGTCGTCGGGGGTGGCGTCGTGGCTCCGCCGGCGCCGGGCGAGGACGGGTTACGGGCCGAGAACAGCATCGCCGCCCCCAGGGCGAGCAGCGCGGCGAGGAGCGCGAACGTGGCCGCGGCGGCGAGCCCGGTGCCCCACCGGCGGGCCACGGCCGCACCAGGACGCGCCGGCCCGGCGTGACCGGCCTCGGCGATAGGCGGCGCCCGTTCGAGCAGCGTCGGTCGCGGCACGACCGGTCCGACCGGCACGCGCGCCACGCGAGCCCGACCGAGTGCGGGATCGGCGGGCCCGACCGTGGCGAGGAGCGTCCGCGCCGCGTGCCCGGCCGTCGGGCGGGCATCCGGGTCCCGGGACAGGCAGGCCAGGCACAGCTCGCGCACCGGCTCCGGCAGCTGGGGCACCGCGAGCTCCGGCGGCCGGGCGGGACCGGCGGCATCGAGCCGGACGGCCTCGGCCCAGGTGGTCGCCGGGGACGGCGGCGCGCCCGTGAGCATCTCAAGCAGCAACGCGCCGAGACCATACACATCGGACGCCGGCGACGGCGGCTCGCCTCGCAGCGCCTCGGGTGCCGCGTAGGCCGGCGTACCGGCGACCAGCACGACCTCGCCCGACGAGCCGGGGCCGGACCGGCCGGGGCCGGACCGGCCGGGGCCGGACCGGCCGGGGCTAGCGAGCGCCGCGATGCCGAAGTCGAGCACCTTGGTGCCCGACGGGGTGAGCATGACGTTGCCCGGCTTCACGTCGCGGTGAACGATCCCCAGCCGGTGGGCCGCGGCGAGGGCGGCGGCGACATCGGCTCCGACCCGGACGGCCTCCGGCCACGGCAGCGGCCCGACCCGCAGGCGGTTGGCGAGCGTATCGCCCGCCAACAGCTCCATCACGAGGAACGGCATCACCACGCCGTCGTCGAGCGTCGCCTCGCCGTAGTCGTAGACCTGGGTCACGTGGGGGTGGGCGAACTGCGCCGCGGCGCGGGCCTCCCGGCGGACCGTCTCCCGCAGCCGCGGATCGGCGACCAGCGCGGGCGCGAGCGTCTTCACCGCCACGGTGCGTCCGAGCACCGTGTCGACGCCACGCCACACCTGCGACATGCCGCCCGTGCCGATGGGCTCTTCGAGCCGGTACCGGTCGGCCAGCCGCAGGCCCGCGGTCAGCTCCGCCACGCGCTCCAGTCAACCACGGCAATGCACCCCGCGACGGGGCGAGCACACCGCGGGCCACTCCGGGAACGGAATCGTGAGGCCGCCAGGGGCGGACGCGCGCGAAAACGTGCGACGACTCCCGGGGGGGCACCTTGGGGCGGCGGAACGACACTCCCGGTTCAGGCCGCGAAGCATGGACATGCGAGCGTTTGTTGACCGAGCTACGGTAAGTCGCCGCTGTCGAGCGAAAGGGCAGCATCTGCATGGCCACCCCGACATCCGTGGAGGCGCTTGCCCCCGGGGATCACGCATGCCTGACGTTCTCCGACCCGGATGAACGTCTGGACATTGTTGCCGCGTTTGTCCAGGACGGGCTGGGCCGGGGGCACAAGGTCATGGCGTTCACGGAGTCGATCGCGCCGGAGCGCCTGAGCCTTGAGCTGACCGACCGCGGCATCCCGGTCGAGGAGAAGCTCGCCGATGGTCAGCTCGCGGTGTTCACCAGCGACGAGTCGTGGCTGGCGGGCGGCGAGCCGACCGCCGAGGGCATGATCGACCTACTCGCGCGCCACGTCGACCGGGCCAGCCGTGAGGGCTACGCCGGCCTGCGCGTCACCGCCGACATGTGCTGGGCGACGCGCCCGGGCGCGCGGGCCGAGCAGCTACCCATCTTCGAGGCCGAGGTGGGCGAGCTGTTCGCCGACGGCCGCCTGACGGCGATCTGCCAGTATGATCGGCAGAGCTTCGACGCGGTCACCCTGGCGTTCGCGACGGCCTCGCACGCGTACCTCGTCGCAGCGGTCGTCTATCACGAGGACCCGGTGCTGCGGATCTGCCGACAGCACCGCCCGCCCGGCATACGATTGGCGGGGGAGATCGACTACACCCACGCCGACAAGCTGGCCCTGGCGCTCAGCGAGGCGGCGCGGCTCGATCGCGACGTCCAGGTAAACCTCGCAAAACTGCGGTTCATGGACGCCGCCGCGGCAACGACGATCGTCCGCGGCGCGCTGAGCCTGCCCCCCGGCCGGGTATTGAACGTCGTCTGTGGGGGCGCCGTGTACCGGATGCTGCGGCTCGTCGGGGCGAGTGAAGTGCCGACACTCCGGGTAACGAGGACTCATGGCGAGCTCTGACCTCGGCAGAGCGAACCCGGGCGGCGCGCAACCGACGCCCGACGGACACGCTACCGCTGGCGCGTCCCGGGAGTCGTGGCGCCCCGTTGCGGCGTCTGGCGACCCCGGTGCCCGTACCGGTCCCATCGCCCCCACCGACGTCCCGCTCGACCAGCCCTTCGACTCGAACGACCTGTTCGCGTTGCGGGCCGCGGTGGCGGCGCACGCGAGCGACCTCGGGTTGTCGCCGGATCAGGTCGCGGACGTGGTGATGATCGCGCATGAACTGGCGAGCAACGTGGTCCGGCATGGCGGCACCACCGGACGGTTGCGCTTGTGGCGAGCCAACAACAGCGTCCTGTGCCAGGTCAGCGACACGGGACCGGGCCTGCCCGAGCCGGCGAGTGTCGGCATCGAGCGAGCGCCGTTGAGCGCGCTCGACGGCCGCGGACTGTGGATCGTGCGGCAACTCAGCGACCGGCTCGACATCGACTCCGGCCCTCAGGGCGCGACCCTCACGGCGACGATCGCGATCGAGCACACCAAGGGCTGAGATGCTCTGGGTCGGCACCTCCGGTTGGCAGTACCGCTCGTGGCGCGGCCCGTTCTATCCGCCGGGCCTTCCTCAGCGCGAGTGGCTCGAGTTCTACGCCGAGCGGTTCGCCACGGTCGAGGTGAACAACGCCTTCTACCGCCTTCCGGAGCGTTCGACGTTCGTCCAGTGGGCACAGCGTTCGCCCGACGACTTCGTCATCGCGGTGAAGATGAGCCGGTACCTCACCCACATCAAGCGGCTACGCGAACCCGCGGAGCCGGTGGCCCGGTTCTCCAACCGCACGGCCGGGCTGGGCGGCAAGCTCGGCCCGGTGTTGCTGCAACTGCCGCCCAGTCTGGTCGCGGACGCCACGGCCATCTCCGAGGTGCTCTCGGAGATGCCATCGACCGTACGCGTCGCGGTCGAGCCCCGTCACGCGTCCTGGTGGACCGACGCGGTGCGGGAGGTGCTGGCCAAGCACGGCACCGCGCTGTGCTGGGCCGACCGGCTCGGGCGGCCACTTAGTCCACTCTGGACGTCGGCCGACTTCGGCTACATCCGGCTGCACGAGGGGCGGGCCCGGCCGCGGCCACGCTACGGCCGGCAGGCCCTGTCGAGCTGGCTAGACCGGATCTGCGCGGCGTTCCCCGCACGGGCCGACGTCTACGTGTACTTCAACAACGACGCGGGCGGCGCGGCCATCGCCGACGCGAGCGAGTTCGCCGCCCTTGCTCGCCGCCGCGGCCTTCCCGTCACCCGTACGCCGCGACCGACCCGCTAGCAGGCAACACCGACGCATTGGGCGGGGTTCCCGTTGAGCGGGCGGCCCCCACCGATGGTGACGCCGAACCCGTTGGCGTTGATGCGGTTGGCCCACACGAGGTTGCGCGAGACGCTCGGCGCACACCCGACACTCCGAGCGGCTACCGGTCCACATTGAACGGATAGGGCACGAACGGGTCCGGGGCCGCTGGGCGTTCGTGGCGCAGGGCCAGCGCCGCGTGGTCATGACCCCGGATGACCGGCCAGGTGTCCACCCGCAGCGGGTCGGAGCGGCCGGAGCCGTCGGTGAGCAGGACGCCGCCATCGCAATAGATCTTGAAGGCGAACTCGTGGGAACCGAAGGCGACGGGCAGCCCGTCGACCAGGCGGCCGTTGAGCTCCAACCGCACCGGCCGACCAGTTATCGACTGGACGCGCAGCACGCCGGCGCCGTGACGCGGCACCTCGGGATAGCGCAACCGCTTGACGTAGCCCAGGTCCGAGTGTCCGTTGTAGACCTGCCAGGGTTCGTAAAGCGGCGTGTAGGCCTCGTAGAGCACCCGCCGTTGCCGCCCGCCGTCCCACTCGAGCACGAAGTCGAAGCCCGGGCGGTGGATGTTGATGCGCTCGTACCCGGCCTTCTCGGCCAGCCCGGCGACCACGGCCTCCTCGGGCGCCACGCCGGCACTGTCGTGGATCGCGGCACCGGGGAAGAGCGCCCCGAGCCGGCGGCCCACGTACGGGATGCGGCTCATGCCACCGACGAGCAGCACGTGGTCGACCGTCTGCGCGAGCGCATCGCGGCCCTTGGCGCGGATCTCGGCCGGGGTCAGGCTGTACTGCTGCGTCATCAAGGCGGCCCGCAGCGCGGCCAGCACGAGGTTGTCGGCCCCGTCCATCTGGGTGCGGAACGCCACCTCGAGCTGTTCGCGCCGGTACCGGAGGACCTTAGGGTAGGCGAGCTGACGAGGCAGCACGATCGGATGCTCGGTGGCCCGGGACAGCCGGATCTTGGCGCGGCCCGCCTCCCGTTCCAGCAGGGCCCAGGCCAGCGCCGGCTGCGGATGGTACTCGAGGTCGAATCCCTCCCGGGACATCTCATCGCGGAGGTCGCGAGCGATGGCCGTGTCGAGCGCGTCCCCGGCCATGGCGACGCCGAGCGAGGCGAGCACCGACACCTCGGGGCGCGGACCACCCACGACGTCGAGCACCGCGATGTCCAGGGTGCCGCCGCCCATGTCGAAGACGAGCAGCCGTCCCGCTGGGCGTTCGGCGTACTCGAGGAAACGGTTCGCGAGCCAGGCCACCCCGGCCGCGATGGGCTCGTCGATCAGACCAGAGTCGCCCAGCGGCAGGCCGGCGCGGGTGGCGATGTCGATCAGCCGGCGACGTTGGGCGCCGTCCCACATGGCCGGGCAGCCCAGGCGCAGGTCGCCCTCCTCGGACAGCGGCCGGCCGAGCTTGGCGGCCCGCGCGGCGATCTCCGTGAGGATCGCCCCGATCACCTCGTCGGCGGGCAGGTCGCTTGGCCCGTGGGCACCGACGACCGTGAGCGCGTCGCGGCGATCGGTGATCGTCCGCTTGACGGAACGGATCAGCAGTTCCGGGTCCGCGTCCTCGGCGTCCTCGCCGACGACGAGCCGGCCGCCGAGGTACGCCGCGACCGACGGCAGCCAGGTCGTGGTGCGTCCGAGCGGAAACACGTCGGCGGGGCCCCACGCGGTTCGCTCCGCGATGAGCGACGTGGACGTTCCGAAGTCCACACCGACAGCCAGGCTGTCGGGCTGCGCCATGGCGCCCCCTTACAGCGGCGCCACCTGCGCCTTGGAGATGAGTAGATCCCCCTGGGGGGCTCGCCAGGTATAGCCCGGGCGTACCACAGAAATCCGCGACCCGTCCCCAACCAACCCACCGATCGGAGCATGTCGGGCCGGGTCGAACGGCTCCTCATCGCCCGCCCGTCCGATGGGTTCCAACTCGTACGCGTCGACCTGCGCCCGGATCCGTTCGATCAGCACGTCGGGCTCGGCGCCGCTGTGAGCCAGCTCCTCGACCTCCATGGCGAGCTCAGCGAGGCCGCGGACGAGGTCGATCCGCGCCTGCCGGTCCTGCGCCTCCCGCAGGCCGCCCGCCCGGGTCTGGCCAGCGCGCACCTCCGCCTCCAGGTCGGCGCAGCGCTGCGTCAGCTCGTCGCATCGCCGGGCCAGCTGCGCCGCCTCGCGCTGCAGCGCCAGGGTCCGCTCGTCGGGAACCGCCGGCGCCCCTCGCGCGCCGACCGGTGCCTGGTCCGCGACGGCGGTTGCGGCGCGCCACCGGTAGGACCGGCCGGTGATCACCACGTTGGGGTGCTTCTTCAGCGCCTTCTGGACGCCCGGCCACGCCTTGTCGGCGGCGGCGCGCTCCACTCCCGCCGCGACGAGCCCGTCCTTGAGCGCCACGGCGCCCCGTGGCTTACCCGCCCGCCGCAGCAGCTCGACGACCGCCGCGACCGGGTCAGCCCCGAACTGCCCCGCCACCCCCGACGCGTCGGCGCCATCCGTTCGATCCACACCGGCACTGTAGTGTCCGTTCCGCCTACCGGTCGGGTTGGACCTGGCGTGATCGCGAAGGATTGGTGTCGCATGGCAGCACCAATCCTTCGCGATCACGCGATGTCCTCTACGAGCGGAGCGTGACCACCGAGTCGGCCGCGGCGACGAGCACCGGGTCGTGGGTGGCGACCACGACGGCCATGCCGGCCGCCGCGGCGTCGGCGAGCGCCCGTACGAGCAACTCGGCGTGGGCCTCGTCCTGGCGCGACGTGGGCTCGTCGAGCACGGCCACGTCGGGTGAGGCCACGAGCACCCGCACGACGGACAGCCGTTGCCGCTCCCCGCCCGACAGCGCCCGCACCGGCCGGTGCCGCAGTGGCCCCAGTCCGAGCGCGTCGATCCAACCATCAATCGCCGCATCGGACTGGACCAGATGGTCGGCTCGCAAGCTCGCCGACGGGGCCATCTGGGCGGCTCGCAAGCTCGCCGATGGGGCCAGACCGCGCGCGAGCCGGACCAGCCGCAGGTTCTCGACGACGTCCAGCGTGTCGAGCAGCGTGGTGGTCTGGCTCGCCACCGCGATGTGCCGGCGGCGCAACGCGGCCAGGGCCGGTCGATCCAGCCGAGCCAGATCGTGGCCGAGCACGACGACCGAGCCCGCGTCGGGGCGCTCGAGGCCGCACAGCACCCGCAACAGGGTCGTCTTGCCGGAGCCGGAGCGTCCCTGCACCACGGTGAGCGAGCCCGACCGCACCTGCAGATCCTGGCGGTCGAGCACGCGCCGCCCGCCCCGGTCGACGGTGATCCCCGACAGCGAGGCGACGACCTCCGACCCAGCCGGAGCAGGACGCTCCGATGTGGACATGACTCCCGGCGAAGGGCAGCGGTCACCGTCGGGCGAGCTCAGCACGATCGCCTCGCCATCGGACGATGCCCGGGCGAGTCGGGTGATGCCGGTGGAGACCCGGAGCGGCTCGGGCAGGCGTACCCATCCCCGGTCGTCAACGACCAGCGACTCGGCGCCCGTGGCCACCCACTCCTCGCTGAGCCGACCGTCGCGGATGCGCACGATGCGGTCGGCGATCCGGGCGGCCCGCTCGTCGTGGCTGACCACGAGCAGCGCGGCGCCGACGGAGCGCGCGGCCATGGCGAGCAGGTCGTAGACACCGTCGGCCGACTCGCGGTCCAGCTCCGCCGTGGGTTCGTCGGCCAGCACCAGCACCGGGCCGTGTGCGACAGCGGCGCAGACCGCGACGCGCTGGGCCTCACCGCCCGACAACGTCACCGGACGGCGGCCGGCCAGCGCGCCCAGATCGAGCCGGTCGAGCAGCTCGCGCGCCCGGATCCGGGCGGCGCGCCGTCCACCGCCGCCCAGACGCGTCTGGAGGGCGACGTTGTCGAGCACCGTCAGCTCGGGGCGAAGGTTGCGTCCGTGGTGCTGGTCGACGAGCCCGATCGAGCGGCACCGCAGCCGGGTGCGCTCGCGGTCGCCCGCGCTGGCCAGATCGACGCCGCACACGTCGACGATGCCGGCGCTGGGCGCCCGCTCCCCGATGAGCACCCGCATGAGGGTCGTCTTGCCCGATCCGTTCGGGCCGTGCACGACCACCCGCTCCCCCGCCGCCACGTCGAGGGTCAGGCCGCGCAACGCGGCCACGTGGCCCCGCGGCGTCGGGTAGAGGCAGAACAGGTCCTGCGCCCGGACCGTGCTCGTCGCCGAGGTCACCACAGTCCCTCCTCCGGCCGGCGCGGCAACGGCTCGCGCGCCGCCGTGGCAGCGACGATCGCGCACACCACCAAGCCGATGCCGACCCCGAGAAGCACCACGGCCGCTGTCCACACTGGACCTATGGCCAAAACCAACGGTGGCACCGGCGACGTGCCGACCGCGGTCACCATGACGAGCGCCGTGGTCAACATCGACAGTACGAGTCCCATGAGGACACCACCCGGCACGCCGACCGCGACGACCGCGAGCGTCCGCACGAACAGAGCCCGCCGCAGCGTGGAGGGGGCCACACCGTCGCTTTCCCAGGCATAGAGCTGCGCCGACTCGTTGCGCTGTTCGGCGAGCCCGAGCAGCACCAGCGCCACCACAGCGACGAGGAGGGCCAGCAGTGCGCTGCCCGTCAGGAGGCGACTGGCCCCGACCGCGAGGGGGTCGGCGGCGAGCTGGGCCTCGTCGGCGGCGCGCAGATCCGACCGCAGGCGGTCGTAGGGTGCCGACCGCAGCGCGTCGGCGAGCTGGTCGGCCCGCCCGGTCGGCGCCGCGAGCCACAGCTCGCTCACCGAGCCCGTCCCGGGGTCGCGGGCGTCGAGCGCGTCGGCGAGGGTGTGCACGTCGCCGACGACGAAGGTGCCGCCCACCGTCGGGAAGCGATGGACGACCGCGACCACTCGGGCCGACAGGGGTGCCATTCCGCCGACATCGAGCTGCAGCAGCCCGTCCTGCGCGGCCGCGGCGGTGCCGGCATCGGCGAGAACGGGAATGGGCTGCGTCACGACCGCACCCGGCTGCAGCACCACCTTCGTCCCCGCGATCCGATAGCTCACGTCGAGCCGCCCGTCGCTGACCGAGGCCGTCGCGGTGGTGGGGTCGGCCGGCGCCCAGTCTGTCCATCCCGGACTCACGGCGTCCGGAAACATCGGCGGCCCGAGGCTGATGCGCCCGACCAGCGCCTCGGCGTCGTTGCCGCCCTCGCCGGTGCGGTGCAGGCGTCGCGTGGCGGCGAAGCTCGACTCGGTGACGGTTACGGCGAAGGCGCGGGCGGGCGACGACTCCTGCGGGACCGACGCCACCAGCCGCGCGCCGTCGACCCGCAGCGGCAGCCCGATGTCCCGGCCATCGGCCGTGCGCAACCACAGGCTCAGGTCGACGTCGGCGAGGTCGCCACTGGCCAGGATTTCAAGAGTACGGGCACCGGCCGGCACCTCGAAGCCCCTGGGGAGCGTTGCCGGCCGGTCACCAGCTCCGAGCAGCCGGCCAACCCGCGCCGCCGACGGACCGCCCACGACGGCGTCCCAGGACCGGATGTGGGTCAGCGCCCCCGGATCGACCCCGACGAGCTCGGCGGTGACGGTACGCGAGGCGTTGACGCGTACACCGGCGGCGGCCCGGATGACCGGGTGGACACTCGCGCCGGTGTCCGATGCGAACCTGGTCAGGGGCGCGACGTCCAGCGGTCGCTGCAACGTCGGTCCGGTTCGGACGGTCGCGTCGAGCGGGACGGCGAACGTCGCCTGGTCGGCGGCGCCCTGCCGCAGGGTCGCCTGGTACGCGCCGGCGAACACGACGATCCCCGTCGCCGCCGCGAGGAAGGCGGCCGTGGCGGCCGGGCGCAGAGGCTGTCGCACGGCACCGAGCAGCCCGAGCTGGTGGGCGATCCAGCGACGGGGCGTGAGCGCCATCGTCAGCCGGGCGCCCGCCGCGGCCAGCGCCGGCCATACCCGACCCACGAGCAGCCCGCCGCACACCACGACGATGACCGGCAGCGCGAGCAGAAGTGGGTCGGTCCGGTCGCCGAGCGACGCTGACGTGACCGCTCCCCGGGCGAGCGCAAGCGCGGCGACGAGGACCCCGGCGACAATCGTGAAGTCCACCAGGCGCGCCGGCGAGACGACCGTGGCGGGCGCGTCACCGCCGCGAAGCTCGCGAGCGGCGCCGGCATCGTCGAGCAGCCCGGCGGTCAGCGTCGCCACGACGACCGCGGTCGCGGCGAGCGCTCCACCGAGAACGGTCGGCGTGGCCGCCGCAACCGCGTCAACGGCGGAGGCCCAGGCCGGCAGGTCGGCCGACC
>Ga0075421_100001738_pt1 | contig 25618 bp, 26 predicted proteins | sample SoiMetdeltSBSDD5_FD_75292 | JGI IMG/M metagenome (GOLD analysis project Ga0075421, IMG submission 75292) | Bulk soil microbial communities from a Populus tree surrounding site in Tennessee, USA - Soil MetaG P. deltoides SBSDD5 | ecosystem: Environmental > Terrestrial > Soil > Tree plantation... | reverse complement strand
GCCACCTTGGCCTGGATCTGGGTGAGGGCGGCGTTGGTGTCGTAGTTGAGCCGGAGGTGCACGGTGATCGTGCTGAGCCCCTGGGCGCTGGACGACTCCATGTAGTCGATGCCGTCCGCGCTGGCGATCACGCGCTCGAGGGGCGTCGTGATGAACCCGCGCACGAGATCGGCGCTGGCGCCCACGTAGGCCGTGCCGACGCGGATGACCGCGATGTCGCTCTTGGGGTACTGGCGCACGCTCAGCGAGCGGATGGCCTGGAGCCCCGCGATGAGGATCACGAGGTTCACCACCAGGGCGAGGACGGGACGCTTGACGAAGAGGTCGGTAAATTTCATTTGTTATCGACCCCCCACCCTATCCCTCCCCACGTAGGGGGAGGGGAACTTGGGGTTGGGCAATTCATCTCGGTTGGAGTCCATGTCGCGATAGAACATTTCAGTTGTCTTCCGGCTTGGGCGCGGCCTCGTTCGCAGGCTGCGTCTCGTTGCGCACGAGGACGGCGGCGCCGGTGCGGAGCTTGAACGCGCCCGAAGTCACGACCTCGTCGCCGGGCTTGAGGCCGGACACGACCGCGACCTGGTCCCCGCGCGCCCCACCCAGCTTCACGAACTGCTGCTTCACGCCCTTGTAGTTCTTGCCCCCGGGCCCGTCGAGATCGCCGACCACGAAGACGGAATCGCCGTAGGGCGCGTAGCTGATGGCGGAAGCGGGGAGCGCGACCACGGTCTGGCTGGTGCCCACCGCGACCTCCGCCTTCACGAAGGTGCCCGGCCGGAGGCGGCCGCCCGGGTTGGCCAGCGTCGCCTGGACCTCGATGTTGCGCGTGGCCTCGTTGACCACGGAGTCGATCGCGGTGATGCGCCCGGTGGGGGGAGCGCCGGCCAGGCCCTCCGAGGCGATGCGCACCTCCGCGCCGATGCGCAGCTGCCCGAGATCCTGCTGCGGCACGGAAAAGTTCACGTACACGGGATCGATGGCCTGCAGCGCGACCACCGGATCCCCGCCGCTGAGGAACTGGCCCAGGTTGACCTGCCGGATGCCGAGCACGCCCGAGAACGGCGCGCGGATCTGCTTGCGCTCGATGGTGGCGCGGATCTCCCCCACCCTCGCCACCGCCTGCTTGTGCTCGGCGCTGGTGCGGTCGAGCTCGGATTGCGCGATCACGCCTTGCCCGACGAGCTCGCGCGCCCGATCCAGGTTGATCTTCGCGAGATCGCGCTGGGACTCGGCGGCCACGAGCTGCGCCTGCTCCTGCTTGGTGTCGAGCCGGACGAGGACCGTCCCCGCGGTGACCGGACGGCCGGACTCGAAGCTGATCGACTCGACGATGCCGGGCAGGTCCGCGCTGACCGTCACCCCGCGCACGGCGGCGACGCTGCCGATCGCGCTGAGGCGTGCCGGCCACTCGTCCTGGCGCGCCAGGGTCGTGGTCACGGCCTCGGGCGGGGGCTGGAAGGAGGCGGCCATGGCCATCCCCGCCTGGATCTGCCGGAACTTGACCGTTCCCACGATCCCCAGGAATGCGGCCACCGCCAACAGCATCACGATCATCCGCTTAGTCATAGAGCTCCATAGCCTTGGCAGGCGGTCCGGCAGCGCCGTGGCTTGCCGGCCGTATGTCGAGGGAAAGATTCGGCGACGCATGGTAACGGGATAGACGATTCAGTCCTGAACTATGATCCGCAAAAAAACGTCAAGGGCACTCGCGCAGGGACCGCAGCAGATCGACGAGGGTCTTGCGCTGGCGCTCCGGGAGGGGCGCGAACAAGTCCTTCTCGGCCGCCTCCAGCGCGCGGAGGCCGGCCGCATGGCGTGCTCGTCCCTCGGAGGTGAGGTCGGCCAGGATGGACCGGCGATCCTTCGGATCGTCCATGCGGCGCACGAGCTTGTCTCCCTCGAGACGATCCACCAGCTGCGTGATGTTCGAACGCACGCAGGCGCACTGCTCGGCCAGGAGCCGCAGGGGCAGCGGCTCCCGCGCAGCCACGAGCGTCGAGAGCACTCCGAACTTGGCCAGGGAGAGTCCCAGCGGCTCCAGCGCCGCTTCCAGGCGTCCCTCGAGCGCGTGCAGCGTGACCGTGACCTCTTTGGCCAGCGCCCCGGGGGCGAGATCATTCATGACTGCATTATACAGCACGAAGGCACCTCGTCAAGGCCCCGCTGTCACGCGCCCGGGCGGAGATCAGGACGGACAGCCCGGCCCCGGCGCGTGACCGGCGGAGACGCGAGCGAGCGTCTCGGCCGCGGGCGCGGGCTCTCCGAACAGGAAGCCCTGCACCAGGCTGATGCCGATCCGCTTCAAGGTGTCCATGTCCGCCGGGTCCTCCACGCCTTCCGCCACGACGCGCGCTCCGAAGGGCCCCGCCAGCTGCTCGATGGAGGCGAGCACGGCGCGCCGATGGAAGTCGCCGTGGCAGCCGGCGACGAAGTACCGGTCGACCTTGAGGTAGTCCGGCCGGCACTCGCAGATCATCATGTAGTTCGAGTGGCCGAGACCCACGTCGTCGAGCGCGATGCGGACGCCGAGCCGGCGCAAGCCGGCCAGGGCGGCCCGGAAGCTCACCACGTCCCACGGAGGAGCGTGCTCGACGATCTCCACCACGATGCGCAGGGGCGAGATCCGGCGCGCCTCGAGCGCCGACTCGAGGAAGTCGATGAAGCCGCCGTCCATGGCCAGGCTGGAGGCGTGGACGTTGATGCCGATGCGGAGGTCTGCGGGGACGCGCAGGGCGGCCTCCAGGATCGCCTCCACGCAGCTGCGGTCGACCAGGGCCTCCTTGTTCTTCTTGCGCGCGTACTCGAACAGGATCGTGGGCGCCTCCGCGATCGTCCCGCGGGGGCCGCGGATCAGGGCCTCCAGATAGTCCGGGCGCGGCCGCGGCGGCCGCAGGTCCAGAACGGGCTGGAAGTGCACGGACAGGCTGCCGCGCTCGAGGATGCGGTCGATGAGGAAGCGCTCAGCCACGGAGCACCCCCGCGAGGCTGAACGCGAGGTGGCCCAGATCGGGGAGGTATTGCGGAGGGCGCACGATCGCGTCCGCGCCCAGCACCCGGGCCTGGGTCTCCATGGCCGGCGCGAGGTGGCCCAGGACGATGATGATCGCGGCGGGGTCGTGACGGCGGATGGCGCGAAGGCGATCGAAGCTCGCGGCCGCCCCACACTCCACGGCGCCCAGCTCGACGATGGCCACGTCGTGGCCGTGCCCACCGGCGTCCGGACCCGCGCCGGGCGCGTCCACATCGACGGTCCAGCCCAGGCTCCGGAAGTAGCGCGCCATGCGGCGGCGATCCTCTTCCTCCTCGAGGACGACGAGGAGGCGCCGGGCGTCCGGGCGCGCCTCGTCGGTGGCGTTGCGCGCCGCCGCCGGCGTCCCGGCTCCTGGTCCTCCGTACGGGGCTCGCCGTCGCGATCCCGCGTCCCACACGGTGCCCCGCACCGCCCGCACGACTTCCGACCACAGCGTTCGCAATTCCAACCTCTCCAAATCGGGCGCAACCGCCCGCGTCGCGGGACTCTTTGGCAACATGTCGCCAGACTCTCTAACGGCCCAAAGTGGCTGCCGCGGCCTCCGCCGCGGACGAGCCCTCGGCCTCCTACTGCGCACTCGTTCGAAAGGGATGCTCCAGGCTCAGATACAGGAAGATGGCGTGGCTGCCCCGGCCGGGGCCCACGCCGATGGAAAAGGCGGCCCCGGGGACGACCTGCAGGCCGCTGCGAAAGTCGTGAGCCCACCGGATCCCCGGGCTCACCACGAGGCTGTCGGAGCGGGTCGTGCGCCCCTCTCCCGCCACCGATCCCGTCCGCGTCCAGAGGGTCTCCAGCAGCACGCTGAATCGCGGTCGGGCCAGCCACACGACGCTCTGGCCCGCACCCCAGCCGCTCGTGGCCGCCCGGTGGCCCGCGGTGTCGCGCGCGGAGAAAGTACGCGTCATTAGAACGTTCCAATGCGTGACCAGCCGTGGGCCGATCGTCCGGCTCACCGGAAGGTTCACCTGGACGCCGACACCGCCCGCCCCGAGGCCCGCGGCGGAGCGGCCCGTCGGCAGGAGCACGCTCAGGCGAGGAGCGACGGCCAGCCTCGCCTTGCCGTCACCGATCGCCTGGTAGCGGTAGTTGAGGGCGACGTCGCCGACGCCGGTGCGCGCGTCGTCGGGCGCGTGCAGCTCCTGGACGGGGAGCGTGAAGCTCACCTGGTGCCTCTCGTCCGGCAGCGGCCACTCCTGGGAGAAGGTGAAGGCCCAGTCCCCGCTGCCCTGCGCGCGCGCGAACGTGTTGATGTGCTGCACGACGCCGCGCTCCTGGTTGTAGGCCTCCTCGATGAGGAAGCTGTTGTCCTGGATGGGCGACTGGGCTCGGGAGACCGAAGCGTCCGCGAGGAGCAGCGCGGCGGTGAAGGCGGCGGTGTGCAGGCGTGGGGTGGGCATGCTCTCCGCCGCCTAGAGGGTCCGGCCCGCGACGGACGCGAGCCTCGCCGAGCCGTGGCCGGAGCGCCGGCCCGCCTCGACCTGGAAGAACGCCACCAGCTGCTCGAGGGCCTGCGCCTGCGCCGCCATCTCCTCCGCGGTGGAGGCCAGCTCTTCCGCCGCCGAGGCGTTGCGCTGCGTGACCTCGTCGACGCGCGCCATGGCCCGGTTGACCTGGGCCACGCCCGAGGCCTGCTCCGCCGACGCCGCCGCCACTTCCTGCACCAGATCCGCCGTCTTGCGGATCGAAGGCACGAGCTCGCCCAGGACCTCGCCCGAGCGCTCGGCCAGCGACACGCTCGACGAGGCCAGGGAGCCGATCTCCTTGGCCGCGGACTGGCTCTTCTCGGCCAGCTTGCGCACTTCCGTCGCCACCACCGCGAAGCCGCGGCCGTGCTCCCCCGCCCGGGCGGCCTCGATGGCCGCGTTCAGGGCGAGGAGGTTCGTCTGATAGGCGATCTCCTCGATGATCGAGATCTTCTCGGCGATGGCGCGCATGGCGTCGATGGTCTCGGCCACGGCGCGGCCCCCGTCGGCGGCGTCGCGCGCGCCCTTGACCGCCATCTGCTCCGTCTGCTTGCCGTTCTTCGCGTTCTGGGTGATGGACGCGCTCATCTGCTCGAGGCTCGACGTCGTCTCCTGCACGGAAGCGGCCTGCTCGCTCGTGCCCTGGGAAAGGGTCTGCGAGGACGCGGAGACCTGCGTGGAGGCACCGCTGAGCGCGCTCGCCCCCGATCGCACCTCGCCGATGACCTGCGACAGCCTCTCGAGCATGGCGACCAGCGCCTTGCCGAAGGCGTCCTCGTCCGAACGCGGGTCCACGCGGACGCGCAGGTCGCCCGCGGCCAGTCGCGCCGCCACCGACGACATCTCCTGGAGGTACAGATACGTCCCGTTGATGGAACGGCTCAGCGCGCCCAGCTCGTCCGTGCGGGAGTCGAACTCCAGGACGTCGGAGAGGTCGCCCTTGGCCGCGCGGGCCATGGAAGCGGCCATGCGCACGATGGGCTGGGCCAGCGAGCGCGCGAGCAGGAACGACACCACCAGGCCGAGGCTCGTCACCCCGATCACCAGCATCCAGGTGGTCGCGCGGGCGACGGCGTAGGAGTTCTCCGCCGACTGCAGGGCCGCCTGCTTGAGACGGATCGTCTCCTTCTCGATGTCGCCGATGATCGCTTCCTGCTTCTGGCGGAGCGGGAGGTACTCGGCGTTGTAGCGCGCCTTGGCCGCCTCGGCATCGCCGGCGGCGATGGCGGCCAGCAGCTCGTCCTCGAGCCGGTTGAGGACCTTGGCGTCCATGTCCGCCGCCGTCTGCAGCAACCCGAGGATCTCGCCCTGGGGGGCGAGCTTGCGGATCTCCTCCACCACCGCCTCGAAGTGCTCGTCCGCCTGCTTCTTGCGCGCGCGTTCCGCGGTATTGGCGGGGTTGATCAGGAACCCGCGCATGGCGTCGCTCATGGCGAGCATGTCGAAGCGCATCTCGAGGGCCTTGTGCTCGACGGCGTCCGAGACGGTGACCACGCGCGTGAGCTCGTCGATGCTCCGGGACAGGATGGCCAGGATCGCGACCTCGGCCACGGACCCCACGGATACGAGGGCGAGCAGCCCGATCGTCAACCTGGCCCGTACGGTCGCCTTCATTCGCGCCACCCTCCTCCGCGGGCCCCCGGGCCCCCCACGGCGGTGCGAGGGAGCAAGACGAGTGCCGAGGCCGGCCGGCAGCGAGCGGCCGTGGCTTCAACGACTTGCGGTCGGGGTCCTCCGGAGGCCTTCCGGAGATCAGGAACGCAGTCCGGATCCCTGGAAGGGCTGGGCGCGGGGGGCCGAGAGATCGATGGCATGGCGCAGCACGCGCGCCGCCATGTGCTCGAGGCCCACGACGTGGTCGGCCGCCCCGCGCTCGATGGCGGCTCGGGGCATGCCGAATACCACGCACGAGGCCTCGTCCTGGGCGAGGGTCACCGCCCCCGCCCGCTTCATCTCCATCAGCCCGGAAGCCCCGTCGTCGCCCATGCCGGTGAGGATCGCCCCCACGGCATTCCGGCCCGCGGCCGCGGCCACCGATCGGAAGAGGACGTCCACGCTCGGCCGATGGCGCGAGACGAGGGGGCCGTCGCTGAGCTCGACCGCGTAGTGCGCCCCGTTGCGCCGGAGCGTCATGTGACGCTGCCCGGGCGCGATGAGAGCGCGGCCGTCCAGCACCCGGTCCCCGTCCTCCGCCTCCTTCACCTCGATCCGGCAGGAGCGGTCGAGGCGGTCGGCGAAGGCGCGGGTGAACCCCTCCGGCATGTGCTGGACCACCAGCACGCCCGGCGCGTCCGCGGGCATGGCTTCCAGGATGGAGCGCAGGGCTTCCGTTCCCCCCGTCGACGCGCCGAGGGCGATGACCTTGTCCGTCGTCGTGGACAGGGCCACGCGCACGCGGGGAGTGCGCGTCTTCGCGAGGTCCGGGGCGGGCGGGAGCGGACGGGCGACCGGCCGCCGCACGCGGGCGGTGGCCGCGGCCAGGACGGTGTCGCGGAGCATCAGCGCGGAGTCCTGCAGGAATCCCTTCACCCCGAGCCGCGGCTTCTCGATGACGGCGACGGCGCCGCCCTCGATGGCGCGGAAGGCCGCCTCCGTCCCTTTCGCGGCCAGTCCCGAGCACACGACGACGGGAATGGGGTCCCGGGCCATGACCGTCTGCAGGAACGAGAGCCCGTCCATTCCGGGCATCTCGAGGTCGAGCACGATCACGTCCGGGCGGAACGACTGCATCTTGTCGAGCGCGATGAGCGGGTCCGCCGCCACCGACACCGTGATCGATCTTTCGCGGGCGAGGATGACGGTCAGGACCTGACGCACCACCGCGGAGTCGTCCACGACGAGGACGTGGATGTCTTTCGTCACGCCGGTGAGATCGAGTCCCGCGTGGCCACCAGGGCCGTCCCCACGTGCGCGGCCAGCATCTCCAGGAGATCGAAGTCCGCGCCGCTCAGCCCCGGCCGGCGGTCCGCGAGCCGGAAGATCGCGATGGCGCCGACCACGAGCCCATCCACGCACATCGGGATGCAGGCGCTCGGCCGGCGGGGCGAGGCGGCCAGATCGGGCACGCCCACGAAGAGCTTGCCCGCGCGCATGGAGCTCAGGATCGTCTCCGAGAAGGGCAGGAGCGCGCGCTCCGCGATCCCGAAGCAGGCGGCCACCGTGAACTCACCGCGTCCGCGGCGCTCCAGGATGGCCGCTTCCTCGCACCCGACGAGGCCGGCCAGCGCCTCGTTCAGGGCGATCAGCATGGCCGCGCGGTCCAGCGTCGAGTGGAGGCGGTGACAGGCCGCGAGCATGCCCGCTACTCGCGCGTGCTGGGAGGCGGCGCGCTGCAGCTCCTCGCGGATGCGGCGGTTGCTCTCCTCGAGCGCGCCGACCTTCCGTTCCAGCCGCCGCCGCTCGTCGTACCCGGCGGCGTCCTCCCGGACTTCCCTGGTGAATGCCGGCAGCGCCCTCATCTCACTCATGGACTGCCTCCCCCCGCTCGTGGCGGCGGCGTCTCCGTTCGCGACGGCGCTCGCGCGCGGACCCCGGCTCGCCCAGGAGCCTTCCGATCGCGACGCCCAGGTCCCGGGCCGCGTCCTCGACGTCCTGCCGCGCCGCCGCCAGCAGCGACTGCACGGAGGCCGCGTCGATGCCGGCCGCCCGGTTGCAGGCGCGCACGTGCGCGAAGACCGCGGTCGGCACCTCCGCGAAACGGGTCACGCCGCGGGCCCGTCCGCATGGGCGTAGACGGTGGGCCCGACGCTGCGCGTGCGCACGCCCAGGCCCGTGACCGTCTCCGCATGTCCGAGGAAGAGGTAGCCGTGTGGCTCCATGCGCTCGAGCAGGCGGCCCACCACGCGCGCCTTGGAGGCGGCGTCGAAATAGATGAGGACGTTGCGGCAGAAGACGAGGTCGAAACGGCCCGCGAACGTGAAGGGCTCCGCGTTGAGGTTGAGCCGCTGGAAGCGCACGCGCGAGCGGACGAGGGGGCCCGCCTTCATGCGGCCCTCTTCCGGGCCGCTGCCCCGGAGCATGAACGCCTTGAGGTAGGAGTCGGGGATCTCCTTGGCCTTGTCGATCGGCCACACGGCGGCCTGCGCCCGGTCCAGCACCCGCGTCGAAAGATCCGTGGCCACGACCTCGATCTCCCAGCCCGAGGAGGGAGGAAATCGGGCCAGGAAGGCCATGGCCACGGAATAGGGTTCCTCCCCCGTGGAGCAGCCGGCGCTCCACACGCGGATGCGCCGCGCCATGGTCCCGGCCTCGGCGCGGGCGCGCCACTCCGGGAACACGTGGGTCTCGAGGAATTCGAACTGCCGCGGCTCGCGGAAGAAGTGCGTCTCGTTGGTGCAGATGCAGTCCAGCATGCGCACCTTCTCCTGGGGATCGGTCTCCACGAGGCCGTAGTAGTCCGCGAAGTCCAGGCCGAGGTCGCGCAGCCGCCGGGCCAGGCGCCCCTCCACCAGCACCTTCTTGGCCTCGGAGAGATGGATCCCCGCCTCGCGCTGGATGAGGGCCTGGAAGAGGCGGAACTCGCGCGGAGTCAGGATGCGCGTCAGGGCCGCGGCCGGGCGCGAACCAGCGGAGTCGGTGTGGGCGGAGGCGAGGATGGCGGTGCTCATGGGGTCAGAAGCCGAGGAGGGCCTTCAGCTCCCACCGGCGCTCGTTCGGCTTCCCGAGCACGAGGTCGTAGTCGACGCGGTCGTAGTCCGCGAGCACGGCCACGGCCTGCGGCGCCTTCAGCCGGCGGAACCAATAGGCGGCGCCGACGATGACCTCCCGCTTGAACCCGGCCACCGCGGTGTTGGGCTGGTAATGGTCGTAGCGGAAGAGGCCTTCGAGCCCGGCGATGGGCCGCGGGGTGACCCAGACCGACCATCCCTTCGCGCGGGCGGCCACGGGCGAGAGAGCGCTCGGCCGGTCCTGCGCGCGCAGGTAATGGGCGCCGAAGTTGAGCCGCGGGTGCTCGAAGGTGACGTCGGTGGCCAGGCGGTTGCGCGCGGCCTTGGCGACGGGGGCGTCGCGATCGTAGAAGGCGTGGACGCGGAGCCCCTTCAGCCCGGCGCGACCGGGCAGCGGCCGCAGGCTCCCCCGGATCTGGAAGGCCTTCCGGCCGTTGACCTCGGGCTTCGTGTAGGTCTCGCCGTTGTAGACGCCGGCGTGGACGTCGCCGTATCCGTGAGGCAGCTCGTAGTGCCCGGACACGCCCACGTCGGACGAGCTCAAGAGGCCCTGCCGCTCCGCGGACACCGTGCCCTGGAACCGGTAGCGGTAGATGCCTTCCATGAAGTCGACGTAGGGCGTCTGCTGCTGGCCGAAGCGGATCCAGGCGCCCTTGCCCGCCGGTCCCATCTTGTCGAAGGAGGCCTGGGCGAACGCGTACTTGATGCGCACGGTCAGGCTCCCGTCGAAGCTGGAGCCGACCTTGAGATCGGCGGGCAGGCCCGTACCGGAAACGGCGGTGCTCTGCCGCGCCGCGACGTCGGGCGTGATGCGGAAGGAGAACACCTCGGCCGCGCCGCCCGTCAGGTTGATGTACGCGCGCCGCACCTCGAACTCGCTCTTGCGCACGAGAGCCTTGTCGCTGTCCGTGACGCGCGGAGCGGCCTGGTAGGTGAAGTCCGTGAAGATCGTCGCCCCCAGCTTGAACCAGGCCTCCGCAGGCTTGGGCGGCGCCGGCGATGGAGCCGGCGACGGAGCCGGCACCGCTACCGGCGGCACCTGGGCCGCGGACACGCGGCCCAGGGCCAGCATGGCGAGGACGAGCGCTACGCGCGCCACGCGCGCGCAGCGTACCGGTGTGGTCATGACCCGATCGCCTCCGCCGCCGGCTCCGACGGGACTTCGGCGGGACGGGCGCCCTCCACCGCGGTCTGGGCGGCGGCGACGTCGTCGGTGGAAAGCAGCCGGTCGATGTCGAGGAGGAGCACGAACTTCTTGCCCGCCCTTCCCATCCCCAGCAGGCATTCCACGCGGATGCGCGTCCCGAAGGGCGGAGGGGGCTCGATCTCCGACGCGGGCAGGTCGATCACCTGGCTCACCGCGTCCGCGAGGAGACCCATCACCGTCCGCTCGCCCTCCAGCACGATCTCGACGACGACGACGCAGCTCCGCTTGGTCACGACGCTCTCGGCCAGGCCCAGCTTGACCGCGAGGTCGACGACGGGCACCACGCTCCCGCGGAGGTTGATCACGCCGCGGATGCTGGGCGGCGTGGTCGGGACCTTGGTCACGGTGTCGTACTCGAGGATCTCCCGCACGCGGAGGATGCCGATCGCGTACTCCTCCCCGGCGATGTGGAACCCGAGGTACTGCGACTGCTCGTTGTGGGCCGCCTCTGTGGCCATCGCCGCCTCCTAGAACGCCTTGAAGTCACGGTCGTGCGGACCCGCGGCATGGAGCGAGAGAGCGGCCACGGGCGGGGCAACCCGACCGTTGCTGCGGGGCGGCGCGGCGTGCGTGATCGCCGGCACCGGCGCGATCGCCGGCCGCACCGCCGCTTCCTGGACGGAGAGGCGGAAGTGCGACACGAGCTGCTGCAGGGCCTCGGCCTGGGCGGCCATCTCTTCTGCCGTCGAGGCCAGCTCCTCCGCGGCGGACGCGTTGCGCTGGGTGACCTGGTCGACCTGGCTCATGGCCCGGTTGATCTGGGCCACGCCGGACGACTGCTCGGCCGACGCGGCCGAGACTTCCTGGACGAGGTCCGCCGTCTTGCGGATGCGCGGCACCAGCTCGTCCAGGAGCTGGCCGGACCGCTCGGCGATGCCGACGCTGGAGGCGGCGAGGCCGCTGATCTCCTTGGCCGCGGACTGGCTCCGCTCCGCGAGCTTGCGGACCTCCGTCGCCACCACCGCAAAGCCGCGGCCGTGCTCGCCGGCGCGCGCGGCCTCGATGGCGGCATTGAGGGCCAGGAGGTTCGTCTGGTAGGCGATCTCCTCGATGATCGAGACCTTCTCCGCGATGTTCTTCATGGCCACCACCGTCTGCTTGACGGTGCGGCCGCTCTCCTCCGCTTCCTTGGAGCCGCTGACCGCGAGCTGCTCGGTCTGGCGGCTGTTCTCCGCGTTCTGGCGGATGGAGGCGGACATCTGCTCCAGGCTCGAGGTCGTCTCCTCGACGGAGGCGGCCTGCTCGCTCGTGCCCTGGGAGAGGGCCTGCGACGTGGACGACACCTGGGAGGAGGCGGACGAGAGGCCGGCCGCGCCCGAGCGGATCTCCGACATGGTCGCGGTCAGCCGGCTGACCATGTCCGTGAGGGCGTTGCCGAGGGCATCGCGGTCGGACTGGGGAGCGACCTTGACCGTGAGGTCGCCGCCGGCGATGGCCGTGGCCGCCGCCACCATCTTCTTGAGCGAGGCCACCATGGCCTGCATGGCCCGGAGGAGCTGCGCCGTCTCGTCCGCGCCCTTGGCGTCGATGCGGGCCTCGAGGTCGCCTTCCGCGACCTGCTCCGCCACCTTCACCGCCGCCGCCAGCGGGGTCGTGATGCTGCGGGTGATCACCATGCCGGAGACCGCGGTCAGGACCAGGGCCGCCACCATGACCGTGAACATGATCGCGAGCGTGCGCTTGACGCCCAGCGCCACCACCGTGTCCAGGGTCTGCATGGCGTTGGAATGCTTCATCGCGAAGTCGGCGGCGGTGGTCTCCAGGCGCCGGATCTCGTCCTTGACGGGGGCGATGGCGGCGTTGGCGTCCTGCGGGGTCTTCACCGTGCCCTCGCGGATGGCGGCCAGGACCTTGTGGAAGCCCTCCTCGTAGGCGGTCGCGTCCCCGCGCATGGAGCGGACGGTGTCGCGATCGCCTTCATTCCTGACGAGCTTGTCCAGAGCGGCCAGGCTCTCGTCGAGGGTCTGCTTCTGCTCCGTCCACTTGTCCAGGTATTCCGCTTCCTTCTCCGCGTGGCCGATGTTCAGGAAGCCGTCCTTCTCGAAACGCCGGAGGGCGATCGTGCTCGAACGCGCCTGCTGGGAATGCGCGACGAGGGGATAGGCGACCCGGAGGACCTCCTTGGCCATGGAATCCATGGTGGACAGGCCCCAGTAGGCGGCCGCGCACACGGCCCCCGTGAGCAGCAGGACGGCGCCGAAGGCCAGGCCCAGCCGCCGTCCGATCTTGACGTCCTTCAACATCGAAATCTCCTCGCCCCTTCGGGCATCAAACGACCGTCGCTTCGGTTTCCGTAATGCGGCCGTCTCCGCCGCTGGTCTCGGCCGCCCCCGCCAGCGCGCGCGCCAGCAGGGCGGGTACGTCGAGGATCAGGGCCACGCGCCCGCTCCCCAGGATCGCGGAGCCCGAGATGCCGGGCAGCCCGCGGAAGATGCGCCCCAGCGGCTTGATGACGGTCTGGCTCTCGCCGTAGAGGTCGTCCACCACCAGCCCGGCCTGGGCGCCGTCGTCCTGCCGCACGACCACGACGTGCTCGCGGCGCGCGTCCCCCGCGCACCCGAACAGCCGGCGCAGCCGCACGTAGGGCAGGGGCTTGCCGCGCAGGCTGATCACGCCGCGGCCGTCTCCGTCCGTCGGCGTCTCCGCCGGAAGCTCGAGGCACTCCGCCACCGCCTCCAGCGGGATCACGTAGGTCTCGTCTCCCACTCCCACCCCGAAGCCTTCGATGATGGCCAGGGTGAGGGGCAGGCGCACCGCGATCGTGGTGCCTTCGCCCGCCCGGCTCCGGATGCCGACCGATCCCCGGAGGGCGTGGACGTTGCGGCGCACCACGTCCAGGCCGACGCCGCGGCCGGACAGCTCCGTGACCGCTTCCGCGGTCGAGAAGCCCGGCTCGAAGACGAGGCGCTGGAGCTCGCCCGCATCCAGGCGAGTCGTGTCCAGGCCGCGGCGGCGGGCCCGATCGAGGATCCGCTCGCGGTCGAGGCCGGCCCCGTCGTCGGAGATCTCGATGACGATCGTCCCCGACTCGTGCCGCGCCCGGAGCGCGATCGTCCCGCACGGGTCCTTGCCGCGCTGCCGGCGCAGCTCGGGACGCTCGATCCCGTGGTCGACGGCGTTGCGGACCATGTGGGTCAGCGGGTCCCGAACGTGCTCGATGACGCTGGTGTCGACCTCGACGTCCTCGCCCTCGATCCGGAGCCGGGCCTGCTTGCCCTGGGAGGCGGCGAGGTCGCGCACGGTGCGGATGTGCTGGCGCAGCGTCGCCCGCAGGGGCACCAGGCGCGCCTGCATGACGCGCTCCTGCAGGTCCTGGCAGAGCCGGTCGACCTCCCCCTGGGCCTCGATCATCTCGGGCGAGGCCTCGCCCTCCACCAGCATGCGGCGCAGGCGATTGCGGGCGATGGCGATCTCGCCGGTGAGGTCCAGCATGCGGTCGAGCTTGTGCATGTCCACGCGCAGCCCGCGCGGACTGCCTCCGGGCGCGCGATCGGCAGAGGGGCGAGGGGCGGGATCCGTGTCCGCGACGGGAGCGGGCTCCGGCGCGGGGGCGGGGACCGGCTCCCGGCCCGCGACGGCGGCCGCCACCGTTGCGGTGGCGGCATGGGCGGCCAGCTGTCGCCGCAGCCGCTCCTGGCCGCCGCTCAAGGCGTCCGCGCCCGCGGCCGCCGCCGGCACCATCTCGCGCAGCGCGTCCACCGCGCGCAGCAGCAGCGCGATGAGCTCGGAGGTCACGGGCAGGCTGCGCTCACGCAGGCGGTCGAGCAGGTCCTCCAGGGTGTGGCAGAAGGCGACGAGGCCGTCGAAGCCGAGGGAGGCCCCGTTGCCCTTCAAGGTATGGGCGAGGCGGAACACGGTGCCCAGCAGCTCCGGGTCCTCGCCCCGCACCTCGAGGGCGATGAGGACCTCCTCCATCACGGCCAGGCCCTCCTGGGCTTCGCCGAGGAAGGTCTGGACGATGGCGTCGCGCTCCAGCTCGAAGTCCGTCATCCCTTCATCTCGATGGGCCGCACCCAGGCGGCGCCGGTGCGGACGTGGAACACGAGCTTGCGGCCGAGGTCTCCGCCGACGTCCTCCCCCACCACGGGGATGGCCGCCGCCGCCAGCTGCTCGCGCGCGATCTCGACGTTGCGCGCGCCCAGCGACCACTGATCCGCCCGGAAGGCCTCGAGCACGCAGGCGCCCCCGAAGACCTTGGCGGCCAGCCGGCCACGCTGCGCCCCCAGCTCGAGCACGCGCCCGATGAGGAGCGCCACCGCGCTCTCGCCGAAGCGTGGCGAGGCGGGGCTGCCCGAGGGCAGGAGGAAGTGGTTGATGCCGCCCACCTGCGCCTGCGCGTCCCAGATGCAGACCGACACGCAGGACCCGAGGATGGTCGTCACCTGCACGTCCTCGCCGGAGGCGTAGAGGCGCCCGGGAGCGAGATACACCCGCAGGGGTGCGTGCGTGGGCCCTGGATCCCCCGGTGCGGACATCCGGTAGGCGGAGGGCCCCGCCGCCGCGAGCGTGCTCACCAGCGGCGCGCCACTTCGAGCGCCACCTTGGCGTGAAGGCCCGTGCAGTAGAGGGCGAAGGCGGCCTGGGTGGCCAGGAGATCGAAAAGCTCGCGGTCGAGCTCCTCGATGCCGCCCTTCTGGGGCAGCAGGCCGAAGATCGCGATCACGCCCGTGACCTTGTCGTCGAGCTTGAGCGGCACGCAGGCGGTCAAGCGGCTTTCCAGACCGGTGGCGCCGGAGACCTGGGACGGATCCACGACCAGGATCTCGCCCGTGCGGGCGGTGAGGCCGATGAGGCCGCTGCCCAGGGGGATGGAGGGGCACTGGTCGCGGTCGACGCCGAAGGAGGCGACCAGCTCCAGCGCCTGCTGGTCGGGGTCGACCTCGAACAGGGCGGCCTCTTCCGACCCGACGAGGTTGGCGATGATCTCCTGGATGGCGGCGATCACCTCCTCGCGGTCGAGCGTCCCGTGCAGGCGGTAGCTGGCGACGTAGAGGTTGGCCAGGTTCGAGTTCTGCTGCTCGACCTCGGCGTAGCGCGAGGAGTAGGCCTTGGTCTCGGCCTTGATCCCTTCGATCTGGGCCTGCAGGGCCGCCTCTTCCTTGCGCTGGCGCTCGCTCTCGCTGCGGAGGGCGAGGGCCTGCGAGCGCAGGCGCTCGACTTCGGACTCGAGCCCGGCGGTCTGGGCGCGCAGCGCGTCGTTGGTGCGGACGACGGCTTCGACGTCGCGCGCCTGGGCGGCCAGGCTCTCCTTCTCGGACTCCAGGGCGGCCACCCGCACGCGCAGCCGCTCGACTTCGCCGATCAGGCCCTGGGCGAAGTTCTGGGTGTCCTCCTGGACCTTGCGTACGTAGGCCCCGTGGTCCGTGCGGGTCGTCTTCGGCTCGCTCATCTCGCCCCCATGTGATCGCGCACCTTGGTGAGAAGCTCCTGCGCGTTGATCGGCTTGGTCACGTAGTCGTTGCACCCGCTCTGGAAGCCGGCCTCGACGTTCTCGCCTTCCCCGCGGGTGGTGACGAGGATGACGGGGATGGCCTTGGTGTCGTCGCGGCGCTTGAGCTCGCGGCAGGCCTCGAAGCCCGTCTTGCGCGGCATGATCACGTCCATGAGGATCAGGTCCGGACGCTCGGCCAGCGCCACTTCCAGGGCCTGCTCCCCGTCGTTCGCGGTGACGAGCTCGTAGCGCTCCTTGCGCAGGATGGTGGTCACCATGAACAGCGCGGTGCGCGAGTCGTCGACGACGAGGATCTTCTTCTTGCTCATTCCTTCATCACTCCTTGGGTCACCCACGGCGCCCCTCCATGACGGTGAGGGCGAGGTGGGCGAGATCGGGCAGGGATTGGGGCTTGCGGAGGACGGCGGCCGCGCCCAGGGCGCGCGCCTCCGCCTCCATGTCGGTCGACATGTACGCGCTCAGCACGATGACGCTCGTGCCGTGGTCGCGGCGGCGGATCTCGCGCAGGAGCTCCAGGCCGCCCGTGCCCCCGAAGCGGGTCACGCGCACGTCGAGGATGGCGAGGTCGTAGTGCCGGTGGCTGATCAGGGCTTCCCCCTCTTCGGCCTCGCGCGCGAGGTCGACCGTCCAGCCGAGGCTCCGGAAGTACTTCGCCGTCGGGAGGAGGATGGCCTCCTCGTCGTCGAGGAGGAGGAGCTGCTTGACGCCCGCCGCCATCGCCGGGCTCACGCCTCCTTCCCGGGACGTCTCATTCGTCGAACGAGGACCGTGCCCGGCCTCGGGGTGGGAGAGGGAACGCCCCCCGATGCCGGCCAGCACTGCCCTGGTGAACCGCCTGAACATCTGCACCTCGCTCGGGCCACATCGCCCGCGTCGCCATGCGGGAGAGCAAGGGGACTGCCATCGACGGCCGTGGGGCTCAAGTACCGGGAGCGGTTGGAGATGGCGGGGTTTTGGGGGTTCGGCGGGGTGGGGCGTGGCGTCCGGGTTTCGAGAAGCGCGTCCGGGAAACCGGAGGCGCGCGCGGACGGAAGGCTAGTTGTCCGCGCCCTTGGTGACGATGCCGTGCTTCTTGATGCGCTCGTAGAGGGCGCTGCGCGAGAGGCCCAGCACTTCGGCCGCCGACGCGACCGCCCCGCGCTCCTCGCGGAGCACGGCCTCGATGTGGCGCCGCTCCGCTTCCGCCAGCGTGATGCGGGCGGAAGCGCCGGCGGGGGCGGCCGGCGCCGCGGCCGGGCTGGCCTCGGTCACGTCCGCGGGACCGAGCGTCGAATGATCGCTGAGGAGCAGGGCCCGCTCGAGGACGTTCCGGAGCTGACGCACGTTGCCCGGCCACGAACGCGACAGGAGCTCCTGCTCGGCGGCTCCGCTCAGACGCACGCCGGGACGGCCCATCTCGACCGCGATCCGCTCCAGGAGCCGCCGCGCGAGGAGGACCACGTCGCTGCCGCGATCGCGCAGCGGGGGCACCACCAGGGGGATGGTGCTGAGGCGGTAGTAGAGGTCCTCGCGGAACTTCTGCTCCTGGACGAGGCGGCCGAGGTCGCGATGGGTGGCCGCGATGAGCCGCACGTCGACCTGGCGGTCGCGGACGTCGCCCAGCCGCCGATAGCGCAGGTCCTCGACCACCTTCAGCAGCTTGGCCTGCACCTGGAGGTCGACGTCGCCGATCTCGTCGAGGAACATCGTCCCGCGATGGGCGATCTCCAGCAGGCCCTGCTTGGCCGCCACCGCCCCCGTGAACGCGCCCTTCTCGTGCCCGAAGAGCTCCGTCTCCAGGAGGTCGCGCGAGAGCCCGGCGCAGTTGAGGTCCACGAAGGCTTCCTCGGCCCGGGGCCCGTTCTGATGGAGCCAGCGCGCGAGCACGCCCTTGCCCGTGCCCGTCTCCCCGCAGATGAGGACGGGCACGGTCGAGGCCACGATGCGGGCCGCGTCCGTGGCCAGCTTGCGGATGACCGCGCTCTCCCCGAAGAAGGGGTCGATGCTCTGGCGGGCCTGCACGGACTTGCCGGCCAGCGAGACCTGCCGCATGCGGCGGTTCTCGAGGGCGCGCTCGATGACGACGAGCAGCGCCGGCAGCTCGACCGGCTTCGTGAAGAACTGCTCCGCGCCTTCCTTGATGGCCTTGACCGCCAGATCGATGCTGCCGTGGCCGGTGAGGAGGACGACGGGCACGCTGGCGTCCTGCGCCTTGACGCTGCGGAGGACGTCGAGGCCGTCCCCGTCCGGAAGGGAAAAGTCGACCACGGCCGCGTCCACGGATTCCTGGCCGAGGAGGGCGCGTACGGAGGCGACGCTGTCCGCCTCCAGGACGGCGTAGCCCCGGCCGAGGAGGAACCGTCGCAGGGGCATGCGCACGTCGGCTTCGTCGTCGACGATCACGACCTTCCGGTCAGCCAAGGGCATTCCTCCTCACGTCGGTGGCCAGGGGCAGGTGGAGCGTGAAGCGCGCGCCTCCCTCCCGCCGGTTCTCCACGCTGACCGTCCCCCCGTGCGCTTCCGCCACCCGCTGCACGATGGGAAGGCCGAGTCCGGTGCCGCCCTTGCGCCGGCTGAAGAAGGGCTCGAAGAGCCGGTCCCGGTCTTCGGGCGCGACCCCCGGACCCTCGTCCTCGACCGTGCAGCGCGCGCGCAGCTCCCCCGCGTCGCGGTCGAGGCCGCCCGCGACGCGCACGACGGATCCGGCCGGCGCGTGCTGTATGGCATTGGCGAGGAGATTCTCCACCGCCTGCTCCACGCGCGCGGCCTCCACGTCGAGGGACGGCATCTCCGCGGGCACGCCTTCCTCCACCCGCACCTGCCTCTCCCGGGCCAGGCCGGAGCAGGAGCGGACGGCGCGCCGCACCACGTCCCCCAGGCGCGTGGGGGCGCGCCGCAGCAGCGAGGGCTTGCCGTAGTCGAGCAGGTCCCGCATGAGCTGGGTGAGGCGCACGACCTGCGAGCGCAGGAGCGTGGAGTACTCCGCGAACTCCGGACGCTGGCCGAACTCGTTCTCGAAGGCGTCGACGGTGGCGGAGATGCTGAAGAGGGGGTTTCGCACCTCGTGGGCAACGCCCGCCACCAGCGACCCCATCGCTTCCAGCGTGCGCGCGCGGCGGAGCTGGGCCTGCATGTTGGTGTATTCGGTGACATCGCGGAAGGTGAGGACGCACCACGGCGGCCCGCCGTTGCGGAACCAGGGGCTGCCCAGCAGGTAGTACGACCGGGCCGTGGTCGGCTCGCGCGTCTCGCCGATCACCGACGTGCCTCCGGAGACCACCCGCCAGTTGATGTCGAGGAGCGACCGCCAGGGCTCCTGATCCGCGATGTCCTCGAGGTGGCGGCCGACCGCGTCCTTGAAGCGCGAGCCCTCGACGAGCTCCAGGGCGCAGCGGTTGAGGCGGACGATGCGGCCCTCGGGGTCGGCGAGGACGATGCCGAGGTCGAGGGCGTCGAAGGTCTGCCTCCACTGCTCGGCGGCGTGACGGAGATCGGCTTCGAGACGGCGCTGCCGCTCCTCCGCCTCCACGCGCTCGGAGACGTCGCGTATGGCGCTGACGCGCACGGTGCGGCCGTCGTGGGGCATCGAGCGGGCGCGGATCTCGACGGGGACCACGGAGCCGTCCACGCGCAGCGCGCGATGCTGGTACGGCTCCTCGGATTCACTCCGCAGATGCGACCGGACGAGGGCCCGGTCCTCTTCGGCCACGAACCGCTCGACGGGCTGGCCGACGAGGTCGGCCACGTCGCAGCCGAGGATCTTGGCCATCTGGTCGTTGGCGTCGACGAAGGCGCCGGCCTCCGTAATGGCGATTCCCTCGAAGGCGGCGGCGGAGAGTCGCTTGAACCGCTCCTTGCTCTCGTGCAGCGCCTGGTCCGCGCGCTCGCGCTCGATGGCCGCCCCGAAGACGGCCGCCGCGGCCTTGAGGGCTTCGACCTCGGAGACCGACCACGTGCGTTCGTGCCGGGTCTCTCCGAATCCCAGGAATCCCCAATAGGTCCCGTTCGCGACGATGGGCACGGCGGCAAAGGCCTGCGAGCCCATGCGGGCGGGAAAGGACCGCTCCCCTTCGGGCAGCTTGTTCACGTCCACGACCACCGGCCGGCCCGCGCGCAACTCGGCTTCGAGTCGCTCCAGACCCGCCCGGCGCATCGAGACGCCGCCCCGGATCCGGGGATCATCAAGCGCGACCTCCTGCCCTCGGGCCGACCACACGAACCGGAACACGATCCGCGGCGACCCGTCGGGGTCGACCAGCGTCTCGACCACCCACGCCCGGGCCGCGTCCGCTCCGCCTCCCAGGCGGGCCAGCACCGCCTCCGCATGCGCGTCCATGGGTCCGGGCTCGAGCATTCGTGCCGCCCCGAAGGCCACCGCCTCCAGGATGCGGTCCCGGCGCTCCCGCTCCGCCTCCATCCGCTTGGACTCGGTGACGTCATGGAGGGTGATCCAGTACGCGCGCAGGCGGCCGCCCACCACGAGCCCGAGCGCATTCGCGGTCATCCAATGCGTGGATCCGTCCTCGCGCACGTGCGTCAGGTCGCCGTGGGCCAGTCGATACCCGGAGGCCACGAATCGAGCGATGACGTCGCGCCGTTCGATGTCGGGGATCACGGCCGCGACCGTATGTCCCCTCATTCCCTGCGCGGAGCGATCGTAGAGACGGGCGTAGGCGTCGTTGCACTCCACGATGCGCGCGTGGCGCAGGATGTGCTCCACCTGTTCTTCCGGCGCCAGGTCCACTCGCATCGGCGGCTGCAGCTCGAAGCGCGCGATGGCCTCCGTACTCAGCTCGAGGAGCGCCCGGTACGACTCGTCGCCGGCGGGGACGGGCTCCGCCCGCCCGTCGCTTCGGCATCCTCGCGACGGCCGCGAGGGGCGAGCGACCGCCCCTTTCGAACCCGTAGTGTACGCCCGAGGCACTTTCAGCGCGGCGACTGCTTGCGAAGGCAGTCCCCACAGATCCCGTGGGTCAACTCCGCCCCGCTGCGCCGCCGGATGTAGGCCTCGGGTTCGTGCCAGCCGCACTCGTCCTGCAGGCGGCGGCACCACGCGCACGAACGGATCAGGGGCTGGCCGGAGGGACCGGCCAGGGGCCGGCCGGCGCCCCGCAGGGCATCGAGGGCCACGACCGCGTCGCGAAGCGTCCGCACGGCCGGGAGCGCGCTCACGCTCGTCCATCGGATCACGCCCGCGGGATCGGCGACGAAGGTCGCCCGTCCGGGGGGCCGGCCGACGGCCGTCTCGACTCCCAGCGACCCCGCCAGCTCTCCGGCCACGTCCACGAGGACGGGGAACGGCAGCTCGCTGGTGAAGCGGCGCTGCTGCGGACGCGAAGGACGGTCCGCGTCGATGGCCGAGCAGGCCACGAGGAACTGGGAATCCCGCTCGGCGAAGGCGGGGCTCAGCCGCACGAGCTCGGCCACGTCCTCCGTCGACTCCAGGCAGGAGTGCTTGGGCCAGTAGAGGAGCGCGACCCAGCGGCCACGCACCCAGGCGCTGTCGAACTCCCAGGCGTTCCCCACCGTCGCGGCCAGGGCGGGCAGGCGGAACTCGGGGATGACGTCGCCCACGGTGAGTGCCCTCTCGCTCCGGGGCGGGACATGGTGTGGCACGGCAGCTCCGTTCAAGCGCATGACGGGCCTACTGGACGGTGACGGCGCGGACGCTGTCCGGCAGGACGGCATCCTCCGAGACGTAGCCCACCGAGCCCATGCGCGCGCCCACGAAGGCGATCACGTCCTCGTCCGTCGAGCGGACGGTGGGCGGGAAGTGGTCGCTCACCATCGTGCGCGTCCAGTACATGCGCACGCTGACCACGGACATCCCGAGGACGCTCTGCGAGAACGCGGCGCGGACGGGCGACGTGGTCGAGAGGTCGACGGCGGTGATCGGCTTGCCGTCGCCCCAGCGCTCGACCTTGCCGAGATACACCTGCGCGAGGGTTTCCCGCGAGACCGTGCGGCCCGTCATCCGCGCGTTCACGATGACCTTGTACGAATCCGCGGTGGCGGCGGGACGGGCGCCCGCGAGCGCGATGAGAACCAGGGTGGCGGCGAGTCTGCTCTTCATGGCTTCGACGTCTCTCCTTCAAGAGGCGCGGCCTCGACGCGCAGCATCGAGCACCGGCAACGGCTCCCCCGGGCTGCAAGGCCGTTGCCACGGGGCGAGTACGAGCGCCTGCAGCGATTTAGTGAAATTGACGGCGGAGCGGGGGCGGGCCGGCGTGCGGATTCCCGGACCCCGGCGTCCGGGATTCCGGAAGGGCCGCCGCGCGGCGCAGTCGAGAGAGGAGCCATGCCAGCAGCAACGAGAGCGAGAGGAGCATGGCGGCGAAGGCGGATGTTAGGAGGGGCGGGGGGTGGTGGAAGGGTCGCGCCGGAACGCGCCTTCGTACGCGCTACCCCAGAAATGCGCGGCCACTCCCAGGATCTCGATGCCGAGCTTGAAAAGGCCCGGAAGATCCTCGCCGCAGCAGCACGCGACGCGGCACAGCGCGGATTGCCCCGTCTCCTGGTTCACGACGCGCAGCAGGGCATCCTCGCGGAAGAGCCGCGGCGCGAGGATCAAGGCGCCATGCCCGTTGACCACGAGGGTGTGCGCACGCACCGGATCCTCGCCGTCGCACGAGACGGCGATCGGCACCTTCAGCAGGATGCGCTCGCTCCGACGACCCTCGATTCCGGCACTGGCCATGGCCCGCCCTTCAGCAATCGCCGTGCCCTGCGCGCCCCGGACTCGCGCACCTTTCGTGTCTTGCGGTTGCGAGATGGCGTATCGGCCGCGGTCCGGATTCGCGGACGACCCTTCCGGGAATCGGGACGGGTCGCCGTCGCCGCGACCGAAACGAAAAATGGCGGGAGCGCGTGCGGCGCTCCCGCCTCGTGCGCGAAGCCGCTTCCGCTACTGAAGGCTGGCCAGGATCATCACCAGCCCGCGGTCGCCTTGGAGGTCGCCGAGGGCCTTGCCCACGATCGCCCCGTGCGCGCGGTGCGCGTCCGTCGCGCGCATCGCGTGGCCCGGCACCGACGAAGTGGTCAGGAGGTCGCCGGCGCGGACGCGTCCGTTGACGTTGGAGACCAGACAGTAGACGGTGCCCGTGAGCGTGACGGGCACGGCATGCTGGCGCTGGTCGTCCGCGCGCAGCGTGATCCCCGGGTTGTAGTCGTTCGCGCCCGACACGACACCGGCGACGCGCCGGTCGTAGGGCTCGCGGGCCGCGATCACGTTTCCGCCCGCGGCGGGATCGATGGAGACGACGCTGCCCGGCGCGAGCGAGGCCGCCGACGGGAAGCGCTCGGCCACGTCGCCGGACGCGGACTGGAGGCCGCTGTTTCCGTCGAGGATGAACCTCGGCGTCCCCGCCGTGTTGAAGACCGCCACCTGCCCCGCGCCCTGCGCCGAGACGAGCAGGAGTCCCTTGGGCAGGCCCGCGGCGTTCTGCCACAGGACACCACCGTCCCCCACCGCGTCCGGGGCGGCGGCGACCACGAGGTTCCCCGCGGCGTTGGTGACACCGATCTCCGAGAACGTGGTCTGCAGGCCGCCGGCCGCCCGCAGCTCGCGGTTCGTGCGGACGCTGTCGGCGACGTAGCGTGCCGTCTCCTGGATGCTCATCCGTCCGCCCGCGGCCCAGGCGCCGCCCGTGGACGCGACAAGCAGACCTGCAACGAGGATCTTCTTTCGCATTTGCGTAGCTCCGCCGGGGTCTTGAAGACACGGCCTCCCCCGGCGGCGGCCGTGCCCGAACGCTGATGGATGGCTGCGATTGGGGTCCGGGGCGATCTACGAAGGGCGCATCCGGAAGTTCGGGGGGCGGTGCGCCCGCTCACCTCGCCGCCCCGTAACTGCTCTCGAACTCGCCGAGTCCGCGCCACGGACAGGACGCGAGAACGGGGACGAAACCGTCTCAGCGCGACCGGTCCAGGGCACGGCGCTTGGCGCGGGCGATGACCTGCTCGATCTGCTCCGACAGCTCCTGCGGGAGTATGGGCTTGGGGAGGTACGTGTCGCAGCCCGCCGCCTGCGCCCATTCCGGCGGGATGTCGCCGAAGGCGGCGCTCACCGCGATGACGGGGATGTCGCGCGTGGCCTTGAGGTCCTTGATGCGCCGGGTGGCTTCGAACCCGTTCATGCCCGGCATGGCCAGGTCCATGATGATGACGTCCGGGTGGGCCGCGAGCGCCATGTCCAGCGCCACCCGTCCCCCGCCCGCCACCGCGACCCGGTAGCCCGCGAACTCCAGGCCCTGCCGGTAGACGTCGAGCTGATCCGGCTCGTCGTCGACGATGAGGACGACGGGCGGGACGCTCACGCGCCGTTCGGGGCCCCTCCAGGCCGGCTTCGCGCCGCGCCGCGGCCGGCCCGAAGCGGCGCCGTCACGCTCCGCGAGCCGCTGCGCCATGGGCTGGCGCACCCTCTCCGCGAGAGGCACGAGGCCCGCGAGGAGCGGCGCCGGCGACGGCTCGAGGGGCGGGACCGGACGACGCCGGTTCGCCTTCGCGGACGGATCGGGTGCATGACGCGGTGCCACTGCGGAAACCCCCGCGGAGGAACGGGAGATCGGGCGCCACTTCGTCTCGTGCGGACGACGATCGGCATCGCGCAAGACGTCTCGACCCGAATATACCAGGCGGCGAGGGCCTCGGGCGAGACCCTCGATCGGAAAAGATGCTGGAGGATTCTGGTCGGGGCGAGAGGATTCGAACCTCCGACCTCGTGGTCCCGAACCACGCGCTCTAGCCAGGCTGAGCCACGCCCCGACGACGTCGAAAGAGACGCTACTTTATCACGCGCGACGGAGGATCGCCAAGGGCGGACGCTTCTCCGCGCGGGCCCTCGGTGTCGACGGGGCGCGGCGGGACGTGCTTGCGCCGCGCCTCCTCCTCGCTCGCGCGCTCGGCCGCGCCCAGCGCGGGCAGCCAGGCGCGGAAGGCGCCCACCACCGCGTGGTGCGTCGTGTCCGACTGAAGCGGGCTCACCGAGATGAGGCCGCTGCGCACGGCGTGGATGTCGGACATCTCGTCGCTGAGCCAGATGTCCTTGCCCTCTTCGATCCAGTAGTACGTGCGCCGGCGCGGGTCGAGGCCCTCGAAGATCGTCCCCTCGTGCTCGCGGCGGCCCTGGACGGTGACGGCCACCCCGGCGGGCGTTCCCGGGGGGACGTTGACGTTCAGGAGCGTCCGCTCCGGCAGCCCCTTGCTGAGCACGAGTCCGGCCAGCCGGGCCGCGAAGGCCGCCGCGGGGGCGAAGTCGAGGTCCTTCGCCTCGCGCACGGCCAGCGACATCGCGATGGACGGCACGCCGAAGAAGGTCCCTTCGCGGGCGCCTCCCACCGTGCCCGAGTAGAAGACGTCTTCACCCATGTTCGCGCCGCGATTGATGCCGGAGACGACGAGGTCGGGACGCCGCGGCAGCAGCTTGACCAGGGCGAGGTTCACGCAGTCGGCCGGGGTTCCGTCCACCGCGTGCACGCGCTCGTCCACGCGCTCCGCGCGCAGCGGGTGCTTGAGGGTGAGGGACTGCGCGCAGGCGCTCACCTCGCGATCGGGCGCCACCACGTGCACGGTGCCGAGCGAGGCCAGCCCCGCCGCCAGCGCCTTGATGCCGGGCGCGTGCACGCCATCGTCGTTGGTGACCAGGATGAGAGGCGTCGACATCGTCCCTCAGAGACAACGAAGCCCCGGACCTGACGTCCGGGGCCGCAATGAAACCATGATGATGGTCGGGATGGCGGGATTTGAACCCACGACCACCTGCACCCCAAGCAGGTGCGCTACCAGGCTGCGCTACATCCCGACTCGCCGACGACGATCAGA
>Ga0075421_100001736_pt1 | contig 25624 bp, 24 predicted proteins | sample SoiMetdeltSBSDD5_FD_75292 | JGI IMG/M metagenome (GOLD analysis project Ga0075421, IMG submission 75292) | Bulk soil microbial communities from a Populus tree surrounding site in Tennessee, USA - Soil MetaG P. deltoides SBSDD5 | ecosystem: Environmental > Terrestrial > Soil > Tree plantation... | reverse complement strand
TCGATGCCGCCCACGCCCCAGCCCAGCACACCCAGCGCGTTCACCATGGTGGTGTGACTGTCGGTGCCGACGCAGGTGTCCGGGAATGCCTGCGTGATCTTGCCGACATCCTTGATCCACACCGTCTGCGCCAGATACTCGAGGTTAACCTGGTGGCAAATGCCGGTGCCCGGCGGCACGACGCGGAAATTGTTGAAGGCGCCGGCTCCCCAGCGCAGGAACTCGTAGCGTTCCTTGTTGCGCTCGTATTCGAGCTCGACGTTCTTCTCGAAGGCACCGGACGTGCCGAAAAAGTCGACCATCACCGAGTGGTCGATGACCAGGTCGACGGGCACCAGCGGGTTGATCTTGGCCGGGTCCCCGCCCAGGCTCTGCATGGCGTCGCGCATGGCCGCAAGGTCGACGACCGCCGGAACGCCGGTGAAGTCCTGCATCAGCACGCGCGCCGGGCGATAGGCGATCTCGACGGTCGAGGTCTTGGTCTTCAGCCACTCCAGCACAGCCTTGATATCGGCCGCCTTGACCGAGCGGCCGTCCTCGTGCCGCAACAGGTTTTCCACAAGCACCTTCAGCGAGAAGGGCAGCCTGGAGAGCCCGGCGAGCCCATTCTTCTCCGCATCCGGCAGCGCGAAGTATTCGTAGGTCTTGGCGCCGACCTGCAGCGTCTTCCTGCACCTAAAGCTGTCGAGCGAGAGCGGGGCTGGGCTCATGAGCGGTCATCTCCTACAACCGGCGGCGCCGCACCTGTCACGCGTTTCGGACTGGCCTCGGGGCGGACAGGGGACTTATAAAACCGTTCTAATATGTGCTTCGGGGTCGGGGAAGCCCTCATGAAGTTGATAGCCGAAACGCTGAGCGTGATGCGCGGCGAGCGCATGGTTGTGACGCAGCTGACGTTCTCCGTCGACAGGGGCGAGGCGCTCCTGCTGACCGGCGCGAACGGCGCCGGCAAGACCACCGTGCTACGCTCACTCGCCGGATTACTGCGACCGGCCGGCGGCCTAATTCGCCTGGAGGGAGGGCAGCCTGACCGCACTGCGCAGGAGGAGTGCCACTATGTTGGCCATCTCAACGGCTTGAAGGCCGGCCTGACCGTCGAGGAAAACGCCAGCTTCTGGTGCCGCTATCTGGGCGGCGCATCTTCCGACATCGAGCTGGCCCTTGCGACATTTGGTCTGGCCGCAGCGCGCGAGGTGCCTGTCGGCTACCTTTCGGCCGGGCAGCGGCGGCGGCTGGCGCTGGCGCGCCTGCTGCTGGCCGAGCGACCGATCTGGCTGCTCGACGAACCCACAGTGTCGCTCGATCGCGCCTCGCAGGAGATCTTGAGCAAGGTAGTCGACAGGCATCTTGAAGCCGGCGGGCTGGTGGTCGCGGCGACGCATGTGCCGCTCGGATTGGCCAGATCGCGCGAGCTGCGGATCGGCGCGGCGGCGCTCGCCGCATGACGCCGTTTCGCGAGCTTCTGCGCCGCGAGCTGGCCATCGCCTGGAAGGACGGCAGCAGTATCGGCGTGACGCTCGGCTTCTACCTGATCGTCATCACCATGCTCCCGCTCGGCCTCGGACCCGATCTCAATCTGCTGGCCCGCATCGCGCCCGGACTGTTGTGGGTGGCGCTGCTGCTGTCGGCCCTACTGTCTCTCGGCCGCCTCTTCGAAGGCGATTTGGAGGACGGCTCGCTCGAAGTTTTGGCGACCGGGCCGCTGCCGCTCGAAGCCGTGGCAGCGACCAAAAGCCTTGCGCATTGGCTCACCACCGGCGTGCCGCTGGCCCTGCTGGCGCCGGTGCTCGGCCTGCTGCTGAACCTGCAGCCCGACGCCTATGTCGTCCTCATCGCGACCATGCTGATCGGCACGCCGGCCATCAGCTTCATCGGCAGCATCGGGACCGCGCTCACGCTGCGCACGCGCCGCGGAGGTCTGTTGCTGGCATTGCTGATGCTGCCGCTGTTCGTGCCAACACTCATTTTCGGCATATCGGCAATCAGCGCCGCGCTAACCAATGCGGAGGCCTATGGGCCGTCTCTACTGATCCTAGCTGCGATCTCGTTGGCATCAGTGGCACTGGCTCCCATCGCCACCGGGGCGGCGCTGCGTCTACAGCTTCAATAAGACACAATTTCCTTCTTCCCATGCGGGTTAAGGACAGTGGGGCGGGTGGGGACAGTGGGGGCGGGGACAGGGGAGCCGGTGGGGACAGGGGCACTGGTTTGCACTTCAGCCGGTGAGGGCCTAGATCATGGCAATGCAGCAGACGTTCACGCAAAGGCTGGCCAATCCGACGCACTTCATGGCGCTGTCGGCGCGCCTTTTGCCGTGGCTGGCAAGCGCGGCGGGCGTTCTGATCGCGATCGGCCTGTACCTCGCATTGTTCGTCGCCCCGCCCGACTATCAGCAGGGCCAGACTGCCAAGATCATGTACGTGCACGTGCCGTCGGCCTGGCTTGCCATGTTCGGATACATGGTGGTGGCGGCTTCGAGCTTCGGGTTGCTGGTCTTCCGACACCCGCTCGCCGACGTATCGGCCAAGGCAGCTGCTCCGATCGGGGCGGTGTTCACCTCGATGTGCCTGCTCACCGGCATGCTGTGGGGCAAGCCGATGTGGGGCGCTTTCTGGGTGTGGGACCCGCGCCTGACGTCTGTGCTGATCCTGTTCCTGCTCTATCTCGGGCTGATCGCGTTGCGCTCCTCCATCGAGGACGAGTCGCTGGCCGGCAAGCTGACGGCGGTGCTGGCCTTGGTGGGCATCGTTATCATTCCGGTGATCAAGTTCTCGGTGGACTGGAACAGCCTGCATCAGCCGGCCAGCATCACGCGCATCGGATCGCCTGCGATCCACGCGTCGCTGCTGTGGCCGCTGCTCGTCATGACCACCGGCATGTCGCTGCTGTTCGGGGCCCTGCACCTGAAGGCCATGCGCAACGAGGTCCTGCGACGGCGCGTCAAGGCGTTGCGTATCGTCAGGGCGGATGCCGGCACGGCGTTGGCTCAGCAATCGGCAGGATAGCTCCCATGGACTTCGGACCGCACGCTGGTTTCATTTGGGCATCATACGCCATCGTAGCGACCACGCTGTCATTGCTGGTGGCCTGGCTGGTGCTCGACGGGCGACGCCTGCAACGCCTGCTCGACGAGCTCGACGCGACCGGAGTCCGCCGACGCTCCGACCGAGCCGACCCTTCGCAGAGCTGAAGCGCGATGGCCGAAGCCCAAGTCAATCGGACGACGACACCCAACCCGCGCATGGGTCGGCTGGTGTGGCCGCTGGCGATCTTCTGCATACTGGCCGCCATATTCGCCTATGGCCTGCGCACGGGCGATCCGCAGCGACTGCCTTCGGCCCTGATCGGCAAGGCGGTTCCGATCATGACGCTGCCCGCGTTGGAGGGGCTGACTGACGCAGGGCGCACCATCGACGGCTTCGACAGCGCCGACCTCGCCAAAGGCGAGGTTTCAATCGTGAACTTCTGGGCGTCCTGGTGCGGGCCGTGCGTTCAGGAGCATCCTTTCCTGGTTGCCCTGAAGGAGCGTACAGGCGCGCCTTTGTTTGGGATCAACTACAAGGATCAGCCCGCGTCAGCGCGTCGCTTCCTCGGCCGCTACGGCAATCCGTTCGCCGCGGTTGGCGTCGATACCACCGGTCGCCCTGCCATCGAGTGGGGGGTCTACGGCATGCCCGAAACGTTCATCGTCAACGGCAAGGGGCAGATCGTCTACAAGCACGTCGGGCCCATATCGGCGAAGGCGCTCGAGGACAAGATCATTCCCGCCATCGAGGCGGCGCGGAAGAAGTGAGGCGCAGCAGCAGATAGCCGGCGGTCGCCGACAGCAACGATCCCGCCAGCACGCCCAGTCTGAGCTGGGCCGCCTTGTCCACCTCGCTGAAGGCCAGCGTGCCGATAAACAGGCTCATCGTGAAGCCGATGCCGCCCAGCATGCCGACACCGAGCAGCTGAACCCACGACGCGCCTTGCGGCTTGGCGGCCAAGCCGCTCTTGATGGCAAGCCAGCTCAGACCGAAGATGCCGAGCGGCTTGCCGATAAACAGGCCCAGCGCGATGCCGAGCGGCACCGGCTCCAGCAGCTTGCCAAGCGACAACCCCTGCAGCGACACGCCCGCGTTGGCGAAGGCGAACAGCGGCAGCACGCCGAACGCGATCCAAGGGTGCAGGCTCTCTTCCAGCTGCTCCAGAAGCGTCGGCTCACCTTCCTTGCGGCTGGCGAGCGGAATGGCGAACGCCACCACCACCCCGGCCAGCGTGGCATGCACACCGGACTTGAGCACGCAAAACCAGATCACGATGCCGGTCAGCAGGTAGGGCGCAAGCCGGGTGATGGCCCGCCGATTGAGCGCCCACAGCACGACGATGCCGGCGCCTGCGAGCGCCAGGGACAGCCACGACAAATGGTCCGTGTAGAACAGGGCGATGATGACAATGGCGCCCAGGTCATCGAGGATGGCGAGCGCAAGCAAGAAGATCTTGAGCGAGCTCGGCACACGATTGCCCAGTAGCGCCAGCACGCCGACCGCGAAGGCGATGTCGGTGGCGGCGGGAATGGCCCAGCCCCTCAGACCCGACGCATCGCCCGCGTTGATGGCAACATAAATCAGCGCCGGGACCACCATGCCACCGGCCGCCGCCAGCGCCGGCAGCGTCGCCTGGGCGAGGGTCGACAGCTCCCCTCGCAGAAGCTCGCGCTTGATCTCCAGCCCGACCAGGAAAAAGAACACGGCCATCAGGCCATCGTTGATCCAGAGCAGCAGCGGCTTGTCGAGCGAAAGCGGCCCGGCACGCACACCAACGGGCGTGTCGAGGAACAGAGCGTACAGCCAGGACAGCGGCGAGTTGTCGATCAGCAGGGCCGCCAGGGCCGCCGCCATCAGCATGAGGGCTGCGGCAGCTTCGTGATGCAGGAAGGCCAGCGCGCCTCTCAACCGGTCGCGCACGTCAGGAGCAGAGCTCATGTCGGGGGCCCACAGAGGGCGGCAAGGTCAAGAACCGGCTTGCCCTCGCTGGCGGCAAGGACCTGGTCCAGCCTTGTGAGGCCGGCGCGCAGCGCGCTTTCGGCGGACTGCCCGCGCAGCAGATGGCCGAGGAAAAGCCCGGCCAGCACATCGCCGGCACCGTTCGGAATTCGGCTGCGCGTGCGACTGTGGTGCTCGGAGATCGAGCCCCGCACGGCCAGTAAGGTGCCGACACCGGCTGTGGTCTGGGTGGCGGAGGTAACCACCACCGTCGCCGGACCGAGGCCGCAGGCTGATCGCACGATCTGCGTAGCGGTTTCGGCGGCAGCGCCGGTCAGCCAGGTCAACTCGAACAGGTTGGGCATTGCCACATCGGCGAGCGGAATCAGTCGCTCGCGGATCGCCTCGGCCGTCTCCTGCGCCACGTACAGGCGGCCGGCATCACCAATGATCGGATCGAGGCAGGTGATGAGCGACGGATTTGCCGCCTTGGCGCGCACGATTGCATCAGCAGCCGTGCTCACCGCAGCGGCCGAGGGAAAGTAACCGGTGAACACCGCGTCGAGCATGGGCCAGCAGCCGTCGGCCTCCAGGGCCGCCAGCATGCCGGAAAGATCCGCCTCCGGCAGCGCACAGCGACGCAGCTGCCCCAATCCGGGTCGGCTGGCGAGCAGCACCGTCGGCAAAGCCCAGACCTCGTGTCCGAGCGACTGCAGCGCCGGCACAGTGGCGGCAAGGCCGACCTGGCCACGCACGACGTGCGAGGAGATGGCGAGGATGCGTGCCATTGCTCCTCATAGCATGTTTTCAGATCACGTTTCGCTCGAACAGCGGCCGTCCGGCCGCGATGCGCGCGTAGCCAAAGCGCGTCAGATCGAGCGTCCGGAAGCCGCCGTGCAGAACGAGCTCGGCGACGGCGCGGCCGGCGGCGGCGCCCTGCTGCGCACCGTGTCCGGAGAAGCCGTTCGCGAAATAGAAGTTCGCCAGCTCGGGGTGCGGGCCGATGACGGCGTTGTGGTCGAGCGTGTTGTAGTCGTAGAAGCCCGCCCAGGCATTGACGACCTTGACGCTGTCAAACGCCGGCACTCGCGCGGCGAGATTTGGCCACACGTCGCTTGCGAAGAACTCGTGATCGATGTCGTCCAGACTTTCCGCCGGCGGCTCGTTGCCTTCCTCGGGAGAGCGCCCGCACAGGAACATCCTGCCTTCGGGGCGGAACCAAACACCGCTCGGATCGACCGTCAGCGGCGCGCGGTGCAGCGCGTCTGAAGCCTCGCGACAGTCGATGACGTAGACGTAGCGCTTGCGCGGTTCGACCGGCAGCCGCAGGCCGGCCAAGGCCGCCAACTTGCCGCCCCAGGGGCCGGCCGCATTCACCAGCGCCCCGCACGCGATGCGACGTCCGCTCGCCAGCCGCACGGCCTCGACGCGCGTGCCGGTTTCGATGCCGGTCACCTCGTCGTAAAGCACGGCGACGCCCCGCTGCTGCGCAGCCTTGCGCAACAGGGCGGCGAAGCTGGGCGGGTCGAACCAGCCCTCGCCGGAACGACCATAGGCGCCGGCGGCAACGCCTTCCGTCACGAGCCATGCAAAGCGTCGCGCCAGCCCGGCGGTGTCCAGCAACTCGATATCGCCGCCCATGGAGTGCTGCACGGCGACGTTCTCGGCGAGGATCGATCGCGTGTCCGGCGCAGCCAGCAGCAGATAGCCCTGCTCGCGGAAGCTGACGTCGGCTTCGGCGCCGAACATCACCTTCAGCGAGCGGAACACCGACAGCGTGAACTGCGACATGGCGATGTTCTCGGGTGTGGAGAACTGCGCCCGTACACCACCGGCGGAGCGACCGGTGCTGCCGGTGCTGTAACTCGCCTCGCGTTCGATCAGGACGATACGCCGGCCCGAGGCAGCGGCATCCATGCTCAGAAAATAGGCGGTCGCGCTGCCGACGATGCCGCCGCCGACGATGACGATGTCTGCCGTGTCCACGCTGCCCCATAGGTTCGCTGCACGCGTGCGATCGAGTCTGACGGAACCCTCGGGCCTTGCCAAGCCTTGCACGACAACTTGCCTCGCCGGCGCACGCCAGACTGGCGGGCGGCATGACCTTTGCCTAGTTTGGTCGGACATCAGCCGGAGCCCCACCCATGCAGACCCGCCCGCGACGCAGCGTTCTGTACATGCCCGGCGCCAACGCCCGTGCGCTCGAGAAGGCCAAGACGCTGGCCGCCGATGCTCTTATTCTCGATCTTGAAGACGCCGTGGCGCCGCAAGCCAAGGAGACGGCGCGCCGGCAGGTGTGCGATGCCGTCAAGGCCGGCGGCTACGGCAAGCGCGAGCTGATCATCCGCATCAATGGGCTCGACACGCCGTGGGGGGCGGCCGACCTTGCCGCCGCGGCAGCCGTAGCCCCCGATGCCATCCTGATCCCCAAGCCGTCCACGGGTGGCGATATCGTGCGCGCTGCGCAGGCCATGGCCGGCGCCGGCGCGCCGGACACAACGCAGCTGTGGGCCATGATCGAGACGCCGCTTGCCATCCTCAACGTCGGCGAGATCGCCTCGGTGGTTCGCAACCAGGGTGCGCGGCTCGCCTGCTTCGTGATGGGCACCAACGACCTCGTCAAAGAGACGCGCGCGGATCTGTCGGGCAGCCGGCGCCCGGCGCTGTACTGGCTGTCGGCGACGATCACGGCCGCGCGCGCCTACGGCCTCGACGTGCTCGACGGCGTCTACAACAACTTCAAGGACATCGACGGCCACCGGCGAGAATGCGCGCACGGCCGGGCGCTTGGCTTCGACGGCAAGACGCTGATCCACCCGGACCAGATCGCCGCCGCCAACGAGGTGTTTGCGCCGCCCGCGGCGGAGGTGGCTTGGGCCAGGAAGATCATCGCCGCCTTCGAGTTGCCGGAGAGCCGGGGCAAGGGCGTCATCACCGTCGAAGGCCGCATGGTGGAGTTGATGCACGCCGAGATGGCGCGGCGGACCGTGTCGATCGCAGAGGCCATTGAGGGCGTGCCATGAAGCTTTACCGCTATCTGACAGGACCAGACGACGCCAGCTTCTGCCATCGCGTCACGGCAGCGCTGAACAACGGCTGGCAGCTCTACGGCCAGCCGACCCTCACCTACGATCACGCGAGAGGTCACGTCGTGTGCGGGCAGGCGATCACCAAGGAAGCGCCGGGCGACTATTCTCCCGACCTCAAGCTGTCCGAGCAATGACGAGCATCACGACCGAGCAACATCTGGAGCGGCGTAATGAGCGGGAGCAAGGCCAAGCTCGGCAATTTCTTCGAGGATTTCAGCGTCGGGCAGGTGCTGCAGCACGCCACGCCGCGCACGGTCACGGTGGGCGATGTGGCGGTCTACAACGGCTTGTATGGGCCGCGCTTTGCGGTGCAGTCATCGGACGTGTTCGCCCAGGCCATCGGCTATCCGCGGGCGCCGCTGGACGATCTCATCGTGTTCCACGTCGTGTTCGGCAAGACCGTGCCGGACATCTCGCTCAATGCGGTCGCCAACCTCGGCTACGCCGAATGCCGCTTCCTGCAGCCGGTTTACGCGGGCGATACGCTCTCGGCGTCTTCGGAGGTGATCGGCCTGCGCGAGAACGCCAACAAGACGTCGGGGGTGGTCTACGTGCGCACCACCGGCCGCAACCACAACGCAGAGCCGGTGCTGGAGTACGTGCGCTGGGTGATGGTGCGCAAGCGCGATGCCGCCTCGCCTGCACCGACCGCGGTGGTGCCGAAGCTGGCCGAGCGGGTCGATGCGGCGAGCCTCGGTGTGGCCGTGCCGAAACTGGATCTCGCCGGCTACGATCTTGCACGTGCCGGCTCACCCTACCGCTGGGGCGACTATGCCGCGGGCGAGAAGATCGACCACATCGATGCCATGACGCTGGAGGAGGCCGAGCACCAGATCGCCACCCGCCTCTACCAGAACACCGCCAAGGTGCACTTCAATTTGCATGAGCAGGCACAGGGCCAGTTCAAGCGACGGCTGATCTACGGCGGCGTGGTGATCTCGCTCGCCCGTGCCCTGTCCTTCAATGGATTGGCCAACGCGTTCCATCTCGCCGCCATCAACGGTGGCCGCCACGTAGCGCCGTGCTTCGCCGGGGATACCGTGTACGCCTGGTCGCAGGTGCTGGAGACGGCGCCGATCACCGGGCGTTCCGACATCGGCGCACTGCGCACGCGGCTTGTCGCCGCCAAGAATCGCCGTTGCGCCGACTTCCCCCTGCGCAACGGCAAAGGTGATTATGAGGACGGGGTGATTCTCGATCTCGACTGCTGGCTCGTCTTGCCCCGCTGACATCGACGCAACTGGTATACAATACACCTCGCCGTGTGCCGCCTTGGTAGCACTTTGGAATTTCATGGCGTCGCCCGACCGCCTTGGCATGGTCGGGATCGCGCCGACCATGCAGGCATCGGCTTGCGTGAGGGCCAGCGGCAAGCTGAATCCCCGAGCCAGCCCGAGGCGGCCGGGCAGGCGTCGCGGATATGAGACGTTGCGGCGATTGCGGAGCCGTGCTGCACCGCGCTAAAAGGCCGCGACTGCAGATCACTTCAGGAGACCGTCCCAAATGGCCGAGGCCACGCGAGCCATAGAGCGTCCGCTCTCTCCGCATCTGTCGGTCTATCGCGTGATGATCAACACGGCGATGTCGATCGTGCATCGTATCACCGGTGCCGCGCTGTACTTCGGCACGCTGCTGCTCGCCGCCTGGCTCGTGGCAGCCGCCATGGGGGAGCAGCAGTTTAATATGGTCAACGCTCTGTTTGGACACCCGATCGGCAAGCTGGTCCTGGTCGGCTACACCTGGGCCATCTTCCATCACATGCTGGGCGGCCTGCGTCATTTCGTGTGGGACACGGGACGTGGGTTCGAGATCTGGCAGGTCAACCTGCTCGCGTGGCTGACCATCATCGGCTCGATCTCGCTGACGCTGGCCACTTGGGGTGTCGGCCTGTGGATGCGGGGAGGCTTTTGAGATGAGCTTTCGCACCCCGCTCGGCAAAGTGCGCGGCCTCGGTTCCGCCAAGGAAGGCACCGAGCATTTCTGGAAGCAGCGGTTGACCGCCGTCTCCAACCTGGTCCTCGTGTGCATCGTCATGGTGCTGTTGGCCAAGCTCGCCGGCGCCGATTACGCGACCGTGAAGCGCACCCTGGCCAAGCCCCAAAACGCCATCCTTCTGCTCCTGCTGGTGCTGTCCGGCGTCATCCACATGCGCCTAGGTATGCAATCCATCATTGAGGACTATGTGCATTCGGAAGGGCGCAAGGTGATGGCCCTCATGCTAAATTCCTTCTTCTCGCTGGTCGTTGGTCTGACCTGTGTATTTGCCGTGCTGAAACTGAGCTTCGGGGTCTAAACGATGGCGCAGAACGGTCACAGCAAGGGTAACGGCATCGCCAAGCCGGCGCACAACGGCAAGGCCTACCCGCTCACGGATCACACCTATGACGTGGTGATTGTCGGCGCCGGCGGCGCCGGCCTGCGGGCCACGCTCGGCTGCTCGGAGGCAGGCTTGCGTACCGCCTGCATCACCAAGGTGTTCCCCACACGCTCGCACACCGTGGCGGCGCAGGGCGGCATCGCCGCAGCGCTGGGCAACATGGGCCCCGATGAGTGGCGCTGGCACATGTACGATACCGTCAAGGGCGCCGACTGGCTGGGCGACCAAGACGCCATCGAATACATGTGCCGCCATGCGCCGGAGGCCGTCTACGAACTCGAGCACTACGGCATGCCCTTCAGCCGCACGGACGATGGCCGCATCTATCAGCGCCCGTTCGGCGGCATGACGACAGATTACGGCGAGGGCCCGCCGGCGCAGCGCACCTGTGCTGCGGCCGACCGCACCGGCCATGCCATGTTGCACACCCTGTACGGGCAATCGCTGCGGCACTCGGCCGAGTTCTTCATCGAGTACTTCGCCATCGACCTGATCATGGATCAGGACGGCGCCTGTCGCGGCGTGGTGGCCTTGTGTCTTGCCGACGGGACACTGCACCGTTTCCGCGCCAAGAAGACCATCCTGGCCACCGGCGGCTACGGCCGCGCCTACTTCTCCTGCACGAGCGCCCACACGTGCACGGGCGACGGCAATGCCATGGTGCTGCGCGCCGGCCTGCCGCTGGAGGACATGGAGTTCGTACAGTTCCACCCGACCGGCATCTACGGTGCCGGCGTGCTCATCACCGAAGGCGCACGCGGCGAGGGCGGCTATCTCACCAACGCCAGCGGCGAGCGCTTTATGGAGCGCTACGCACCGCACGCCAAGGACCTGGCCTCGCGCGACGTCGTCTCGCGGTCCATGACCATCGAGATCCGCGAGGGGCGCGGCGTGGGTGCCGAGAAGGACCACATCTTCCTGCACCTTGACCACCTGGACCCGAAGATTCTGCACGAGCGCTTGCCGGGCATCACGGAGAGCGCCAAAGTGTTCGCGGGTGTCGACCTGCGCCGGCAACCGATCCCGGTGCTGCCGACCGTGCACTACAACATGGGTGGCGTGCCGACCAACTATCACGGCGAGATGCTCACCCTTGAGAACGGCAATCCTGACTACGTGGTGCCGGGCCTGATGGCATTGGGCGAAGCCGCCTGCGTGTCCGTGCATGGCGCCAACCGGCTGGGCAGCAACTCGCTGATCGACCTTGTGGTGTTCGGTCGCGCCGCCGGCCTGCAGTGCGCGAAGACGATCGAGGCGGGCAGCGCCCAGGCCGAGTTGCCGAGCGATGCCGCCGACCTTGCGCTGTCGCGGCTTGACAAGTTCCGTCACGCCAAGGGCACTACGCCGACCGCCGCCCTGCGCCTCAGGATGCAAAAAATCATGCAGTCCAACTGCGCTGTGTTTCGCGACGGCCCGGTGCTCGATGAGGGCGTGCAGAAGATCGCCGAGGTGTGGAAGGAGAGCGACGATATCAAGGTCTCCGACCGCTCGCTGGTGTGGAACTCAGACCTGATCGAGACGCTCGAGTACGACAACCTGATCGTGCAGGCGGCCGTGACCGTCTGCGCGGCAGCCAATCGCACCGAGAGCCGCGGCGCCCACGCTCGCGAGGACTACCCGCAGCGCGACGATGCCAACTGGATGAAGCACACGCTGACCTGGGCCGACGGCGCCAAGCGCACGGTGCACATCGACTATCGTCCGGTGCACACCTACACCATGACCAACGAGGTCAAGTACATCGCCCCCAAGGCGCGCGTGTACTAGGGGTTGGACGAGCGACCGCACACGCAACGATAGTCCCAGCCCTTGTTGCGGGGACCCAGCGGCCCAAGGCCTCCTCAGCCTGCTGATCGATGCTGCCTCGGGAACAAGCCCGACATGACAGGCTGAGCCTGGAACCCCGGTGCGCCCCAGAAGCGGCGTCTGCGTTGTTCGCAATGAAGCCCGCCATCCTATCCGCGCAGCCCAGGCGCCTCCTGACCCGTGTGGGCAACGTACTCGGTGTAGCCGCCGCCGTAGGTGTGGGTGCCTTGGGGGGTGAGCTCCAGCACGCGGTTGGAGAGTGCGGCCAGGAAGTGGCGGTCGTGCGAGACGAACAGCATGGCGCCCTCGTAGGCGGCGAGCGCCGTGATCAGCATCTCCTTGGTCGCCATGTCGAGGTGGTTGGTCGGCTCGTCCAGCACCAGGAAGTTGGGCGGATCGTAGAGCATCTTGGCCATCACCAGCCGCGCCTTCTCGCCCCCGGACAGCACGCGGCATTTCTTGTCGATGTCGTCGCCGGAAAAGCCGAAGCTGCCGGCCAGCGTCCTAAGCGAGCCCTGCCCCGCCTGCGGGAAGGTCTCCTCCAGCGACTGGAACACGGTCTGCTCGCCGGTGAGCAGGTCCATGGCGTGCTGCGCGAAATAGCCCATCTTGACGCTGGCGCCGATCGCCACCGTGCCGGTGTCGGGCTCGGTCGCGCCCGCCACCAACTTGAGCAGCGTCGACTTGCCCGCGCCGTTGACGCCCATCACGCACCAGCGCTCGCGGCGGCGCACCTGGAAATCGAGACCTGCGTAGATGCTGCGGCTGCCGTAGCGCTTGTGCACGCCCTTGAGGGACGCAACGTCCTCGCCCGAGCGCGGCGCCGTCTGGAACTCGAAGGCGATACTCTGGCGCCGCCGCGGCGGCGCGACCCGATCGATCTTCTCCAGCTTCTTGACCCGGCTCTGCACCTGGGCTGCGTGCGAGGCGCGAGCCTTGAAGCGCTCGATGAATTTGATCTCCTTGGCCAGCATCGCCTGCTGGCGCGCGAACTGGGCCTGCTGCTGCTTCTCGGCGAGTACCCGCTGCTGCTCGTAGAACTCGAGGTTGCCCGCGTACGACGTCAGCGAGCCGCCGTCGATCTCCAGCACCTTGCCGACGATGCGGTTCATGAACTCGCGATCGTGGGAGGTCATCAGCAGCGCGCCCTCGTAGCCCTTGAGGAATTGCTCGAGCCAGATGAGGCTCTCGATGTCGAGGTGGTTGCTCGGCTCGTCCAGCAGCATCACGTCAGGGCGCATCAGCAGGATGCGGGCCAGCCCCACGCGCATTTTCCAGCCGCCCGAGAGGGCGCCAACGTCGCTGTCCATCATCTCCTGGCTGAAGCTAAGGCCTGCGAGCACCTCGCGGGCGCGGCCCTCCAGAGCGTAGCCGTCCAGCTCCTCAAAGCGGCCCTGCACCTCGCCGTAGCGCGCGACGATGTCGTCCATGTCGTCCGCCCGGTCCGGATCGCCCATGGCGGCCTCCAGCTCCTTGAGCTCGGCCGCCACCGCGCTAACGGGACCCGCGCCGTCCATTACCTCGGTGACGGCGCTGCGCCCGGACATCTCGCCGACATCCTGGCTGAAGTAGCCGATGGTGATGCCGCGCTCGACCACCACTTGGCCCTCGTCGGGCTCCTCCTGCTCCGTGAGCATGCGCAACAGGGTGGTCTTGCCGGCGCCGTTGGGACCGACCAGGCCGATCTTCTCGCCCTTGCTGAGCGCGGCCGATGCCTCGATGAAGAGGATCTGGTGCCCGTTCTGCTTGCTGATGCTGTCGAGACGAATCATGCGGCCTTGAGCGCTCTGGAACCGGTGGCGCGCTCATAGGCCATCGAACGCGTCGAAGGAAGAGTGCTACCAAGCCGCATGCCCTGACCGGCGTCAGCCCTGGGCCAGCTGACGCACCCGGCGAGAAGGCCTTCCAGCGCTCCTCGTGGCGAGGCAAAGTGCGGATAGAACGCACATCGGGGGCGCGGTTGGATGCGGCCACTTCGCATAGCCATGACCGGGGCGGGAACGGCCGGTCTCGCGGCCGCCGCATTCCTAACTGGCGATGGTCACGACGTTCGCCTGTTTGAGCGCTTCGCCGAGCCGCGACCGCTCGGCGCCGGTCTGATGCTGCAGCCGACCGGTCTTGCCTGCCTGGCACGCCTCGGCCTTGACCGTGCCGCCATCGCTAGCGGTGCGGTCGTGCTTGGCATCGACGGCCGGACGGTACGCGGCGCGCACATTTTCGACGTCGGCTATCGCGAACTCGGTCCGCACCTGTTCGGGATCGGTATCCACCGCGGCGCGCTGTTCGGCCTGCTGTACGACGAGGTCCGGCGCCTGGCCGTGCCGATCACGGCGTCGGTCGAGATGCGCGCCAGTCGCTGCGTGCCGGACGGCCGCCTGCTGCTCGACGCGCAGGGCACGGAGCACGGCCCGTTCGACCTGGTGGTCGATGGCACCGGCCAGCGCTCTTTCCTGCGCGCCGGGGCGGTAGCGGTCGACGCCAACCGCCCCTATGCCTACGGCGCCCTGTGGGGCATCACTGAGATGCCCAACGATTGGCCGCACTCGGATCTGCTGGTGCAAGTCTACGAGGGTTGCCACCTGATGGCCGGCATCCTCCCGGTGGGCCGCCGACCGGGTGACCCCCGCCGCCTCGCCGCCCTGTTCTGGAGCCTGCGGGTGCGCGATCACACGGCCTGGCGCGAGGCCGGCATCGAACATTGGCGAGAAAAGGTCCTGGCCGCCTGGCCGCAGATCCAGCCATTCGTCGCTCAGATTGGCTCGACCGACGACCTGGCGTTTGCCTCCTACGCCGACGTTAGGCTGCGCGAGCGCTATGCCGAGCGCATCGTGTTCATCGGCGATGCCGGACGCGTGACGAGCCCGCAGCTCGGCCAGGGTGCCAACCTCGCTCTCATCGATGCGGCCGTGCTCGCCCAATGCCTGCGCGAGCAACCTTGCATTGCCGCAGCGCTGGCTGCCTACAGCTCGCAAAGACGCGCGCACACGCGTTTCTATTCCTACGCCAGCCGCTGGCTCACGCCCTTCTTCCAGTCGGACAGCCGCGTTGCCGCCCTGCTACGCGACCTCACATTTCCGCTCGCCGGCAAAGTGCCGTACGTGCGCCGCGAGATGGTGCGCACGTTGTCGGGCATGAAGACCGGCCTGTTGACCCACCTCGATCCGGGCCAGTGGCACCCGGATTACGCGCTCGCAGCACCGTCCCTCTCCAGCCAGGCGGTGTAGCGCACCAGCAGGCCAAGCAGCGGCAGCTGCGCCTCGGCCTCGAAGCGGTAGCGGCCGTCCTGTTCGCTCTCGAACGTTCGCACGCGCGCATGCAGCCAGCTCGGCAGCGGGATGCCAAGGACGCGCACGTCCTGCAGCCGCAACGCCAGCCCGTCCGCAGACGCCTCCGGCGCGCACACCAGGCAACTCGCGCCGATGCGCTCAGCCAGCATTCCCTTGCGTTCGAACTGGACCGAGCGAAACGTGCGCTTGCCGAACTTGCGCGTCCACGCCTCCCGCCCGTTGCCCGGCGTGAAGGTCACGCGCAGCGGCTGATCCTTGCCATGCGGCGGCAAGCAGAACATGGCGGCGAGAGCGTTGGCCCCCCAGGACCGTCCGCGCTCGACATCGGCGCGCCCCACCCAAACTGCCGGCTCCGTCAGATCGTGCAGCTCGCGCACCCGCGCCGGCAGCACGTCGAACCGTTCGCCAAGCAGCGAGCGGTACAGTGCCGGAGGCCGCCGCCCGCCGTCCGGCACCACTACTTTGCCGGATGCTTGGCCAGGAACTCCAGCACCGGCTTGTGGAACGCAGTCGGGTCCTCGGCGCACAGCATGTGCGAGGTGTTGGGAACGATCACCAGGTCGGAGCCCTGGATGTGGCGGTGGATGGTCTCGGCCGCCGCAACCGGCGTCGCCGGGTCCTCCCTGCCCACGATCACCCGCGTTGGCAGAGTGATGCCCTTGAGCCGCTCGGTGACGTTCAGTCCGTGAATGCACTGACACCAGCCGGCGTAGCCTTCGAGCGGCGTCGTCTCAATCATCTTGCTCAGGCGCGCCACCAGTGCTGGCTTGTTGCGGTTCTCGGCCGTGATCCAGCGGCCCATGGCCGGCTCGACCTGCGAGGCCATGCCCTGCTCGCGCGCCACCTTCACGCGGTCGACCCACAAGGGCTTCGCCTCGTCCGGCACACGGCTGCTGGTGGAGACCAGCTGCAGGGTCGAAAAGCGGCCCGCATGCAGCAACCCAAGGTACTGGCCGACCATGCCGCCCATCGACAGGCCGAGGAAGTCGGCCTGCTTGATCTTCAGATGGTCCATGAGGGCGACGACGTCGGCCGCAAGCGTCTCGAACGTGTAGGGCCCCTTCGGGGCCTCGCTCTGCCCGTGCCCGCGCGCATCGAACCGCACCACGCGATACTTGTCCGCCAGCACCGGCGTCAGCTCGTCCCATATCGACAGGTTGGTGGCGAGCGGATGGTGCAGTACGACGACCGGCGCGTGTTCGGCGCCTGCAACATCGTAGTTCATGCGAATGCCATTGATGGTTGCCTGCATGCGTTCTCTCCCGGCTGATATCGAGGTGTCCTGCGTGGCGCCGCAGCTAGCTGTGCTTGGACTTTACGTCCGTGTCAGGTTTTGGACCAGCAGGCTGGGATGGGGCATGGTGGCTCTCGCCGCTGATGCGATCTGACAGAGCCAACAGCACGCTTGAGCCGACGAACACCAGGTGGATGACCACGTACCACCAAAGGTCGCGATCCTATGCGGTCTTCAATTGCATGAACTGTTTGAGCAGCTGGATGGCCGAGATCGCCACGATCGAACCGAGCAGCTTGATCTTGAGGGCCGTGAAGTCGATGGCCCCCATCCATTCCGGCCAGTCGCGGTGCCCGGAGTGATCGATCTTGGAGACGAAATTCTCATAGCCGGAGAAGATCACGATCAGCAGCAGCGAGCCGGTCAGCGCCAGATCCACCAGCGACAAAACGCCGACGATCACATCTGCCTCGGTCGCCGTGAACGCCTTTTCGGCGATGTGGTATAGCTCCTGCAGGAATTTGATCAGCACGATGCCGATGCCGATCACCAGCCCAAGATAGAACGGAGCCAGCAGCCAGCGGCTGGCGAACAACACCGCCTCCAGAAGATTTTCAAGCTTGTCTCGCAGCATGGGCTCCGTCCCCGACAGCAAAGATAGTCCGTGTATCGCATGCACGTTTCGCTGCCGGCAAGCGAAGCTGCGATGGGGCACTGTGTCAGCGCGCATGTGCGGCCCAGGTGGCGTAACACACCTGATTTTTTGGTGCGGCAGGTTCCCGAGGGTACATGCCGTTCGAACGGGGCAAGGCCCAGAGGTCAAACGGATCGATCGTGGCCGTCGCTTGCGTTTCCCTGTCTTGGTCGACCGGCAGGTCAACTCGCATCGGCGGGTCGGCTTTCTTGTGCGGACAAGCCGATCACGAGAGCAATCGCCTGCACCGACCTTGGCGCCGGCGTAGCAAAGCGTTCACGGTAGCGCTGCCAACGTCGTATCCTCCAGGCCGCAACGCGGCTTGCGGTGTCCAGCGCCTCCGCTCCATGCTGCCACTGCCCGTGTCGAGCCTGCCGCAGGATTTGGGTCTGGGCAGCCACGGCGAGTTTGGCTGCCGCCGCAAGGGACACCACCGCCATCGCAGCAGTGCCAATCTGGCTTTCCATCCCCGTTCGCATGCGCAGCAGGCAAAGGTGGCGACCCGCGCCACCAGTCCTACGCCGCCATCGGTTTGCTCAAGCCGCGCTTGTCAAGCAGCGCCTGGATGTCGGGTAGACGTCCGCGGAAGGCCTTGTAGGCATCGGCAGGGTCCTGCGAGCCGCCGGCGGAATAGATGCAATCGCGCAGCCGCTTGGCGGTGGCCGGATCGAACACGTTGCCCGTCTCCTCAAAAGCACGGAAGGCGTCTGCGTCCATCACCTCCGACCACATGTAGCTGTAATAGCCCGCCGCATAGCCGCCAATGATGTGCTGGAAGTGCGGGATGCGGTGGCGCATGACGATCTCCTCAGGCATGTCGATGCGCGCCAGCGTGTCGGCCTCGAACTTGTCGACGTCGAGCTTGTCGGCGCTCTTGAGCACGTGCAGATCGATGTCGACGATGGCCGATGACAGGTACTCGACGGTGGCGAAGCCCTGGTTAAAGGTGCGCGCGGCCTTGATGCGCTTCAGTAGCGCCTCGGGCACGGTCTTGCCGGTCTTGTAGTGCCTGGCGAACTTGCGCAGCACCTCCGGCTGCTCCAGCCAGTGCTCGTACAGCTGCGATGGCAGCTCCACGAAATCGCGCTCGACGCTGGTTCCGGACAGGGCCGGGTAGGTCACGTTCGACAACAGGCCGTGCAGGCCGTGCCCGAATTCGTGGAACAACGTGCGCGCATCGTCGAGGCTGAGCAGTGAGGGCTCTCCCGGCGCGCCCTTGGCGAAGTTCATGACGTTGACGACGATCGGAGTCACGTCTGCGCCCAGTCTGTACTGATCGCGCCAGCCCGACATCCAGGCGCCCGAGCGTTTGGACGGCCGTGCATAGTAGTCGCCGAAGAACAGCCCGACGTGCTTGGCGGACTTGTCGAGCACCTCAAAGGTGCGCACCTCCGGGTGATAGACGGGCAGGTCCTTGCGCTCCTTGAAGGACACGCCGAACAGCTTGCCGGCCACGTCGAAGGCGGCGGCGATCACGCTGTCGAGCTGCAGGTAGGGTTTGATCTGTGCCTCGTCCACGTCGTAGCGCGCCTTGCGCACCTTCTCGGCGTAGTGGCGCCAATCCCAGGCGGCGATCTTGAAGTTGCCACCCTCGGCCTGCACCGCCTGCTGCAGCAGATCGCGCTCTTGCAGTGCGCGCTTGCGCGCCGGTCCCCATACGTCCATGAGCAGCTTGCGCACCGCGGCCGGAGTTTTGGCCATCGAGAATTCAAGGGTGGAGTCGGCGGCCGTCCTGTAGCCGAGCAGTTGCGCCCGCTCCGCCCTCAGGCCCAACATCTCCCTGACGATACCGCGGTTGTCCGTCTTGCCGCCCTTGGCGCCGCGCTTGATCCACGCCTTGAAGGCCTGCTCGCGCAGGTCGCGCCGCGCCGAGTACTGCAGGAACGGCTCAATGCTCGAGCGCGACAGCGTGATGACATGCTGGCCGGGCTTGCCACGATCGGTGGCCGCCTGCGCGGCCGCAGCGCGCACCGCGTCGGGCAAGCCGGCGAGATCGGCCTCGCCGTCCAGCACCAGCAAGTAGTTCTGCTCGTCCTTCAGTACGTTCTGGCCAAAAAGCGTACCGAGCGATGCCGATCGCTCGGCAATCTTGGCCAAGCGCGTCTTGGCCTTCTTGTCGAGCTTGGCACCGGCCTTGACGAAACCGCGATGGTAGCGCTCCAGCACCCGCGTCTGCTCAAGCGTCAGGCCGAGCTTCTTGCGCTCCTTCATCAGCGCGTCGACGCGCGCGAACAGCTTGGCATTCTGGTAGATGCCCATGCTGTGCTTGGCGTAGCGCGGCGCCACCTCGCGCTCGATGGCCTGGATGTGCGGCGTGGTGTCGGTGCCGGATAGGTTGAAGAACACCGATGAGACCCGATCCAGCAGCCGGCCGGCACCCTCCAAGGCGTCGATCGTATTTGCGAAGGTCGGTGTCGCTCGGTTGTTGGCGATGGCGGCGATCTCGGCGCGGTTGTCGGCGAAGCCCTTCTCGATGGCGGGCAGGAAGTGCTCGGTGCGCACCTTGTCGAACGGCGGCACCTCGAACGGCGTCGTCCAGCGCTCCAGCAGCGGGTTAGGCCCGGCCGGCGCCGGCGTCGGCTTGGCCTTGTGCGCGGTGCTCTTCGCGGTCGCTGCCTTTGCCGCTGCCGCCTTGGCAGGCTTTTTCGCCTTGTTGGTCATGCACATCCTCGCGTCGCGACATCGCTGGGCGGTGCTATGAACTCACTTGGAGGCTTTGTCGAGAGCAGGTGTCGGCCTTCTCCATATCTCGTGCGCGAGCCCAAGGCATCGCCCTCGCCGTGGTCGCGCTTCCACGTGACGAGCGGCCACACCTGTTGCAGCAAGTCGATGCCGCGCCCACCCGTCATTGGACAAAACAGCTCACGCCCCCTACACCTCGGCACCAAGAGCGGCACCCATGAGCACCCAGGTCAAGATCTGCGGACTGAAAACCGAGCCCGCGCTCGATGCAGCGTTGGCGGGCGGGGCCGATTTCATTGGCCTCGTGTTCTTTCCGCCCAGCCCGCGCAGCATCGATCCCCAGGCCGCCACGGCGCTCGCCACGAAGGCGCGCGGCCGGGCCAAGATCGTGGCGCTGCTGGTGGATGCGGATGATGGTCTGATCGATGCCGTGGTGAAGGCCGTCGGTCCGGACATGCTGCAGCTGCACGGCCATGAGGCACCGGACCGGGCGGTTGCCATCCGCCATCGCTGGGACCTGCCGGTCATCAAGGCCATCAAAGTGGCGACCGCCAACGATGCGCGCGTCGCCCTCGATTACCGCGCCATGGTCGACTACATCCTGTTCGACGCCCAGCCGCCGGAGGGCGCCACGCGTCCTGGCGGGCATGGTGCGACCTTCGATTGGGCGTTGCTGAGCGGGGTCAAGGAGCACGTGCCTTTCATCCTGTCGGGCGGCCTCAACCCCGACAACGTCGCCGAGGCGGTCCGCGCCACGCGGGCCCGCATTGTCGATGTCTCCTCCGGCGTTGAGTCGAGCCCCGGCGAAAAGGACCCGGCCCTCATCGAGCGCTTCCTTCAGGCGGCAAAGGGCGTATAACGTCCATCCCGCCGCCCGCCTGCCCCAAATGCTGGGCGCGGGAGCGCGGCAAGATATGGGCGTTGCTGGGTCTCGAGCGATGGCGACCAGGAAGAAAAAGGCCGAGGGACAAAACCTCAACACGTTCCGTGCCGGGCCGAACGAGCAAGGCTTCTTCGGATTGTTCGGCGGACGCTTCGTGGCCGAGACGCTGATGCCGCTGATCCTCGACCTGGAGAAGGCCTACGCGGCCGCCAAGGCCGATCCCAAGTTCAAGGCAGACCTCGCCAGCCTCAACGCCCACTATGGCGGCCGCCCGAGCCCGCTCTATTTCGCCGAGCGCCTGACCGAACATCTGGGTGGCGCCCGGATCTACTTCAAGCGCGACGAACTCAATCACACCGGCAGCCACAAGATCAACAACTGCCTCGGCCAGATCCAGCTCGCCCAGCGCATGGGCAAGACGCGCATCATTGCCGAGACCGGCGCCGGCCAGCATGGCGTGGCGGTGGCAACCGTGTGCGCGCGCTTCGGCCTGCCGTGCGAAATCTTCATGGGCGCGGTCGACGTGGAGCGGCAGAAGCCCAACGTGTTCCGCATGAAGCTGCTGGGCGCCAAAGTCAACGCGGTCACGTCCGGCGCGCAGACGCTCAAGGACGCCATGAACGAGGCGCTGCGCGACTGGGTCACCAACGTACACAACACCTATTACATCATCGGCACGGCGGCCGGCCCGCATCCCTATCCGGCCATGGTGCGCGACTTCCAATGCGTGATCGGCAACGAGGTACGCGAGCAGATGCAGGAGGCCGAAGGCCGTCTGCCCGACACGCTGGTTGCCTGCATCGGCGGCGGCTCCAACGCCATCGGCCTGTTCCATCCGTTCCTCGACGATAAGGGCGTTGCCATCTATGGCGTAGAGGCGGCGGGCCACGGCCTCGACGTGCACAACGGCCATTGCGCATCGATCAGCGGCGGCCGACCGGGCGTGCTGCACGGCAACCGCACCTACCTGCTGCAGGACAACGAGGGGCAAATCCTCGAGGGCCATTCGATCTCGGCCGGCCTCGACTATCCCGGCATCGGCCCCGAGCACGCCTGGTTGAAGGATTCCGGCCGCGTCACCTATGTGTCGGCGACCGACAAGGAGGCGCTCGACGCCTTCCAGCTCTGCACCCGCATGGAAGGCATCATTCCGGCGCTGGAGCCGGCGCACGCGCTGGCCTACGTCACCAAGCTGGCGCCGACGCTGGCCAAGGACAACCTGCTGGTCATGAACATGTGCGGCCGCGGCGACAAGGATATCTTCGCCGTCGCCGGTCATCTCGGCATGAAGATGTGAGCAAGCGTTCCCTTGCCCACCCATGCGTGGGAAAAGGGTTGGGACGAGGGGCAGCCCACACCAGCGCGACGCATGTCGCGGCCCCTCACCCCGACCCTTGCCCGCTAGAAGAGACGGGGAGAGGGAGTAGAACTGGAACCGCATGACAAAGCCATCTCGCATCGACCGCCGCTTCGCCGCGCTCAAGCAGGAGCGGCGCGCGGGCCTCATCACGTTCGTCACGGCCGGCGATCCCGACTATCAGACGGCGGAGCAGATCCTGCTCGGCCTGCCCGCGGCTGGCGCCGACCTGATCGAACTCGGCATGCCGTTCTCAGACCCGATGGCCGATGGCCCGGCGATCCAGGCCTCATCGCTGCGCGCCTTGAAGGCCGGTCAGACTATGCACAAGACCTTCGAGCTGGTGCGCGCCCTGCGCAGCCGCGACCAGGACACGCCGGTCGTGCTGATGGGCTATTACAATCCGATCTACGTCTGCCCGCGCGAGCGCTTCCTGGATGCGGCGGCGGCGGCCGGTGTCGACGGTCTCATCATCGTCGACGTGCCTCCCGAGGCCGACGACGAGTTGTGCCTGCCGGCCATCGAGCGCGGCCTGAATTTCATCCGGCTGGCCACGCCCACTACGGACGCCAAGCGCCTGCCCGCGGTTCTCAACAATACGTCGGGCTTCTTGTACTACGTATCGATCACCGGCATTACCGGTGCGGCGGCCCCCGACGTGAAGCAGGTTCACGCACAGGTTGCACGCATCCGCCAGTCCACCAAGCTTCCCATTGCGGTTGGATTTGGTGTAAGGACACCCGATCAGGCGCGCGCCATTGCCGCGGGCGCCGATGCCGTCGTAGTCGGCTCAGCCTTAGTTAACACCATTCGCACTACGCTGAGCCCAAAAGGGGAACCGACTGGAAAAACGGTTCCTAACGTCCTAGATCTGGTGACTAGCTTGGCGCAGGCTTTGCGCACAAACTGAGGCGGGCACGAAAAACCATTCCTGAGCGCGGGGTAGCGCCGGGATGGCACTGTGAGCAAAGTGACGAGGGCCAGGCGGTCCGGCAGGAGCACGAGTGGCGTGAACTGGATCAACAACGTCGTCCGTCCGAAAATTCGCAACCTGCTGACCACCAAGCGGGAGCTGCCGGAGAACCTGTGGGTCAAGTGCCCCGACACCGGGCAGATGGTGTTCTACAAGGACCTCGAGGCCAACCAGTTCGTCATTCCGGGCTCCGACTATCATATGCGCATGGGCGCCCAGCAGCGCCTGCAGCACCTGTTCGACAGCGGCCAGTACGAGAAGGTCTCCGTGCAGGAGGTCCCGCAGGACCCGCTCAAGTTCCGCGACGGCAAGCGCTACACGGACCGCATCAAAGCGTCCAAGAGCGAGACCGGCCTCGACGATGCCGTGCTGATTGGCGAAGGCCAGCTCGAGGGCCAGGACGTCGTTGCCGCCGCCCAGGACTTCCGCTTCATGGCAGGCTCGCTCGGCATGGCAGCCGGCGAGGCGGTTGTGACGGGCATGCTGCGCGCGGTCGAGCGGCGCACGCCCTTTATCCTTTTTGCCGCCTCCGGCGGCGCGCGCATGCAGGAGGGCATCCTCTCGCTGATGCAGATGCCGCGCACCACCATCGCCGTGCAGCGGCTGCGCGATGCGCGCCTGCCCTACCTGGTGGTGCTGACCGATCCGACCACCGGCGGCGTCACCGCCTCCTACGCCATGTTGGGCGATGTGCACATTGCTGAGCCGGGTGCGCTGATCTGCTTCGCCGGCCCGCGCGTCATCCAGCAGACCATTCGCGAGCAACTGCCCGACGGCTTCCAGAAAGCCGAGTACCTGCTCGCGCACGGCATGATCGACATGGTCGTGCATCGCCACAAGTTGCGCGAGACACTGGCGCGCCTGTGTCGGCTCCTTTCAGCCAACGCGGCCCTGGCACGGCAGGCCAAGCCGATCGCCGCCAAGCCGCTCGAGAACGGCTACGTCAACGGCAGCTCGGTGGACGGCAAGACCATCGAGACGCTGGCCCGCTCGTCGGATGTGATGGAGCCGGAGCCGCTCGATGACGACGAGCGCTTCGAGGCTCGCGACAAGACCGAGGCGCGCAACAAGCCCAGGCCCGGCCCCGGTCCGCGCGGCTGACCAATCCACAGCGGTCTCAATGCGGGGCGGCCCAGACGCTGCCAGATACCGCATTCGTGCCGTGCTAATGTCTTTCGCCCTGCAGGCGGCGCAACCCGATGCCCACGAGCGACAAAATTCTGGCCGAGCTGAAGACGCTGCACCCGCGGCTGATCGATCTGTCGCTTGGCCGCATCGAGACGCTGCTCGCCAAGCTCGGCAAGCCTGAGCAGCGCCTGCCACCTGTCATCCACGTGGCCGGCACCAACGGCAAGGGTTCCGTGGTGGCCTTCCTAAAGGCCATGCTGGAAGCGGCCGGCAAGCGCGTGCACGCCTACACCTCGCCGCATCTCGTGCGCTTCCACGAGCGCATTGCGATTGCCGGCGCTGACGGCAAGACGCGTCCGATCGGCGAGGATGAGCTGGTCGCGCGCTTGCGAGAGACACAACGCGTCAACGCCGGCGCGCCTATTACGCAATTCGAGATCACCACCGCCGCGGCCCTGCAGGCGTTTGCCGATCACCCCGCCGACGCGCTGATCCTGGAGGTCGGCCTCGGCGGACGCCTGGACGCCACCAACGTGGTGGCACGGCCGGCGCTCAGCATCATTACGCCGATTGCCATCGACCATGCCGACAAGCTGGGCGATACGCTGGCCAAGATCGCCCGCGAGAAGGCCGGCATCCTCAAAGCAGGCGTGACGGCCGTCATCTCCGACCAGTCCGGCGAGGCGCTGGACGTCATCACGGCGCAGGCCAAGTCTCTGTCGACGCCGCTGTTCGTGTGGGGCAGCGACTATGAGGCCTTCGAGCAGCGCGGCCGGCTCGTCTATCAGAGCGCGGAGCGGCTGATGGACCTGCCGCTGCCGGCGCTGATGGGGCGCCACCAAATCACCAATGCCGGTACCGCGATCGCGGCTGCCCTGCACCTGAAGGCGCTCGGCCTCACCAACTCCGCTGCCATCGAGCGCGGCCTTGTCGAAGTGCGCTGGCCGGCGCGCATGCAGCCGCTGGCCGGCGGCCCGCTGGCACGACTGCTAACGCCCGGCTCCGAACTCTGGCTCGACGGCGGCCACAACCCGGCCGGTGGCCAGGCCATCGCGCAGACGCTCGCCGATATGGAGGAGCGCGCGCCCAAGCCGGTCGGCCTCGTCCTCGGCATGATGGGCAACAAGGACACAGCGCGCTTCCTTGCGCA
>Ga0075421_100001734_pt1 | contig 25673 bp, 20 predicted proteins | sample SoiMetdeltSBSDD5_FD_75292 | JGI IMG/M metagenome (GOLD analysis project Ga0075421, IMG submission 75292) | Bulk soil microbial communities from a Populus tree surrounding site in Tennessee, USA - Soil MetaG P. deltoides SBSDD5 | ecosystem: Environmental > Terrestrial > Soil > Tree plantation... | reverse complement strand
AGAAGAATGCTGATATAGCCATTCACTGTGAAGAAGGCAACGTTCACTTTCGACAGGTCGTCGGGATGAACCAGACTATGTTCGTACCAAAGGAGGCCGGTCACCAGAGCGATCCCCACAAGGCTGATCCAGCCAAGGTTCTCCGCGAAGAACAGGGCCACCAGCAACAACAGCATCACGACATGAAGCGCCCAAGAGATTCTCAAAGCCGTCCGGACGCCGTAGCGTTTTGGCACTGAGAAAAGATTTCTGTATCGATCGAACTCAAGATCCTGGCAAGCATAAATGATATCGAAGCCTGCCGTCCAGAGCATTACGATGAGGCACAGCAGAACCGGCGTTAAGCGAACACTTCCGCGGACGGCGATCCACGCACCGAGCGGAGCCATGCCCAAACAGAACCCGAGCACCAGATGCGAGTAGTTTGTGAAGCGCTTCGTGTAGGAGTAGAAGAGAAGAATCGACAGAACCGGAACAGAAAGCCATAGACAGAGACGATTCAATTGAGAGGCTGCCAGGACAAAGACCAGAGCTGCGCCAAAGGTGAACAGGACTGTGAACGTCAGGCTGAGCTGGCCAGCAGGCAGAGGCCGCGCTTGGGTGCGCGGGTTTTCCCCATCAATCTGACGGTCGGCAATCCGGTTAAAGGCCATGGCAGCGCTGCGTGCACCCACCATGGCGACGACAATCCAGAGCAGCTTGGCACGTTCCGGCCACCCGCCAGAGGCCAGGATGGTACTCAACAAAGCAAACGGCAACGCGAACACCGTATGCTCGAACTTGATCATCTCGAGCGTCGTCTTCAAGTTCCTAACAAACCGCATGGCAGTGCACTAAGGGATAACTAAGGCTGCTTGAGATCTTGAGGCACAGGCTTTCAGAAGTCAGCGATCAGCTTTTGAAGCGCCTTGGCTCTTGAGCCTTGCCCTCACCGTTCACCTCTCACCCTTCCCGCTTCCTTTCCACTGATAGGCCTTGGCAGGCTTCAGACCGAGATGCACCATGACTCGAAACAGAAACTGATCAATCGCATCGTTGATCGAGGCTGGGCGGTGATAGAACGAAGGAATAGCCGGAAACACGACCGCGCCAGCGAGTGTCAAGGCGCGCATGTTTTCCAGGTGAATGAGGCTGAATGGAGTGTCGCGAATGACCAGAATGAGCTTCCGGCGCTCTTTAAGCATGACGTCGGCAGCTCGCTGAACGAGGTCGCGCGAAACACCGTGGGCGATTGAGCCAAGAGTTCCCATGCTGCAGGGGATGATGACCATTGCATCAACAGGAAACGAACCACTCGCGATGCTCGCCCCGATATCGTTGTTGTTCAGAGGCTCAATCTTCTCCCGAGAGTCGGCCACAAGCTTTTCTACGAGGTTATGCAAAGTGAGTGGGCCCAGATCCAGCTCTTCGTGGAGCACTCTCAACCCGGCTGCCGAGGCTACCAGATAGATCTTCGAGATCTCAGGCTCGGCTGCCAGATGATTCAGGAAACGACAAGGATAAATGGCGCCGCTAGCTCCAGTAATAGCAACCGTGATCTGCATCGATGGCCTCGCGAAATGTCTGTGAATCGGCAACATGGTACACCAAATCGAAAAGGTCTGACAGCCCGAGCCCTAAACCCGACACACAATCCGGGTCCACTGCTGAGAATGCCCCAGAGACGCAGAGGAAATCAGGGTTGTGAACTTCTCACCGCAGTGAAACCGATCGCCCACATCTGCGCAGTCGGCGCTCCTTTCCTCGCTGAGGTTTCCATGTTCCTGGCGGTTGACGGCTCTTGGGATAAAAGGACTAGACAAATTTTGCTGACAGTAGCCAGAATGAGAGGCTTTTCAGGGAAGGGTCATGACGGAACAGAACATCAGAAAGATTCTGGCTGGGGTGAAGGATGGCCGGCTTTCCATCGACGGCGGACTTGAGAAACTGAGGCACCTGCCCTTTGAGGATGTGGGCTTTGCCAGAATCGATCATCACCGTGTGATTCGCCAAGGATTTCCAGAGGTCATCTTCGGTCTTGGCAAAAGCGTCGCTCAGATCGAGGCTATCGTGAAAAGGATGTTGGCGCATAAGCACAACATCCTGGTCACGCGCACCAGCCCACAGGTTTTCCGGCGTGTGAAGAAGCTCGACCGCAGGGCGAAATTCTTTTCCGGTTCTGGAGCTGTTCTGGTCCAGCGGGATAAGACTGTCCATGGCAAAGGAAAGATTCTTATTGCCTGTGCAGGCACGGCAGATATTCCGGTTGCCGAAGAAGCGCTCGTGACAGTGGAGGCGATGGGCAACCGCGTCGAGCCTCTTTATGACGTCGGGGTTGCCGGAATTCACCGTATTCTGAGCGAGCGCGCCCGGCTGGCCAAGGCCCGCGTCATCATTGTCGTTGCGGGGATGGAAGGGGCCCTGCCGAGTGTCGTGGGAGGATTAGTCCCAGTCCCGGTTATCGCGGTACCGACCAGTGTCGGCTACGGCGCAAGTCTGCAGGGGATCGCTGCCTTGCTGGGTATGCTCAACAGCTGCGCTTCGAACGTTGCAGTCGTCAACATTGATAACGGCTTTGGGGCCGGATTTGTCGCTAGCTTGATTAACCGGCTCTAATGGAGCGCCCCCTTTCATCGAACAATTAGCCGCAGGGCGTGGAATGGGACGAGACCGGGGGTGCGCGGTTATGATATCGACCACAGCCTTTCGATACTCTTCGGCAAACTTTTCTCTGGTGTGATTCGCCCTTGCAAATTCCCACGCCTTACGTGCCCGCTCCTTGAGTTCCTGGGCAGGCAGATCCGCAATCATTCGGACAGAATCCTTGATCCTCTCAACGGAACAGTCCTTCATGATGAACCCAAAGTCATTCACATCCACACCTGTTTGATAGCTGATCACTGGAATCATACTCGCCTGTAGACAGGTTACTACAGCGCCAGACTGGCCTTCAGAACACGTGGGATGGACGAGGGCAATACAGTTATTGACAATTTCTCCGAATCTCTGACTCCTAATATCAACCCACCCGACTGTCTCAATGTTAGGGGTTTGAAAGAGTTCTTTGTAATAGGCTTGCCGGAAGTCCTCTTCGCTCTCAATCGGCCCGCAGACTGTAAGATGGTAGTCTGGCATCTCTTTGAAAGCCTCCAATGTCAAGTCTAGTCCTTTGTGCACCAACCCACTGCCCCCAAACCAGAGAAAGTTCTTTCGGCACGCCTCCCAATCCTTTTCTTCTGGCCACTCGTAGACGAGCGATGCCGGCGTGGGGACACGATAGAGTGATTTGTTCGCGAACCCGTAGGTGCTGCAGGTGAAATCGTTTCCCTGAATAACGCCACAGTCGGAATGCTGAATCCCCCAATGGGGTATGAGCTGCCTTCTTGGCTTCAGGCAGGCACCACGCCGCTCTTTCAATTTCCCAAGACGCTCATACTCAGCCGCATTTTGGAACAACCAATGGGCCGTCTCGATATGCCTGATCCTTAGGCAGTCGGTATTAATGAGGGGGGCAATTCTCTCCAACTTGACGTAGAAATCAACGAAACATGAGTAGCTTTCTTTGGGGATGAAGGCTTGATTGTGCAGATCAATGACGTCAACGGAATAGTTGAGTTCTACAAAAGTTTTCGCCATTTGCAGGCCTCTCCAATGCCCAGTATGGCGATAGAGTAGCGGATCGCCTTCCGCCAGCAAAAAGGGCAGCAGCGAGTGGCACAGAAGCACCCTTCCCGAGTTTTTGCCACGCGGTTCAAATGAGACTACTCCGTCCCGCTCAGATGAGGCTTTTCTTCTAATTTCTACACCAAGTTTTGCCGCCGTGTTCTTGAGTACTGTTTTCAAGCTTTCCTTGACGTGCCCATTCCTAAGCATTGCAGCGCCTCCTGAAGTATTCACCTTGGTTTGATTGTGAGTCTTATGTCGTGAGTGGCGCGGATCTTGCAAGACATCCAAGGGTCCACCGCCTCTGGAGACACGCCCCTCACATGACTTCTCCTGTACGAGCCGGACGTCCCGCCACGCCCAAATGCCGCTGACACGGATCTGAAGGGTCAGTCATATCAGAGGCCCTCCGCTGCAACCGGGTGGCAGTCAACACTTCTACAGCCCGCATTAGAATCCACACCAGGACAAACAAAACAATGACAATCCAGAACCCTTCAGCGATTCTCCGAAGTCTGTGCCTTCTTTCATAACGTCGGAGTACCCAAGGCATAAATGATTTCTCCATTTGAGCCGTAGCTGAACTGAACTCCCCTGAACTAGAAACAGGCGTCTGTCGCCGAGTCGGGTCATGTCAACGATGTCAACCGGGCGCAATGGCGGGCCTTGGGGTCTTTCTTGTATACTCTTCGCAGCCATTGGATCTGTTAGATTCGCCGTCAGGGATCGGGCGATAACACTTTCGGTCATAGCTGCCTTCCTAGCGTGAAATCGGCGCGCGTCCTGGCTGGCCAGTGGAGTTCCCGTTCAGAAGGCCACGCGGGGCTAATAATCGTCGGTGTACGTTTGGATTGCGAAAAGATTTTTAACGTCAAAAGTCAGCCAACGTCCACATTATAATGCTAGAATTGTGAGTGGGACAATAAAAATTGCGTCGAACAACAAAAATCAAGAGCGGACGTCCTCCCAAATTTCGTGGGCCACGACGTCCTGTCACGGTAACCCTTCCCGAAGGCACCCTCGTTCGACTCGCTTCCATCGACCCGGATCGTGCCCGCGCAATCGTAAAGGTAACGGACGCGGCAATGCCACTGGACGCGAAGCGGCACATGCAGGTTGACCTGGTGGAAGTCTCCCCCGGGCTGTCGATGATCATGGTGGGCCCGAGTCGACTCTTGCCGAAGATCCAATGGCTGCGATTGGTCGAGGTAGCGCCACTGCGCTTCCTGCTATCCATTCCCTTAGGCACATCGATCGATTCGCTCGAGTTGGCTGTCATAGAGCTTCTGGAAGACGCCAAGCAATATGACGGCAACCAGTACGACGCCTGGGAACATTCCCTTCTGACTCAGCTTAGAGACTTGATCCGGAGACTGCGCCGTCGGGGCGAACTTTCGAAGGGGGAGATGCTGTTTGTCGACACACGCGCTACGAGCGGCCGAACTGACAGGGAGCCCAGGCCCAAAGCATCAACGACGTCGGCTTGATCGTGAGGCTGACCGGAGATTCAGTTGTTTTCAGACATGGTTGAGAAGGAAGAGCAAGACCAGTGGAATCATTCCTTGTGGTCGAGCTTCAGACGGATCACTTCCATGTTTTCCGGCCGGTCGAAAACCTTGCCGGGGAAGAGCCATTTGATGAGAATTCGAATCATTCCGAAGACAAAACCGGCCGCGAAAGTGATAGCCAACATGATGCCACAATAGATGAAGATGTTGAGCATCACCTGGCGGATGGAGGGGGGTTCCACCTTGGGATCCCAGCTGACCATGGAGACATAAGAAACACGGTCGAGCAAAGCAGTGGCTAACTCCGGCGAGTTGGAAGCCAGCACCATGACGACCATGGGCCCGTCCCGCTTATAGAATACCGGCTGGCCGGGATACTGTGCAGAGTATTGCGCATACCCTGCATCGAGGAATTTCTTGGCGAGTTGCTGAGTGGGATAGTGAATCAAGAGCAACGTCGCTGCTGCGCCTTCCGATTGATACCTGGCGAGCGCGGCTTCGGCGCCAGTTTCAATTCCAAAAGGGTCGTTGCCCTCCATGGGAAGGAACTTCCCCAAGGCAGCTGATCCCATGAAGAACTTCTCGCTGTAAGGCACGCGGTTTTCTTCAGGGAGCTTGTCTGCAACCGGCGGCAATGAAAATGTGCTGGGAAGTGACTGGGAAACGATTCGGGCAAGTCCTCGCAACGATTCACGAAGCGGCTTGATGGAGTCGTCGGCTTTCAGGGAGACATAATAGCGGTTCTGCTGAAAGGAAAGCTCCATCAGGCTCTCCGCTGCCATGTTTCCAAGGTCACCTACAGGTTCGGCAGTGGGCTTTCGCAGAAAGGTGAATATGCCGTAGGCTGCGGGCGGGTCAATCATCTCGTAAAGATCCAGCACGACGAGTCTCCCCTGAGTGTCAGCGAGTCGCCACGTCGTGAGCTTGGAGAATCCATACTCCAGGAAAACCTTTGCATGCTCTGGACGATGACGGGACAGGGTATCGGAGTCAAAGGTGTCCGGACTCTCTCCCTTGCTGATAGGTCGCCAGGAGGTTTTCTCCTGAATCGTTGTGATGACCTCCGAAGGGCCTCCGCGGAGAGAGGCGGAAAAAACCCAAAAGCTAAGGAGAAGCGTATGAACGAGCAATCGTCTCATAGGAAGCGCTTCAGCGGCGGTCACTGATGGTGCAAGAGCGTTCCAGGGATCATGTGCAGAGGCTCAAACCGAGAGTCACTCTTGGCAAGCCTGACAGAGAGCAGGCTGAGAAGACGGTGCCTTTCACCACAGGTGCCTCTGCAAATTCTATCGCCGATCCTTTGCAACGAGGAACGAAAAGTTTGATCGGTCGGTCTGCAGAAGGTTGGGGACGCAGAGAGGGGAATCCGCGTAGGGCCTCTTTGGCAAACCGCGTTCCGGCGGCTACCAGCGGATGGTGCAGAGCATGGCTTTGAGCAATTCTCGAAAGGCTCGCCCGTCCTGCTCAGCCATGCATTTTCAGTTCAGGGGAGACTCCTGGCAGTCCTAATCCCGCCCAGGGCCTCAGCGTAAGCTTCTATGCCGCGACAAAGGGCCTCGGCAACTTTCTGGCGATAGGCTGAAGTCTTCAAGAGGCTTTCGTCGCTTGGATTGCTCAGGAATGAAACTTCCGAGAGAATGGAAGGCATATTCGCCCCGATCAAGACAATGAACGGCGCCTGTTTCACTCCGCGGTCTTTGGCTTCTTTGCGGTCTTTGTGAAGATGGCTGGCCATTGACTTCTGTACAATCTGTGCGAATTCGCGCGATTCGTTCACCTTTTCCTTTAAGGTGATTTTCTGCACCAGATCGTGTAGCTCGAAGATCGTTTTTTGAACGCTAGCATTTTCACGTGCTGCAGTCTCCTCGGCTTCGGGGGAAGTCGCAAAGTCCAAAATGAACGTCTCCACACCACTGACGTGGTGGTTGCGGCTGGAGTTGGCATGAATGGAAATGAAAAGGTCCGCCTGATATTGATTCGCAATCGCCGGGCGTTCTTCCAAAGGAATGAACGTGTCGTCGGTGCGGGTGAGGAGCACTTCACCGCCGAGGCGACTTTCGATCAGATTCTTCAGCTTCAGCGAAATGTCCAGGACAAGATCCTTCTCCAGCAAGCCGGAAGGCCCGATCGTGCCAGTGTTGTCACCACCATGACCGGGGTCAATGACGATCCGCCCGATTTTCAAACCGAGAGTCCTGGTTAGGGAACGCGTTCCGTCACTCTTGGGCAGCGCGGACAGGTTGAAGGCCGCCGCTTTGGGCTCTTTCTCTGCATCGGTTTCACCGAAATTGGACTCCGCGCCTGTCTTGCTGCCTTCAGGCTTGGCCAGGGCGGTATTCTGCTTCGTTTCTTGGCTTGGGCCCAGGCTTACTCCATCCAGACTGGCCGCCGCGACCTCCGTCTCGCCAGACGAATTCCGCGGCGCTCCAGTCGGGCTGTTCTTAACCGGCCTATCGCTGGGCGGCACTGTCCTCGACTTTCCCTTCACTTGTGGCGGAGAATCTGAAGCAGCGGCCATCTGCGGGTAGGCCGAAGTAGCACCTGGATTAAACCCGCCGGGCCTGGAGCTGGTCCTCCAGAGTTGTTTTGACTGCTCTTGCAGGTCGTGCAGACGCGCCCGTGCACTTAGGGCTCTCTTCGAATCGGGGTACCTTTCGAGAAAGACATTGAAGACCGCCCGGGCAGCCTTTGGATCCCTAAGGTCATTCAAATGGATTTCAGCCGCCCTAAACAGTCCCTCGGATGCGTAGGGACTGGATGGATACTCTTTCTCCAGAAAGGCGTAGGCTCTGATCGCTTGAACAAAGTAACCCGGCTCATGAAAGTCGGTGCCCATGAGTTGGTATAGCTCTGCTTCTGCCAGTACCGCGTCATCCGCCTTTGCGAATGCTGGAAACCGATAATACATAGATCGATACTTGCTGATTACTCCGATGTATTCTGCGGGAGTGCGCAACCGCTTGGGTTTGCCTTCGAGGGCGGTTCGAAGCGCAACCGCCTTTTCAAACAACTCGGGCGCCTCAAGCTTTTTCAGGGAAGACGAGGTCTGAGCGAGGAGACCTGAGTTGAAGGTGATGGGAAAGAGGCAAAGACCGAGCGTTACCTGGAGGAGTTGCTGCAGAGGAAATGGGAACCTGCGTGATTCAGACTGACTCACCCGCAACATCCAATCATTATGTCCTGGATTCATTACCTCGAAACGAGGTGTGCTCTATCGATCGGCGTTGTCCAAGTTGGAATGGACGACGCGTCCGGAATCATTACGATAGCTGACGATCCGCTCCGGCTGACCTGAAACAATGAGGAAGTGATCCCCCTTGTAGACTTGAGTGATTTTGCGGACATAAGCCTGGGTCTCCCGATAAGGAGGGATTCCGCGGTACTTCAAAACCGCATTTTCGCCGGCGTTGTAAGCAGCCAGAATATAAGGCAGGTTGTCGGGGAACCTGCCCATTAGGAACTTCAGGAACTTAACACCGCCTTCAATATTCTGTTTCGGATCCCAGACGTTGGCGACCCCAAACCGCTTGGCTGTCTCAGGGATCAACTGCATGATTCCCAGCGCACCCTTATTAGAAACTGCTCTGGGGTTGAAGTTCGACTCCGCTTTGGCCACCGCCCTGACCAGTTCTGGGTCCACACCGTGGTGTTGGGAAATCTCCTGGATCAACTTTTCAATTTCCAGACTGGGTTCAGCATTCTGGTCCAGTACTATCAGCTTCGGATCTATCTTGCCTACTGGCCGCTCGACCCATCGGTAGATTTCTTCAGTATTCGAGTAGATTCTCTTTCCATCCTGGCTTTTGTATTTCACGATCTCTTGGGCCTGATGGAGACCTTCGAAGGTGACCAGGAGTGAGAAGAGAACGATCCACCACGCAGGCTTACAGGGCAAGGGAGCGTCAACCTCCTGAAACAGGTTCTAACCGTTGAGGTGGAATGCAATGACTCACCTTCTGCGAACACTTAGGTCCTAGCCTAATAGCTCTGTTTTAGGGTCCCCATAGGAGGCCGAATGGCTGAAACATTCTTGCCTCAGAGCCGGCCCTTCACGGCAAGTTTCCTCTCGCAGGGCCACAATCAGTTCAAGGCGTCAGAAACAAAAGGTGCAACTCCCTGCAATGCCTCTGCGATTCTTGAAGGATCCCTGCCACCAGCTTCAGCCATTTCAGCGCGGCCGCCGCCACTACCCCCCACGATAGCAGAAATCTCTTTGACCAACTTCCCGGCGTGGACTTTCTGGATCAGGTCTGGTGTAACCGTGGCCACCAAAGAAACCTTGTCATTACTGGAAGTTGCCAACACCACCAAGCCTCGCCCCAACTGAGCTTTCAATTCATCGGCGAGGTTTCTCAGTCCACCCTTGTCCAAGCCATCGACAATTCCGGTAACGACCTTTACGCCTTTGACAATCTGAGCTGACTGAAGAAGTTGTTGAACTTGGCTCTTTGCCAAGCGGTATCGAAACTCTTCCAGTTCTTTCTCCAGGGTCCGAATGCTGGATTGGTACCTCTCTACCAAGCCCGTCAGGTCACTGCGTTTCCCGCGAGCAAGTTCTTCCAGCTCAGAAATCAAGCGTTCATCCTCCCGGAACCGGCCGAGCGCTCCCTCTCCTGTGATGGCTTCGATTCGCCGTATTCCGGCGGCAATGCCACCTTCGTTGACGACCTTGAAGAGTCCGATATCCCCGGTTCGTTGCACGTGAGTTCCACCGCAGAGTTCCTTGCTGAAAGTATCTACCGCAACAACTCGTACGTGGCTGCCGTACTTTTCGCCGAAGAGCGCCATGGCACCTTCCTCGATCGCCTCGTTCAAGTCTTTCACTGACGTGGTGACCGGCGAGTTCTGCATGACCACACTGTTCACCAAGTTTTCAATTTCAATAAGTTCCTCTGGAGACAGAGGCGCGTAATGGGTAAAGTCGAAACGCAATCGGTCCGGCGCCACGAGAGAGCCGGCCTGTTTGACGTGGAATCCAATCAGATTGCGCAACGAGGCATGAAGCAAGTGAGTGGCGGTGTGGTTCTTGGCTGTGGACGATCTTCGATGTCCATCCACCTTGGCACGAACGATCTCACCGACGCTAAGGATGCCACGAACGCATTTAGCCTCGTGAGCGGAGTACCCTGGCAGCAGGGGATAGGTGTTGTGCACCAATGCTTCGGAGTTGTCACCTTGGAGCGTTCCGGTGTCCCCGACTTGGCCGCCGGTTTCAGCATAGAAGGGGGTTCTGTCCAAAAAGACCTCTCCGGTTTCGCCGGGTTGCAGCTGATGAACTTGCTTACCTTCGACGAGTATGGCGACGATGCGCGCGTCGTCCACCTCCAGGCTGGTGTAACCGACAAACTCGGTTTTCTCGCTGCTGGGCGCTGCAATAGTTGGTCCACCCGCGTTAGCGGGCTCTTTCCAACTTGCCTTCCCGCGTTCGCGTTGAGCTTCGAGTCTCCGGCTGAAGCCAGACTCGTCGAGCTTCACACCGGTTTCTTCCGCGAGTTCCTGCATGAGATCAAGGGGCAGACCAAACGTGTCGTAAAACTTGAACATCACCTCGCCCGGGAGAACTCGTTCGCCGTCAGCTGTCTTTTGAATCTTACCGAGCGCTTCGCTCAGTTGGTCAATGGCAATGCGGACTGTCGAAGAGAACCGCTGTTCTTCGTTCTTGACCACTTTGGCGACGTACTCTCGCGTGGAGAGCAACTCCGGATAAGGGCCCTTCATCAGTTCTGCGACGTGTGCAGTCATCTGATAGAGGAACGGGTCGTCTACACCGATCAGCTTTCCATGTCGGATCGCCCGCCGAAGGATCTTGCGCAGCACATATCCGCGGCCGTCATTCGATGGAATGACGCCATCGCTAACCAGGAATGTTGCCGCTCGGGCATGGTCGGCAATGACTCTGAGCGAGACATCAGTTGCCCAGTCCTGCCCGTACTCTTTCTGGGCAAGCTCGGCGGCCTCGAGGATCAAGGGCTTTAGCAGATCGGTGTCAAAGTTGCTGGTCTTTCCCTGGAGCACAGCGGCAATTCTTTCCAAGCCCATCCCGGTATCGATCGAAGGCCTCGGCAAGGGCATGAGGTTGCCGCTCGTGTCGCGGTCAAACTGCATGAATACCAGATTCCAAATCTCGACATAGCGTCCGCACTCACAAGGGAACTGGCAATCGCTATGACCCTCCTCACTGGCTGAAGGCCCCTGGTCATAGTGGATTTCGGAGCAGGGCCCACAGGGGCCAGTGTCGCCCATGGCCCAGAAGTTATCCTTTTCGCCCAGCCGAAAGATTCGGCTGGCCCGCACCTTCATATCTCGGTTCCAGATTTCAAACGCATCTTCGTCGTCCCGATAGATCGTCACCCAAAGCCTGCCCTTGTCGAGACCATATTCTTGAGTGACAAGGTTCCATGCCAAAGGGATGGCATCTCTCTTGAAGTAGTCGCCAAACGAGAAATTGCCCAGCATTTCGAAAAAGGTGTGGTGGCGAGCCGTCTTGCCCACATTTTCAAGATCGTTGTGCTTGCCGCCAGCACGCACGCACTTTTGTGAGGTTGTCGCGCGGACATAGTCCCGCTTCTCTTTTCCGAGAAAAACATCCTTGAATTGGTTCATCCCGGCGTTAGTAAAGAGGAGTGTTGGATCGTTAGCAGGCACCAGTGATGAGCTCTTCACGATGCGGTGACCGTGTTGGCTGAAGTATTCCAGGAAGCGTTGGCGAGTTTCGTGTCCAGTCAAGCGTTGTGGCCTTCGCGGAGTTCTTGGTTAGAGCAGAAGAATCCAGATGCCCTTAGACCTAGCCTGGCGCCTAAGATGGGTGGCTTAGTGAACTGCAAAGCTTCTGAGACAGAAAACCAGTACTGCCGAGCAGCACCGGCGACAAACCATTCCGGCTCCGTCGGCGAGAATCGATTCACACCTGTCCTCTCGGTGCCTCGCAGCTTTGCAGTGAACTCTAATCTTGCTCTTCGTACTCCCGGTCTGTGTCGAAACGCCTGTCCAGTTCGAGGCGGACGGCGTCGACCGAGAAGCCGAGCCTGAGCAGGTGATTATAAAGCCTGGCCAACTTTTTTGCATCCATAGGCGCAGACAGTGTTTGGAGTTTCTTCTCAAGGGCGAGTCTCAAGGGCGCCCGCTCCTGCTCTGCAGGATAGATTTCATCCAACACTTTCTGTACGAGAGAAGGATCCAGTCCTTTGGCTCGTAACTCCCTGGAAATCCGGAAGCGACCCAGAGCCTTCCGATCGCGTCGGCTTTGGATGAAGAGCTCAACATACTTCCGGTCATCCAGGTAGCTGGCGGTCTTCAGCCGCTCGATCACATGGCTGATTCGCGTGGAATCACCGCAACACCGGAGGAGCTTATCTTCGAGTTCTCGACTGGAGTGGGGACGAAATGTGAGCGCCCTCAGCGCGAGGTTGTATAGTTCCTCTTCAGAAGGTGGCGACGTGGCTTCAGGATCGGTAGATCCGCTCGAACTGACCGACGGTCTTTTCCATTTCTTCTTTAGCCGCATCGCTGGTGGAGCGAATTCCTTCAATCCGCAGCTTGAACTCGTCGGGATTGGAAGCCTGCTTCATGGCTTCATCATAGGTAATCAACCCTTGCGTGTAAAGGTTGTAAATGGACTGGTCAAACGTCTGCATTCCGTACTGTGATGTCCCGGCGGCGATGGCATCGCGGATCATTCGGGTCTTGTCCTGGTTAACGATGCAATCGCGGATAAACTCAGTGGACACGAGCACCTCGACCGCGGGCACACGGCCCAATCCGTCGGCCCTCCGGATGAGGCGCATGGAGACGATCGCTTTCAGGACACTGGCCAGTTGGAGGCGGATCTGCTTCTGCTGATGGGGCGGGAAGACTGCAATAATGCGATGGACAGTTTCGGTCGCGTCCAGAGTGTGCAAAGTGCTAAGCACGAGGTGACCTGTTTCAGCAGCCACCAGAGCCGTGTGGATCGTTTCCAGATCACGCATTTCACCGACCAGGATAACGTCGGGATCCTGGCGGAGAGCGCTCCTCAGGGCTTCTCCAAAGCTCTTGGTGTCCACTTCCACTTCACGCTGACTGACAAAAGCCTTCTTGTCCCGATGGAGAAATTCGATCGGATCCTCGATCGTAATGACGTGCTCAGTCCGATTAGAGTTGATCTGATCGATAATTGCAGCCAGGGTGGTGGATTTTCCGCTGCCAGTGGTTCCGGTGACCAGCACCAATCCTCGGTGTTCCTGGCAAATTTTTTCCAGCACCTTGGGGAGTTGCAGGTCCTCAATCGAGTAGATGTGTGTAGGAATCACGCGCAACACCACGGCAATGCTGCCGCGCTGCTGAAAGAAGTTACAGCGGAAGCGGCCAAGTCCGGCCACGCCGTAAGCCATATCGAGCTCCGCGTTCTCCTTGAATTTCTGCTTTTGCCGGTTTGTCATCATTCCCAAGGCGATTCCCAGAGTGTCTTCTGCAGTCAGTCGTTTTATTTCACTGAGCGGAACCAACTCGCCATTGATCCGAAGGTAAGGATAGTTGCCGACTTTCAAATGTAAGTCCGAAGCTTTCCGCTCGCAGGCCATTCGGAGAAGATCGTCAATGTTGAGGCTCATAGAGGCTCCATTTCAGGAATCAGCATTGCCCTTAGGCGACTTTGGATGTCAAAGCATCTAAAGCCGCTTAGGTTATCGGCTGGCGAATGGGGAATCTTCAGGGAAATGCAGCAGGCAAGAGAGGTAGGACCGGCGGTGGCATCTCGGGCTGGGCGGTCCGTTGTCCGCCCTTAGCAGCCAACGGACAGCGGACTGTGGGGCTCCCTACACGAAGGTCAGCCAGCCATTCTTGTCTTCCGCCGTTCCACTCACGGCGGAGAAAAACCGCTCCTGAATTCTGGCTGTCATGGGGCCCCGACAACCCTTGCCGATGGTGATTTTGTCGACACTTCGGATAGGAGTTACTTCCGCGGCCGTGCCCGTGAAGAACAGCTCGTCGGCCAGATAGAGAAGTTCGCGTGCGATGCCCGTTTGATGAAGCTCGAGACCCAGTTCCTTGCAGATATGAATGACCACGTGCCGCGTGATGCCAGGTAACACCGACGAGGCCAGCGGGGGTGTGAAAACCACGCCATCTTTGATTAGGAAAATGTTTTCGCCGCTCCCTTCGCTGATGTAACCTGCGTTGTCAAGCGCAATGCCCTCCGCATAGCCGTTCTTTACGGCCTCCATTTTGATGAGCTGCGAGTTCATGTAGTTCGCGGCGGCCTTGGCCAGCGCGGGCAGCGTGTTCGGTGCGATGCGGGTCCAGGAGGAGACGCAAACATCGACTCCCTGTTCCAGTGCTTCTTTGCCCAAGTATTTTCCCCATTCCCAAACTGCAATGACCAAGTCCAACGGGCATCCCAGCGGATTGACACCAATTTCTCCATAGCCGCGAAAAAGCACCGGCCGGATATAACACTCTTTCATTTTGTTGACTCGAATGGTTTCCAGAATTGCCGAAGAAACCTCTTCCGGTGAATAACTGACATCCATCCGGTAAATCTTGGCCGAGTTCAACAGCCGCTGCACATGCTGCTGGAGGCAGAAGACGGCAGGACCCTTAACCGTGTTATAGCACCGGATCCCTTCAAACACCGACGACCCATAGTGGACAACGTGCGACATCACGTGAATCTTGGCGTCATCCCAGTTAACGAGCTTTCCATTGAACCAAATCTTGTCTGACTTGGAGATGGGCATCTTGGCTCCTTGGGTACCCTTGAGCACGGCCGAGCCCAGCATTTGAACTCGGCCCTTCCACAAATGGCGATCAGTATAGCACAGCGAAATCAGGTAAAAAGAGACAGGGCGCCACCTGAGTTGCTCTTCAACTGTACCGGCTGACAGAGCCCTCGCACCACCGTCATGGAAGCAATGTCGCTCCTCTCCCGGCAGGGGCGAGCAGGAGAGCGATCCCGATGAGACAGGCGATGATATGTGCCGTGGCGATCAACCCCTGGCTTGAAGATAGAGCTTGACGGCCTCCAGGCTGTCCGGCGCAAAGGGCTCCGTTTTGGAGCGCTCCAAGACCTCGTCTACCGGCAGAAATTCTCCGCTCTGAACTTCTTCCGTTTGAAAAATCATAGGACGGTCGTAGATCCCAGAAAAAATGCGACCCCAGACGCAGCAGAGCGGATCTTCAAAATAGAAGTCCTGATGTCTCTCAAGAGAGATGTCCCGTATTCCGAGCTCTTCTGCCAGCTCGCGCCTGGCAGCCTGTTCGTAGTTTTCACCTGCCAGCACTACTCCTCCCGTTGCCGGGTCGCAGAACCCCGGATAGATGTCCTTGGTCAATGTCCGTTTCTGCACATAGAGCTCTCCGGCCGAATTGAAGACGAGAACATAGGTGGCGCGATGCGGCAGGCGTTTGGCCCGCATCTCGCAGCGAGGCCTGGCTCCAACGACGCGATTGGCTCGATTAACGACGATCACTAATTCTTTTGCAGACATGCTTCCTCCACGGTAGGGGATAACTTCCAGGCGGACGGGAAGGTGGCTAGTCACCCGTACATCTACCTGCACCCCTAAATCTTGTCTGTGTGCTGCTGTCAGCGGCAAGAATGGCGTATGCTTATCCTAACAGCGTGAGAAGGAGAGCATCGTCATGCAAGAGGTAGATCTCACCACGGTGTACGACGCCATTATCGTTGGATCGGGTGCTGCGGGGGGTATGGCTGCCCATGTCCTGACCCTTCACGGGATGAACGTCTTACTATTGGAAGCGGGCGCGAAGCTCAATATCGAACAGGAACTGCGGTCAATGGAGTGGCCCTACGAACACCCGCACCGCGGCCAAATGCCTCCTAAGTATCACTCGCTCACTTTCAATGAGTACACGATTCGGCAGCCTCCCTATGGGCCTGGATTTGAGGCATACGAAAAGTTGTACTCCTACATAGGCAGTGACGGAAAGGACTACGTCAAGAATATTCTTGTGGAAGAACGGGAGCATCCTTTCACAGGAACCCACTATGCCTGGGTCCGAGCCCGATGCCTGGGTGGGAAGACCAACATCTGGGGCCGGCTATCGCTCAGACTTTCCGATTTCGACTTCAAGGCAAAGCAGCGAGACGGTTACGGAGAAGACTGGCCCATCAGTTACGCCGACATTGCTCCCTATTATGACAAGGTCGATCAGTATTTGGGTATAACGGGTGTCCGTGAGAATTTGCCTTATCTTCCCGACAGCTTGTATCAGCGTGCCTTTAAGCTAAATTGCGCCGAACTCAAGCTCAAAAAGGGAATTCAAAGGATGGGCCGCGTGCTCACCCAATATCGTGCGGGCGTTACCACTGACGGGCTGAAGCACAACAAATATCGCAGTCGTTGCTTTGGAAGAGGCGCCTGCGCCAGGAAGGGGGGCTGTGACATTCACGCCGCCTTCGATTCTCCGACAGGACTGATCTTGCCTGCCATGGATACCGGAAGACTTGCATTGCGCACCAATGCAATTGTGCGAGAGGTGACCGTGGATCCAAAGACTGGCAAAGCCGGTGGCGTTCACTTTGTCGACACACTCACGAACAAGGAGTACACTGCCAAAGCGAGGGTGATTGTGTTGGGAGCTTCAACTCTGGAAACTGCGCGAATCCTGCTGCTTTCGAAGTCGCCACTCTATCCCGCCGGGCTCGGCAACTCCAGCGGGCACCTGGGACACAACTTTTGCGAGCACATCATGGGACCGGGAATCACGGGTCAAATGACCGACCTCGTGGGTAAACCCGCGACTTTGGACGACGGCCGCCCAGGAGGATTCTATATTCCGCGCTTTCGCAATCTGGCCGAACGACACCCCAAGTTCATTCGCGCCTACGGATTTGAAGGGAGTAGCGGAGCGAGGATGTTTCCCACGCATGCGCACTCGACCTCAGGCTTCGGCTCAGCCTTCAAAGAAGAGGTTCGCAAACATTACGGGTCTTATATCCACATGGGAGCTTTTGGCGAGGTACTGACACGTTACGAAAACTACGTCGATCTCGATCCTACAGTAAGGGATAAATGGGGCATTCCGGTTCTTCGATTCCATTATCAATTCGGCGACAACGAGAAACGCATGGCCGAGGACATGGTCGAAACGGCTCAAGAGATGTTTGAAGAGGCTGGGCTAAGAATCGTTGATGTGGACCGCCAGATATTGACTGAAGGGTGGTCCATTCACGAGCTGGGAACCGCGCGCATGGGCAACGATCCGAAGAATTCCGTTCTCAACCAGTTCGAGCAGTCCCATGATGTGAAGAACCTGTTTCTGGTTGACGGCAGCGCTTTTGTCAGCGCTTCGTGTCAGAACCCGACGTGGACCATCATGGCGCTCTGCTGGCGCTCTTGCGACTATCTGGCAGACGAGTTCAGAAAGGGCAATCTCTGACCCCCTTGACGCTTCTCTCGATCCCCTGTTACCATTTGTTTTTCTGTCAGGGCTCGAAGACCCAGTCTGATCGAGGTCTTCGGGGAATCGAGCCTTCCCAGAGGAACGAAAAAGGGGCATGACCACACTGCATGGCGGAGCGGTACGATCCAAAAAAGTTTGAAGCGAAGTGGGCTGAACGCTGGGAAACCGACCAACTTTACAGAACTGGCCCGGCCGACGATCGGCCCAAGGCCTATATCCTCGATTTTTTCCCCTATCCGTCCGGAGATGGGCTGAGCGTTGGCCACTGCCGAAACTACGTCCCAACCGACGTATTGAGTCGCTATGATCGGATGCATGGTCACAACGTCCTGCATCCGATGGGTTGGGATGCCTTCGGCCTGCCAGCAGAAAACGCCGCCATTAAGCTCAAAACCAACCCGGCCAAATTGATTGCCCAGTTCTCTGCGAATTACAAGCGGCAGTTCCGGCTTCTTGGGATTTCGTTTGACTGGACAAGAGAGATCAACTCCTCCTCACCGGAGTATTATCGCTGGACGCAGTGGATGTTCCTGCAGCTCTATAACTCCTGGTATGACCCGAGGCAAAACGCGGCTCGACCCATTGCCATATTGGAAACGGAACTTTCGGAGAAAGGAAGCGCTGAGATTGCCGGCGCTCCTCCGATGACTGCCGACGTATGGCGCTCCCTCGCGCTTCGAGAGCGTCGGAACTATTTGAGTCAATTCCGACTGGCTTACCGCGCGGCCTCGACTGTGAACTGGGACCCGGTAGAAAAGACTGTCTTGGCTAACGAAGAAGTGATCGACGGACGCGGCTGGCGAAGCGGAGCTCTGGTGGAGAAGAAGACACTCATGCAGTGGTTCTTCCGGATCACCGCATATGCGGATCGTCTTCTGGCAGACCTCGCGGACCTGGACTGGCCAGAGAATATCAAGCTGATGCAGCAGAACTGGATTGGTCGGAGCGAAGGAGCCGAAGTGGTATTCCAGACAGCTGCGGGCAACTTGCGGATTTTCACTACCCGTCCGGACACGCTCTGGGGCGCCACCTTCATGGTACTCTCGCCGGAGCATCCTTTCGTCTTGAAGCTGGTTTCTCCGGAAAGGCAAGCTGAAGTGCAAGCATATGTCGCCGAAGCCATAAAGAAGAGCGATATCGATAGAACGGCCGAAGGCAAGGAAAAGACCGGCGTGTTTATAGGCGCCTATGCTACCAATCCGGTCAATGAAGAAGAAATCCCCATCTGGGTTGCTGACTACGTGCTGATGAGCTACGGCACCGGTGCCATCATGGCCGTTCCAGCGCACGACCAGCGCGATTTCGAGTTCGCTCGCAAGTTTGGCTTGCCGGTTCGGATTGTCATTCAACCGCCTGCACGCAACGGTTCGGTTCAGAAGCTCGATGCAGAGACGATGACAGAAGCCTGGCCCGGTGAAGGGAAGATGGCGAACTCGGGACCCTTTGATGGCACCGCGACGGTTGTCTCAGTTGGGAAGGTAACCACATGGCTGGAAGAGATTGCAAAAGGTGAGCGTCGCGTGAACTACAAGCTTCGAGACTGGGGCATCAGCCGCCAGCGTTACTGGGGCACGCCTATCCCGATCATTCACACTGCTGAGGGCGAAGTTCCGGTGCCCACAGACGAACTACCGGTGCGATTGCCAGATGTCCAGCATTATGAGCCAACCGATACTGGGGAATCGCCGTTGGCTGCAATTCCCGAGTTCGTAAACACGCATTTGCGAGACGGAACTCCTGGATGTCGGGAGACCGACACGATGGGCACTTTCGCCTGTTCGGCGTGGTACTACTTGCGTTTTGCTGATCCTTGGAATGATCGCGTACCCTTTGACAAAGAACAAGCGGCCTACTGGTTGCCAGTGGACATGTACGTGGGAGGCGCCGAGCATGCGGTGATGCATTTACTGTACGCCCGGTTTTGGACCAAGGTGCTTCATGACCTTGGTTATGTGCCGTTTGTTGAGCCCTTCAAGCGTCTTCGTAACCAGGGAATGATTTTGGCACCCGACGGCAAAGAAAAGATGTCGAAGAGCAAGGGGAACGTGATCACGCCTGATGAAGTGGTGGCTGAGTGGGGAGCCGACGCGTTGCGCGCCTATGAAATGTTTATCAGTGATTTCGAAATGGCGACACCATGGAATACCAATGGACTCTCCGGGACCCACCGCTGGCTGCGACGGGCCTGGGATATCATTCTAAACCCGGCTCCACGTCCTGTGGCCGATGCCGCCACTGCTCAAGCCGACAAGGACCTCCGGCGCTGGACACACAAGACGATCTGGAAGGTATCCAGCGACATTGAAGGTTTCCGATTCAACACAGTGATTTCATCATTGATGGAATTCACTAACGTGCTCTTTGACGCACAGCGTCAGCCCGTCAGCGATGCAGCCTTCCAGGAAGCAACCGATACCCTGTTGCTAATGCTGGCTCCAGTTGCTCCATTTGTTGCGGAAGAGTTGTGGGCGTTAAAGGGCCGAGAGTACTCCATCCACCAGCAACCCTGGCCTGTCTATGATGTTTCTCATGCGGCCGACGACTTCATTACGTTGGTCCTCCAGGTCAACGGGAAGGTGCGTGGCAGGCTGACGATGCCTGTCGGCCTCAGTGAAGAGCAGGCTCGTTCCGTCGCTCTGCAGAATGAGGCCGTGTTGCGTCACCTGAATGGGGAACAGCCACGCAAAGTGATTTATGTGCCGGGCAAGCTCGTGAATGTGGTGGTTTGAAACAAATGAGATGCAACATCCCGGACGCTGCTAATCGGCTTTGCTTCGTTTCCGTACTGCTCGCGGTTTTGCTGGCCCTGACACTGGCTGCATGTGGTTATCGTCTTGCCGGCAAAGCCACGGCGATTCCTGCGAATATCGACTCCGTTGCCATTCCTGTCTTTGTCAACAAGACGATGAAATACCGCCTGGAACAGAGGCTCACCTCAGCCGTCGTCGATGAGTTTATCGCTCGTACTCGCTACCGGGTGGTTCCGGAGCCCAGTGCCGCGAAGGCTCTTCTGAAAGGCGAAGTTACTGAGTTCACGTCTACTCCGGTGATCTTTGCCGGCGCGGCTGGGTCGACATTCCTCGTAACGGTCCGGATGAGTGTTTCTCTCAAAGACGTGTCTACGCAAAAGCTGCTCTTCGAAAACAACAACTTCTACTTTCGCGAAGAATTTGAGTTAAGCCGCGACGCAAGGGAATTCTTTCCTGAGGAAGGGCCCGCCATGGATCGTTTGGCAAGGGAATTTTCCAGAACCCTCGTCAGCAGCATCCTGGAGTCGTTTTAGAGAAATGAGTTGAACACTACTGTCGGGGAAGAAGACGGACCATCCAGGCGCTTGCTGATCCCACTTTGAAATCACTTGCTGAAGTATCTTGATGACCAACTGGGTACTCGCGTCCCAAGATCCAGCTAGCAGCCGATAGACTCAAGTTTGATCTAGCGCCCCACCACTGATCACTTCCATGAATACGCGATACTCCGACTTCGAGCGCGGTCTTCAGAAAATCAAGCTCGCGGGCAGTTACTTTCTGTTCGGTTCGGACACATATCTCGTTGAACAGGCGCGCGACGCTCTAGTTCGAGCCGCCGAGGACGCAAGTCAAGGCGAGCTTTCAACCGCCACAGTGGATTTGGACGAAGGTTCGGTCGAAGAGCTTGTCAACTCGGCCCAGAGTATGTCTTTGTTTGCCTCCCGCCAATTGATTCTTGTGAAGGGTGTGATGAAGCTGCGTGAAAATCAGGGTAAGAAGCTGGCAGCCTACCTGGCGGATCCAAATCCTCAAACGTTCATGATCTTTCTGGCGGGCGAGCTCGATCGGGACCAGCGCAAGAAGAAGATTTTCGAAGTCTTGAGTTCTAGGACCCGAGTTGTCGAGCTGGCACCGCTGAATGGTCACGAGTTGGTTGCTTGGATTCAGCAACGGGCGCATGCTCGAGGGTTCTCAATTGAGCCTGTCGCTTTGGACTTTCTTCTGGAAACGCAGGGCAGCGAATTGGGCAGGTTGCATCAGGAGTTGGAGAAGGCCATGTTGTACGCCGGTGCTGAGAGGCAGATTACTCTAGCAATGCTGGAGGTGCTGTTGGGCTATTCCGCAGGACACACCCTCTCGGAATTCTTAGACGCCGTAGTGAGCCGAAACAAACGAAAGGCTCTAGATCTGGTTGGCGAGATCTTTTTTTCTGGAAAGGAAACCGGTCTGGCGTTCTGGTGGTTTGGACAGCAGCTTCGGCAGTGGCTGCAATTCAATGAGCTAGCCGGCAAGATGCCAGCGGCGATTGTCGGGAGACAAACGGGCGTCTATAATCCGAACATAGCAACGAAAATGCTGAACCAGGCCAAGCAGTTTTCGAAGCCCAGCCTGCTAAAGGCCATCAGCCGCTTGGCTGACGTGGACGACAAGATCAAGCGATCGAGCACGGACACGCGGTTCACAATGGAGCTGCTGGTGCATGAGCTGACGGGGTAGAGCGAGCCACTCATGCCGCTAGCCAGGATGGATGACACCTTCGGGAAGGTGGCTTAGCCCAGTCGGGCCTCATCCTAATCTTCGGACCTACCTTCCTCGGTCTGAATTTCCAAGAAATGCTTCCCGGTTTCCAGAAAACCCTGCTATAGTTCCGCCGTTTTTTCGTCCCATGCATTCATTGAGACTTGTTCGCGGAGGGCAGCATGGCGCGCACCACCCTTAGGCAGGAAATGCTGGCGGAGTTCCTGGGGACCTTTGTTCTGATCGTTTTCGGCGTTGGTGTTGTGGCTCAAGTCGTGCTCAGCCGTGGTCAGAATGGCAGTTACCTGTCGATAAACCTGGGCTGGGGGCTCGCCGTTGTGATGGGCATCTATGTGGCCAGCGGGGTTACGGGCGCGCATTTGAACCCTGCTGTCACGCTTGCGTTGGCCGTGCACCGTGACATCTCCTGGTCCAGAATCCTGCCATATTGGTTGGCGCAAACGGTCGGCGCTTTCGTCGCTGCAGCGATCGTGTTCTTTTCCTACAGAGAAGCGTTCGACGCATTTGATGGCGGTGTGCGCGTGGTCGCAGGCGAGAAGGGCACGGCAGCCATCTTTGCGACCTATCCGCAACCCTTTCTTTCGACTGCTGGTGGGTTTGTGGATCAGTTCGTTGGAACAGCTCTCCTCGTGTTAGTGATTTTTGCTATTACCGATTCACGCAACTCGGCTCCTACAGGCAACATGGCGCCTCTGATCGTGGGCTTGCTGGTAGCCCTGATTGGCATGACTTTTGGATTCAATAGCGGTTATGCCATCAATCCAGCGAGGGATCTGGGACCGCGGCTGTTTACTTGGTGCAGCGGATGGGGAACACAAGTCTTTGTCGCTGGGAACTACTGGTTTTGGGTGCCGGTCGTCGGACCGCTGCTAGGCGGCGTGGCTGGGGGATTGATCTACGACCAGCTGGTTGGGGACGCGTTGAAGCACTCGTAATTGTGGCGCGAATTCTTTGCGAGCGTCAGATATCCTGCCCGCTGGCACTTCAGGCGGCGTGCGCCAGTCTTTCGGTGGAAGCCGCCTGCCATTGGCGACAGAACAGTTACCGCGAAAAGCTACCGACCCGCGCTCACCCACGAATCTTCGTGCCAGATCTACAAAGTTAGATTTGGACTTTCCTGCGCTGTTATCCAAAGACCCTCTGCTCTGGGCACCCCAAAAAAAGCTGCCCAAAATGTCGGAAACTCCAGGACCGGCGCTGAAATCGACGGATGGCACAGTGCTGCTCTCGTCCGGTCCTTTTGCAGCCATCTTTCCTGCAGCTACCGGTTGAGCCACGCAACGACGATACCCATCACGATCACGCCGACGGCCTCGAACACAATTTGCTTGAACACCAGCGCACCCGGCATGGGCTGTACTGCGTAGTAGATGAGATACATGGGAATCGTCATCAGGACCGCAACTGCCACGCCGAAGCGCACCCCTTGCGGCAGGAAGGGCTTGGATTCCCTGCCTTTGAGATAGATCCACACAAAGCCGGCGGCAATGAACAAGTGGGCGAGCAACATGAAAGGAAAGTAATTCACGGCATCTTGCTCCGTACGGAATAGGCCTGGGAGCTTTGCATATTGCTGGCTGAGCAATAAACCGTGGACAAGGAAACCGAACGCCATGGACAAGACGAAGATGACGACGACTGAGATCAGGAATCGTTTGTTCAAGGTATCCTCCCTTCGTTGCTGTAGTGTAGTAACTCTTCTATCACAAGAGAAAAGCAGGTGTCGACCCTGCACGGTTGTATTGTCGATACCGACGTGGATAGGATTCTAGCGCTGCCGCGCCAGCATACAGGATACCGCACAGAGCGGCAACGACTGGAAGGGTAACGTCATTCTGTTTCTCCATTCGCTGGGGCAAAGGCATCGCCGCCCGAACTCCACCCCGCGACTGCTAACGGCTCAGGCTCAGCTCTTTTTCGAAGTCACCGCGAAAAAGGCCGCGATCTGCTGCTCGACTTTGCTGCTCTGGCAAGAAGGGCATTTGATCTTCTTTTTCTCATGTTGCTCGACGGTCAAGACGGCTGAGAACTTCTTGTTGCAGCTGAGACACTTGTATTCGTAGGTTGGCATAGACACCTCTCGCAGACACAATGGTTGCAGAAATTAATAAGGGAGCCCCATTCTAGTGCTTCCTCGGACGGCTGTCAGCCATTCTGTGCAAACGATCAGTCTTGGAAGGGTAAACAGGGAAGCGCGAGAGAATGGCCTTCTTTCGTAAGAGCGTGGCTCAAAACCTAGCTGGCGGCGTATCATTGCACCTAACTGCTGGGGCACGTACGAGCCACAATTCCGTCCCGGCAGGATTCGGGTTCATATGAACACTCAGACTCTGGGCGTGGTTCCTGCGGCCGCTCAGGCGCAGAGACTTCAGAACCTTCTAAGACGAGTTCTGCCTCACCAGCCGCCCAAGGAAGCCCAGCATCCGTTCGTAATGGGAACCTTTCCAGTAAATTCGGTCGCACTCGGGACAGTGTTGAAATTCGTCGCGGGTCTCTTGGGTGTGCCGCGGCAAGCGCTCAGCGATGAGATGCTTGTCGACCGGTCTGAGGTGACCGTTGCACTTCATGCACCGTTGGAAAGTCCGAATGGAACCATACAGGTCGAAGCGTCGCAGAATTTCCAGCAGTTGCTGCCGCGGACGAGTCTCGCGAACCCAGTAACCGTGCGTCACGAGGCTCTGCTTCAAGAGTCCGCGGTCCCGGGTGAGCAGAATCCGTTTTTGCCGAAAGGAAACTTGAGCCAATTCCTCATCCGGGGTGTTGTTAGAGTAAAGCGAGTCGAATCCCAGCATGCGCAAGTAGGCGGCCAGCCTGCCCAAATGGACGTCGAGGACAAATTTCGTCTCGCGCAACGGCTGAGGGCGGAGCTGCAGTAGAGGGCGTATGTCCATAGATTCGAACACTGGGTAGACGCTCACGCGGTCCTTGTCTTTTACGTGATAGGCGAAATCCCTGGACTCGCCATTCACTAGAATGAGATCCACTTCTGTGTGCGGTACACCGAGAGATTCGATCAAGTCTTTAGCCGATACCCGTGCAGCAAATGCGTGGACAAATGTGACCTGTCTTCGACAGTGGGGGAGGAAATCATTAAGCTCGGCGTAGAATCTCAGGTGAGCGGAAGACATGGCAGCTGTGGTAATGACAACGAGACGCCTACGGGCAGTCCGGGTAAGGATGACAGTCAGCGTCTGAAGGTAGCCCAGCGCTTCAGTGCCGGGTACTAAATTAGGTCACAAACCAGTAGAGGTGTCGGCAGCGCTTGGGTTATAGGGAGCGCAGCAATATGAGTGCTATTGCGAGTTCTGCTTCAAGTATTCTTCGCTGAACAGGTCGTCTTCGAGCTGGGGATTGTAATGTGCTTCCTTCAGGCGCAGCGTTAACTTGCCGCCCTTCTTCAGGTCGTCCACGCGAGCCAACGTTACGGTCCAGAAGCCTTCGATCTGTTTGATCTCTTCCGCGGTGGCCACCTTTTCCAGCTTGTTGGACTTGCCAAATAACTCCCACCTAAGGAGCATGGCATTGTCTTTGCGCAGATAGCTAACCGAGCGCGGGTAGTCGGATTCATTCTTGAATTCGGGTTTCAGCAGGTTCTCAACCACATGGCAAGGAA
>Ga0075421_100001733_pt1 | contig 25681 bp, 18 predicted proteins | sample SoiMetdeltSBSDD5_FD_75292 | JGI IMG/M metagenome (GOLD analysis project Ga0075421, IMG submission 75292) | Bulk soil microbial communities from a Populus tree surrounding site in Tennessee, USA - Soil MetaG P. deltoides SBSDD5 | ecosystem: Environmental > Terrestrial > Soil > Tree plantation... | reverse complement strand
TAATGGCGCTCCGCGCTGCACAGCGAGGATGGATGAGTACGATAGTCACACGCTTCTCGCAGAGCGTTGCACTTGAGTGGAATCAATAGTCCCAACACTGTCACGTGATCAAAGAACGAGATGATCGATGCGTGAGCGATGCTCCGATTCATGCCATGTCGTTCCCTGTGCCGTCCCGAATCCGTGAATTTTTTCTAGCCGTCACCGCAATCTAGCATCCGCGACGAAGCTCACCGTGTCACGTCGGCACGCGAGCTCAGCCTCAGAAGACTTCTGGATCCAGTGATATCGCCATTGACCTGCGTTGCTGCCAAGCGCACGGTCGCTCGCGCCTCCCGGCCGGATGGCAGGTTGTTTATTTCACTCCTCAATGGGAGAACTTCGATGACTATTCTTGGCACAGTGACGGAAGAGACCCGGCTGCCCAGTGGCGTGTTCCCGCCCGATCGCATCAATGGGCCGCTGTCGAAGCCGTAATCGAGAACGATGTACGGTGAGGTGTGCGGCGCGAGCCGCACGCCTCTTTTGAGCAAGCCTGAATGCCACTCTCACGGCGGCCAGCTGACGCAGGCTCCACGGCGAGCTCCGAAGAATCAGCCTCAGAAGAATCAGCCTCAATCGAGCGCACCAAAATGAATGACCGATACTGGCTTACGCCTCACGTCCATGTGCGCTTCTTGAGAGAAGGTCTGATCGTTCTCGATCTAGCACAAAATAAGTATCTCGGAGCTCGCCTGCGTGAAGGGCAGGTGCTGCGATCTGTGGTCGCGAACTGGCCCCAGGATGACGACCTCGACGTTTGCGGTTCGGAGCACGCAAGCACAGATGAGGTACGAGCAACGGTCGAATCCTGGTGCAAGGCAGGGCTGTTGACCTCAATCGAGCCTTCATCTCGAGTAAGGACGCGTCCAAGCGTGGAGGAACTGTCGCGGGCCGTCGGACAGAACGCGCTCTACGGCACGGTTCGTTGGCACCACGTCATTAACTTCGCGTGGGCTTTTGCTCGATCTGTCTTCGCACTAAGGTTTGTGCGATTCGACAAAGTTGTGAAGAGGGTTGCCGACCGCAAGCAGCGCAAGTCAGCGACCGAACATGAGTTGGATTGGGAACGCGCAGAGGAACTAACCGCCGTGTTCCGTCGATTGCGCCCATTCGCGTTCAGCGCCCGCGGGCGCTGCCTCCTTCATTCCCTGGTTCTGATCGAATTCCTCGCGCACTATGACGTCTTCCCCACATGGATGCTCGGCGTCAAGGCGCGACCATGGGGTGCTCACAGCTGGGTTCAGAACAAGAATGCAGTGTTCGACTGTGGGCCGGATCAAGTGTGGGAATTCAGTCCCATACTTGCAGTTTAGAGACCCTGCTGCGGCTAGGAGCCCCAGATGTTTCGATACATTGGCTTGCTCTGGGACCCCGCCAACGCGCGCGCAAGCGATGTTGCAAATCGGTTGTCAAACCAATTCCAACGCTTGTCGGCCGAACCCTGGAAAGAGGCGATAGCAGACGCGGGGGTGCGCTTGTATTGCTTAGGCGAACACAAGCGCGGCTTCATGGTACACCGGCTCGGAAAGAACCGAGGCGCAGTGCTGGGAACACTGTTCCGTCGCAACAGTGATCCGTGCGACGCGACACCCTCTGCTCCAGCGAGCTTTGATGATACCGCATGCTCGCGCATAGCCGAGAGCCGGGGAAAGCTCCTGGTCTCGGAATACTGGGGAGACTATGTGGCACTGGTGCAGACCGCCGCGCAGGCGTTCGTCCTCATGGGGCCAGCAACCACCGTTCCGTGCTTCACGACGTCCATTCAGGACGTGTTCGTGTTTTTCTCATGCGTGGCTGACTGGGCGAGCGTCGAGGGAGTTCGGCTTTCCGTCAACTGGAACTTCGTCGCGGAGAGAGTCCTTGGCAGACTCGGCACTGCCGGCGGCAGTGGCTTGAAGGAAATCGCCGAAGTCCATCGCGGTGAATGCCTCGAAGTCACATCCGAGTCCGGCGCCCTGCGTATCAACAGACGTTTGTATTGGAATCCGGTCGACTTTTCCGAATCTCGTGCTTTGTTGCTTGATGACCATGATGGTGCGTCGAATGCCATTCGCGCCACCATCGTCAGCTGCATTCACACATTGGCAAACGGCCATGACAGCGTACTTCTGCGACTCTCAGGAGGACTGGACTCTTCGATCGTCCTGGGCTGCCTGAAGGACACTCCGAATCATCCTCAGATCACCGGGTGCACCTTCTATCCCCTGAACCGTCGTGCCGATCCTCGTCCCTGGGCACGGATCGCGGCACGGGATGCAGGCTGTGAAGTCGCAGAGTGGAGTGTCGATCCGTCTGAACTGAATCTCGAGGTCATCCTCAGCCAGCAACTCAATACGGAGCCTCGTTGGAGCCTCCATGATTTCTCGCTGGCGCCGCTTGAGCGCGCGGAGGCCGCAAAACGTCAAGCAACCGCGCTCTTCACAGGTGACGGCGGAGATGCCGGCCTCGGTACCTTATCCGCCTCATTCGCCGCCCATGAGTTTGTCCGGCGTAGAGGACTTCGTCCGAGGATGCTGCGCGCTGCCTACGACGCCGCTCTGTGTACGGATGAGTCGATTTGGCGGGTATTGCGGCGAGCGCTCCGCACGTGGGGCAAGCCGTTGTCCGACGACGAGGAGATGGTGACGGGGCTGTGCAAATTCGTCACGCCTCGTGCGCAAGGTATGGGCACCGCACAGGTACTGCACCCTTGGTTCCGCGACCGAGACGTGCCACTCCACATCGTCCGCCAGTTGGGTGATCTGCCACGCACTCCAGAATTCTATGATTCGTTCGCTTCTGCGGAAGTCTCGGCGCCCATCCGCGTTGATCCGATGTACGCACAGCCGGTCGTAGAGTTGCTGCTGCGAATTCCGCCGTACGCTCAGATTGCAGGTGGGAGAGATCGGGGACTGGCAAGACGCGCCTTCGAAGGTCGCGTGCCAGGCCCATTGCTCAACCGAACATGGAAGGACCGAGCACCTCAGTTCATCGGTCAGATCGTCCAGGGGAATCTAGATCTGATTCGGCAGCTCCTGCTCGATGGACTCCTGGTGCGTGAAGGTTTGCTCGATCGGGCAGCACTGGAACAAGCCCTATCGAGTACAGTCGACAAACGTGAATTTCCAGATGGCGAATTGATGTGGCAGCTTGATGTGGAAGTCTGGCTACGACGCTGGCATCGATGGCGACAGCGCAAAATCCAGGTAGCTGCTGCCTAGCTTAATGGGAGACTTCAATGCTCATCGAACTTGGACAAGTAACGCAGCAGACACGCCTGCCCGTCGGCCTTTTCGCGCCCGAGAGGATCAATGGTCCCCTCTCAAAGCCTTAATGACCTTCGACGACCGCGCTGGTTGGCGCCAAGTGGTCGTCGCGCTGCTGCCGGAGCTTGCGCCACTGAGCGTACTGCTCGGCTTTGGCGCGGTCTGCATCCTCGCGTCCATTCAGCCAGAAATCAAACCAGTCGATCGCGCGCACTTGTAGTGCCAGGATCTGATTTGGATTCTGCGGGCAATGGGCTGGATGGACATCGGACTGTGGCATCAGATACATCTCCACGGGCTTTCCGAGGTGGCGGAGTCTGCTAAAGAGTTCCCAGGCGAGCAGCACGCTGGTGCGCAGTTCCGACTGCCCTACCATTAGCAGGGGCGCTTTCACTCTGTCCGCATTGAAGCCAGGGGATTCTTGAAGCCAACGCTGCAACCCGGCGGCATAGGGTGGCGCCCCTACGACATACTCAATGTCGTGCGTCCAATCGGAGAGTGCAGCCTGCCCATAGCTGGCTGAATAGTTGTCAGAGACGATGGCCGCCGCGAACGGCGTATCCGAGTGCGTCAGCGCATATTCCACATGAAACCCAGTCCGACTGAACCCTACAAGACCAACCCTTTTCTCGTCAGCCAGCCCTGCTGCGACGAGCTGTTTGACCACTGATTCGTAGGCCTCGGCGTGCAGTCGTCCTTCGTTCGGACCATATGATCTCGGAACGTCGACCGTTGCGACCGCTATTTGTCGCTGCGTCAGCAGTTGACCAGGCATCACGGCGATAGTCGACGGACCCAAGCCGGCACCACTTTGCCAACCGTACAGGCTGAACTCGTGCGAGCTGGCCGCCGAACTCTGGATCACAAGCGGATACTTCTGTCGCGGGCTCCACTGCGTGGGGTAAAAGACGTGCGCTATCCAGTCATGGCCGTCGTTTAGACGTCCCGTCAACCGTTCTACTCTTCCAAGTTCGATGTCGTCCAACAGCCCCGGATTGGGATCGAGAACCACTTTTTCATTGTGAGTCGCCGGGTCAATCGCATAGACCTTTGGCGGATCCTCGAGGCCCTGCCGGATTTCAACGCGCATTCTCGATGACTGGCGGGTGGCGGTTCGTATTCGCACCCAACCGTCGCGCGCCGCGCCAAAGGAGAACGTGGCAACGAGACCGGTCTTACTCTCGTGGCACTGAAGTTCAATCACGGATTGAGATGGCCATCGGGCACGAATAGCGCCGCACTCCGCCAGATCTATGGGCAGGCGAACGTATTTCCCAGTTTCGACATTCACCACGGCTGCGGCAGCTCCAGAGAGTGCCGGTGTGTCGGTGACATCTGCAGGCAGGAAGGTTGGTGCAATCAGCAGCCAGCGACTGTCTGGCGACCAGGCGATATCGGAAGGCAGCAAGGGATAGATCGCATTCCACAGCGGAGCTGATGAGCCGTTGGTGGTGTCGACGACGAAGAGCTGAATGGCTCGACGAGCCCTTTCGGCATGTCGATCGACACGCAATTGCTCAATCACACCTTTAAGAAACGAGTCTTGGTAGTTGGACCAACCTTCGATAATTCTGCGTGGTTGCGCACTGACTATGGCCTTTTTTCCATCCGGTGAAATGCGGACGGTTCTCCCGAATGGCGCTGCAAGGTCGAAGCCATCGTCACCCATCGAAACTGGTTGCGTCACGCCAGATCGCGAGCGAATGAACCATCGTGAGTTCATCCCATTGTCGAGGGTCGAATTGCCCGAGAAGTCTCCTTGGATCGCGGCAAGTCCATCGGTTCTCTGCCCTATCGCGAAACCCGCACGGGCAAGCTCACTGGATGTTGTCAGAGCAGATTGAGATACCAGCGAGTTGTAGATCAGCGCGCCATCCTTAGATCGATCGAAGTTCATTACTGCGGTGTCAGCACTTGTGTCCCACTTAAACTCGCCCGTTCGCAGGTCGAGAGTGACCACCTGCCGGATGCCGCGCTCATCATGGGCCAGAAAGGTTACTTCGCTGTCACTGATCCAATGGATGGGATTGGTCCAACTGTCAAATGCATATTCGGGCGCTGCAAACGGATTGAGGGTGCCCAATCCGGAAGTGAAGAATTGCGCGATCTTCACGACTGAGGCGCTCGCAAGCGAACTCAGTTGCCCGGACCACATCTCCACCCAAACACCATCGCGTGCAGCGTCGCCACGAAGCAGCCGTAGGACAAACCGGTTACCGCTCGGGGACAAGGACACCGGGTCATCAATAATGCGAGCTGTTTCGAGGGCTCGCTTGGGTGTTAGGACCTGGCGCTCGCAGAGTGCATCCGGGCTCCATAGCAGCATGAGGGTGCAGATCGCAACTGCAACGGATGCAAGACTTCGGCGGGTCGTCATCGGCCTCTTTGAATACCTCGTAAAAGCCGACCAAGGTTTGACATCCAACCGGTCGAGTCCTTATTGCGGGACCTGATCGGAGCGTACCGTCAGCGGCCGTAATGCAATCACGATCTCATCGCCGCTTCGTTTGAAGCTGATCGTCTGATCTGCGGCGAGATAGGTCAGAAGCGCCTCGGGGGCATCGGCATCAAACACGCCACTGAGCCTTCGAGCGCGCAACGCTTCACCTTCAACGCGAAGGTGCGGAGTCCGGTTGAATCGAGCAAACTCGTCTGTGATCTCTGCAAGCGTGTTGTCTCGGAATACCAAGCGGCGCTGCTGCCAGACTCCCACGTCCATCACGTCGACGGGAGCCGGTGGAGTTATGCCCGTCGCTAGGACATTGACACTCTCACCGGCCGTTACGCGGATAGCTTCTTGTAACGCGACCTGCGCCGCTTCCGAACTGAGATGTGCGACCTCACTCGTAACCTGAACAGTCCCTTCGACGACCGCAACACTAACTCGATCGGCACTGCGCCTGACGTCGAACTTGGTACCAACTGCCTGGACGACGCTCGAACCCACGTGAACGCGGAAAGGCCGCGCCGCATCCTTCGCGACCGTGAAGAGTGCTTGGCCCGCGTCGAGATATATGTCGCGCGTGGCCTTTGAGTACGATACGCGCAGCCGCGACTTGGCATTGATCGCAACGGCTGAGCCATCGACGAGCTCGATGGATCGCTGCTCACCCACCGATGTGGAGTAGAGGTTTGGATTCACCGCGTCACGCAAGAACACAGGCCCGAAGATCACGAGCGTAATCGCAGCAGCGAGGCCTACGCTCGTCGCCAGAATCCACTTGGCACTCGATGCAAGCGCGCTTCGCGCACCGCGCCTGGGACTCTCAAAATAGGCTGCTTCGCTGCCTGGCCCATCCTGCGAAACTGGATCTTGAGAACCGTCAAGATCTACAACGTTGTTCTCGCTTGACGTGTAGCTATCGAGATCGATCGGCTGCTCGCGCAGTAGTTGACGCAGCATAATGTCCGTGCTCTTGGCGAGCAGGATCTCATCCGGCGCATCCTTGGAGCCCTTGAGCCACTTTACGAACGCACGTTTCTCTTCGGGCGTCGCAGCCTCAAGACGAATGAGCCATTCAGCCGCCTGGTCCGCCAGCTCACGTCGCGCCCTTTTGGCACTGCGTAGTATTTTGTCCATCCGTGGCCTCCCTTACTCTTCCCAGAACACTTCTCGCATCCGAGCTTTTCCGCGAGCAATGTACTTGGCGACACTCTTGGGGCTCAGGCCCAGGCGCCTAGCGATCTCGTCACGATACAAGCCTTCCTGGTAGTGAAGCACGAGCGCTTGTGCCTGAAGCTGCGGCAGCTCGGCAAGAGCCTTACGCAGCTGTCGTTGCAGGTTCATGCGATCAGCCAAGTCATCGGGCAACGCCGCCGCTGAGTCGTTTGCCCAGTCCTCGATAACGTTCGTATCAACCATAACCTGGCTGTGCTTGCGCTCGGCAATCGTGTGGTCACACACGGCATTTGCTGCAACCGTGTACAGGAACGCGAGCGGTTCCTTGATCACTTCGTCTTCGTTCATCCGCAGGAGTCGCATGTAGATCTCCTGCTTCAGGTCATCAACATCGACACGGCGGCGCATGCGACGCACGAGAAACCTGTGCAGCTCGCACTGGTAGTGCACCGCGATGATCCACGCACGTTTCGGAAGGCTATCTGGCATTGCCTACGAGAGCTGCTTTCAAAAAGCTTTGACGGTCTTCGCGATGAAAATGGAGACAGCGCCAGGAATTATGTCGGTCGAATGTAGTATTTATTAATTTCATGTCCTCACTTTCCGAAGCGCAGCCGTCAAGCACTGCAACTAAGGCGCGCGGACTATCCGAGCTTACCGCAGCTAACAAGGAAAAAGGGGACGAACGATGAAAAGGGCATTGCCGCTGCTGATTGGGATCGGTCTCGCTCTTGGCCAGGCAGTGGCTCAGGCTGAAGACGTCGTCCAGAAGCCGCTCAAGGTATCGATCGAGAAGCAGAACCTGCGAGACGCATTGAATGATTGGGCACAGCAAACTGGCTACGAGCTCGTCGCCGAGATCAGAGTCGATCTTACTTCTCCAAAGGTTGAAGGGTTACTGACGCCACAAGCAGCCCTCGAGCAGCTCCTTCGAGGGACGCCGCTGACCTATCGTTGGATGAATGACCGACTGGTTGCCATTAACGAGAAGCCGCTTCTACTGCCCGCCGCCCTCTTGAAGAGCGATTCCACGCAGGCGCCGCAGGCAGAAAAGCCGTTGGGAGCAACTACTACTAACGGTGAACTGCAGCCTTCTGGAGCCAGCAGTGCCGAAAAGAATCAGACTTCTCGTCGCATAGGCGGCCCGGACAAACAGGAGCTGGAAGTCGTCATAGTGACCGGAACGTACATCCCTGGCGGCGTCAAGCCAACGTCTCAGGTCATCGTGCTGGATTCAGGCTACATCGAGCGAACCGGGTACAGCACGACCAGCGAACTGTTTCGATCGCTACCTCAGAATTTCGCCGGAGGCAACGCGGGCGCCACCGAGGATGGGCGCTTCGGAATCGGTACGAATGTGCGGCTCAACATTGCGACTTCCACCGGCATCAACCTGCGGGGACTCGGCAATACCTCAACTCTGGTCCTGGTGAATGGCCGTCGACTCGCGCCGTCCACATACGGATCGATCGCGGACATCTCGCATATCCCGCTTGCCGCAATCGACCGCATTGAGATTCTCACTGACGGATCTTCGGCACTGTACGGGTCTGATGCAGTCGCGGGAGTGGTGAATATTCTGTTGAAGAAAGACTACGAAGGCGCTGAAACACGCTTGCGATTCGGATCCGTGACATCTGGTTCTCGAGATGAGAAGGGAGCCTCGCAGTTGCTCGGAACCTCGTGGAATTCAGGCAATGCGATGCTTACCTTGGATTACAACACTGCGTCGGAGCTGCTCGCCTCTGATCGCGACTTCATGTCGAACTACTCCTCTCCGACTTTTGTCTTTCCTGACACGAAGACGAAGGCGGCGACCTTCAATGTGCGGCAAGACATAACCGATCGAGTATCTTTCGAGTCCGACGGTGTCTTTGGTCGTCGTGACATCGAGGTCAGCGAAAATCAGTTCGATGTCCAAACTGGTACTGATGCAACAACTAAGAACGCCGGAGTCACGGCAGCGCTGAGATTCAAACTAACCCAGGACTGGTCAGCTGACATCGCTGCAGAGTATGGGCGTGAGGATGAAGGCCGAAAGCAAGTCATTACCGACGCAACCGGCGTCCGCAACGACAACCTTTCGGATCTGTTCCGTCAGTCGGCGGCCCATCTTCTGGTCACGGGCCATCCGATGGAACTGAAGAGCGGCAGCGTTGGAATTGCCTTAGGTGCCTCGTTTCGAAAAGAGGACTTCGATGCAGACCAGTTTCAAACTCAAACGGATGGTTCCGACCCGATCGTCAACTCGCAGCATGCAGACCGGGATATCACGTCAGCTTATGCCGAACTTCATCTGCCGCTCGTGTCTCCGAGCCAAGCAATAGCGCTCGTCGAATCTTTCGATGTATCCGCCGCGGTCCGGTACGATGACTATTCTGACTTCGGGTCGACCACGAATCCCAAGTTTGGGATACGTTGGGGTCTCACACCGTCACTGTCACTCCAGGCAAGTTACGGCGACTCCTTCAGGGCACCGCATCCCGCGCAAACCGTAGGAGAGTCCGTCGCGCCCTTCCTATTCGCCTTTCCCTTGACGGGACCCGACGGTGTAACACCCGTACCCGCCTTCATTGTCAGTGGCGGAAGCTTGAGCCTGCAGCCAGAACGAGCGACGACCTTCTCGGCAGGTTTCGAGTTCAAAGCGCTCGAAGGACTGAAATTCACTGGAAACTACTACGACGTGAAGTACCACGATCGGATCATTCAACCCTCCCCGAACTTCGGAGTTCTGACGGATCCTGCCGAATCGAGCGTACTGGTATCGGGCCTGGCGGATGACGCTGCCGCCGCAGCGTTTCGAGACGATGTCGTCAGCCGCGGCGGAACGTTCGTGGACTTCATCGGCACGGACGTGGCGGGAGTGCGGTATGTCTACGACCTGAGGCAGCGGAACGCCGCGCAAACTCACCAAGCCGGCTTTGATTTCGGTGTCGAATACAGTCAGGCGATCGGCTCGGGTGCACTTTCCTCTCGCGTCAATGTTTCGAACATCCGATACATCGACGAGCAGCTGCTGAGCACCTCAGCTGCAGTAGACACAGCCGATACGTTCGGCAATCCAACAAACTGGCGCGGCCGAGTGGACGTGAGCTGGACAGCTCCAGGTTGGACGGTCGGGTCGGCTGTGAACTACGTCGATGGCTACGTTAACTCGACAGTGGTTGGTGATCCTCCAGTCGATTCGTGGGTCACCGTTGACCTGTTCGGACAGCTATCCCTGGGGGAGATCTTCCGAAGCCCGGTGTGGTCGGGCATGACCGTGAGCATCAGCGCGCAGAATGTGTTCGATAAGGATCCGCCGTTTGCGGCTGCGCCGTTGGGCGCCAACTACGACCCCGCCAATGCGAATCCGCTGGGCCGCTTTGTCGCCGCTGAGCTTCGAAAGCGTTGGTAGGCCCAGTGCGCCGTGTAATTACCGAACGTAGTCGAGCGCTCGGCCTGACTTCGCTACTGGCTTGGCTTCGAAAATCCGGCCAGTTGACAGTGTCTCGGGCAGCGGTCGCGCCAATCCCGGATACGGTCACGACGACGTAGCCTGTCCGTCTGCATTCGTTCTGAGTCTCTCGAGTAATAGGAGGCTCACTCCGCGTCGTACCGGCTGCAGGAACGGCATTAATTTGGGAGTTTTCGGCAAAAAGTGCGGCCCGAGCTCCTCGTAGTCCTCACTTTTGCTGCGGGAACCGTCATATATCCCACGTGGCGATGAAGGCGGCGCCAACCACGCAGGATACGTGAGCCGCCATCGAGGATTCGCAACATGGATAAGGAAAAGTCGTTGGTCGCCCAGCGAGCGGCGGAATGGCTCGACCGGCTTGAGCATGCGAGCCCTGAGGAACGAGCGGAATTCGTCAAGTGGCTCAAAAGGTCGCCGCAGCACGGGTGGGAAATACTGCTGGCCACATCCAGCAATATTTTGCTGCAGCATTTGATGAAATCGAACGGCATCACTCTTCGCGACATCGGATCCGCGTCCAGCAATGTGTCCCCAATCCACGGTTTTCGCTCGACCAAGGGACCTTCACCCGTGCGTGCGTCGATTCCAACGTCGGTGAGCCGACGATCGCGCGCCTGGCGCTTCGGAACTGTTCTCGCGCTCGCCGCCCTGATCTCGCTCGTGACTATCGTGATTGAGATCCCTCCCGATCACGCCATCGTTACCGCGGCAAGTGAGTGGAGGGACGTGCGACTCGAGGACGGCACACTCTTACGAGCCGGGCCGCGCACTGAGGTGAGCGTCGAGATGACCGCACATCGACGGCTTCTGCGTCTCGCGCGCGGCAAGATCATGGTCTACGTCGCGAAAGACACTACGCGTCCGCTGTATGTGGAGGCCGATCTTGTATCGGCTCGTGCCGTGGGCACGGCGTTTGCCGTCAAGCTAAGCGATGCTAAATCCGTATCAGTGACCGTGCAGCAAGGTACGGTAGCCGTGGCTCGCCGGCATGCACTAGGCGCGGATGATGCTCAGTTGACGTCACCTAACACTGCCATGCTACGAGCTGGCGAAGGTGTCACAGTAGACGCCGACGGCGCCGCCCTGCTTGCACGGCCAGCCGATCTGAATAGAGATCTCGCCTGGGTTGATGAAAAGCTCATTGCTGGTGAGCACTCGACCGTTGCTGACCTCGTTCACGAGTTCAACCTCAACAATGCCCTGCAGATCGAGCTACGCGATCGCACGGTTGCTACGCGCCAAATGCGCGGCACGTTCAGGCTGTCCGATCCGGCCTTGTTCGTGAGATCACTCGAACGTCAATTCCCCGTTGCAGTTGTTGAAAGTCGCGGTGCGTTGCGCGTCGTGCCGCATCCTCGCAGCACCTCGGATCAGTTCGAAAACGTCATCGCGCGGTGAGTTCAATGCTGGCATGGGAGTGCGAATCTAACTCGCGGCGCTACAGCCTCTCGACTCAGCACTGGTCGGGCAGGCGCGCACGGTTTGAGCACAAAGGTGTCTGCAGTCTCGACAGGCAGCGGTGCCGCTGCCAAGACGCAACCGCTTTCCATCCATCTCTGCAAATGCGACGGGAGAAGGCGAGGTCGGCTGGAATTTGGCCAGATCGACAAGGAAGAACTGGCGCAGTCGCAAACGAGAAAAAGGGCGCAACAATCAAGTTGCGCCCTCTTCCCGGTTCTCAACTCAATCTGAAGGAGTAATGCATGAAACTCGGAAAAGGACACTGCGTAGCTAACATGGAACACGTTCCGGGTACGACGGTACTGTCGTGAACGAGTCAAGGTCAATGCGCAGCGTGCGAAGGTCGAGCTTTGGCTAGTTGACTAAACGCGTGGCATCGTTATCCGTTAATGGTCAATACGTTGTGTGCGTCACGAGGACCTGTCCAATGCGACCGCGTCGCTTGGCGCAATGGTGACAGACTTGGCTCCTTGGTGAGGACGCAAGGACCGCGCAGAGTCAGGCCAAATAAGCGCGTCAGTCATGGCTCTGGACGTGCGAGATAGAGACCGCGAAAAGACTGCAGCAAAGATAAGGTGAGCCGGACCAGATTTCGTTATTACGTTCGATGCGCACGACACCAGATGCTCGTGAACCGCCGTACATCAAAAGCAAAAAAACTATGACGCGCATCATGCAGCAAATCACGGATCGGCTGGCTTGGCGGCGTATTCTGCGGTTATCCGCAGCTGCAACCGCCGAAAATGTCGAAGGTCGCGCCTTGCAGATCTTTGAAGCACTGAGCCGAGTTGACGAGGCGACGGTTGCCCTCGACGTGGAAGGTTGGGCTACCCGAATGAGCGAGGAAGCCGAACGATATGAGGCAAGAAAGGAAGTGCTTCAAGTGCAAGTGGCACTCGCCAAGCTGCCGCCCGCGCAGAAGCAGCTGGTCGACTTGTTCGCTCGCGGAGTCAAATATATTGCGATTGCGGAGAGCTTGGGGATGAAAAAGGAGGATACGCTGCGCGAACTCTGCGCAGCGCTGGTCACGCTGCAAGACGCAGTCGCGTCTGCTGAGATGGAGACTACGAGCCCGATTTCTACTCTGTAGTCACCTGTCAGCTCGGACACGCTGCCGTACTCGTGACCGCATGCGGATCTCGGGCACTTCGGTTGCGCTCGTCGTATGACGTGCGAGCCTCTGGTCGTCCCGGGCGTGGATAGCCTGGAGCGACTTCCGCACTTCCGGACGTTACACAGTGTTGTGGTGCGCGACGGAGGTCGGATTTCCAACCTTCACGGGGAACGAGTATCTAGGGCTTTGACTGCAGGTGCCCAGGCCGTTCATTGAGCAGCTTCGCGGCGCAAGAATCGCTCAATCTTGCGTCGCTCAACATCGTCGTGGGCCAGCGTCGATGACAAAGATCGGCGAGAGGCGCCGACGAGCGATTTCTGCAGGACCAATTGCATTGCCGTCAGCGAGTAGCCTGGCGAGTCCTTCGGTAGGCTATTGGTCATCGATCCTATGTCCGCGCCCAACGGATCAACGACGAATACCTCAAGGCCACGTTCCATCGACTCTAGCAACACGGCGTTGATGTGCTCGTCACGAAAGCTGTATCCGATAATCATCAACCGCGCGTCGGGTCGACTGAGCGACTCTGCAAATACCTCCGAGTACCATCGCAGCACCGCATAGCGCTGGATAGCCGCGGCCTTTGCGCCGCCTATGATCATAATGTCGCTGTCTTCTGTCGTCCGCCAATTCGCCGACCCATGTAGCTTGAAGATAGGTTGCTGATCCGCAGCGATCGTGCGATCGTCACTCGGCACCCAAAGTCCCAACGCAGACGGGTAGACCGCGTGCTCCCTCGGCACACGAAGCAATCTCATCCCGGGGAAATTCCAGTCACGCTCCGTGCGCACATCTTCTCTGTCTACGAGACCGTCCTTGCAGCCTCGATAGCAGTGCTCAAGAAAGAGATCCTGGTTCAACGAAAAGATCGCGTCGAAGCTGCGGAGAAAGTTGCGAACGGGGTGATCGTTGCCGAACGGCTGCCTGAATTCTAAACCTTTCGACTTGAATGCAGAGTTCATCGACTCGAACATCCGCTTGATTGCTGCTCGAAGCGTCAGAGCGAGAGAGTGCATCTGCGGTGAAGCGGCTCGCTCGAGCTCGTCGAGTGCAGCTTCAAACCCGCTTTTGGACTGATGCTTCCAGAGGAGCGCCCGAAGGTCGGCGCTGGCTACCACCGCAGCATCGCCGATCAGAAACTCGAACGCTTCGGAAGCAAGCCAACCGCCCCAGTTGTAGCTGAAGCCGGCGCCAATAAGCAGGTAGCGCTTCACGTCAGTGCTGGTGTGTGAGTTCAGTCAGGACGATCTCGTCATTGTAGTCGGTCCGATGTAAGCACGACCCGTCTGCGCGAGCCTGTCTCGGGCTCATTCAAGCAATTTCAGTGAGCACAGCACTAGGGGCTCCGCCCCTCTCGCCGTGCAAGGGACGCTTCGCCGAATCACCGGGTCTCCCCGATCTTCCGCGCCGAGCCTTGTGCAGATCGGGTGATCCCCCTCCAGTCGATTCGCCCTTGCACTCTGCACCCCGGTGTCGCCGACGGGCAGGGGCCATGCGCGGCCTACACCGACGCATATCCCGTAAACACATAGGAGAGACCAAGATGCTTACTCAGCAAATCATTCAAGGAGACTGCAAGGACGTGTTGCCGACGCTGCCGGCCGATAGTGTCGATCTTGTGTTGATCGATCCGCCGTACTTGGCGCGCTACAAGGATCGCTGTGGTCGAACCCTTGCCAATGACGACAATCCCGCCGCCGTGGTTGGCGCATATGGAGAGCTGTATAGAGTTCTGAAGTGGGATCGGTTCTGCGTGACGTTCTACGGCTATACACGTCTCGATGCCTTTACGCGTGCATGGACGGAGGCCGGGTTCCGCATCGTCGGTCATATCGTTTGGACCAAGCGCTATGTTTCAAACTCCCGTTTCACGAGGCTGGCTCATGAGTCAGCATGCCTGCTCGCAAAGGGCTGGCCGCAGAAGCCACTGAGTCCCATCCTGGACGTACAGCCCTGGGAGTACACAGGCAACAGAGCCCATCCGACGGAAAAGGCTGTGCACATCCTTGAGCCTCTAATTCGCTCGTTCTCGCAGCCTGACGATCTCGTGCTCGATGCCTTCAGTGGATCTGGTTCCACTTTGGTTGCTGCAGCTCTGTGCGGGCGGCGCTATCTCGGGGATTGAACTAGAGGCGAAGTACGTCGAATTGGCAAAGCGGCGGCTCGCCGGCGTGGAGCGCGTCAAATCTGTTCGCGCACTTTGAGGTGACAGCGGGGCGGCTGGCTTGTCCGGCCGCCCTTACGGACTGACAAATAACCTTTGAGGGCACGAACATGAACACAGCACTTACATCCGCCGTGAAGGCCGGGACGATAGCCATTGACTTGCAAGCCGTACGGTTCATCTTATTGGACGCTGCACGTCGCGTTGACGATGGATGCCAATGCGCGGAACGTGGCGATCAGAATGGGGCTATCGGTGCCGCTCTCGGCCTTGACGCGATGCTCAACGATGCAAAAGCGCTCTATGAGGCTGCGGTGGCACTCCTCGCGCGAAGTGGACTTGATGGAGCTGGCGTCGAGCAGGCGGGTGATCTGCTCGACGTCGGAGTTCAGTTCGCAGTCGTAGGCTACTCGGACAGAAGTGCAAGCACTCTCTTCCGATCGGCACGCCGCAATTTCGCGAAGCGGAGGATCACCTGCGCCAATTCCGCATCCTCGCAATAGAAGTACGGAACCGGCACATCGAGCACGGTCGCCAATCGTGTGAGCGTGCGCAAGTCGGGTTCATGCTTGCCGCGCTCATACTGATTGATCCGGGGACTCGCCGAGAAATCGTCGATACCCGCCTGAATGCCGAGCTGCTTCTGCGAAATACGAGCGCGCGTTCGCGCCTCCTTCAGCCGTTTCGCGACGACCGAGACATCGCTCATCTCTGCCCCAGCTTATTGTTAGGGCCTAAGAGATTCTTAGCTTTTAGATTGACGCGATACTAAGGTTTCCTTAGTATGGTTCACCGATGCCCTCTGGCGCTACCAACGCCACCGGGCGCGTTATCACCCCAAACCCCTACGAGGTTGTTATGGGCAAGCGTCGTTCCGGAAGGACGTCCGGCGATACCTCGCGGAACGGTCCTCGCACTGGGTCCACCAAGGCAACTGCATCCCCCGAAGAATCTGCTGCAGTTCGAACAAAAAAATCTTCGCGGGGAGGAGGGCACCACAATGTTAGTGTGGGTGCGTCTCGGCGCGCTCGACCACCGCCCACCGCGGACGCTCTGACCAAGGCAGTCGAAGCTCAGCGATTGCTGTTAGTCAGGGTCCAATCAGTTGTGCTCGGCAATATAAGCATCCTGCGTGACTCATACGGGCTTGAGACGGGCGGAATAGACATTTGCTATTCCTGCGAGGTAGTCCGCGACATGCTTGAGCGTGTCATCACGAACCTCGACACTTTCCGCATTATCGTTAGCTCAGGTGACGAAGCTTCTCTGCCTCTCGACGCAGTGGCATTGGCGCGCATCATCGGCGTGCCGCGATATGAACTGTTTCGCGCGCAGTCTGTGACGCGCCTCATTGCGCGTGTGCTGGAAGATGACAGGCAAGACTCCTATGAGGCGAGCTTACGTGTCGTCTTTCTTGCGCTGGGCGATATGCTCGATGAGACGATCACACAGCTCGAGCCTATGAGTTTGGGTCTACCGGCTCGGGAGTTTGGGTGATGCTCACGCTTCAGTCCGATCGGACGCCGGTGGACGGCGGCCGAGGGTAGCGGCGCCCGGCAGTGCTACCAACACCGCCGGGCACCTAACCACAGGTCAACCCCTACGAGGTTGAGCACATGGCTGACATCCATTCTAGCTGCAAGCGTGCTTCCAGGATCGAGGGAGCAGTCCTGCAGCACATGCACTGTACGGACTTTCGTGCGAAATCACCGTCAAGCCTAGTAAGGGAATGCTTTCGTCTGCCGGGCGATGAAGTTGCTATCACTCAAGCATGTCTGCCAAGTCGCGACGCAATGCAAGCGTCAGCTTCGCCGTTACTTGCTGCGCCGATCGGACAAGCCGCTGAATGTCGACGACCTCGCTCGGGAACTGTATCTGCGGCTTCCGCGCATCGACGACCTCGCGCAGGAGATCTATATGCGGCTCCCGCCCAACGACAATACGGACTACAGGCGAGATCCCCTCGGACATGTCCTTCGGGTTGCCGCGAACGTCCTGAATGAGTGGAAAGAGGTCGAGCGACGCGCAGGCCGTGCAACCGCCGACAGTGGAAAGATCGATCGATCGTCGGAGAGCGCCGACGCGGCGGGGCCGGACGATCCCGGATGAACGCTTGGAACTGCTCCCAGATCATCGAGCGCGCGCTTGCCCAGCTGCCCGGTGCAATACTGAAATTCTCGCGCTCTTCGAACAGGGAGATCTCGTCTACGTTTCCGCTGCTGACCTCAGCCGCTCAATCTCTGCGCACGACGTATTCCGGGCTTTGCGGCGCGGAGCGACAAACTGCGGGTTCGCCTGCTCCCTCGACTGTGAGATGCCAAGGGTCTTCAGCCGCCCGCCGATTCGTTCGACTCGTCGGGACTACGAGCATGCGCCCGCTGATCCGTCCACCCAGCTCTTACGAGGATCGTCCAATGCTGGTACTCGCGCGATGCCTTAACGAGTCAATCATCATTGCCAAGGAGGTCCGAGTCACGGTCCTCACAATTGCACCCAATAGAATCGAACTGGGGATCGATGCAGCGTCACATATTTCGGTGGATCGGGAAGAGGTTCATCTGCGCAAGCATGCGGCGGTCACGGCAAAGCGCGCTAGGGTCACGGACGGCTGAGCGTCGCCCAACCGCTGTACAAGTGGTCGCAGGCGGCGCCGCGGGTGCGACTCTACAAGGCCAATTTGCGCGATCGCTGATGGTCTAGCCTCAGAGTCCTTTCGGCGAGTCTCCCGACGTTACACGCTCGCGCGGTCAGTCGCGTCGAGTACTTTGCTCGCGAGGCTGCAAAGAACACTCTTGATCTCGCGTAGCGCACTCTGGTCGGTCATGCTCAATGCAGCGGCAATCTGGCGGTACGTGGCGCCAGATTTGTGCGCCGGCACGCTCGGACTACGTCTAGCAGAACGTAGTTCATCGCGTGGGTGAATCGAGGTGAGTTCATCGTTACGCACGATCGACGCCGGCTTCCAAGGAGCGATGGACTTCGTCTGATAATTCACAGCAGCTGTTCGAAAAACATCAAATTCAGTCTTTTCCGCACTTGACGAGATGCGCGCGTGTGCGCAAAGTACCTGCACGCTCAAAATTCAAATCAATGACACATTGAGCGTCACACGAGTGAACGGACCTGGGAGGACTCACCTGTGCTACGGACCAATCGAAGCTCTATGCATCGGTCACGACATCGACACTTCGGCTGGCTCGTCTTAGTCACGTAGCGATCTTCGCTTGCGCATGCTGATCTGAATCCCATCGTCGCATTGTGAATGCGATCGGGGTTCCGCGCGTGCGAGACGCATGCGCGACGAGCTAGTGCGCCCGAAGGTGTCACCAGCGAACGCAAGATCAGCGATTCGTAAGTCCGACAAGAAAGATCACGAAGGAAACCATGCGCACCGCGAGCGGCGGCTTGCCTCCCGCGGCAGGAGATCAGTGGCATGCGCGTAACGTTCGTCCGATACGGGCTTCTCTGGCTTGCAACGATCATTGGAAGCTTCGCATGGAGCGGCCTGGCCCACGCTCAAGGTCTCGTCGCCGCGTATTCCTTTGATGAAGGCAGCGGGGCGCTACTGGGTGACGGCTCCAGCAACGCCAACACCGGCACGATAGCGAATGGAGCCTGGACGACCTCAGGCCGATTCGGCAACGCCCTTACGTTCAACGGAACCAGCACAATGGTCACCGTACCGGATTCAGCTTCTCTGGATCTGACGAACGCGATGACGCTGGAAGCATGGGTATACCCGACAGCGCTGAGTGACTGGCGCACGGTAATCATGAAGGAGAACGCGACATCGCACGTGTATCTGATGTACGCAAGCGACAACGCGCCGTATCCCGCGGCGTATGTGCGTACGAATGGGACCGAACAGTCCGCGCCGGGTACGAATCCGCTCCCGTTGAATGCTTGGTCGCATCTGGCCGCAACGTACAACGGCAGCGTGTTGCGGATATATGTGAATGGAACACAGGTGGCCAGCACTACTGTGACTGGCTCGATCGATACATCGACTCAGCCACTGCAAATCGGCGGCAACTCGGTATGGGGCGAATATTTCGCGGGCCGCATTGATGAGCTGCGGATCTACAACCGTGCGCTGAGTGCCAGCGAAATCGCGGCAGACATGAATGCCCCAATTGGCAGCGGCTCCGGCGACACTCAGTCGCCGACGGCGCCGTCCAACCTCGTCGCAACTGCGATCTCGAGCAGCCAAGTCAACCTGAGCTGGACCGGATCGACGGACAACGTCGCCGTTGCGACCTATCTGGTGGAACGGTGTTTCGTCGCCGGCTGCTCGGCTTTCGCCCAGATCGCCTCGACCACGAGCACCAGTTACAGCAACACTGCGCTTAGCGCCTCGACGAGCTATACCTATCGAATTCGCGCAGCAGACGCTGCGGGCAATCTTAGTGGCTACTCAAATACCGCGACGGCAACGACCGCGAGTGGCAGCGGCAGCGAAGGGCTGGTCGCAGCGTATTCCTTCGACGAAGGTACCGGGACAACGCTGGGAGACAACTCCGGGAACTCGAATACCGGGACGATAGCGAATGGTAGCTGGACGAGTACAGGGAAGTTTGGAAGTGCGTTGACCTTCGACGGCACCAGCACGATGGTGACGGTGGCGGATTCGGCGTCACTGGATCTCACGACCGGGATGACACTGGAGGCTTGGGTCTACCCAACGACACTGAGCGATTGGCGTACGGTACTCATGAAAGAGAAGCCGGAAGCACATGTGTATCTGCTCTATGCGCACGACAATGCACCGCATCCCGCCCTCTATGTGCGCGCCGATGGTCTCGAATATTTTGTGCCGGGAACGGCCGGGCTGCCGGTCAATACGTGGTCGCATCTCGCGGCGACGTATGACGGCATCACACTGCGTCTCTATGTGAATGGGACACAGGTAGCAAGTGGAGCCCTAAGTGTTGCAATTGATTCGTCGACCTCGCCGCTACGAATCGGCGGCAACTCGATATGGGGCGAGTACTTTGCCGGCCGCATCGACGAAATACGAATCTACAACCGAGCGCTGAGCAGCGCTCAGGTCGCCTCCGATATGGCGACACCGATCGGCGGCGGTGAGAGTGACACTCAGGCGCCGACAACGCCATCGAGCCTGGTGGCGACCGCGGTTTCGACCAGTCAGATAAATCTCAGCTGGACGGCATCGACTGACAACGTCGGCGTGACCGGCTACCGCGTTGAGCGATGCCAAGGAGCTGGATGCTCAGACTTCGCGCAGATCGCCACTCCGACGAGCGCCAGCTACAACGACACGGGGTTAAGCGCGTCGACGAGCTACAGCTATCGTGTTCGCGCGCAGGACGCCGTTCCAAACCTCAGCGCATATTCATCCACGGCAAGTGCGACGACACTCGCAACTCCAGATACGCAGGCACCTACGACACCTGCCAACTTGAGTGCGACTGCTGCTTCTAGCGTGCAGATTAACCTGAGCTGGACAGCATCGACTGACAACGTCGCGGTCACGAACTACTTGGTCGAGCGCTGCCAGGGCGCTAGCTGTTCGAACTTCGCCCAGATCGCGACCCCGACGACAGCGAGCTACAACGATACTGGCCGTTCGCCCTCGACGACCTACAGGTATCGAGTGCGCGCGCAGGATGTTGTGCCGAACTTCAGCGCCTATTCGACCATTGCGAGCGCGACGACACTGGCGGGTCCCGATACGCAGCCTCCCACCGCGCCCACCGGACTCGCTGTGACGGCGGGCATTAATCAGAACTCACTCAGCTGGACGGCATCGACGGACAATGTCGGTGTCACGGCTTACCTGATTGAACGCTGCCAGGGAGCGAGCTGCTCGTCCTTCGCACAAATCGATACTAGCGGCACGAACAGCTACACGGACGGCACGGCGATCGCTGGCATCAGCTACAGCTATCGTGTGCGAGCACGCGATGCTGTGCCGAACTTCAGCGGCTATTCGAACGTCAGTACGTCGATCCCTGCTGACTGCGACTGATCGGACACGCGCATGAGCGGACGCTCGATCAATCGCTGGCACTCCCACGCGCTCGGCGCCTGCGGCGCGCTGCTCGTACACGCTCTCATGCTGCAAGCGGTGAGCCTGGGAACGAGGGCGGCGAAGCATCGACCCGAGCGCGAGACGGGCCCAGGCGCAAGTGCGCTGCTTGCGGGCGCCGAGCCAACCATGACACTCGTGCTCGTGCAGTTGCCCGGTGTCATGCAAACGGACTCGCTGGAGCAGCTCGCTTCGAGAGGATCTGCCGCGGCGAATTCTGCAATCGAAGTGCTCAGTCCGGATCCTGCGCCAGCGCTCGAGACTGAAGAAACCGCAGAATCAGAAGAAAACTCGGAAGCGCCAAAATCGGTTGGCGATCCGGCGATGCGCTCGATGCTGTTCGGGCGCTACACCGGTCAGATCAACGCTCGGATCGAGCGGGCGTGGATGAGACCCCGCTCACCGGTTGCGGAGTCGGCGACCTCGCTGCGCACTCAGCCGGACGATCGTGGCGCGGGTGACCAGCAATTCACCTGCACTGTGCGAATCACGCAGGACAGGCAAGGCAACGTAAAGGAAGTCGAGCTCATCCGGTGCGACGGGAGCTTTGCCTGGCAGCAATCACTCGTCAACGCGATTGGCCGTGCCTCGCCACTTCCGGCGCCACCGAGTCCGACCGTGTTTACGAATGCGCTCACGCTCACGTTCGAAGCGCGACCGTACGCGCCAGGCGCCTCTGAGCAGGACTACGAACCCGCACCGCTCAACACCAACAACGAAGTACCTACGCTTTAGCGGAACGACACTCATGAACAACGAACGGATATTCATCAAGACGGCGACGAGGACGAACGTCGCGTGCCGCGTTCTGGCGATTGCGATCGCCCCAATCGCGAGCGCTGTAACGACGCATGCGCAAGCTGCGGTAGGTCGTACGCAAGGAACGTACTCGGTTTCGGCCACCGGCGCGGCGACTTATCAAGTCCCTTTGTGGGTGTCGCCCGGCGCGGGAGGCGTTCAGCCGACCTTGACCCTGACGTATGACAGTCGAGGCGGCAGCGGCATCGTTGGACCAGGATGGTCACTGACCGGACTGTCGGCGATCACTCGCTGCAACAGGACGGTTGCACAGGACACCATCCCGTCGAACGTCACCCTGACGTATGCAGATGCGTTTTGCCTGGATGGCCAGCGACTGCGGCTGACGAGCGGCGGCGGCCTCGGTACCTATGGCCAGGCAGGGACTACCTACGATACCGAGAAGGCGACCTTCTCGCTCGTCACCGCGTTGGGAGCCATCGGCAACGGGCCGCTGTCGTTCGAAGTGAAGAACAAGAGCGGGTGGACTTACGAGTTCGGGGCCACTGCGGACTCTCGCATCACTTCCGATACGTCCGTCGTTACGGCCTACATGTGGCTCGTCAACAAGGTGCGCGACCGTTTTGGCAACAGCTATATCGTTACGTACGGCACCGGAGCATCAGGCTCCGCGGGCATCGGTGTGCCGCTCAGCATTTCCTACTCACCGACGACAGCGGGAGGAAGCACGTACATCAATTCGGTGACGTTCGAGTACGGGACGAAATCCGCTCAGGTTCCCGGCACAACTGATCCCGCAACCATCGGTTATGTCGATGGCGTCCCGGTTACCAATACCAATCTTCTGCTCGCCGTGAACGTCAACAGCGGCGGTGCGCTGATTCGACGCTATGCGCTCACGTATGAGGCAGCACCCACGACTGTACGTGCCCGCCTGTCGCGCGTCACGGAGTGCTCGAGCACGTCAGCGGCGGATTGTCTGTTGCCGACGAATATCACTTACTTCAACGGTGGCGGCGGCGTTGCCTTGGCAACAACCGTGGCACTAACGAACCCGCGTGTCCTGGGGCGAAAGGACATCAATGGTGACGGTAAGGACGATCTGATTTTCGGTGAGACGGACTGGCCCGCCAGTAACATTGAGCACAATCTCAAAGTCGCATTTGCGACGGCTACTGGGTTTGCCTCGCCCATTACCATCATCGACGGTTTCAGAGCAATTTGGGCTGCCGGTGATTTCACGGGACGCGGAGCTAGTGACATCGTCGTGTTAGGTAATCCGGCCACTCGGTACAGTTGGAACGGTACGCAATTCACGACTTCGACCATTTCGCTACCACTATCCGGATGGGGCAGTGGAATTCGAATCGCAGACGCAACGGGTGATGGGCGGGACGATCTACTCTTCGACAATCTTCCATGTAAGACCTGCGCTTGGAATACGTCCCTGTACGCGAGCACCTCAACGGGCACGAACGTCACGTTTGCGGCGCCCATTCTGCTCGGCTCTAACATTGGCGGGTCCACGGGCTCGCCGAATGCCGACAACCAGCCGCTCGACTTCGATGGCGATGGGCGACAGGACTGGATGACCTCGAGGGTAACGCAGCCGGGGAACATACGCTCAATCTTCGCGGTCCTGTCGCGCACCACTTTCGTCGACTTCAGCGGAGGGAAGACGATAGGGGGTCTTGGGTACATCGTCGGACAGGCACGCATCAATGACGATGCTTGCACCGACATCATCGCCGAGACGTCGATCTACCTCTCCCCGTGCAATGGGCAGGCACCCTTCGTGGTCGGTTTCTCCGGCACGGCGCTGGGAGCAATGGATTGGAACTCGGATGGGCGCACAGATTTGCTGGTCCAGAACGGTGCGACTTTCGGCGTGCTGCTTTCGACCGGCACGACCTTCGCACCCATGATTTCCACGTCGATTCCGGTCAGCACACAAGAACCTCACAATGTTGTCGTTCTGGATGTAGACGGTGACGGACAGAGCGACTTAGGTACATGGGACACGACTGGCATCAAGCTGTACAAGCACGCCTCTGCGAGGGAGCTGCCGGATGTGCTCTCCTCGATCAACGATGGCTACGGCGTCGCCGCCAGCTTCACGTATGTCTCGAACGCTGATCGCACGGACACGCAGTACGCGAACGCGACCTATCCGGAGCGCGACTATCACGGTTCGCTGATGATGGTCTCCTCCGTGACTGCGACGAGCGGCGCGTCAGATGGCTCGGCGCTGACGTTCGCTCGGTCCTTCCAGTACCAGGGTCCGCGCACCGACGTGACGGGTCGCGGTTTCCTCGGGTTTTCGCAGGTGCGCATGACGGACGGTCGCAACGGGATGGTCCGTGACCTCTACCTGCGCACAGCCTTCCCCTTCACGGGTATGGTGCACCAGGAGGATGTGCTGCAGTCGTCGTCTGGACCGACTATTTCTCATGCGACCTTCGGTCAGGGACTGAACGATCTCGACGGGAGCGCGAACAATCGTCGCGTTTTCGTCTTCACGAATACGACCAGTCAAACCATGTATGAAGTCGGGGGCACGCTGAACGGCGCGGCAGTCAAGACGACTGCACAGACCGTAGCCTACGATTCCTTCGGCAACGCCACGAACATTGCCACTACCGTGACCGATTCACAGGTCGGGTCGCCGGAGTTCGGTCTGCAATGGTCATCGACGGTCGCACATACGATTACCCCCAATACGTCCAACTGGTGTCTCGGTCTGCCGTCGCAGACAACGGTGACGAATACCGCGCCGGGAACCCCTGCGCTCACGCAGACGAGGACTTTCGGAATCGACTATCCCACGTGCCGCCTGACGCAGGAAACCATCGAGCCTGGAGATGCGCGCTGGCAGATCTCGACTATCTTCGCATTTGATGGGTTCGGTAACGTAAATTCGATCACGGTAACGCCGGTCGGACAGCCATCGCGCACAACCACGGTCACATGGTCCACCTACGCTGGTCGCTTTCCGAATTCTGTGATTCAACCGGTGACGAGCACTCTATCGCAGACGACGACCTTAGGGTGGGACGCCGCCCGCGGTGTGCGAACGAGCTTCACTGATCCGAACGGGTTGCAGACTGTCTTAGCCTACGATCCTTTCGGTCGCCTTAGTCAAGAGACACGGCCCGACGGGACGCGCACCGTTTACTCCCTAACGGCGTGCGACAGCTCGAACAGTTTCTGCGGCTCGCCGACGCTTCGATCGAAGCTGGTCACAACCTTGCGTAGTCCAGGCGATATCGTCCAGCGGACAGATACAGCGTACGGTGACCAACTTGATCGCCCGCAGAAGACACTCGCGCAATTGTTGGGAAACAACTATCAGGAAGTGACGCGGACGTATAACCTCTTTGGGCGTTTGAGTACGGAAAGCTTTCCGCACCCCGCCGATGCTGCATCCGTCGCAACGACCTATACCTACGACCTTGTCAGTCGAGTCATTCGTGTGCGGCGCCCGACCAGTGCGACCGACCCGACCAATCACGACACCTTCTTCGATTATCGCGGGCTCAGTTTGATTCAGACCGATGCGTTGCTGCGGCAAACGACGCAGCGCTTCAACGCCGCTTCCTTGGTAACGCAGGCGATCGACGCTGCGGGCTCCGATACTGACTATGAGTACGACGCCTTTGGCCGTTTGCTCAAGACGCGCGATGTACTCGGGAATGAAGTCGTGCTCACGTACAACGTGCGCGGTATGAAAATGACCTCCAGCGATCCCGACATGGGGAATTGGCAATACGA
>Ga0075421_100001731_pt1 | contig 25694 bp, 28 predicted proteins | sample SoiMetdeltSBSDD5_FD_75292 | JGI IMG/M metagenome (GOLD analysis project Ga0075421, IMG submission 75292) | Bulk soil microbial communities from a Populus tree surrounding site in Tennessee, USA - Soil MetaG P. deltoides SBSDD5 | ecosystem: Environmental > Terrestrial > Soil > Tree plantation... | reverse complement strand
ATCCGACAATTCCGCAATCTCGTCCTCTTCGAGCGTCGTCGTCAACGAATTGCCGCGGGTATCCTCTGCGGCCGCGTCGCTGACGACGATTTCCTCCTGGACACCGGCGACCGCGAGCGTGATCGTCTGGTTCGTGCTGCCCCGGCGGAGCGTGACCGCGCGATCGACCGGCGTAAAGCCGTCGGATTCCACGTGCAGCTGCACGTTGCCGGCGGGGAGCGCCGTGAGCGTGGTTTGCCCGCGATCGTTGACGACCGCCTCGATCGGGGTGCCGTTCGGCGGCGTCACGCGGACGCGTGCCATCGGAATCGACGCACCAGTCTGATCGATGACGGTGATGCGAAGCTCCGCCTGCGGCGCCGCCTGGGCAAAGAGGGGCGACGCCGCGGCCATCGCGAGACCGCACAGCAGCAGAAGCCGTTTCATTGCGTGAAGACGTCCGCTTTGAATGACGGGTTGAGGCGGTAGCTGTCGATCGTCCACTCCTCGATCGTCATGTCGTTCACGCCCCGGGTGATGAGGTGCGGCAGCTTTACGCCGTTCACTGTCTTGTAGTTGCCGAGGGTCATCTGGAGCGTCGCCTGTTCCCGCTGCGGCGGTGGACCGTCGCCGCGCGATCCGGCATCGCCGCGCGCCGCGCCGTCAGCGCGCTGGCCGCCGCCTCGCCCGCCGCGGCCGCGAGCGATAAGCTGCGGCGCCGCTCCCTGCCACGTGATCATCAACGGCATGTGCGTCGCCTGATCCAGGAACAGGCGCGTGACGGGGCCGGTGACCGGTGTGATCTCGATCACGTCCGCCTTACCGTCCGGAGCTTCCGCCGTGGCGACCCACGACGCTTGCCCATCGACGTTCAACAGCCACGCCAGTACAAACCTCGACAGCTCGATCCGCCGGGCTCGGCGCTGTGCCTCTTCGAGCTGCGCGGGATCGATCGCCGCTCTCCCGCCGCCCGCCCCACCGCCGGCTCGCGCACCGCCGCCCCCACCCCCGCGATCCCCGCGCCCGAAGCGCACAAAGGCACCCCCGCCCCCGCTGATGTCCTCCCAGACGGCGGCGCCATTCAACACCTCCGTGCGGATGATCGCGGGACCGCCGCCAGGCAGACTCAAATCCTCGTCACGGCGGAGCTTGCCGGGCAGTTCGAGCCTGACCTGCAGTTCGCCCTCGGCGGTCGTCTGTCCTGCCGCGCGCTTGAAGTCGCCGCGGACATCGAGCGTCTTGATGGCACGCAGTTTCTCTTCTCCGCCAAGGGCGCGGCGCGCGTCGGCAAGGAGGGCTGCGCCTTTTGACGCGTCCTGCGCCGCGACGGTCGCGGCAACCCCAACAATCGCGGCGGCATAGATGACGGCACACGCAGTTGCTTTCATCGCTCTAAGAACCTCACTGACAAGACCTTACGGAGAACCTGTGACAGGGCGGTGACAACCGTGCCGGTTGTTGCCTGTACCTACGCCGCTGGCTCCCCCTTCTCTTACCGTCGACCGCCGGCCGCACGTCTCATCCGGCAAGACATTTGCTCCTTCCCGAATTCGATGAACGACTTCGACTTTGTGTATTGGCCGAATTCACCCGACGGCCCGTCGTGTGAGCCTGACGACATCGAGGCGTTCCTCGACCGCATGCAGGAGCTCACCGGCGAAACCCGGCGGCGTCTGCACGCGCCTGCCGGACACGCCGCGCCGCGACGCCACAAGTCGGACGACAGTCTCGCGGTTGCTCCGAAGATCGAAATCGTCCTTTACACCAGCCCGGAATCGGAGAAGTCGCAAAAGGCGCTGCGAGTCATCAAGGGCGTGCTCGACATGTACGTTTCGGCGCAGGTGAAATTCTCGACGTGCGATCTTTCGCGGAACCCTCAGGACGGGGAGGTGGATTCGGTGGTGTTCACGCCGACGCTTGTGAAGCAGGGCCCCGGACCGCGCACCTCGATCATCGGCAATCTTGACCAGGAGGAAATCCTGAAGGATCTTCTCGACGCGAGCGGCGTCGATCGCCGCCGCTGGGACGACTAGCGCTACTTCTCTTCCGCCGCCACCTCCAGCAGATTCACGACTTCCTTCAACAGCATCACGTCGTCGACCGGCTCGGTGAGATAGGCATTCGCGCCGCTCGCCATTCCGCGCCGTCGCGCCTCCTCCGACAGCCACGCCCCGGTGATCTGAATTACCGGAATTCCCGCCGTCAGAGGGTCGCGCTTGAGCCGCGCGCAGACTTCGGTGCCGCTGATGTCAGGCAGATTGACGTCGAGCAGGATCAGAGACGGCAACACCGTCGCCGCAAGGCGGAGCGCATCCTCCCCGTTTTCCGCCTCCACTACTTCGTAGCCGGCGTCCATCAGGATCCGGCTCCGCAGGTAGCGGGCGCCCGCGTAGTCGTCGACGACTAGGATCTGGCGCCTGTCCATCGTTCTTCCGCCTCCGCGGACGCCTGGTGCGCTGCGGCGCTCCATCGCTCGATATGGAGGCCGCCCGCGCCGATTTGCAGCCGGTAGGGGTGCGTCGCATGCGCGGATCCCCGCATCTTGATCACGCGCATTGTCCGGTTCATGTCGTACGCGGAGGGAGTGTAATCCAGTGTGAGAATCGCGTCAGCAATTGTCGACAGGTAAGGAGCGGTGTGATCCGCCGAGGCGCCCGCGAGCACCGTCTGCGTGAGCAGTGCGCTTCTGCCATGCCCGCGCAGGATGGATGCGACGCCAATCATGAACTGGCGGAAGCCCTTCTCGGACGAGGCGTGCTCGATCGAGGAAATGCTGTCCATCACGACGAGCGAGGGCTGGAACTCCTCGAGCCCGAGCCGCAGATCCACGAGCAGGTCCTCGAGGCTGGTCGCCTCGGGGTAGCGGCAGATTAATTTGAAGTTGCCCGCGCGCACCAGCTCCCCGATCCCGAGCCGCACTTCGTCGAAGTTCCTGATCAGCGTCGGACGAGGCTCTTCGAATCCGTAATAGACCACGCGCTCGCCGCGCATCGCGCCGGCCCGCGCAAACACGCCCGCGAGCATCGTCTTGCCGCTGCCCGTGGGCCCCCGGACCAGCATGATCGAATTGCGCAGGAACCCGCCATGCGTCATCTCGTCGAGGCCGGTAACCCCGCTCGAGTAGCGCTCGATCTGTTCGCTGTCTGGGCGATCCGGAGCATCGAGCGGGAAGATGGCGAGCCCCTTGGTGGTAATCGTGCACGGGAACTCGCCTTTGTAGTGAGGGCTGCGCCTGTACTTGTTGATCTCGATCGACCGGCGGCGGCGCTCGCCGTCCATCGCCAGCCGCATGACGACCACCATATCGCACACGTAATCTTCGACGCCGAGCGTGGTGAGCTGCGCGTAGTCGCTCGGCGCCTCCGCCAGGATGATCGCCGTCAGGCCAAGGCGCCGGAAGCAGTGAACCAGCTGGAAGAAATGGTTCCTGAGCAGGCCCTGCGGCGGCCGCGGACTGAAGAGCGCGGTGGCCGAATCGAGCACGATTGCCCTTGCGCCCGTCTTCTGCACGAGGTGCTCGATCCGGTGCACGAGCCCGAAGAGGTCGTAGTCGCCGCTGACGACGGTCGGTTCCTCGAGGGGACGCATCATCTCGGCGACATGCACCCGGCCGTCGGCGAACAAGCCACTCAGGTTGAAGCCGAGCGCGTCGCCGGTGGCGAGCAGGTCTTCGGCCGTCTCCTCGATGCCGACGATGATCGTCTTCAGGCCATGGCGAGCGAAGTGCGCCGCGGTCTGCAAGCCGAAGATGGTCTTTCCCGTGCCGCTGCGCCCGGCGACCAGCGTTGATCGCCCCACCGGCAGACCCCCGAAGGTCAACGTGTCGAACCCGGGCACGCCGGTCTTCACCTTTGTCATCATGCTCATCGTCTCAGCGTCACTCCGCAGGATTTCAGCAGGTCCACGAGCGGCTCCGCGTTCGAGAGGTCGCCGACGACATATGTGCGGGGGAGTGGATGCCGCTTCACCAGCATCGGGGTGTAACAGACCGAGTCTTCCTCGGCGCGTTCCGGATGCTCGCCGATGTCGCAGACCTCGAACTTCACCTGGCGTCGATCGAAGCGATCGAGGAGTGTCCTGCAGTTGCGCTGCGCAGACTGTGCGTACCGGGAACTGGTGCTGACGTAGAGGACGAGATCGACGGAGTTGGATGCGCTGCGGCGCGTTCCGCTCGACGCGCGCTCGCGCGGGCCCGGCAGCCGCGCCATCCTCGCAGTATAGCCACACATCGAGGTGCGTTAAGCTCATCCATGAGAAATGGTTCTTCGTCGTGTCTGCGTCTTCTGTGGATCGAGCGCCGGCAACGCGCCCGGGTTTCGCGCGGCGGCCGAAGAGCTGGCGCGCGAGATGGTCGCGCGAGGCATCGGCCTCGTTTTCGGCGGCGGGTGCGTCGGCCTGATGGGACATCTTGCCGATGCGGTGGTGGCGTCAGGTGGCCATGCGATCGGTGTGATCCCGGACGCCCTCGTCGCACGGGAGATTGCGCATCGAAGTCTCCCCGACCTGCGCGTGGTGCGTTCGATGCACGAACGTAAAGCGTTGATGGCGGAGCTGTCGGACGCATTTGTCGCCCTGCCGGGAGGTTTTGGTACCTTCGAAGAGTTGTGCGAAGCCATTACCTGGACTCAGCTTGGCCTCCACCGCAAACGGTGCGGTGTGTTGAACGTCGGCGGGTATTACGATCCGCTGCTGGCGCTGTTCGATGGTGCGATGCGCGCCGGCTTCATCAGGGAGAGCGGCCGTGAGATCGTGTTCGCCGCGGCCAATCCCGCCGAACTGCTCGACCGGCTGGCGGTCCCGGTCGCCCCGCCTGAGCCCACCTGGCTGCGGTCGACGCGGCAGACCTAGATCAAGGTTGTGACTTGGGCCCTGGGCCTTGTTCCCACCGCAGGACAGGTCCGAAAAAGAGGGCGGGTCGCACGCCGGGTTTCGGCGTTTTTCGGCCCATAATCAAGGGATTTCGGCGGGTACGGGCCTTGCTCTCTTGGTGAGCCGAGGAGCGTGTATCCCATGGAAATCAGTAAGACCGCGGTCGGTGTGCTGGCCGGCCTGTGCATCCTGGCGGGCGCCGGAGGGGCGTTTTTCGCTACCCGCGGCAACGCGCCGGTCGACGCCGACGTCGCCACCGAGGCGCCGCTCGTCAGCCCCGACCCGTCCGCATCGGCGGTCGACGAATCAGAAGCGATCGTGGCAGACGAGAGTCCGGCACCGGTCGCGCCGGCCACGGCGCCTGCGGTGCCCGCACGGCGCACTGGGTCTGCTCGTCCGGCGCCGGCGCGTACGGTCGCGCCGCCCGAACGCGACAATCGCGTCGCTGCCGCGCGTCCATCAGTTGCGCCGCAGTACGAGCCGCCGACAGCGCCGGCTCCAACGCCAACCTACGAGCCTCGCGTTGCCACCCCGCCGGCGCTCGATCCGATACAGCCGCGGGAGCGTGAGCCGGAGCCCGAGCCTGTGCGCGCGGTTGAACCGCCGAAGCCGGAATTCGAGGAACTGATCGTCTCGGTAGACTCCGTGGTCGGACTGCAGGTTGAAACCTCAATCAGCAGCGAGCGCGCCCGCGTTGAAGACGAAGTGCTCGCGCGGGTCACGCGCGATGTGCGCGTCGGCGATCGCATCGCCATTCCTGCCGGCTCGACGGCGCATGGCGAGGTCACGATGGTCGAGCGCGGCGGACGGCTGAAGGAGCGCGCCCGCCTTGGCATCCGGTTCACCTCGGTCGTGCTGGCGGATGGCACGCGGATCCCGCTCGAGACCGACACCATCTATCGGGAAGGCGACCCGGTGGTGGGCGAGAGCGCGGCGAAGATTGGCGGCGGCGCGATTGGCGGCGCGATCATCGGCGGCATTCTCGGGGGCGCGAAGGGCGCGATGATCGGTGGTTCAGCTGGCGCCGGTGCCGGCACCGCGGCGGTGATGGCCGGTGGCCGGAATCCCGCGACGCTCCCGACCGGCACGCCCGTGACGGTTCGGGTCACCAAGCCCGCCACGGTGACGGTCGAGAAGTAAGAAAAAGCGGAATTCTTAACCACGACGGGCCACGACGTTCACGACTGCGGAAGTCTTTGTCGGGGTCGTCGTGTCGTCGTGGTGAAGCTCTTGGAGTAAGATCGGCGTCCAGGAGTTACACCATGTCAACACGATTTGCGCTCGCGGCGATCCTCGCCGCCATCGTTGCGATCCCGCTGACGGCCCAGGTCCAGAAGCAGGACATCCCCGGCATCCGGAACTACTCCCGCGTGGACGCGACCGTCGGCTGCGGCGGCGCCGTTGATCCCGCCGCGATGTCGGTCCTCAAGAAAGAGGGCTATGTCTCGGTGATCAATCTGCGGCTGGCGAACGAAGAAGGCGCGAATGTCGAGGCGGGCCGCGCGGCGGCGCAGGCTGCGGGTCTGAAATACATTCATCTGCCGTTCAACGCCGCAATGCCCGATCCGAAGGTCGTCGACGATTTCCTCGCGGCCGTGGCCGACAAGAGGAACCAGCCGGTGTTCATCCACTGCGGTTCCGCAAACCGGGTGGGCGGCGTCTGGATGATCAAGCGCGCGCTCCAGGACAAGTGGCCGCTTGACCGGGCGCTCACCGAGGCCAAGGCGATCGGGCTGAACAACCCGGCGCTGCAGGCGTTCGCCACGGATTACATCAAGAGCCACCAGTAGGCCGTGGATCCCGCCGATTTCCGGCGGCACGGCCACGCGCTCGTCGACTGGATCGCTGACTACCTCGCGGGGTCGGAGCGCTACCCGGTTCTGCCCCGCGTCTCGCCCGGCGACGTTCGCCGGGCGCTGCCCGCCGAAGCTCCCGAACATGGCGAGCCGTTCGACGCCATCTTCGCGGACTTCGAGCGGGTGCTCGTCCCGGCGCTCACTCACTGGAACCATCCGGGCTTCTTCGGCTACTTCGCCATCACCGCGAGCGAGCCGGGCGTTCTCGCGGAGTTTCTGTCCGCCGCGTTGAACCAGCAGGCGATGTTGTGGCGGACCTCGCCTGCCGCCACCGAGCTCGAAGACGTCGCGCTCGGATGGCTGCGCGGCCTCATGGGTCTGCCTTCGTCGTTCGAAGGCGTGATCTACGACACGGCGTCGATCTCGACGCTCCACGCTCTTGCCGCCGCTCGTGAGGCGGCGATTCCCGGCGTCCGCGAGGCGGGCCTCACGGCGCTCAGCGGCCGCGTCCGCATCTACTGTTCGGAGCAGGCGCATTCATCGGTTGACAAGGCCGTCATCCTGCTCGGGCTCGGCCATCAGGCGCTGCGCAAGATCCCGGTGGACGATCAGTTCCGCATGCAGCGCCAGGCGCTGCGCGCCGCGATCGCCGAAGACCATGCCGCGGGCATCCAGCCGATCGCCGTCGTCGCCACGATCGGCACCACGTCGACGACGAGCGTTGATCCGGTCGCGGCGGTTGCCGAAATCTGCCGCGACGAAGGCGTCTGGCTTCACGTCGATGCCGCGTATGCGGGAGTCGCGGCGATCATCCCTGAGTACCGCGAGACGTTCGACGGGTGGGAGGGTGCCGACTCGGTCGTGGTCAATCCGCACAAGTGGCTGTTTACGCCGTTTGATCTCAGCGCGTTTTATTGCCGGCGCATGGATGTCGTGCGCCGGGCGTTTTCGCTCGTGCCGGAGTATCTGAAAACCGCTGAGGCCGCGCGCGGCGCGCGCGACCTGATGGATACCGGCATTCAGCTCGGCCGCCGGTTCCGATCGCTGAAACTTTGGATGATTCTTCGTCATTTTGGAGCCGAAGGGGTTCGCAGCGCACTCGCCGAGCACATCCGTCTTGCACAGCTCTTCAGCCAGTGGGTCGATGCCGATGGCGATTTCGAGCGCCTGGCACCGGTGCCCTTCAGCGTGGTCTGTTTCCGCGCGCGCCCCAGCGTCCGCACCATGAACGACCGCGAGCTCGACGGGCTCAACCAGAAGCTGCTCGAAGCCGTCAATGCCACGGGAGAAGTGTTCCTGTCGCACACGCGGCTGCATGACCGGTTCGTCCTGCGCCTTGCCGTCGGCCACCTCCGAACAACTGAGCGGCATGTCGCGCGCGCGTGGAAGCTTCTGAAGACGCATACCGCACAGCTCGCCGCCGGGTAGCACTCGTAACATTCGTGTTATCAGCGATTTGGATCAGCTCCCCATCTGCCCCTGGGTATGTCGCTTGCACCATTCCGCTCGCGGAGGATTGACCTCCGCCATGGACTGTCGAGTCCAGGAGGAATGCGAATGGTAAAGAAGTGGCTGATGATCGCGGCGCTGTCGGCAGTGGCCTTCACGCCTGCGACGGCAAGCGCCGACTGGTTGTTTACGCCCAACATGGGTGCGACATTCGGCGGCTCGACGAGCGGCAGTGAGCATTTCACGTACGGGGCTTCCATCGGCTGGATGGGCGCCGGCGTCTTCGGGTGGGAGGCTGACCTGGCCTACACGCCCGAGTTCTTCGAAGGCGATGACGACGAGATCGACTTCATCGACGGTAGCAACGTGACGACCGCGATGTTCAATGCGATCATCGGCGCGCCTGTCGGCGGACAGTTCGGACCGGGCTTCCGGCCGTACTTCTCTGGCGGCATTGGAATGCTGTCTCGCGAAGTGCAGGGTGAAAATGACCTGTTCGACGTCAACAGCAACGAATGGGGCTTCAATCTTGGCGGCGGCGCGATGGGCTTCGCGACCGATCATGTCGGTTTCCGCGGCGACCTGCGCTACATCCGCTCATTCGAGGATCTCGAGGGCGAAGACTTCTTCGAGGCGGGTAGCTTCGATTACTGGCGCGGCACGGCGGGCATCACCTTCCGCTGGTGAACGCCGAACGTTCGGCACGTTGAGCCGTTCGGAGCGTTCGACCCGTTCGAACGCCCGAACGGTTTGAACGACCCGAACGAAAACGGTTCCGAACGACTGATTTCCTCAACAATTGAACGCCGGAAACGGCATGTTATACTGTGCCGTTTCGGGAGCGCGGCGATTTCCTCGACTTGATGGGCCGCGCCGCTGGCACGCTCGTGCCGGCATCCCACTACTATCTAAGTCGCGAGCAGAGCCCGCGACGCGCGGGCTTTTTTGTTTTGAGGAGCATCATGTCGCGTTACACGTTCACGTCTGAATCGGTGTCCGAAGGCCACCCCGACAAGGTCTGCGATTACATCTCGGATTCGGTCCTCGACGCGTGCCTTGAGCAGGACAAGCAGAGCCGCGTCGCGTGCGAGACCTTGTGCAAGAGCGACACGGTCGTCCTGGCTGGCGAGATCACCACCACCGCCCGCCTCGATTTCGATCGCATCGTGCGCCAGGCGGTGAAGGAGATCGGTTACACCGACACGTCGGAACCGTTCTGCGACACCACGCTCAAGCTGATCCCGATCATCACCCAGCAGTCGTCCCAGATTTCGCAGGGCGTGACCGCCGCGACCAGCCAGAGCGGCGATCAGGGCGCCGGCGACCAGGGGATCATGTTCGGCTACGCGACCGACGAATCGCCGGAGCTGATGCCGCTCCCGGTCCTGCTCGCGCACAAGTTGATGAAGGTCATGTCGGAGGACCGCAAGAGCGGCAAGTACACCTGGCTCCGTCCTGACAGCAAATCGCAGGTTTCCCTCGCCTACGACGGCAACACGCCGAAGGAAGTCACCGCCGTAGTGATCTCGACCCAGCATTCCACCGCCGCCAACCAGAAGAGCATCACCGAGTACGTTCGCGAAGAACTCGCGCCCAAGGCGCTCGGCAGCTGGTGGCGCCGCGACGTCACCCTGTTCGTCAATCCGACTGGCGATTTCAGCCACGGCGGCCCGTCGGCCGACGCCGGCGTCACCGGGCGCAAGATCATCGTCGACAGCTACGGCGGCGCCGGCCGGCACGGCGGCGGCGCATTCAGCGGCAAGGATCCGTCAAAGGTCGATCGCAGCAGCGCTTATTTCTGCCGCTACGTTGCCAAACAGGTCGTCGCTGCGGGCCTCGCCAAGAAGGCTGAGATTCAGGTGGGATACGCCATCGGTATGGCCAAGCCTGTATCGGTCAAAGTCGACACGTTCGGGACCGGCGACGACCGCGCGGCCGCGGAGTTCGTGACGAACGCGTTCGACTTCCGGCCGCGGGCGATCGTTGATCGGCTCGATCTGCTGCGCCCGATATATCGCAGCACGACCAACTACGGGCACTTCGGCCGGCCGGGGCTGCCGTGGGAAGCGGTCGAAAAGACTGCCGCCGTCACTCGTTAGGCCGCTAGAACAGTTCGTACCAGCGGCGGGGGCGGAGCGTCACCGAGCTCTGCACCTCGCCGACCTGGGTCGCCACCTGCTGGGCGATGTCCTCGCCCACCCCCAGCGAGACGAGATGCGCCTGCATGTCGGTCTGCAGCGTCTCGATCTGCCGTTCGCTGAGATCCTTCGCGTACACGGACACCCACAGGTTGTGAGCCAGCCGCTGTGCGTCCTGCTCCGCCAGCTCGCGCCCCGAGATGGCTTTTGCCGTGCGCGCTGACAGCTCGTCGACGAGCGCCCTGGCCGCCGGTTTCTCGGTGTACTTCCGCAAATCGTCCGCAAGATCGCTCGGGCCATTCGGGTCGCGCCCGGTAGCCACGTTCTGCAGATCGCGCGCGACGTCCACGAGCTCCTCCTGATACGTCTGATTCGGGGTGGGAACCGGTCCATCAGCCTGTCGGCAGCCGCCAACCAGAACAGTCAGCGTCAGGGCGACCAGCACGCGCGCGGATGATCTCATGAGAATCAGGGTGGCTTAGCGCAGGCCCGCTGTCAAGACGGGCCGCCTTCGCTCTTCGAGCCTCGGCGGCTTCAGTTGCGAGCCATCGCTTGAATCGTGGTGGCCTTCACCATCGCCCACGCGGTGGCGCCGGGCGCCAGCGCGAGTCGCTTCCACGCGTCACGGGTGACGAGCGCGGACAGACGGAAGCCGCAGTCCAGGCCGACGCGTACGAACGGACCTTCGGAGGTCTCGGTGCGAACGACGGCGCGCCACCGGTTGACGGTGCTGAGATCGTCGCTGTCGTGCAGCGCAATCGTGACGTCCTCAGCGCGGATGCAGAGGGCGGCCTCATGCCCGGCCCCGGCCGGCGCCGCCGCCCGCACTTCCTGAGTGCCGACCATCACCCGGGCAAGGCCGTTGTCCACCGAGGCAATTTGTCCGAGCAGAATCGTATCGATCCCCACGAGCCGCGCCGCGGCTGGCGTCTTCGGAGCGTCGAAGACCTCCTTCGTACCGCCGGCCTGGATGATGCGCCCTTCATCGATCAGAACCGTACGATCCGCGAGGGTCAGCGCATCGACGCGGTCGTGGCTGACGATGTAGGCGGGAATGGCCAGTGTGCGAATCAGCGCGCGAAGCTCTTCGCGCACCTCGTCGCCGGTCGCACGATCGAGGGCCGAGAGCGGTTCATCGAGGAGCAGCAGCCTCGGTCGGCGGAAGACGGCGCGGGCAAGGGCAACGCGCTGCTGCTGGCCGCCCGAGAGCTGACGCGGCAGGCGATGCTCGAGGCCGCGGAGACCGAACGCGTCGAGCAGTTCGGCCACCCGCTGCGCTGCGGCGTCGCGCGGCATTCCGCGTCCGCCGAACGCAACGTTCTTCTGCACCGTCATGTGCGGGAAGAGCGCGTAGTCCTGGAACAGCACGCCGAGATCGCGTTGATTCGGCGGCAGATGGATTCCGCGCCCGGCATCGAACCAGGTGCGATCGCCGAAGCGCACATGGCCGCGGTGCGGCCGCTCGAGTCCCGCCAGGCATCGCAGGATCGTCGTCTTGCCGGAGCCTGATGATCCGAGGAACACGGTGACGCGCGGATCGCCGATCGGATCCTGCCAGGCACATTCGATGGCCGCGCCGCCGCCCGGATAACGGAATGCGATGTCGGCGTCCAGCAGCGTCATAACGGCAGGACGCGGCGCTGCAGTGAGTACGTCAGCGCAAGGACGGCGACGGCACACACCAGCAATACCGCCGATGCCTCGTTCGCAGCCGCGTAGTCCAGCGCCTGCACGTCGTCATAAATCGCCAGCGCAATCGTCCGCGTGACGCCAGGGATATTCCCGCCCACCATCAGCACGACGCCGAACTCGCCGACGGTATGAAAAAAGGCGAGGACGAGCCCCGCGAGCACCGCCGGCCACGACAACGGCAGCACAACCGTCAGGAACGTACGGGGCCCGGACGCGCCGAGGCAGCGGGCCGCCTCGACCAGTCGACGGTCGACAGCGGCAAAGCCGGAGGCGAACGGCCGGACGGCGAATGGCAGGTTGTACAGGACCGAGGCCGCCAGGATGCCCGCAAAGGAAAAGGGGATCGTGCCGTCGAAGACGCGCGAGTAGAGTCGACCGATCGCACTGGTCGGTCCTGTGCCCATCAGGAGGTAGAAGCCGAGCACCGTCGGCGGTAGCAGTAGTGGGACCGCGACAGCGGCATCGACCAGCGGCCGCCACGCGCGCTTGGTCGTCGCCAACCAGTAGGCGAGCGGCAGTCCGGCGACGCCGAGGATCAACGTCGTCAGCGCGGCAAGCTTCAGCGTCAGGCCGACAGCAACCCAGTCCACGCTACCTGCCGGGAGCGCCGAACCCGTACGACGCGAGCACCTGGCGCCCCTCGTCGCCCAGGAGATAGTCACGGAAGCGAACGGCGGCGTCGCGGGACGCGGCCCATGGCAGGATCAGTCCGCCCTGGGTCAGAGGTTCGTAGGCGTCGTCCGGGACATCCCACGATCGGCCGCCCTTGCGCATCGCCGGCGTCAATGCGACCGACTTCGCGATGATGCCCGCGTCGGCCGCGCCGCTTTGCGCGAACTGCGCGGCCTGCGCCACGTTCTCCCCCAGGACGAGCCTGCCGTTCACCTCCGCCCATACACCGGCGCTGCGCAGCGCGGCCTCCGCGGCCCGGCCGTACGGCGCGTGGCGCGGATTGGCAATGGCGATACGCCTGGCTCCTGTCAGCGCACGAAGGCCGTCCCGCTCGAGCGAAAGCCCGGACGCAGCCGACACCCAGACGACGATGCGGCCGGTGGCGTATGTAAAGAGATCGCGGTCGGAGCCAATTCCCTTCGAAACAAGGTCGCGCGGGTAGTCGATATCAGCCGACAGAAACAAGTCGTGCGGCGCCCGCTGGCGTAGTTGTGCGTGCATCACGCCAGATGACCCGTACGTCGGTTGGACGCGGATGGCCGGCTCGCGTTTCGCCAATCGAGCCGCGATGTCATCGAGCGCGAACTTCAGGTCGGCGGCGGCGGCGACGCGAACCACCGCCGCCGCACGGGGCGCCGTAGCCTGTCCGGCTGCAAGGATGCTGGTTGCGGCCAACATCACAACGGCGCCAATCATCGGGACTCGGTGCTTGTTGAAGACATTCATGCCTGCCTTCATGCCCAACTTTCCATAGGCGTGACTGGGCAACCCTGTGATACTCGGGTTCCCATGGTCAAGCCCGATTGCCCCCGATGTAAGTCCCCCGCGTTTGTGCGCAAAGAGACCGTCGTCAAAGCTGCAGCGACGATTGAATCGCTGTACTGCGGCCGATGCGACCATAGCTGGAACCAGAGCGGCGTCCCCTATTCCACGAGCGATCCGGAACGCCCCGACCGTTCCCGCTCCGCGCCGCGGATCAAACATACGTAGCGCCTTTCCCTTCAGCACCACGGGCCACCGCGAGATCGTCTTTTTGCTCGTACTGGCTCTGCTCATATCGCTGGCGTACCAGCGTGTTTCAACCACTACCTGGTCCTCACGAACATATAGATAATTTAGTATGATTCAAGCCGATATGGGACACGAATTACTGCTGTTTGAGTGTGGCTGCGGATAGTGGCGCTGATTACCGTCCGCGCGGCGGCGACGCGGCTGGGCGTCAGCTATTCGACGTTCAAGCAGTGGATCTACAAGGGCACCGTCCGCACCACTCGCACGAGCGGGGGGCACCACCGGATCTCGGAGACCGAAGTGGACCGGCTTATGGCGGCGCAGGGACGTATGTCAGCATCCCCGCCCTCCCGGCCCAGAACGACGGGCGTCGTCGTCGCCATCAGCGGGCGGAATCAGTTGCGCGGGCTTGTCGAGGAAGTGCGGGTCGAGGGGCTGCTGGCGCAGGTGCGGCTGCGGATCGGCGATCAGCGCCTGACGGCCGTGATCACACGCGACGCAGTCGATGAACTGAAGCTGAAACGCGGCCAGCCTGCGCTGGCCGTGATCAAGTCGACTGAAGTCATGATCGCCCGCGAAGCCGAATAACGGCGGAGCTATCGTCGCTGCAGAGTCCCGAGATGGACTTTTGCGACGGTATGCATGTAGCCGCCCTCGTCAGCGTATTGATCCGCGGCCGCCAGCGTGATGTGTTCCAGCGCCCGCTGTGTGTCGCGCAGGGCGTCAAAATACAAGCCGACATACAAGTGCGCGTAGAACTGCGCCGAGTCGCGAGACCCGGCCGCCTTCAGCACCATGTCTGGCGACATTTGTCCGCGGAACATTTCATACACCTGGCGCATCGGCACCCGTGAGTCGGGGCCAACAGGCAGAATCGCGGCCTTCGCCTTCTCCGGCGATTCGGCGCGTGCGACACAGAGAAAATGCCACACAGCATTCTCCACGTCGTTCGGGTTGACCGTGCGGTGGGATTCGAACTGTCTGCGGCAGTCCTGGTACCTGCCTGCGTAATACAGCGCGATGCCGCGCTGCCACAGCTCGGGCGCCAGCGACGGCACCAGCGTCGCGAGCGTATCGAATCCGGCGGCCGATTCGGCGACGCGTCCCGCCTCGAAGTCGGCGACCGCTTTGTCGAAAATCGCGCGCGGCTCCTGCGCGGCGAGCGACACCTGCACCAGGAGGACAGCGATCAACAGCGTCGACCTCATTTCCGCAAATCCAGGGAAATCAGCGTGTCGTCGACGTTTCGCGCAAAGAGGAATCCGTCAGACAGGGCCGGATACGCGCGGACCGTACCCGTCAGGATCTTCGCCCGCGCGATCGGCTTGAAACCGTCGGGCGACGCCGCCGCCAGAACCAGTTCGCCGTTCTCGCGCAGAATCACCAGCCGGTCGCCGGCCAGCGTCACGGTCCCTGCACCGAACCGCTCCTCGCTCCAGCGCACTTTTCCCGTGCGCAGCTCGACCGCTCGGAAGCTTTGCCCGAATTCCTGACGTCCATGGAAGCCATACAGGATCCCGTCGCGATGAACGCTGGTCGCGTAGTGATTCGATAGCGCGTCATCCGACGTCCACAGCGGGGTGAGCGTCGAACCCTCGAGCCGAAGAACGCCCGCGCCCGGGCCGTACTGCGCCGACACAAAAATCAGATCGCCGACCACGACGGGCGTGGCGGCGTTCACCGACGCGGCGATACGTGCGCGCCACGGACGCTGAAACAGGACCTGCCCGGTCGCGGCATCCAGGCCGGTGAGACCCGCACGGGTAAAGAAAATCGCGTAGCGTCGTCCGGCGATCGTCGCGGCCACCGGCGACGAATAGCTCGCCCCCGCGTCGGTCGCGGTCCACAGGACCTTTCCGGTCTTCGCTTCAAATGCGACGATGCCCGCCTTGGGCCCGCCAACGTTGGCGATGACACGCCCATCCTCGACCAGGGGCGAGCCCGCGGCGCCGAAGAATCCTTTGGGCACCTCGAAGCGCTGCATCGTGTCAACGGTCCAGATCCGGGTGCCCTTCGCAAGGTCGACGGCATGCAGCTGCCCTTCGGCACCGAAGGTGTAGACCACACCATCCACGACGACCGGCACTGCGCGCGGGCCCTCGTCAAACCCGAAGTCGTCTCGGTATGACGTTGGATAGGCGTATCGCCACTGCGCGGCACCCGTGCGGGCGTCGATCGAATCGACGATTTCTTCCTTGCCGATCCGGTGAAAAAGGATGACGCGTCCCTGGACGACGACGGGGCCGGCGAACCCGGCGCCGACGGTCTTTCGCCAGGCGACCCGCGGCCCCTGGGCGCCCCAGGTCTCGGCCAGCGGCGGGCCGCTGTAGACGGCATTGCGGCCCGGGCCGAGGAACTGAGGCCAGTCCTCAGCCGCGGCCGTTGCCGCTATTGCGAGGAAGGAAGCGAGCACAACCAGGCGTCGCATGAAAAGGAAACATACCATTGCGGTTGCGCCGGGACGGCCCTTTTTGATAGCCTGCTCGTTCAATGCTTTGCCGTCTGCATCGCGCGCATCACCACCACGGCCACCGGGCCGCCCGGCAGGACTGCGCGCGCTGAGGGACTGAAAGCCAGACCCCGAAACCAGCCGAAACGAATGCAGCCCCGCCGGAACGTATGGCGGGGTTTTTTGTTGTACGAACTCAGAACAGAGCACGTAGAAATCAAGAGTATGGACTTCTCAAAACTTGACGGCCTGATTCCCGCGGTGGTGCAGGACCACGTGAGCGGCGAGGTGCTGATGGTGGGCTTCATGAACCAGGAGGCCTGGGACATCACGCGCCGCACCGGCTATGTGACCTTCTACAGCCGCACGCGCAACACGCTGTGGACCAAGGGCGAGACCTCGGGCAACCGCCTCGCCGTCCGCGACGTACTCGTCGACTGCGACGACGATACGGTGCTCGTGAAGGCAGAGCGCCAGGGCGACGGCAACGTGTGCCACACCGGGCAGCGCACCTGCTTCTTCCAGCGCGCGGAGGGCGTGACCATCCCATGAAGCTCAAACTGGGCATCCCGAAAGGCTCGCTGCAGGACGCGACCATCCAGCTGTTCGCGCGCGCCGGCTTCAACATCTACGTCAGCACGCGCTCGTACTTCCCCACCATCGACGACCCCGAGATCGAGTGCATGCTGATCCGTGCCCAGGAGATGGCGCGCTACGTCTGCGACGGCGTCCTCGACGCCGGACTCACAGGCCAGGACTGGATCGCCGAGCATAAGCTGGGCGGGGAAACGAAGCATTCGCTGACTCCGGTGACGGACCTGGTCTATGCGAAACAGAGCTTCGGCAAGGTGCGCTGGGTCCTGGCAGCGCCGGAGGAGTCCCGGTTCAAGGTCCCGGCGGACTTCGCGGGCGCCACCATCGCCACCGAGCTGGTGCGCGTCACCAAGGCGTATTTCGAAGGCCTGAAGGTGCCCGTCAATGTCGAGTTTTCCTGGGGCGCTACAGAAGTGAAGCCTCCAGTCCTCGCCGACGGCATCGTCGAAGTGACGGAGACTGGCTCGAGCCTGCGCGCGAACCGGCTGCGCATTCTCGACACAATCATGGAATCGAACACGCAGCTGATCGCCAACGATGCGGCGCTCGCCGATTCCTGGAAGCGCACCAAGATCGAGAACATCGCGCTGCTGCTGCGTGCGGCGATCGAGGCACAGGGGCGGGTCGGGCTGATGCTGAACGTGCGCCGGACCGATCTCGACAAGATCCTGGCGCTGCTGCCGGCACTGCAGCGGCCGACGATCTCGTCGCTCAGCGACGACCAGTGGGTGGCGGTCAACACCATCATTGAAGAGAAAACGGTGCGCGACCTGATTCCGAAGGTGAAGGCGGCCGGCGGCCAGGGGATCGTGGAATATCCCCTCAACAAGATCGTCGTCTGATGATCAGGATCGTCGAGTCACGCAATCGGCGGGCGGTCGCGGCGCTCCTGGCGCCGCCGCGCGCGCACGACATCGCCACCGATCGCAGCGTCGCGGCAATCGTCGAAGCGGTGCGCCGCGACGGCGACCGCGCGCTGCTGCGCTACGCGCGGAAGTTCGACCGGCTGGACGCACCAATCGAGATCTCGCCGGATGAAATGCGCGAGGCTGCGGCCACGGTCCCGCGCGCCGTCCGCACCGCTATCCGTACAGCTGCTCGAAACATCCGCACCGTGGCGCGGCGCCAGGTGCCGCGCGGCTGGCGCGCGCGCGTGACTACAGGCGTCAGCGTCGAGCAGCGGATCGTTCCGCTCGACCGCGTCGGCTGTTATGTCCCTGGCGGCCGCTATCCCCTTCCCTCTTCCCTCCTGATGACGGCGATTCCCGCGGGCGCGGCGGGCGTGCGGGAGATTGTGGTCGTCTGTCCCCGCCCAGAACCGGTGGTCATGGCGGCCGCGCTCGAAGCGGGCGTATCGCGGATGTTTCGCATCGGCGGGGCGCATGCGGTCGCCGCGCTCGCGTACGGCACGCGCACCGTGCCGCGGGTAGACAAGATCGTCGGCCCCGGCAATCGCTATGTCGCCGCGGCGAAGGCGCTTGTGGCTGCCGACTGCGGAATCGATTTTTACGCCGGTCCCACGGAGATCATCATCGTCGCCGCGCGAGGACCGTCGGCGTGGATTGCAGCTGACCTGATCGCGCAGGCCGAGCACGACCCCGACGCCCGCGCCGTGCTGATCACACCGAGCCGCACGCTGGCGGCGCGAGTCGCGCGCGACGTGACCGCCCAGCTGCCGAACGCCGGACCGGCCAGGGCGTCGTTGCGCGCGCACGGCGGGATCATCGTGACGACCTCGGCGGCCGAGGCCATGGCACTGGCAAATGGCGCGGCGCCCGAGCATCTGGTCGTGGACGACAACCGCCTCGCGGCGATGATGACGTGCGCGGGATCGGTGTTCGTCGGCCCGTGGTCGGCGCAGGTGGCCGGCGATTACGCCATCGGATCGAACCACGTGCTGCCGACGGCGGGAGCGGCGCGCGCCCGCGGCGGTCTCTCTGCCGCGGACTTCGTCCGCCAGATCACGGTTCAGCGCGTGACGCGCGCAGGCTTGCGGGGGATCGGCGGCACGGTGATGACGCTGGCGGAGGCGGAAGGCCTGCAGGCGCACGCGGCGTCGATCGGCGTCAGGATGAAATGATGGTGATACAGGGTTATCCGGATCCGGGCGAGGGGCTGCGGCTGCATCTCAACGAGAACACCGGCGGATGCTCGCCGCAGGTCCTCGAGGCGATCCGCCGCGTGCGTCCGGCCGATGTCTCGACCTATCCGCAATACCGCGAGGCGGTGCAGGCAACCGCGAGGCACTTCGGCGTCGACCCGGACTGGGTGCTCCTCACAAACGGGCTTGATGAAGGGATCCTGATGGCCGCGATCGGCCACATTGCGAAGCCCCGCATCCGCGACGCGGAAACGATCATTCCGCTGCCCGCCTTCGATCCGTATCCCAATTCGACGGCCGCAGTCGGCGCGACCGCGGTCCGGGTCCCGCCCGACCGCAACTATGTGTTTCCAACGCAGGCGGTGATCGACGCGATCACGCCTCGAACGCGCATGATCTTTCTCAACACGCCGAACAACCCGACTGGCCAGCTGATTCCGATACCGGATCTGATCCGGGTCAGCGAAGCGGCACCCGTCGCCGTCGTGCTGATCGACGAGGCCTACATCGAGTTCGGCGGCACGACGTTCCTGCCGCAGCTGGCGCGTTTTCCCAACGTCCTGATCGGGCGGACGTTCTCCAAGGCCTACGGCCTCGCCGGGATGCGCGTCGGCGTCGTCATCGGCCAGCCGCAGGCGCTTGACCCGGTGCGCAGCGTGACGCTGCCGTTCAACATCAACGGCGTCGCGCTCGCGGCCATGCATGCCGCACTGCAGGACACGGATTTCCTTCCCCGCTATGCCGCGCAGGTACAGGAATCGCGCGAACGCCTGTACGCGGCGTTCGATCGCCTCGGATACGAGTACTGGCCGAGCGCCGCGAATTACGTCATGGTCCGCGTCGGCGAGACGGCGTCAATCATCGAGGCGCTGGCGGCGAAAAAGATTCACGTCCGGGATCGCTCCAAGGATCCGACGACGCCCGGGTGTATCCGGATGACCGCGGGAATGGTCGAGCATACGATTGCGGCAATCGAGGCGCTCGAGGACGTCACCCGCCTTCGCCGCTTCGCGGCTTCGGCGAGGCCGGGCTCGGGGCAGGCGCGATGAAGCCGCGCGCGGCGTCGTTCGATCGGCGCACCACCGAGACGCAGATCCGCGGCCGGCTCGTGCTCGACGGGCAGGGACGCTACGACGTCTGCACGGGCATCAGGTTCTTGGATCACATGCTGGAGCTGTTCACGCGTCACGGCGGTTTCGACCTCACGCTGCGAGCGACCGGCGACCTCGACGTCGATCAGCACCACACGGTCGAGGACATCGGGATTACGCTCGGTGAGGCGACGCTGCAGGCGCTCGGCACCCGAAAGGGGATCAATCGCGCCGGGTATTTCGTGATGCCGATGGACGAGACGCTGGCAGTTGCGGCGATCGATCTGAGCGGCCGGCCGCATGCGGTGATCGACCTCAAGCTGCGGGTCCGGCGGGTCGGCGATCTGCAGAGCGAGCTGATTCACGATTTCTTCGAAGGATTTGCCTCGGCGGCGCGCGCCAACGTGCACTGCACCGTCCTGTACGGACGTTCCAGCCATCATCACGTCGAGGCGGTGTTCAAGGCGTTTGCGCGGGCGCTGCGCGTCGCCTGCGCGAAGGATGCCCGGCTCGCGAAGATGCTGCCGAGCACAAAGGGGCTGCTGTGATCGCGCTGATTGATTACGGCGCCGGCAACCTGACGTCGGTCAGGAAGGCGCTGGCGGCACTGGGGGCGGAGTTTACGGTCCCCGAGACGCCCGCGCTGTGCGAAGAAGCCTCGGCGCTGATCGTCCCCGGCGTCGGCCACTTCTCCGCCACGATGGCGCTCGACGAACCGTGGCGCCGGGCGATTGGCCGCGCCGTGAATGCAGGAACTCCCCTGCTCGGCATCTGCGTCGGCATGCAGTGGTTGTACGAAGGCAGCGAGGAGGCGCCCGATGTTCCCGGCCTGGGGGTTCTCGCCGGCCGGGTCCGGCTTCTGCAGGGGGACCCGTCGCAGCGGCTCAAGATTCCGCACGTCGGGTGGAACGCGCTCGAGCTCCAGCCGGGCTCTCGCCTGCTGGCGGGCCTGGAACCGGGCGCGCATGTCTACTTCACGCATTCCTACGCCGCTCCGGTGACGGCCGATTGCGTGGCGTCGACGACACATGCGGAATCGTTTGCGGCGGCAGTGGAGCATGAGCACGTGTTCGGCGTCCAATTCCATCCGGAGAAGTCGGGCGACGCCGGCCTCCAGATCCTCCGCAACTTTCTGGCGATCTGCGGCTAGATGCTCACTAAGCGCATCATCGCGTGCATGGACGTGCGCGACGGGCAGGTGGTGAAAGGCGTCCAGTTCCAGCAGCTGCGGCACGCCGGCGACCCGGCGGAGCTGGCCCGCCGCTACAACGTCGAGGGGATCGACGAGGTGGTGGTGCTCGACATCACGGCCACGCTCGAAAGCCGGCAGGCGCTGGCGCGGACGATCAGTGCCGTCGCGCACGAGATCTTCCTGCCGCTTACCGTCGGCGGCGGCATCCGCGACGAGAGCGCCGCGGCCGCGGCCGTCGACGCAGGCGCCGACAAGGTCAGCCTCAACACCGCGGCCCTTCGCAACCCCGACCTCATCTCGATGCTCGCCCGCCGCTACGGGAGCCAGGCGGTCATCATTGCCATCGATGCGAAGCGCATGGACGGCACGCCAGCGGCGACGTCGAGGAGCCGGTTTGGCGTCTTCGTCCGAAGCGGGACCGCCGATGCGGCGCGCGACGCGGTGGAGTGGGCGCGGGAGGCGGAAGCGCGCGGCGCCGGCGAGATCCTGCTGACGTCGATGGACCGCGACGGCACGCGCGCAGGCTTCGACTGCGAGCTGACCGCTGCTGTCGCCGACGCCGTGAACATTCCGGTGATTGCTTCGGGCGGCGCCGGCGGCCTCGAGCACTTCGCTGACGTCTTCACGACGGGCCATGCGGACGCGGCGCTGGCGGCGTCGATCTTTCACTACGCGGATACCGGCGTCGCCGACGTGAAGCGCTATCTGCACAACGCGGGCATTCCCGTCAGGCTTTGAATAAAACGCCTGCTCAATTCCCAACTCCCAACCTCACACTCCCAAGTTGGGGATTGGCGTCTTGGAAGTTGGGAGTTAGGTAATGTTGATCCCGTCGATCGATCTTCAGGGCGGTCATGTCGTCCAGCTCGTCCAGGGGGACAAACTGGCCATCGAGGCGGCCGATCCCGAGCCGTGGATCAGGAAGTTCGAACGCTTCTCACGAGTCCAGCTGATTGATCTCGATGCCGCGAAAGCACAGGGCGACAACGCGGCGATCGTCGCCGCCATCTGCGCCCGGCTTCCCTGTCGGGTCGGCGGCGGCATCCGGAGCGTCGAGCGCGCTCAGGCAGTTCTGGGCCATGGCGCCCACGCGGTGATCGTCAGCTCGGCGCTGTTTCGCGCCGGCGCAGTGGACCTCGACTTCGCGAGCGCTCTCGCAGACGCGATCGGACCCGAACGCGTCATCGCGGCGGTGGACAGCCGCGGAGGCCGCGTCGCCATCCATGGCTGGAAGACGATGCTGCCGATCACGGCGGTTGAAGCGGTGCAGGCGCTCGAACCGTATTGCGGGGAGTTTCTTTACACCCACGTTGATACCGAGGGTCTGATGCAGGGCACCGACATGGAGGCAATTCTCGCCGTCCGCCGTGCCACAGGCCGCCGTCTCACGGCCGCCGGCGGCATCACCACGCGCGAGGAGATCAATCGTCTCGACGCCGACGGCATCGACGCCGTCGTCGGGATGGCCATCTATACAGGCCAGCTGTCCCTGGATAGCTTGTAGCCGGTAGCCGGTCGCAAGGACGTGGAACCTGCTACCAGCTACAGGCTGCTACCACCTCCCGCTTTTTCCGTGTTACGTTAATCGCCGTAATGATTACGTCGTCTAACGTAACGTGGTGATGGCACTCCGCGCGCAGTAGATGGAAAATCCCTTTGTTTACGGCGAAATCGTGCCGCGTGAGGCGTTTGCGGACCGGGACGATGAGCTCGACCGGCTGGTGGCGGACCTGTCGGCGGCGCAGAAGGTGTTTCTGATCTCGCCGCGCAGGTACGGCAAGTCATCGCTGGTGAGGCAGGCGCTTGGCACGCTCTCGCGGCAGGGGGCGCTGACGGTCGACCTGACCGTCAGCAGCTACAGCTCGTATGTCTCGTTTCTGGAAGGATATGCGCGGGCGCTCGCGACGGTGGAGACGCGATGGGAGCGGGCGAGGACGTGGCTGACCGAAGCCATTACCGCGACGCGGCCGGAGCTGCGGTTTGAAACAGGCAATCGCGGCACCGGCGAGTTCGCCGTCGCCTTCCCCGCGGTAAAGACCGAGCGCGACGTCAACCGGCTGGCCAACGAGATCTTCGCGTTGCCCGGTCGCCTTGCGGCCGAGCGGAAGCGCACCGTCGTGGTGGCGCTCGACGAGTTCCAGGCAATCGAGGGTTTCGACGGCGGCTCGGTGGAGCACGCGCTGCGCGCCGCCGCGCAGCAGCAGCGCAAGGTCGGCTATGTGTTCGCCGGCTCCGAGCCCAGCCTGATGGACAAGATGATCGGTCCGCGCCGGCCGTTCTACAAGGCCGGTCCGGTGATGCGCCTCAACAAGATCCCGGCAACGATGTTTGCAGAATTCGTCGAACTGCGGTTCTCGGGCAGCGGTGTCCGCCCCGAGCCGGGCATCGGCGCCGCCATCGTCGATCTCGCCGGCAACCTCCCCTACGACGTGCAGCGCCTGGCGCACGAAACCTGGGACGACCTGCGCGCCGCTGGCAGCCGAAGAGTCGGGCTAGAGCATCTGCACTCGACGCTCACGCGCCTTCTCGCCGAGCAGGACACGATGTTCGAGGCGATCTGGCAGCGGCTGACGCTCGCGCAGCGCGCGGTGCTCCGCGCGGTGGTGCTGCAGGGCGGACGCGAGCTGCTCTCGGCGGACGTCAGGTCGCGATACCGCCTCGGCGGCCCGTCCAGCATTCAGGCATCGCTTGCCGCGCTGATCAAGCAGGACCTGCTGCTGAAAGAAGGACCGCAATACGTCGTCGTCGACTCGCTGCTTCGCGAGTGGATCGCCCGGAAGACTCACTGAGATGACGACGCTTGAGCGCCTGGGACTGCACCGCCGCGAGCTGCGTGCCTGGGCGATGTACGACTGGGCCAACTCCGCGTTCTGGACGACGGTGATCGTGGCGGTGTTTCCGCCATTCTTCAGCGACTATGCGGCAGCGGGGCTGCCGGCGGCCGACGCGACGGCCCGCTTCGCCTGGTCGACGACGTTTGCCGTGACGGTCGTCGCGCTGCTCGGCCCGATTCTCGGCGCGGTCGCGGACTACCGCGCGGTGAAGAAGAAGCTGCTGGCGGTATTCATGGCGATCGGCGTCGCAGCGACGCTGTTGATGGCCACCATCGATCGCGGCAACTGGACCTACGCCGCGCTGCTGTTCGTGGTGGCCAACATCGGTGTGGCCGCGAGCCAGGTGTTCTACGACTCGCTGCTGCCGCATATCGCCGCCCCCGAGGAGCTCGATCGGGTGTCGACCTCCGGCTTTGCGCTCGGCTTTCTGGGCGGTGGCGTGCTGCTGCTGGTGAACCTCGCCTGGATTTTGAGTCCTGGGACGTTCGGGCTGCCGGATACGGTCGCCGCCATCAAGCTCTCGTTCGTCAGCGTCGCTTTCTGGTGGCTGATCTTCTCCATCCCGTTGATGCGGCGCGTCCCCGAGCCGCCGCGGGCGCTCGAGTCGGATGAGACCGGCGCGGAGAACTCGATGCGGGCGGCGTTCGTGCGCGTCTTGGAGACGTTCCACGAACTTCGCGGTTATCGCCAGGCGTTCCTGATGCTCGTGGCGTTCCTCCTCTACAACGACGGTATCCAGACGATCATCCGGATGGCATCAATCTACGGCGCCGAGATCGGCATCGATCGAAACGCGCAGATCGCCGCCTTTGTCGTCGTGCAGTTCACCGGCATTCCCTGTTCGTTCGCGTTCGGGTCGCTTGCGGGTCGCATCGGCCCGAAGCACGCGATCTACCTGTCTCTGGCCGTCTACACCTGCATCAGCATCCTCGGGTTCTTCATGACGACGACCTGGCAATTCTTCGCGTTGGCGTTCCTGGTGGGCACGGTGCAGGGCGGCAGCCAGGCGCTGAGCCGCTCGCTGTTCGCCCGCATGATCCCCAAGCACAAGTCGTCGGAGTATTTCGGCTTCTTCTCTGTGTTCGAGAAATTTGCCGGTATCTTCGGCCCGGCGCTGTTTGCCGCCTCGGTAACGCTCTTTGGCTCGAGCCGCGCCGCGATCCTGTCCGTGATCCTGTTCTTCGTGGTCGGAGCCGCGGTGCTGACGCGCGTCGACGTCGCCAGGGGCGAGGCGCAGGCGGCACAGGCGGCGTAAGATCGCGATCATGCCGCTCGGCATGCTCGCCGGCGTTCTTGCGTTCGTCCTCGCGGTCCAGGTGGCGGACACCCGTGGCTGCCCGGCGGATTCGCCATCAACCTCACCGGCGCCGACGACGCCCCCGCCGGCAACGCCTCCGGGCGAAGTGTTCACGACGACAGACGGCGTCCGCTTCATCGTCGAACCGGTCGTCACGAATCTCGAAATCCCCTGGTCGATGGCGTTTGCGCCCGACGGCAGGCTCTTCGTCACCGAGCGGCCGGGACGAGTACGCATCATCGACATGGCCACGCGCGCCTCGGAGCTGGCGCTGACGATCGATGACGTCTACAGCGAGGGCGAGGCGGGACTCCTTGGACTCGCGCTGGATCCGCAATTCGCGCAGACGAGATTCGTCTACCTCTATTACTCGGCGAGACTGTCGACAGGAGGCATTGCCAACCGCGTGGTCCGTTATCGCGAGGCCGGGTCTCGACTGGGCGAGCGCGCGATGTTGCTGGACGGTATTCCGGCGGCGCAGATCCATGACGGAGGGAGGATCAGATTCGGTCCTGACGGACTGCTCTACA
>Ga0075421_100001730_pt1 | contig 25704 bp, 21 predicted proteins | sample SoiMetdeltSBSDD5_FD_75292 | JGI IMG/M metagenome (GOLD analysis project Ga0075421, IMG submission 75292) | Bulk soil microbial communities from a Populus tree surrounding site in Tennessee, USA - Soil MetaG P. deltoides SBSDD5 | ecosystem: Environmental > Terrestrial > Soil > Tree plantation... | reverse complement strand
TCGTGAGCACCCTCGAAGAGTCCGCTCGCACTCATCGAGTGCAAGCGCCGCGCCCGTGCGAGAGCCCGCCCCCCTGCCGCGTCCCTCGGCGCCCCAGCGAGAGCCAGGCCCCCGACTGCGGCCCTCGGCGCCGCGACACGCAAGCGGACTGGCCGGTCTGGTCGATGATCGGTCGGAGGCCTGGCGCTATGCTGCGCCGCGCCGGCCGCGCCCACCGGATCGCCACCCGAACATGAACTCCCTCGCCTCCGCGATCCGCCTGCCCGCGGTGCTGCTGCGCTACCGCGAGCTGCTCACGGCCTTCGTGCGACGCGAGCTCAAGGCGCGCATCGAGGGCAGCATCCTGGGGCGCATCTGGCCGGTGCTGCAGCCGGCGGTGCTGTTCTCCATCTACTACCTCATCTTCGTCAAGGTGCTGCGCGTGCCGCTGGGCGACGGGCTCGCGCCGGCGGGCGAGGAGGGGCGCGGCTGGCGCTCCACCTTCTTCCTCATCACCGGCATCCTGCCGTGGACGGCGCTGGCCGAGAGCCTGAACCGCGGCGCGGGCGTGGTGCTCGAGAACGGCAACCTGATCAAGAAGATCGCCTTCCCGAGCGAGCTGTTGCCGGTCTACCAGGTGGTGGTCTACCACGTGTACTTCCTGGTGGGCTTCGCGCTGCTGGCGCTGCTGGAGCTGCTGGTGAACGGGGCGCTGCCGGCGACGCTGCTCCTGTTCCCGGTGGTGCTGGCGGTGCAGATGGCCTTCATCGCCGGGCTCGCCATGGTGCTGTCGGCGGCCAACGTCTTCGTGCGCGACGTCATGCAGGCGGTGCCCATGCTGCTGACGCTGTGGATGTTCATGACGCCGGTCTTCTACGACATCAGCGCGCTCAAGGGCTCGGGCCGCATCCTCGGGGAGCAGGGCGTCGACCTGGTGGAGCTGGCCTGGGCCACCATGGCCTACAACCCGATGGCCATGCTGCTGGGCGTCTACCGCAGCATCTTCAGCTACGGCGCCATCGCGTTCCCGGTCGCGGCTCTGGTCAAGCTGGCGATGATCTCGGGCGCGACGCTGTGGCTCGGCTACGCCTACTTCCTGCGCAGCAAGGGCCGCTTCGCGGACGAGGTCTGACATGGCCGACGCGGTCGTCGCCGAGCACCTGAGCAAGGAGTACCGGCTGTATCCGGGCTCCATCGCGCGGCTCAAGGAGGCGCTGACCCTCGGGCGCAGGAGCTACCATCGCAAGTTCCTGGCGCTGGACGACGTGAGCTTCCGCGTGCCGCAGGGCCGCGCCCTCGGCCTCATCGGCGAGAACGGCGCGGGCAAGAGCACCCTGCTCAAGATCCTGGCCGGCACCACGCTGCCCACGGGCGGCCGCTTCGCCATCAACGGCGCGGTCAGCAGCCTGCTCGAGCTGGGCACCGGCTTCCACTCCGAGTTCACCGGCCGCGCCAACATCCACCTGGCCGGACAGGTCAGCGGCTTCACGCGCCGCGAGATCGAGGGCAAGATCGGCTCCATCATCGACTTCGCGGAGCTGGGCGAGTACATCGACCAGCCCGTGCGCACCTACAGCTCGGGCATGGTCATGCGGCTCGGCTTCTCGGTGGCCACCGCCATCGACCCCGAGGTCCTGATCATCGACGAGATCCTCGCGGTGGGCGACCTGTACTTCCAGAAGAAGTGCATCGACCGCATCTTCGACTTCCGCAAGCGCGGCAAGTCCATCCTCTTCTGCAGCCACTCGCTCTACGACGTGCGCCAGGTGTGCGACGAGGTCATCTGGATCAAGGGCGGCCGCATCCACATGCAGGGCCTGCCGCAGGACGTGACGCTGGCGTACGCCAACTACGAGCGCAGCCTGGACCACAACCCGGAGGCGCAGACCGCCGGCCACCCGCGGGCCCACGGCGAGGAGCTGCCGGTCATCGAGTCCGTGCGCCTGCTGGTCGAGGACGGCCGCGGCGGCCAGCCGCTGGCCGACACCGCCCGCACCGGCCAGGACCTGCGCTTCGAGTTGGACTTCCGCGTGCGGCGCGCGGGCAACGGCGTCAACGTGGGCGTGGCCATCTTCCGCACCGACAACGTGCTCGCGGCCACCTTCAACTCGTTGCTCGCGGGTCTGCCGCCCGTCACGCGCATCGGCCGGCACCGCTGCCGCCTGGCGCTGCCCGACCTGCGGCTCTCGGAGGGCGAGTACACCGTGGTCGGCTACCTCTTCGACGAGCACGGCGTGCACATGTTCGACCATCGCCAGCACGACCGGAACCTGCTCGTGCACACGGACCAGAACCATCCGGGCCTCGTGCGGCTGCACCACCGCTTCGAGATGCTCGAGCTGGGCGCCCTGCCGGCCGAGGGACCGGTGCCCGTGCCGGACAGCCGGCCGGCGCCGGGGCGAGGGTAGCGCCAGCTGGCGCCATGGTTTCGGACCGTGGTATCGAAGGCATCATTCCGCCCCTCCGATTTCGTAATCTCGCCCGACCCGCGCGAGGAACGCCGCCGCATGCCCCGTCCTGACCTCTCCGTGCTCATCGTGAACTGGCGCAGCGGCGCCATGACGCGCGGCCTCGTCGCGAACCTGCGAAAGCAGCGCTTCACCGGGCGCGACGGGGGGCCGGGCACGCTGGAGTTCGTGGTGGTGGACAACGCCAGCGGCAAGGACGAGGAGCCGCACCTTGCGGCGCTTGCCGGCGAGCCGGGCGTCACGCTGGTGCGCTCGGCGCAGAACGGCGGCTACGGCGCCGGGATGAACCTGGCCTGCGAGGAGGCCGGGGGCGACTTCGTGCTCATCACGAACCCCGACGTCATGGCCTTCCGCGGCGCGCTGGCCGCGCTGCTGGACCACGTCCGCGGGCAAGGCCGCTGCGGACTCGCTGGGCCCAAGGGCTTCCTGGACGGCCAGCGCTTCTTCCAGCTTCCCCCGGTGGAGCTGCCGAGCCTGGCCAACCTGCTGGGCGAGACGCTGGCGCGCTCGGCGAAGGGCGCCGGCGAGTGCGCGGCGCGCGCGCGGACGCGGCGCGCGGTGGAGGTCTGGACGGCCACCGAGCCGCTGAAGCTGTCGCAGATCAGCGGCTTCTGCTGCCTCATGCCGGCGGCGCTGGCGCGCGAGCTGGGGCCCTTCGACCCGCTGTACCCCTTCTACTTCGAGGACTCCGACCTGTGCCTGCGGCTGCACCGGCGCGGCTTCACCACGGACTTCGTGCCGCGCGCGCAGATGGTGCACTTCTTCAACCGTAGCGCGGGACAGGCGCAGGGTGCCGCCATGTCGCGCTATGCCGTGTCGCGCCGGCGCTTCTTCGCGCGGCGCTACGGGCCGCTGGGCACGCTGGCCTACGGGCTGCACGTGGCGCTGGCGGGCGGGCACGGCCATCACTTCGCGCCCGTGGAGGCGCTGGGCGAGGCCGGCGCCGTGCCGGTGCTCGAGGTGCCGGGCAGCGGGCCGTACGTGGCGGAGATCTCCGCCGATCCGGGCTTCCTCTTCGCCGCGGGCCGCCTGGACGTGGTGCGCCGCTTCACGCTGCCGCAGGCGGCGTGGGACGGGCTCGTGCCGGCCACCTACTACGTGCGCTTCGTCTCGCGGCACGACTGGCGCGTGCTGCGCACGGTGTCGCTGGTCAAGACTGCGCCGTCCGTGGCCACGGACGCCGAGCGCGCCGCGGCGGATCTCGTCCACGCGTGACGGCCGCGGCGGGCCCGCCGGCCGCCCGGCTCTCGGTCGTGGTGCTGTCGTGGAACACGCGCGAGCTGCTCGAGGCCTGCCTGTCGTCGCTGCGCGCCGAGGCCGCGCGCACACCGCACCAGCTCATCGTGGTGGACAACGCCAGCGCCGACGGCAGCGCGGACATGGTCGCGCGCCGCTTCCCCGAGGCGGAGTTGCTGCGCAGTCCGCGCAACGAGGGCTACGCGCGCGGCAACAACCTGGGCGCGGCGCGCGCGTGCGGCGAGCTCCTGCTGCTGCTGAACTCCGACACCGAGGTGCGGCCCGGCGCGCTGGCCACGCTCGTCGCCTTCCTGGACGGCCATCCCGGCCACGGAGCGTGCGGGCCGCGGCTGGACTGGCCGGACGGCCGGCCGCAGCTCTCCTGCAAGCGCTTCCCCACGCTGCGTACCGCCGTCTTCTACGACACCTGGTTCGAGCGGCGCTTCCCCGGGAACCGCGTCGTGCCGCGCTACCTCATGAAGGACTTCGACCACCTCACGTCGCGCGACGTGGACCAGCCACCGGGCGCGGCGCTGCTCGTGCGGCACGCGCTGTGGCAGGAGCTGTCGGGCCTCGACCCGCAGCTGTGGCTGTTCTTCAACGACGTGGACCTGTGCCGGCGCCTCCGCGCGCGCGGCCACGCCATCGCCTACGTGGCCGAGGCGCGCATCCTGCACCACGAGGGGAAGAGCACGGCGCAATTCCCCGAGTTCGGGCGCCAGTGGCACCTGGACCGGCTGCGCTACTACCGCAAGACCTTCGGCTGGCGCGGCGCGCTCGTGGCGCGGCTGGCCAGCTCGCTGCGCGGCTGGGAGGAGCTGCGGCGGCTGCGCCGCGCGGGCGCGCCGCCGGAGGCCGCCGCGCAGGTGAAGGAGGTGGTGCGCGAGGTGTGGGGCGCGGCACTCGATCCGGGGCCGCGCGTGCCGATGAGCGGACCATGAGCTCCTACAGCGTGAGGCCGTACGAGCCCGGCGACGAGGAAGGCATCCTCGCGCTGTTCAACCGCGTGTTCGCCGAGGGCAACCCGGCCTTCGTGCCGCGCACCATGGCCACCTGGCGCCGGCTCTACGCCGGGAACCCGGCCGGCCTGCAGATCTTCGTGGGCCTCGACGCAGACCGGCGCATCGTGGCCAACTACAGCGCGCTGCCGGCGCCGGCGGTGGTGCGCGGCCGGCGCCGCCTGTGCTGCCAGGCCGTGGACTCGTGCGTGGACCGCGCGTGGCGCGGCTCGCTGCGCAAGCAGAGCCTGTTCGTGACCATCGCCACCGAGTTCATCCGGCACTTCAGCACGCAGGGCCGGCTGCCCTTCGACGACTACATGTACGGCCTGCCCAACGAGCAGGCCTTCCCGGTGGGCACGCGCATCATCGGCTACCAGCCGGTGCACGTGCCGCTGCCGGCGCTGGTGCGCGCACCGGACGCCGCGTGGATCGAGTCGCTCTCGCGCGAGGCGGCGGCCGGCGGCGCGCTGCGCGTGGACGAGATCGGCGTGGCCGAGCCGCTCACGGCCGCGCTCTTCGAGCGCCACCTCGAAGGCTGGCCGCTGGGCATCTGGCGCGACGCGCCGTGGCTCGCCTGGCGCTACGGGCCGCGGCCCGACGGCGTGTCCTACGGCGCGCTGCTCGCGCGGCGTGGCGGCGAGCCGGCGGGCGTGCTCGTCTACCGGCTGGGCTGGATGGGCCAGCCCATCGTGCCGCTGGTGGACTGGGTCGGGGACGGCCGCGACCGGCCGGTGCTGGCGGCGCTGCTCGCGGCCGCGGCGCGCCGCACGCTGGAGGCCGGCGGCACGCGCGTGGAGACCTGGGTGACGCCCAACATGCCGCACGCCGCGACGCTGGCCGCGCTCGGGCTGGCCGCCGAGCCCTCGCGCTTCAACCTGTGCATCATGACCTTCGGGCCCGACGTGCCCCTCGACTGGGCCAAGAACAACTGGTGCCTCACGATGGGCGACTCGGACATCTACTGAACGGGCGCCCTGCGCTCTCTACACTCTGCCCATGCCCACCGACGCCTTGCGCCCGCTGCCGCCGCCGAAGATCGCGCGGCCGCTGACCGCGCCGCCCTACCGCGGGCGCGTGCTCGTCGTTGCGCCGCATCCGGACGACGAGGCCATCGGCCCGGGCGGCACGCTCGTGCTGCACCGCCGCCTCGGCGACCCGGTGGACGCGCTGTACGTCACGAGCGGCGTGCACGGCGACAACCAGGGCCGCCTGCCCGACGACGCCTACATCGCGCTGCGCCGGCGCGAGGCGCAGGAGGCCGCGCGCACGCTGGGGCTCGGGCTCGCCGAGTTCTGGGACTACCCCGACGGCATGGTCGTGACGGAGGGCGACCTCGCGGCCGTGGTCGCGCGCCTCGTCGCGCACCTGGCCGTGGCCCGGCCCGACGTGATCTACGCGCCGCACGCCGACGAGCAGCACAGCGACCACCACTTCGTCTCGCTGGCCGTGCAGCGTGCCGCGCGGGACGTGCGCGGCGCGGGGAAGACGCCGCACGTGCTGGGCTACGAGGTCTGGTCGCCGCTGCAGCCGGACTTTGCCGTGGACGTGGCCTCGGTGTACGAGGCCAAGCTGGCGGCCATCCGCTGCTACGGCAGCCAGCTCGAGCGCAGCGACATCCCGCGCGCGGTGGAGGGGCTGAACCGCTACCGCGCGGTGCTGCTGCCGCCGGGCGGCGCCTACGCGGAAGTCTTCGCGGAGCTCGCCTGATGCTGTACATGGTCATCGAGCGCTTCCGGCCCGGTGCCGCGCCCGAGATCTACAGGCGCTTCCGCGAGCGCGGCCGCCTTCTGCCCGAGGGCCTGCTGTACGTCGCCAGCTGGGTGGACCACGACTTCCGCACCTGCTGGCAGCTCATGAGCACGGACGACGCGGCGCTGTTCGAGCCGTGGACGGAGGCCTGGAAGGACCTGGCGGACTTCGAGATCGTGTCCGTGCGCACGTCGGCGGAGGCGGCGGCGGCGATGGCGGCCGGCGCGTGAAGGTCGCCCACATCGTGCACCTCTTCCCGCCCGAGTTCCGCGGCGGCACGGAGGCCTGCGTGGAACTCCTCGCGGCGGCGCAGCGCGGCCGCGGCGACAACGTGCTCGTCGTGGCCGGCAGCGACGTGCGCGACGCGCGCGGCTCGGTGCGCCGCGAGGTCGTGGCCGGCACGGCCGTCGCGCGCGTGCTGCGCCGGCCCGACGAGAACTATTCCATGGACTGGCGCCATCCGCGCGTGGCCGAGCAGGTGGTGGCGCTGGTCCGGCAGTTCGCGCCGGACATCGTGCACCTGCACCACGCGCACAACCTCTCCGGCGACATCGCCGCGCGCCTCACGACGGCCGGGCTGCCCGTGGTGACCACGCTGCACGACTTCACGCTGGTGTGCGCGCGCTTCTTCCTCGTGCGGCCGGACGGCGAGAGCTGCGAGCACGCCTTCCCGCTGCCCTCGGAGCGCTGCGTGGCGTGCGTGCTGCCCGACTTCCCGGCGGGCGAGGAGGCGTTGCGCATCGAGATGCGCGCCCGCGCCGAGACCGCGCGCGCGGAGGCCGCCGCGCTGCGGCTGGCCCTGGCGCCCAGCGAGGCCGTGCGCGCGCGCTGGCGCAGGAGTGGCCTGTTCCCGGAGAACCGCCTGGTCGTGCTCCCGAATCCGGCGCCGCTGCCCGCGGGCCGGCCGGCGCGGCCGCGCGCGCGGGACGACGGCCGCCTCGTGCTGACCACCTGGGGCCACCTCGCTCCGGCCAAGGGCGTGCTGGACCTGCTGGCGGCCATGCGCCTCGCGCGCGATCCGCGGCTGGCGCTGCTCGTGCTGGGGGAGCCGGTGGACGCGGCGCACGCCGAGGAGCTGCTGGACGCGGCCGAGGGCCTGGATGTGGTCTTCCGCGGCCGGTACTCGACCGCCGATCTGTTCGCGCTGCGCGGCGAGGCCGACCTGGCCGTGTTCCCCAGTCGCGCCGAGGAGACCTTCGGCCTCGTGGTGGCCGAGGCGCGCGCGATCGGGATGCCGGTGGTGGTGAGCGACCGCGGCGCGCTGCCCGAGCGCGTGGGCGAGGCCGGCGCCGTGCTGCCACCCGGCGACCCGGCCGCGCTCGCGCACCTGCTCGCCGCGCTGCTCGCGGATCCGCGTCCGCTGGCCGTCTGGAGCGCGGCGCCGCGCGACGACCTGCTGACGCCCGAGGCGCATGCGGCGCGCGTGGCCGATCACTACAATCGCGTGCTCTCGGAGAGTCCATGAGCCGCTTTCCGCCGCTGTACGACATCACGCACGTGCCTGGCGGGGCGGTGCTGGTGGTCGCGCCGCACCCGGACGACGAGATCCTCGGCTGCGGGGGCGCCATCGTGCTCCATGTGCGGCGCGGCGACCGCGTGCACGTGGCGCTGGCGACGCAGGGCGAGGGCGGCGGCGATCCGCTGCGGCGCGTCGAGGAGTCGCGCGCCGCGGCCGCTCTGCTGGGGCGCACCGAGGTCTGCAGCCTGGGCGCGCGCGACGGCCACGTGGCGCAGGACAAGGGCCTCGCCGAGCGGCTCGTGCAGGTGCTCGTGCGCGTCCGGCCGCACGTGGTCTACGCGCCGTCGCCGTTCGAGCAGCACCCCGACCACCTGGCGGCGCTGGCCGCCACGGCGCGCGCGCTGGAGCTGGCCCGGCTGCCGGCGAAGCTGCTGCTCTACGAGGTCAACTCCGAGGGCCTGGCCAGCTTCCTGCTCGACATCACGCCTGTGGCGGCGCAGAAGCGCGAGGCGCTGACGGCCTTCGCCAGCCAGCTCGGGCTGGTGGACCTGGTGGACAAGTGCGACGCGCGGGCGCGCGCGCGGACCGTGAACGTGGACCTGCCGGCCGTGACGCACGCCGAGGGCTACCTCGAGCTGCCGGCGGCGCGCGTGGCCGACGCGCTGGAGCGCGTGGACGCGCTGAGGCACGCGCTGGGGCTGGCCCTTTGAAGCGGTTGGCGCTGTTCGTGACGACGCTGCTGCTGGCCATGATCATGGCCGAGGGTGTGCTGTCGCTGCTCGCCGGTCGGTCGCTGCGCGAAGCGTGGGAGCCGCGTGTCGCGACGCCCAGCTGGAACCACCGCGCCGCCGCGGCCTTCCTGCTCGACCACTGGAACGAGCTTGCAGCCGACATCGTGGTCCATGTGCCGTGCAACGACGACCTGGCCGATCTCAACGCCCTGCACGACGACGGCTGGCCGGCCATCGAGCCCGATCCCTCCTCGCACGATCCCTGGTTGGAGGTGCGCCTGCGAGTCGTGCGCCTGCAGGCCGAGCTGGCGCGACGCGGTGCGCGCCTTCTGCCGTGCTGGTTCAATGAGAACGACGGCAACTGGCTGCTGGGCGAGCGGCTGCCGTCCGAGGTCGACTTCGTCAGCGGTCGCGGCCTGAAGCAGGTGATCGGAGGCCTGAACGCCGACCTGACCGCGCGCACGCGACTGCTCGTGCTCCCGGCGCCCGGCGGCGGCGCGCTGCAGGTGGAACTCAAACCGCCGCTCGAGCGACCGGACCTCTATCCGCTGCACGTCGACATCGACGTGGATGGCCAGCCGGCCGGCCGGGTGCTCGTGCCGCCCGACCAGGCCGGTCGGGCCACGCTGCCGCTGCCGCCGCGCGACGACCCGGAGCGGCCGCTCGACGTGCGGCTGACGCCCGCCGACGTCACGATGCATGCCGAGCCGCCATACGGCAGCATCGCAAGCTTCCGGCCCCTGGACATCGGCTTCCGGCCCCGCTGAGATGGGCCGGGCACCGTGAGCATGAACATCTCGGCCGTCATCTCCACCTGGAACAAGAAGGAGGCGGTGCTGGCCAACGTGGCGGCGCTCAAGGCAGGGCGGCGGCGGCCGGACGAGATCGTGGTGGTGGACAACTGCAGCCGCGACGGCACGGCGGAGGCGCTGCTGGCCGGCCACCCGGACGTGGTGCTGGTGCAGATGCCGCACGACCGGAAGGGCGCCTGCGAGACCTTCAACATCGGCTTCCGCACCGCGAGCGGCGAGGCGGTGGCCATCATGGACGACGACGTGGTCGCGCCGCCGGAGTGGCTGGCCACGCTGGAGGCCGCGCTGCTGTCCGAGCCGCCGACCACGGGGATGGTGAGCTCGCGCGTGATCGAGCCGGGCATGCCCGTGGCCTACGAGCAGGCGGAGATCGCGCGCGGCCGCTACTACGCCAGCACCTTCCGCGGCTGCGGCACGCTGGCGCGCGCCGAGGTGCTGGAAAGGACCGGCGGCTACGACGAGCGCTTCTTCATCTACGGCAACGAGCGCGACCTCGCGGCGCGCGTGCTCGCGCACGGCTGGCGCATCCTGCAGTGCCCGGAGGCGGTCATCGTCCACGCCACGCCCTTCGGCATGCAGGCCGGGCGCCGCTCGCTGTACTACCACGTGCGCAACTTCTGGCTCTACGCCTTCAAGAATTGCTCCTGGCCGGACGTCTTCCGGGCCGCGCTGCGCCTGGCGCGCAAGGGGCTCTCGCGGCACGGGCAGCCCGCGGCAGCCGGGGCCACGGGCGCCGAGCACGAGGGCGAGCTCGAGGCCACGGGCACGCTGGGCCTGTCGACGGCGCTGCGCGAGACGCCCGGCGCGTGGTGGATCGTGACGCGCGCCACGCTGGCCGCGCTGCTGCAGCTGCCCTACTGTCTCGTGCGCCGCTCGGTCGTCCGCGCGCCCGACTTCCGGCTGCCCGGCCCATGAGCGGGCCCGTCGGGCCGGTCACCATCGCCATCACCAACTGGAACGGAGCGGCCTTCCTCGACGACTGCCTCGACGCCGCGCTGGCCGTCCGCGGCGAGGTGCGCGAGGTGCTCGTGGTGGACAACGCCTCCACCGACGACTCGGCCGCGCGGGTGCGCCGGCGCGGGGCCGCGGTGCGGCTGGTGGAGATGCCGCGCAACGACGGCCCGTGCCCGGCGCGCAACCGCGGGCTCCTCGAAGCCGGCACGCGCTGGGTGCTGCAGCTCGACAGCGACGTCATCCTGCGGCCCGACGTGCTGGAGCAGCTGTGGCAGGAGACGGCCGGGGAGCGCGTGGCCCTGGTGCAGCCGCGCGCGGTGCTGGCGTCCGACCCGGAGGTGGTGCACTACGACGGCGGGCGCATGCACTACGTCGGGCTCATGTGCCTCGACAACCTGCTGCAGCGCGCGCCCTCGCTTCCCGGCGCGCCCGGCGACGTGGACGCCGTCATCTCCATGTGCCTGCTGGCCGACCGGCAGGCGGTGCTCGACGCGGGCGGCTACGACGCCGCCTTCTTCATTCTTTTCGAGGACCATGACCTGTCCTACCGGATGCGGGCGCGAGGCTGGCGCCTGCGCCGCGTGCCCGGGGCGATCGTGCTGCACCGCGAGGGAACGCCCGGTCTGTCGTTCCGGCCGGGGGCCCCGGACTACCCTGCGCGCCGCGCCTTCCTGCACGCGCGCAACCGCACCTACCTCGTGCTGAAGAATTATTCCTGGCCGGCGCTGGTGGCCAGCCTGCCGGGCCGCGTGCTGTACGGATTCGTCTACGGCTCCTTCGCCGCGAGCCGCGGCTCTCTGGGCAGCTACCTGCGCGGTCGGCTGGCGGTGGTTCCCCTGCTGCCGAGCGCATGGCGACAGCGGCGCGCGCTGGCCGCGGTGCGCGTCGTCCCCGACCGCGAGCTCCTGCGCGCCGACGACCTCACGCTCTCGCCCGTCATCGCGCGCTCGCCGCTGGAAGCCAATCTGGAAAAAGCCTTCAATAAGGCGCTGCGCGGCTTGTGGCGGGCCACGCGCTGGATGCTCCCGTGACGTCCCGGACCCGGCATGAGCGCACCCCTCTCGCGATCCCCGAGCCGCACGCCAAGGCCATGAGCCACCAGCAGGCAGGGCAGCCGCCGCCGGGCGCGCGCGTGGTGGCCGTGGTGCTCAACTGGAACGGCGGCGAGGAGACGCTGGCCTGCCTGCGCAGCCTGCGCGAATGTACCGGGCTGGTGCCGCAGCCGCTGCTGGTCGACAACGGCAGCAGCGACGACTCGGTCGAGCGCGCGCAGGCCGAGGACGCGCGGCTGGAGGTGCTGCGCCTGGGGAGCAACCTCGGCTACGCCGCCGGCAACAACCGCGCCCTGCGCCACGCCTTCGACCGGCTCTCGGCGGACTGGGTGTGCCTGCTCAACAGCGACGTGGTCGTCGCGCCCGACACCTTCGGCCAGCTGCTGGCCGGCGTGCACGCGGCGCAGGAGGAGGACGACCGCCCGGTGGGGGCGGCGGGGCCGTGCCTGCTGTTCCGCGACCGGCCGGACGTGGTGTGGGCCTGCGGCGGCCGCATCGGCCCGCGCCTCAACGTGACCCAGCTGCTCGAGCAGGGCGGCCGCGCGCGCGACGCCGAGCCGCGCGACGTGGACTACGTGCCCGGCGCCTGCCTGCTGGTCTCGCGCGCGGCCTGCGAGAGGGCGGGCCTGCTGGACGAGGCCTACTTCTGCTACCTCGAGGATGCCGACTGGGGCGTGCGCATGCGCAAGGCCGGCTTCCGCCTGCTGGCCGTGCCGCGCGCGCGCGCCTGGCACGCGCTGTCGGCGAGCACAGGCGGCGGCTACACCGCGGGCCGCAAGTACATGACCGGCGTCAACTCCGTGCGCTTCCTGCGCCAGCACGGCACGCCCGCCGGCTGGGCGGCGCTGTTCGTGTTCGACCTGCTCCTGTGGCCGCTGGCGCTCATGCGCGCCGCGGTCAAGGGCGGCACGGCCGGCGCGGTGGCCAAGCTGCGCGGCGTCCTCGACGGCCTGCGCGGCGCGCAGGTGGACGCGACCGTGGCGGCGCGCTTCGCGCGGAGGCCGCGGTGAGGATCCTCATGCCGGTGCACGTGTTCCTGCCTCAGCACTCGGCGGGAACCGAGGTCTACACGTTCAACCTGGCGCAGGCGCTGCGCGCGCGCGGGCACGAGGTGCACGTCTTCTGCACCGAGAAGGAGCTCTCGCGCCGCTCGTGGGGACTCTACCGCCGCGACCTCGACGGGCTGCCCGTGCACGTCATGGTCAACAACCTCGACTACGACAGCTTCGAGGAGACCTTCGTCAACGCGCAGGCCGAGGGCGCCTTCCAGCGCGTGCTCGAGACCGTGAAGCCGCAGGTGGTGCACATCCAGCACCTCATGCTGCACTCGCTCAACCTGCCGCAGATGGCGCGCGCCGCCGGGGCGCGCGTGATCATGACGCTCAACGACTTCTGGCTCTACTGCCCGCGGTTCGGCCAGCTGCTGCTGCCCAGCGGCCACCTCTGCCCGGGCCCCAGCCTGCGCGACTGCCACGCCTGCCTGCAGGACTTCACCTTCAGCCAGGGCAAGCCCGAGAAGGCCGTGATCCGCATGCTGACGGCCACGCGCGAGCTGACCGGCGTGGACCTGGCGCCGCTGGTCTACTGGGCGCAGGACAGGAGCCGCTGGCTCAAGCGCCGGAAGCAGGCCGCGCCCGGCTCGGCGCGCGCCGGCGCCGACGGCGGCCTGGCCGACGAGCTGCGCCACCGCATCCGCAAGGTGAAGAGCCTCATCGAGCAGGTGGACGTGTTCCTCTCGCCCAGCAACACGGTGGCCGAGCGCGTCATCGAGTGGGGCATCCCGCGCACCAAGGTGCGCATCTCGCGCTACGGCATCGACACGCGGCCCTTCGAGGGCACGCCCCCGCTCGAGCGCAAGGACGCCAAGATCACGTTCGGCTTCATCGGCACCGTCGCGCCGCACAAGGGCGTGCACATCCTGGTGGACGCGCTGCGCCGCCTGCCGAAGGAGCAGGCGCGGCTGCTGGTCTTCGGCAGCGATGCACACCACCAGGAGTACGGCCGCATGCTGCGCGACCTGGCGGAGGGCTTCGACGTCACCTTCTGCGGCCCGGTGGACCGCGGCGGCATCGGCCTGGCTTTCGCGCAGATCGACTGCCTGGTCATGCCCTCGCTGTGGCTGGAGAACTCGCCCATCGTCATCCAGGAGTCCTTCGCCGCGGGCGTGCCGGTGATCGCCAGCGGACAGGGGGGCATGGCCGAGCTCATCGACGACGGCCGCAGCGGCCGGCTGTTCCCCGCGGGCGACACGGCCGCGCTGGCCGGGCACATGCAGGCCATCCTCGCCAACCCCACCACGCTGCGTGCCTGGAGCGTCTCGATGGACGCGCCGCGCAGCATCGCCGACGACGCGGCCGGCATCGACCAGCTCTACGACGAGCTCGTCTCCGGCCGCTTCAATCCCGGCTCGTCCGTGGCCGGCCAGCACGGCATCCCGCGCCCGCCGCGCCCGCCTCGCAAGCGCTGATGCCCGGCCGCCGGGTGGGCCTCGTGGTGCACGGCTACCCGCCCGAGCTGGTGGGCGGCACGGAGCGCCTCGTGGCCGAGCTCGGCGAGGCGCTCGCCGCGCGCGGCGAGACGGTGGAGGTCTTCTCCGGCAGCATCGCGTGGCGGCCGCAGTTCGCGACGGCGCGCGACGAGCAGGGCCCCGTGCCCGTGACGCGCGTGCACCGCCACGACCTCTTCTTCGAGCGCTGGGACAAGCTGGAGAACCCGCTGGTCGAGGCCGCGTACCTGGAGTGGCTGGACCGCTTCCGTCCGCAGCTCGTGCACGTGCACCACTGGGCGCGGCTCACCACCACGCTGGTGCGCGCCGCCCGGGCGCGCGGCCTGCCCGTGGTGCTCTCGCTGCACGACCTCCTGGCCAGCTGCCCGCGCTACCACCGCGTGAAGGCCGATCTCTCCTTCTGCGAGGTGCCGCCCTCGCCGGAGGCCTGCCGGAACTGCGCGCCCCGCTGGCGCTTCCAGGGCGACGAGGAGATCGACGCCTCGGTGCGCGCCTTCGCCGCCGACCTGCGCGCCGAGGTGGCCGCCGCCGACGCGCGCCTCGCGCCCACCGCCGGTCACGCCGGGCGGCTGCTCTCGTGGCTGGGCCTGTCCGTGCCGTGCGTCGCGCTGCCGCCCGCCAGCGAGAGGGCGCTCTCGCCCGCCACCCGCCCGCTCGGCGCGCGCCGGGCGACGCCGGCCGACCCGCTGCACGTGGGCGCCTTCGGCCACCTGCACCCGCTCAAGGGCGTGGAGGTACTGCTCGACGCGCAGGCCGCGCTGCCCGATCCGCGCACGGTGGAGTTGCACGTGTGGGGCGCCGCGCCGGAGCCGGCGGCCGACGCCGCGCTGCGCGCGCGCGCCGCCGAAAGGCGCGTGGTCTTCCATGGTCCCTACGCGCCGGCCGACCTGTCGGGCGCGCCGCTCGACGCGGTCGTGGTGCCCACGCTGTGCGCCGAGAGCTACTCCTTCGCGCTGGACGAGGCCTGCGCCCTGCGCGTGCCGGTGCTGGCCACCGACCTCGGCGCGCTTCGCGACCGGGCGACCGACCGCGTGCACCTCTTCCCGCGCGGCGACGCGGGCGCGCTGGCGGCCGAGCTGCAGCGCCTCGCGGACGATCCGGTGCTGCGCGACACGGCGGCGGCCGCTCCGGCGCCGTCGCGCCTGGGTGCGGCCGGCCACCTGCGCGCGCTGATGGCGGTCTACGACGAGGTGCTCGCGCGGCCCGCGCCACCCGCCTCCGACGCCGGCCAGCGCGCGGCGGCCGACGACGCCCGCGCGCGGCGCCAGCACGCCTTCCTGCTGCGCGAGGCCGGACTGCGCGAGCTGTTGCGCAGCGAGGGCTGGGAGGACGTCGTGGCGCGCCTTTCCGCCGAGAACCAGGCGCTGAAGCGCCCCGGCTGAGCCCAGCCGGCCTCCAGTCCGGACGCCTGCGCGCCGATAGGAAGGCGTCCGCCGCTACGAGCCCCGGCCGCCCGGGCGGCCTGCGATACACCGCATGACGACGACGCTCCGCACCTGGCTCGCCGCCCTGTTGCTCGGCTTCTCGGCCTTCGTGCTGACGCTCTCCTCGCCGGTCGAGGACCTCGCCAGCCGCGCGCTGCTGCCGATGTTCGTGGTCTTCGCCATCGCCTGGATGGTCGCCGTGGGCGAGCGCGCCACGGTGCCGCGCGGCGGCCTGCGCGTGCCGCGCTTCCCGCTGGGCCCGCGGCTCATGCAGGTGCGGCCCGGGCTGGGCGCCCAGTTCATCGCGCTGCTGGTCGTGCTGGGCGTGGTGGCGGGCTGGAAGGTGGCCGGCTGGGCGGCCGTGATCACGGCCATGGTCACCATCCATGCCGTGCGCAAGGTGGCGTGGTTCGCCGTGCCGGCCGCGTGGGTCATCAACACGCTGGCCACCATGCCCGAGTTCCACTCGCTGGGCGACCTGGTGAAGGATGCCGGCGAGTGGACGCGGAGCCTGGTCACCTTCGGCATCCAGGCGCTCGTCATCTGCGGGCCGTTGCTGCGCACCGATGCGGGCGGCAGGATGACGACGGGCGCGCGCATCACCACCATCGTCACCGGCCTGCCGGCGTGGGGCGCCGCCTTCTGGGTCTTCAGCCAAACGTTCCTCGGCGGCCACTACCTCGATCTCGAGGCGCTGGCGGTCATCCTGCTGGTGGGCGGACTGCTGCAGTCGCTGCTGCTCGGCTGCGTGACCTGGCTGGTGGACATCGAGCAGCGCGAGGTGGAGAACTTCAGCCATGTCTCGGCGCATGCCGTCGGGCTGGCGCTCATGCCGCTGCTGCTGCCGATCCTGGCCTGCGCCTCGCTGCTGCTCGTGCCCCTGCCGCCCGAAGTGTCCTTCGCGGGGACGGCGGCTGCGTGGCTGGGCCTGTCGGCCGTCTTGCTCATCGTGCCGATGGTGCTGGCCGTGGGCCTGGTGGGTGCGGCGCTCGACCGCCTGGACGGCCGGGGCCGCGGTCTCGTGGCCTCGCTCGTGTCGGGCTCGCTGCTCGGACTGTGGTTCCTCTTCGGGCCGCTCGTGCTGCAGAGCGTCTACGCGCCCGACGGCCCCGCGGCCAGCCTGCGCGCGGCCTGGGACACGCACGGCGGCGGCCCGTCGCTCGTGGCGCAGATCATTCCGGGCAGCTCGCCGCTGTCGGGTCACTCGGGCGGGCAGCTCGCGCTGTTCGGGCTGCCGGCCGCGGACCTGTGCCGCGCGATCACGCTCATGGTCTTCGGGCTCGCCGCGCTCTCGGCACGCTACATGCGCCACGCCCGGCTCGGGCAGAAGCCCGTGGACTGGAGCTTCCACGTCCTGCTGCTGGTCTGCGCCGGCCTCGGCGCGTGGTTCTTCGTGCCGCGGCTGGGGCCCGTGGGCGCGCCGCTCGCGTGCGCCGGGGCCGCAGCGCTCATGCTGGCTTTCGACCTCTTCCACGCCGAGTTGCGCGTCAAGACGCGCGAGGAGATCATGGCCGAGGAGATCGCCCGCGAGGAAGCCGAGGTCCAGCGCCGCCGCGCCGAGCGCGCCGCCATGGCCCAGGCGGCGCCGAACGAGGTGGTCAGCTAGGAGCGTCGCTGCGCCCCCGATCCCGGGTCAGCGTGGACGGCTCCTCGCCCGGCCGGAGAAGCCCCTGTAGAATGCCCGCCCCGGCGGGCGACGGGCTCGCCGGACCGCACACTCGGGAGACGAACCATGAGCGAGACCATGCAGGGCGGGCCGCTGCGCATCGGCGACAAGGCCCCCGACTTCGCGGCCGAGACGACGCACGGCCCGATCAAGTTCTCCGAGTGGGCCGGCGGGAGCTGGGTCATCCTCTTCAGCCACCCGGCCGACTTCACCCCCGTGTGCACCACGGAGTTCATCGGCTTCGCCCAGCGCGCGGACGACTTCAACAAGCGCGGCGTGAAGCTCATCGGCAACTCCGTCGACAGCATCTTCAGCCACATCGCCTGGGTGCGCGACATCGAGAAGAGTCACAAGGTGCGCGTGCCGTTCCCCGTCGTCGCCGACCTCGACCAGAAGGTCGCGCGCCTCTACGGCATGCTCCACGAGCCCACCTCGGCCACGGCCACGGTGCGCTGCGTGTTCTTCATCGACCCCAAGCAGGTGGTGCGCGCGATCATCTACTACCCCATGAGCTGCGGCCGCAACATGGACGAGATCGTGCGCGTGATCGACGCGCTGCAGACCGCCGACGAGAAGGGCGTGGCCACGCCCGCCGGCTGGAAGCCGGGCGAGGACTGCATCCTGCCGCCGCCGCGCACGCAGCAGGACGCGGAGAAGCGCGTCGCGGACAAGAGCCTGAAGGTCACCGACTGGTACTACAGCAAGAAGCCGGTTTGAGGCTGTCGAGGCTGCGGCAAGGCGCGCCGGGCGTCGTTGCAGGGGCGCGCTCGATCCTCAGCGACCCCATGAGGGGTCGCCTCCGGTCGAGCGTGCCCCTGCGCCTAGCCCGGCACGACTTGACGCAGCCTCGGGAAAAGCGCTGCAAGACACTGGCGTGCTGGCCGGGCGAGCTGAGGTCAGAAGCTCGCGTCGAGCAGGACCACGCGCGCGGGGTTGGCGAGCAGGGTGCCTGCGGTGGACTTGCGCGCGGCTTGGACCAGCACTTCGACGGACTCGATGCCTGTGGGCAGGGGCGGGCCCTCCAGCAGCAGGATGAAGGTGCCTGTCGGCGGGATCAGGCCGACCGTCAGGACGAGCGTCGAGTTGCCGATCAGCAGGGCGCCATTCCAGCCAGGCAGCCACAGATTGGCGGGTGACTGGCCCACGAGCAGGACGACGAGGTCGTTCGGCTTCCCGGTGATCGTGACGGTGCCGACGTCGCCGGTGGCTTCAGGCGTGTCGAGGTCCAGTGTGAGCCCCGGCCCGACCTTGCTCTCCAGCGTGCCGGTGAGCACCGCGCTGACCAGCGCGCCCTCCGATCCGCACGGCGCCGCGCCGGCGCCCGCCGTCAGCGTCACGTCGTAGAGCTGGACCTGCGGCTCCCCGAGGCCCAGCGACAGCGCGACCCCGCCCTCGGTCACCGTCGTGCAGCTGCAGCCGACGACGGGCAGGCACAGCTCGGCTCCGGGCGCCGCGGCGCCGCCGCTGAAGCTGCTGGACTGCGCCGTGAGAACTCCTGAGGCCACCACGGCGGCGGCGCCGGAGAGGCCGCAATCCGTGACTTCGCCGAAGGTCTCGCAATGGCCCGCGCCGCCCAGCAGCAGGGAACCGAAGAGGCGGATGGTCGAGGTGTCGGCGTTCACGGCGGGCTCGCCGACGAGGCTCGAGCCGCCGGTCATCACGCAGTCCTTGGCGATCACCGCGGCGCAGTCCGAGCACCACATCGCGCTCGTGCCGGAGTCGAAGAGGGTGGGGACCGGGACGTCGTAGCCGCCGAGCTGGCAGTCGAGCAGCCAGACGCTGCCGTCGTTGTTGGACAGGTTGAGCGCGGCGCTGAACGGATCGCCCTGCAGCACGAAGTTCTGCAGCGAGACCGCCTGGCCCGCCTGCAGGCCGACGATGAACACGCCGCCGTGCACGCTGACGGTCTTGCCGGACTCGGCCGTGATGGCGAGCGACTTGCCGTTCACGCCGAAGCTCTCGTATGCGCCCGAGTGCACCAGGATGGTGTCGCCCTCGGCGGCCGCGGCGACGGCGGCGGTGATGCTGGGGAAGTCGACGCCCGGGCCGGACACCGGGTCCACGACCCACACCGCGTCCTGCGCGGCGGCGACCGACATCGAGACAACGAACGCGACGACCGTACGCGTGTACGCCATGGGTGACGACTCGATCAGGTGGGGATCCGTATTCAACTCTCCCGCAGCCGATCTGCCTAGACCCCCATTCCTGCCCGTGGGGCGGCGGGAAGGACTCAGCGTCTGTCGAGTTCCCGCAACATGACATTCCGGAAGGCGACCTCGTCCCCATGGTCCTGCAGCGCGATCCGGCCCCTGACGGCCCGGCCGAAGGCCGGCATCCGGGCGAATTTGCCGGCGGCCACGCGCCCCGTCCAGTCGTCGCTGCCGATGTCATAGGAACACTGCAGCCGGCCGTTGAGCCACTGCTCCACGTGGGTCCCCGTCTTCATGAGGCGCACATGGTTCCAGTGGCCGGGCGGCCGCGTGTCATCGTGGGTCGGCGCGTGCAGCGCATAGCAGGCGCCGGCCGACGTCAGCGGATCCTGGCCGTCGGCGTGGCGCTCGTTGTCCAGGATCTGCATCTCCACGCCTGTTTCCCGGACGGCGGGCACGCTGCCGTCGGCGCGCGGGGTCTCGTCCACGAGGAAGAAGATCCCGGAGTTGCCGCCGGGCGCCACGCGCCAGTCGAGCTGCAGCTCGAAGTCGCCGAAGTCCTCGTCGCTCACGAGGTCGCCGCCGGGGCCGGTGCGGACGAGGGCGCCATCGACGACCGACCAGCCCTCGACCGGGGGCCATGATCCATCGGCGGGCATGAGCCCGTGGATGTGCCAGCCCTGGACGGTGGTGCCGTCGAAGAGCGAGCGCCAGCCAGCCGCCCGCTGGTCGGCGGCGACCGTGGTCTCCGGCTCGCCCGCGGGCGCGGCCGGGCCGCGCTCGTCCGGCAGGCGATTCAGCGTGAGCCAGGCTTCCTTCGCCCACAGCTCCCGGCCCGCGTCGGATCGCAGGTCGTCGAGCGCCCGGACGTGGTGGACTCGTCCCGCCTGCAGGCCCGGCACGCGCAGGAAGAGCCAGCGACCGTCCCCGCCGCCGACTGCCTCGGTCGCGCGCAGCTCGCGCAGGTCGATCTTCGGACCGCCGTACTCGTCCTTCGGCTCGTAGCGCCAGCTCTCCACCAGCCAGGCGTCGGGGTCACGACCCGCGCGGCCGTCCAGCGGCTCGGTGAACGAGACGAGCAGGCCGTCGGCCCTCGCGCGGATGTCCAGCATCTCGAAGCAGGGCCGGCCCGTGTAGTGCAGGCGCTGCAGGCCGAAGCGCTGCTTGCCCTCCTGTCCCCAGTTGCCGGTGCTGCCGATGCCACCGACGAAGAGGTCCGTCCCGCCATCGGCCCAGCAGAGGCGGTTCACGCCGGCCTCGAAGCCCTGGCTGAAGGCGAACACGCAGCCGTTGAGCGCGTCGCCGACGCGCTCCACGGCGATGCGCTGCAGGCCGCCGTAGGTCACGTCGCCTACGAGCATCTGGCCGCGCCATGGGCCGATGGGCAGCGGCACGGGCTGGCTGGGCGAGTTGCCGATCTCGTTCTGCGGCAGCCACGCGACGGGCGGCGTGTCCGGCCGGCCGTCGGCGCGCTCGCGCAGCACGGAGCGGTTGCCGTAGAAGGCGCCGGGCTGCACGAGCACGACCTTGCTCGATGGCAGCCAGTCGCCCTGGTTGTCCGCGATGTACAGCGGCCGCGCGGCCGGGTCGTCGCCCGTGGCCCAGCCGAGGTCCGCGCCGTCGCCGATGCCGTTGGGCGTGCGCAGGCCCTGCGCCACCAGCTCCCAGCGCCCGTCGTCCGGGCGGATGCGGATGACCGAGCCGCGCCCGTCCGCCTGGGTCTGGCTGCTGCGCCCGCCCGGGTCGATGGCGACCGCCAGCCCCGCATACAGCCAGCCGTCGGGCTCCGCGAGCCCGAACGAGAACTCGTGGAAGTTGGGCGTCACGGGCCAGCCGTTGCAGGCGCAGCGGTACTCGTCCGTGATGCCGTCGCCGTCGTGATCGACGAGCTCGGTCAGCTCCTGCTTCTGCAGCACGAACGTGCGGTCGCCGTCGGACCACAGGCCGAGCGGCTCGGCGAGGCCGGACGCCATGCGCGTCACGCGGATCGCCGCGGGATCGTCGCCGCCCGCGCCATCCAGCGCGTAGACGGCGCCGTCGCGGTCCCACGTGGACACGAGCAGCGTGCCGTCGGGCCGCAGCGCGAGGCCGGCCACCTTGGGCTGCAAGCCCGGCGGCCGCGCGGCGTGCAGCTCAAAGCTCGGGTGCACGCCGGCCAGCCACGCGCCGTCGCCGGGGCGCGTCTTCGGCAGCGGCTTCTTCGTGTGCTTGGCGCCGGGTGACGTGACCCGCACCACGCCGGCCGGCGTGGACAGCCGCTCGGGCGGCAGCGGCGCGAAGTCCGCGGCGCCCGGCGGCAGCCACTCGAGGCGCAGCACCTCACCGCCGCCGGCCTCGAACATCCACACCTCGAGCTCGTGCACGCCTGCGGTCAGCTCGACGTCCGCATCCTTTCCCTCGGGTGGGTGGTGGCCGTCGTTGTCGATGAGCAGGTGGCCGTCGAGCTCGAGGCGCGAGCCGTCGTCGCTGGTGAGCCGGAAGCCATGACGACCGGCTTCGTCGAAGGAGAGCCGCGTCGTCGCCTGCACGAGGAACATGTCCTCCGGTGCTCCCAGCGCGACGAAGTCGCCGCGCTCGCCGTCGAGGTCGAGCGTGCGCAGCACGACGTCCACGTTGGGTGTCTGGCCCGCCTCGAGGCACGCGATCCGGAGCGGCCAGGCGTCCAGCTCGTAGATGCGGAAGGCCACGCCTGGCTCGTAGGGTGCCGGATCCGCGAGGTCGCGCGGCGGCGCGAGGAGCGCGGCGCGGCGGTCGGCGGGGGAGGCCGCCTCGGACGGCGGGGCGGCTTCGGCCACGGCAAGCGGCTCGAGCGTTTCTGCCGGCGCCGGCGCATAGCTCAAGGTGAGGTGCGTCGGAAGGTCGCGGCGCAGCTGCAGCCGCGCCTCGACGTGCGGCTCGAAGGGCGGCGGCTGCAGCCCGGGCGAGACCTCCATGGACGTGATCGTGCAGGGAGAGTCCCCGGTGACCTCCCACGGCTGCGCAGCAAGAGGCCTGTCCAGCGCCACGAGTTGCAGCACCGTGTAGGCGCCGGTGGTCGACGGCGTGAACGTGCGCCGGACGCGCGGATGCCCCTCGGCATCGGGCGCGAGCCCTTCCGGGACCTCGCTGACATGCACCCGCTCGCCGTTGGAGAGCGAGAGCCTCCAGTGGAGCGTCACGGGCCCGTCGGCGGGCGAGTCGTAGCCCTCGAAGCCCACGGTGACGTCCTGCGGCTGCCCGTGCGCCGTGGCCATCCAGGCCGCGCCAGCCAGCGGATCGTTCAGGTCCACGCCGCGGCTCGTGGGCTGCGGCCCGTGCACCGTCGTGTACACCGGCCCGTCCCAGGCCACGTCGCCTTGCCAGACCCTCAGCAAGGAGCCGCGACTGGTGTCCCACGCGGCCCACAACTCGTCGCCCAGCGGCACGACGAGCGCGCGGCAGTGGCCGTCGAGCACGCAGCGAATGACACGCGCGTCGGGCGGCGGCTCGGGGGGCGTGTCGTCCTGGGCGCGGACGACGGCGACCGCGAGCAGGAGCGCGGCCGCAGTGCTCCGCCTCATGCGGGTGCGGCGGCCGTGGCGCGCCGACCGCCCGGATAGGCCAGCAGCAGGATGACGAGGCAGGCCAGCGAGCCCCACATGGGCACCGAGAACAGCTTGCCGAAGTCGTCGCCGGCCCACTCGGCCACCCAGCCCGCCGCCTTGCTGCCCACGATGACGCCGATGCCGACGATGACCAGGTTGAACAGGCTCTGCGCGCTGGCGCGCACGTCGGGCGTCGTCTCCTCGTCCACGATCATGAAGGCGAGGAAGATGAAGCAGCCGAAGATGATGCCGTGCAGGGCCACGCCGATGAGCAGCAGCGGCGAGGAGTCCTGGCCGTACACGAACAGCGCCATGCGGGCCGCGTAGCCGAGCAGGCCCACGGCCAGCAGGCTCTTGCGCGTGAAGCGCGTGACGAGGAAGGGCATGGCGCCCAGCACGATCACCTCGGTCATCTGCCCGATGGTCATGAAGCCGCCGCCACCCGCGCCGAAGATCGTCTCGAAGAAGGCCGGGGGATGGAGCTTGGCGTGCAGGAAGGATTCCGTGTGCACGAAGTAGAACTGGTGGATGCACGAGACCGGCACCGCCAGCAGGAACAGCGTGATGAGCGGCTGGCGCCGCACCTCGCCCAGCGCCTCGAGGGCGGCGTTCTTCTGCTGCGCGTGCTTCGCCGGCGGCGTGTGCGGCAGCGTGAGGCAGTACAGGCCCATCACGGCGCCGAGGATGGCCGAGAGCCGGAAGGCGTCCACCTTGCCCGCCACCTGGGCGGCGTGCACCTCGGCCTCGATCACGCCTGGCGGCGTGTGCGCGTACGCCAGCCAGTGGCCCATGGCGATGCCCACGGCGATCCAGCCGAAGGTGCCCCACAGCCGCACGCGCCCGAACTCGCGGTCGCGGTTCCTCAGGTGGTGGAAGGCCAGCGAGTTGGAGAGCGGCATCGTGGGCGCGTAGGCCAGCGAGTAGAGGAAGCTGAAGAGCAGGAAGCCCTCGTAGGTCTGGACCTGCGCCAGGTTCCAGATGAGCACGGCGCCGAGGAGGTGGCTGAGCGCCAGGTACTTCTCCGTCGCGAACCAGCGGTCCGCGATCTGTCCCGCGAAGAAGGGCGCCAGGATGGCGCCCGCCGCGCCGGCGGCGAACATGGTGCCGATCTGCTCGCCGTCCATGTGCCGGTGCTCGGACAGGAACGACCACAGGAAGGGCAGCCACGCGCCCCAGATGGCGTACTGCAGGAACATCATCACGGACAGCCGGGCCTTGACGCCCGGCTCGGTCACCGCCGCCTCGGCGTGCTGCATCAGCCCTTGCTTGAGAAGGCGGCGTCGAAGACTCGTGCGCTGCCCTTGAAGTCGAGCCGCTTCACGAACGCGCAGCTCTCGGCCGCCCCGGCCTCGCGGTCCATGTTCGCGTCCTCCCACTCCACGGTCAGCGCGCCCTCGTAGCCGGCGTGGTTCAGGGCGCGGATGATGCCCTCGAAGTCCACCTTGCCGCGCCCCAGGCTGCGGAAGTCCCAGCTCCGCCCGTCGCTGCCGAACTCCGTGTGGCCGCCGAATGTGCCCACGGGCATGGGCACGTCGCTCCACCACACGTCCTTCATGTGCACGTTGAGGACGCGCCTCCCGAATTCGCGCAGGAATCCGAGGTAGTCCACGCGCTGGTACCCGAGGTGGCTCGGGTCGAAATTGAAGCCGAAAGCCGGGTGGTCCTTGATGGCCGCCAGCGCGCGCCGCGTGCTCACGATGTCGAAGGCGATCTCGGTCGGGTGCACTTCGAGCGCGAAGCTCACCTTCTCCTTGCCGAAGGCGTCGAGGATGGGCGTCCAGCGCCGCGCGAACTCGGAGTAGCCCTTCTCGATGGCGCCGGCCGGGGCGGGCGGGAAGCCGTACATGAGGTGCCAGATGGGGGAGCCGGTGAAGCCATTCACGACCGTGCGGCCGGTCAGCGCGAGGCGCTCCTTCACCGGCGCGGGCGCCGCGTCGAAGAAGCGCCGCGCGGCACGCGCCGTGTCGATCATCTCGGTCGCCGCGCGCCGGCGCACACCCTCCGGATCACCGTCGCCCCACACGGCCTCGGGCAGGATGGACTTGTGCCGCTCGTCGATGATGTCGCACACGGCCTGACCTACGAGGTGCGTGCTGATCGCGAACGAGCCGAGGCCGTGATCGGACAGGAGCCCCCACTTGCTGCGCACGTAGTCCTTCTCGTCGAGCGCGCGGTGCGGGTCGAAGTGGTCGCCCCAGCAGGCGAGCTCGACGCCGTCGTAGCCGTAGCCCCTGGCCTGCTTGCAGAGCTGCTCGAGGGGCAGGTCGGCCCACTGGCCGGTGAACAGGCAGACGGGACGGGGCATGGGGTCCTCTCCGCGAATCGGGCGGGAGTGTAACCCCGGCGACCGTCGACGCGGTGGGCTCCGGCCCCGTCCCGGCCTCTCAGAAGTCGACCACGAACACGCTGCCCGCGAGCGACCCGGCCCCCGGCGAGCACACCAGCAGCTCCGCTGCCCCGTCCCCGTCGAGATCCGATGCGTCCGCGAATGTCCCGAAATCCAGCGCCGTGGCCAGCACCGGGCGCGTGAGCTCGTAGCGCTCGGTCAGCGCCGGCCCCAGGTACACGAACAGCTCGCCCGCGTCCTGCACGCCCGCGATGTCCGCGAGATTGGCGCCGACGAGCAGGTCGAGGTGGCCGTCGCCGTTCACGTCGGCGGCGTTCACCTCGAAGCCGAAGTGGCCGAGCGGGATGCCGCCGCCGGGCGCAGTCAGCTCCGGCGTCGGGTCGTCGAAGTTGATGCCGGCGAGCGGATCGCAGCCGTCGAAGACCTGCACCTCGCCCACGCGGATGTCGCCCGGCGGATTGGGCGGCTCTCCGAGCCCGCCCGGAATGCCGGAGATGAGGTCGAGGCGGCTGTCGCCCACGAGGTCGGCCAGCTCGACGCGGCACGCGAAGGCCGCGCCGGACGAGGGGTGCATGTCGCGCACGAGCACCGGCGGGGCCGTGAG
>Ga0075421_100001727_pt1 | contig 25731 bp, 16 predicted proteins | sample SoiMetdeltSBSDD5_FD_75292 | JGI IMG/M metagenome (GOLD analysis project Ga0075421, IMG submission 75292) | Bulk soil microbial communities from a Populus tree surrounding site in Tennessee, USA - Soil MetaG P. deltoides SBSDD5 | ecosystem: Environmental > Terrestrial > Soil > Tree plantation... | reverse complement strand
GCGGTGGACCTGAGTCTTCGCACCGCGTCGGCGATCCCGGGCCCGGGAGCGTCGCCGTCGCCGGAGCCGCCGGATCGTGAGCAGCAGGAGAGTGCGCCGCAGTGGGGTTTCGGACGGTGGGATTCGGGTTGGTGGTCTCCCTTCGACTACCGCGAGATCCGCGACGATCGTGTGGTGTACTCGGCCAACGTCTTGTGGCCGGGCACGTACACCGCGACGTACGTGGCGCGCGCGACGACGCCGGGGACGTTCGTTCGGCCGCCGGCGCATGCGGAGGAGATGTACAACCCTGCCGTGAACGGCCGAAGTGATGGAGGGACGTTTGTGGTGACGGCTCGATGAGGACCGGGGCTGCTCGCTACTGGCAGCTGCTCACTGGTAGCCGACGGCTGCGGGCTACTGCTGCGAGCTACTGGCTGCTGCTATTACCGCCTGGTTGTCATCCCGAGCCGACAGGCGAGGGATCCTCAGGTTCCCGATAGAGCCTGTGCCGGGACGATGAGGATCCCTCGCTCCGCTCGGGATGACACGGCTTCGTCGCCAGCCGCCAGCCGCCGGTCGCCAGTCGCCAGTTCCCTGACGCGCCTGATGCTGACAGGCGTCGCAACGTTAGGCGTCACAATGATGGCCGCCGGGATCTGGATCTCTCGTCCCATCCCCGCCTCCACCCTGACACTGAGCGGCGCGCTCGGAGTCACGATCGAAGACCGCCACGGGGTGCCGCTTCGGTCCACCCGCGCCGCCGACGGAAGCGACGCGCGATGGATCGCGTACGACCGGATCGACCCCGACCTCATCAACGCGTTCGTCGCCGTCGAGGACAAGCGGTTCTGGGACCACCACGGCATCGACCCGCTTGCTGTTGGGCGAGCGATGAAGGCAAACGTCCGCGCGGGGGAGACCGTGTCCGGCGCGTCGACGATCACGATGCAGCTTGCTCGCCTGTTGCGACCAGCGGAACGCAGCTGGACCGGCAAGATCGCGCAGGCCCTCTGGGCGCTGCGGCTCGAGTCGGGCTTGAGCAAGCAACAGATCATGGAGCAGTATCTCAACCGCGTGCAGCTCGGGCAGGGGACCGTGGGCGTCAGCGCGGCCAGCGCGCTGTATTTCGGTGCCTCGGCCGCCGAGGTCAGCATCGCACAAGCTGCAACGCTCGCTGGCCTCGCGCACGCGCCATCGCGTGACAACCCGCAGGTTTCGCCCGCCCGCGCGCGACGTCGTCAGGCGGTCGCGCTCGCGCGCATGGGCCGGCTCGGGTTCGCGACGAAGGATGACATCGCGCGTGCACGCGAAGAGTCGCTCGGGTCCACCGGGCGAGTCACGCCGTTCGTCGCTCCACATTTCACCACGCGCGTGCTCGCGTGGGTGGCCGACACGGTGGCGTTAGGCGGCGGCAGTCGCATCCGAACGTCGCTCGACGTCGAGCTGCAGCGCGAGCTCGAGACCGAGGTGCGACACACGGTGGACGTGTTGCGCGATCGGAACGTCGAGCAGGCGGCCGCGGTGGTGCTCGACAACGAGACGGGCGAGGTGCTCGCCTGGGTCGGCTCGCCCGACTTCTGGGCGGCGAAGGACGGGCAGACCGACATGGTGGTGTCCGCACGCCAGCCAGGATCGGCCCTCAAGCCGTTCCTCTATGGTGTCGCGCTCGACCGCGGCTACACCGCGGCGAGCGTGCTGCCCGACATCCCGAAGACGTACCCGACGGCCACGGGACCCTACCAGCCTCGCAATTACGACCGTCGCTTCCGCGGGCCCACGCGAATGCGCGAGGCGCTGGCGAGCTCGTACAACGTGCCCGCGGTCGACGTCACGTCCTCGTTAGGTGCCAATGCGCTGCTCCAGACCTTGCGGCTCGCCGGCTTCGAGTCGCTGAAGCAGGACGGGGAGTACTACGGGCTCGGCCTCGCGCTGGGCAACGGCGACGTCACGCTGATCGAGCTCGCCAACGGCTATCGGGCGCTGGCGAATGGCGGCGAATGGCGCCCGTGGACGTGGCGCTTGACGAGTGACATGCCCGGGTCGAGAGGGCCGTCCCGCGGAGCGCGGCGAGTCGTCTCGCCAGCCGCGAGCGCGATCGTCCTCGATATCCTGAGCGACCCCGCGGCGCGTATCCCCGGATTCGGAACGAGCACACCGTTCGATTTCCCGTTCCCGGTCGCCGTGAAGACCGGCACGAGTCGTCATTTCACCGACAACTGGGCCGTGGGAACGACGCGCGCATTCACCGTCGCGGTGTGGGCGGGCAACTTCAGCGGGCACGCCATGGAAGGCGTGAGCGGCGTGACCGGCGCTGGCCCGCTGCTGCATCGCGCGGTGATGGCTGTCTCTCGGCACGTTCCGCCCGGCGTGCTGACGACGCCGGCGGAAGCGGGGGCGATGAGCATCCCGGTGTGTCGGCTGTCGGGCCTCCGCGCGACTCCCGAGTGCGCGGCGCTCACGGAGTGGTTCGTGCCTGGCACCGAACCGACCCGCGAGGACGACTGGGAGCGCGGCGGGCGCGTCACGCTGCCTGACGAGTACGCGGAGTGGGCGCGGCATGGACAGCGCCCCGCGGGCGATGAAGTGACGCGCGCGCTCGCGGCGGCGCGCGCCGGCGTCGGCGGGACAGCGCGCCTAACGCCCGACCCGGCGGTCGGTCACGAGCCCGCGCGCGACGTTCGCGCGACACAATTCCGAATTACCTCGCCGCTCGACGGAGATCGCTACGCAATTCCGGCCGGCGTCGAGTCGCCGTACGCGAGCATCGCGCTGCGGGCGAGTGGCGCGGGGTCGTCCGACGTGCGCTGGTCGATCGACGGCAAGGCGTACGATCGCGAGCGCTGGGCTCTCGTCGCGGGCACGCACGAGATTCGTGCGGTGTCGGCACGCGGCGACACGGCGCGGGCGAGCGTCGTCGTGGACCGCCCCGGGATACCAATGACCAAGAACCAATGACCCACAACCCAGGACTAACGACTCGGGAAGCCTCGTCGTGATCCCTCGCCAGTCGTTAGTCGTGTGTTGCGGGTCATTCGTGATCGGTTCTCGGTCAACTGCCAGCGGCTTTGACCCTTGGTTGAGGTCCGTTGCGTTTAGCGACCAGCAAATCCAAAAGGAGAATCCGTGCTGGCCGCTGTACGGCTCGTCGACGAAATGGACGAGCAGATGTGGACCCTGTTGCAGCGCAATCTCACAGGGCTGACCGAAGCCGAGGCCGACTGGCGCCCGCACCCGTCCGCGAACACCGTGCGCTGGATGCTCGGCCACCTCGCGTGGTTCGAGGAGTGGGCCCATGACGCTCTGCGGTCGGAGGGACGGTATCTGGAAGACCGGGACCCAACGGCTTATCTGGATGGCACGATTCCCGAGCTGACTGCCCGTTTTGCCGAAGCGCGCACGAGGTATCGGGCACGCCTCGCCCAGCTGGACAACGGCGACCTCGATCGCCATCTGAGCTACTTCGCGCGATATGACGTCTCCGGAATGGATCTCCTGAAGACCCACGCGATGCACCTGGCGGGGCACCGCTTTCAGGTCCGATACGTCCGGGGTACCTATAGCCGCGCCCACGGAACCCGAAAGGCGGATTTCGATCCATGGTGACAGCATCGCGGGCTGACTGACCGGTGGCGACGCACGTCGTCCTCGTACACCCCGAAATCCATTGGAACACCGGGAACGCAGGTCGCACCTGCCTCGCCGCCGGCGCCACGCTGCACCTGATCGAGCCGCTCGGGTTCTCGCTTCGCGAGCGCGAGGTGAAGCGCGCCGGGCTCGACTACTGGGAGCACGTCGACCTGCGCACCTGGAAGAGCTGGGAGGCGTTCGAGCGCGAGCTCCCCGCGCTTGGCGAGGCGTACTTCTTCTCGACGAAGGCAACGCGTCTCTTCTGGGATGCGCCGCTCGGAGCATCGAACGAAATCGTTCTCGTTTTCGGCCGCGAGACCGGCGGCCTGCCGCGCGAGCTGCACGAGCGCTACCGGGATCGGTTCGTGACGATGCCGATCCGGTCGGCTCACGTGCGCTCGCTGAACCTCTCGACGAGCGTGGCGATCGCGGTCTACGAGGTCCTCCGTCAGCGTCGAGGAATTTCAAGGGGTCAGAGTCCTTGATCAGGACGGATCAAGGGCTCTGACCCCTTGAAATTCGACCCCCGCCCCAATTCAAGTCGTTGCCGAACAAAGCGTTGATGCGGTGAGATGCGAATGACTGGTGCGCGCTAGTCTGATCGTGCAGCAACTCACTCATCCAACTCAAGCTGACGTCTCGAGGCACGACTATGACTTCCATCGACATCGCGCGGCGCGTCCGCAGCGGAATTGCCGGGCTGTTGGCAACGACCACACTACTCGGCTCAGTTGCCTGCTCAGGCAGCGACTCGGCCACCGGACCACGCAACGACACCAGGGATCCCGCCGGGACCTACGCGCTGTTCCAGGTCGATCAGAAGAACATTCCCAGGCAGATCTTCCGCGGACCCATGACGTTCCCCGGCGGCGCCTACTACGACGATTTCACCTTCACCATCACCGGCGGAGAGATGATTCTCCAGGATGACGGCGACATCCACGTCGCAATCGACTACAAGGCGACCGGGGGCGAAAACGAATTGAATGGCACGAGCGGCGATGACGGCACCTACGAGATCGACGGCGATCAGATCTACATCTCGTCCGGAGGCGGCGGGTCCGTCGGCTCCTTCAGGAACGGGGTGATCTCCCTGAAGCTCGACCTCATGAACAACGGAGAAATGCGGACCTACTCGTTCCGCTACGTACGGTAAGGCCATTTCCACACATCAAGAGAGTCAGAGTCGTTGATCGATTCAACGGCTCTGACCCTTGGTCGCTTGATCCTGCTGCTAGCAGGTCAGGCTCGTTGTCTTCTTGGCGATCGTAAGGTGGCAATACGTCATGAAGCTCGGCACGGCGGTGTGTGTCCACACGCTGGACCAGACCGGATCATTCTCGAGAGACACTTGCGTGATCATGCCAACCGTCACGGCGCCGTTGGCCGGTTTGATCGAGAAGTCGTGCGCGTCGTCGGTGCTGTTGAGCTCGTGACGGATCTCGAACACCCCCATCGTCCCCACCGTTCCCCACGCCGAGCTGGCATTGAGTACGGGATCCGACTGGTTGTCGGCGCCTCCGTTGAAGCGGTAGAAGTCGCCGCCGGTGAGGGCGACGTGCTGGGGGCGGTTGGCGTCGGCCGAGACGATGTCGTCGCCGTCCTCGCGAATACCGTCGTTATCGTTGTCGAACTCGAAGGCCACGAGGTCGGCGGGGTGGAACGGCGATTTCCGGTCGAACACCGTAGCGAGGTAGAGGTACGTCCCATCGTGCGTCACGTACACGGTCGCCGGCGTGGCACTGCCTGGCACCGTTGGCGGGAGGACCACCCTGAACGAGAGCGTCGCCGCACCCTTGTACTCGTCAGGACTGAATACGCCGTCTACGACCGGCGGCACGATCGGGTTTTTGCCAAGGTTCGGCCCCAGGGCGGAAGTCGGTGGCTTGGACGGTTTAGGCTGCGGAGCAGTAGCGCTGTCGCTGCACGCGCCCGTCGAGACGATGGCGATGGTTCCGACGGTGGCGGCGCCGCGCCGGCCGGCGCGGAAGAGGTCAAGGGGAAGCATTGTCGTTCCTCGCATTGCGCAACGTGTGGTGATCATTCGAGTTCGGCGCGCAGTCGTGCGCGCCGCGCGACACGCTCGATCAGATTGAGCGCGGCCAGTGGTTCCTGGCGCACGGAACTCTAGGCCGACTCGTCTCGGGCGTATCTCCTCGGTCTCACCTGCGAGCGGCGCACCGCGCTCCCCGCGCGGTGGGCCGCTCATCCGGCCGGTCGTGCGCCGTCAGTGCGCGAAGTGGATGTCCCCAGTGTAGCTGTACGTGGCCAGGCTAGTCGTGACATCGACTGTCCCCTCGATCTGAAGGACGCCGCGAAGACGCGTCAGGGGACCGGTGCCGCCGCTGATCACTGCGCGCCCGGAGAACTTCGCGAGTGCCGGACTGACCAACTCGCCCGTGTCGCCCGCCACGATCTCGAGCACGCCCAGCTTGCCGTCCACGGTGCACACGCAGGTGATCGTGACGTGTGCGTCGAACTTCCCATTGGGATGGATCACCACCTTCAGACTGTCGTCGAAGTGCCCCGTTAAGGTGCCGGTGATTGTTCCCACGGCCGTCTGATGAATGATCGTGCTGGGGCCTGGAGTCTTTACATCGAAGCTTGTAATGGCCGTCTGGGTGAAAGTCCCGCTGGCAGCCGTCGTCTGCACTGCGGCTGTGCCGACCGTAACGGCCGATCTGGTCATATCCGCATGCTCCACGCGCACCGGGTCTCGCTCGCAGCCCAGGAACATCGCAGCGGCCGCCATCGAGATTGCGGCCCGTCGCGTCAGAGTTCTCATGAGGTCCTCCTGCGCCGGTGTCGCCGGCGCGCAGCTGGTTGAGCAAACCGAAGTCGACTGGTCGTCGCTCCGCGAGCGACGTCCCGTCTCCGCCCCTCGCTTGGGCTTACACGGAACGGAACGCGGAACGGGCCACGCGACTGCGACGCCGCGGCGCGTTGAGGCGGCGGCGGTCAGCGCGTAAGTTCGGGCTGGCCTCGCCAGGCGAGACCCGGACGCTTGTGAGATGAAGGGCCAGCGTATGACGGATGGGTGCGGTCCCGCAGATCGCCAACGGCTCGGCGAGCTCTTCGAGCGCGCGATCGCGCTGCCACGCGCCGCGCGCGCCGCGTTGATCGAACAGCAGAGCGACGAAGTGTTGCGAGCCGAGCTTGCCTCGCTCCTCGCCTCGCATGATGCCGCACCGGATTACCTCGACCGACTCGGCGCAGGCGTACTCCGGCCAGTGCTCCCCACACTCGTTGAAGGCGAGGCACTGAGTCCCGGGCAGGTCATTGGCCGCTACGAGATTCTCGGACTCATCGGCGTTGGCGCGATGGGCGAGGTGTACCGGGCCCGTGATCCGGCGCTCGAGCGGCTCGTCGCGCTGAAGGTTCTGCCACCCTATCTGGGCTCCGACGCCAGCGCCCGCGCGCGGTTGATCCGTGAGGCGAAAACCGCTTCGGCGCTCGATCATCCCAACATCGCCGTGGTCCACGAGATCGGGACCGCCGGGCCGGCACCTAACGACGCGGAGGACGCTCGGCTCTACATCGCGATGGCCTACTACGACGGCGAAACACTCGCCGAGAAGCTCTACCGCGGACCGTTGCCCGTGCGCGAAGCGCTCGACTACGCCATCCAGTTGGTGGACGGGCTGTCGTGTGCACACGGGTCCGGGATCGTGCACCGAGACATCAAACCCGCCAACCTGATTGTGACGACTCGCGGGCAGCTGAAGATTGTGGACTTCGGAATCGCTCGGGGCGCTGGTCCCGCACTCACGCAGGAAGGCACTACCATCGGCACGGTCGCTTACATGAGCCCAGAGCAGACGCGCGGCGAGACGGCCGATCACCGGACCGACCTGTGGTCGGCGGGAGTGGTGCTCTACGAGATGCTCGCGGGCGTTAGGCCGTTCCGCGCTGATGCCGAACAAGCCGTCGTGTACGGCATTCGCCACGACGAACCGCAGTCGCTGAATGTGCTCCGGCCCGATCTTTCGCCGGACCTCGCCCGTACCGTGGCTCGGTGCTTGGCAAAGGATCCCGGCGCGCGCTATGCCAGCGCCAAGGCGCTGCTCGCCGATCTGCGTGCGTTGCGCGATGGTCGTGAGGCGCTCGGCTCGCAGCCGTCGATCGTGGTGCTCCCGTTCACCAACATGACTCCGGACGCGGACGACGAGTACTTGAGTGATGGCCTCACCGAGGAGGTGATCGCGGACCTCTCGCAGGTCCGCTCGCTGCGCGTGATCTCACGCACGTCGGCCATGCGCCTCAAACGCAGCAACCGGGACGTTCGGGCGATCGCCCGCGACCTCGCGGTGCGCTACGTGTTGGAGGGCGCCGTTCGTCGCTCTGGCGATGCCCTGCGCATCACCGTGAGGCTCATCGATTCGCGCCGGGATGAACACATTTGGGCGTGCAAGCTCGATGGCACCATGGATGACGTGTTCGAGCTGCAGGAGCAGGTGGCGCGCGCCGTGGTGGACGCGCTCCGCATCCAGCTCTCGCCGGGCGAGGTGCGAGGGCTGGCAGACCGGCCGATCCCTGACGTGCGAGCGTACGAGTGCTATCTACGGGCACGCTACGAGGCGTGGCGGTTTTCGACCGATGGGCTCGAGCGCGCAAAGCGCTACATCGAGACCGCGCTCACGATGGTCGGCGAGAATGAACTGCTCTACAGCACGCTTGGCCACATCACTGCCATGCATGTGGAAGTGGGAATCGATCTAGGTGGCTCCGCGCTTGATCAAGTCGATCGCCTGACGGAGAAGGTCTTCGCATTGAACCCTGCCTCGGCCCGCGGGAGCTGGCTCAGGAGCTGGGCTGCCTTCTACCACGGCGACATGCGCGGAGCAATCCGCGCCGGCGAGCACGCCCGCACGGTGATGCCCGATGACCCCGATACGCTGATCCTGCTCGGCTACATCTATGGGCACGTCGGCCGGAATACAGAGGCGCGGGCACTGCTGGCGCGTGCCCTCGAGCTCGACCCGCTGACACCGCTGACGCAAGGCGTGCAGGGCTTCGTCCCTGTGCTCGAGGGACGTTTCGTCGAAGCGGTCGAGCCTTATCGTCGGAACGCCGAGATGGATCCCGAGAGTCCCTTCGCAGCCGTCTTCTTCGGCTGGGCGCTTGCATACGCCCGGCGTCTCGACGAGGCCATCGCCGCCCTCGACGTGGCAGCCGCTCGCTTTCCGGAAACCGTCTTCGGATCCTTCGCCCGCTCGCTCGCGCACGCCTTGCGTGGTGAGGCCGATGCTGCCGTGCGCGCGATTACTCCGGCATTCGAGCTCGCCGCGCGGAACAGCGAGATGCTCGCGCGCGAGCTCGCGCACTGCTACGCACTGGCCGGCGAGAACGAGCGCGCGCTGCAGTGGGTCGAGCGCGAGGTGGAGCTGGGCATGTTGAACTACGACTTTCTCGCGGGGCACGATTGGTTCCTCGATGGCCTGCGGAGTGAGCCGCGATTCCAGGCAGTCCTCGAACGCGTGCACGTCGCGAGCGCTGAGCTGGTCGACTGCAGCTAGCCGTCGATCGATGGCGGAGGACACGCGCACGCGCATCACGCAGCTATTGGTGGAACTGCAGGACGGCGATCCGGCGGCGGTGGATGAGCTGTTCGCCCTTCTCTATGAGGAATTACGGGTGATCGCCCACCGACAGCGCCGGCGATGGCGGGGCGACGACACGCTCCAGACGACGGCGCTGATCCATGAGGCCTTCCTCAAGCTGGTTGACCACGAGCGGATCGCCGCCGAGAGTCGCGCTCATTTTCTGGCGATCGCCGCGCGCGCGATGCGTCACATCCTCTGCAACTATGCGCGCGATCGAAGGGCACAGAAGCGTGGCGGTGCCATCGACCACGTCACGATCGACGAGTCGAAGACCAACGCGGCGCCGAGTCACCACTTTTCCGAGCCTATGGAGGTGCTCGTTGCGCTGGACGAGGCGGTGCGGCGGCTGGCGCAGGTCGATGCACGCCAGAGCAAGGTCGTCGAATGCCGATTCTTCGGTGGCCTCACGATCGAGGAAACGGCGGCCGCGCTCGGAGTATCGCCGCGCACTGTCAAGCGAGACTGGGCGATGGCGCAGGCATGGCTGCACCGCGAGATGAACACGCGGTGAACCGCTTGACGCCGTTATGACGAACCTGGCGCCTCTGGAGATCCCGCCGGCCTGTCACCAAGTTGGATGCGCGCCCTCACCCTAACACGTATCCCGATGCGCCCCTCATCCGCGCTCGCGCTCCTCGCCACGGCGGTGTCGTCACTCGCTGCCCAGGCGCCCACGCAACCAGCCGCCACGACTCCCACCTGGGACGTCACACAGGCACGCGGCAAGACGCGCGAGATCGATTTCACGACGAGCGAAGGCACGTGGATGTCCGTCGACATCTCGCCCGACGGCAGTTGGATCGTCTTCGACCTGCTCGGCCACATTTATCGGATGTCCGGCTCCGGTGGGGAAGCAACCGCACTCACGCAATCGAGCGGCGTCGCGCTCAACTATCAGCCCCGCATATCGCCCGACGGGAAGCTGATCGCCTTCATCAGCGACCGGCGCGGCCAGAACAATCTCTGGGTCATGAACGCCGACGGCTCGAACCCGCGGCCCGTGTTCACCGACCTGAACGTCCGGGCGGCGGAGCCTGCGTGGACCGCGGACGGCAACTTCATTGTCGTTAGGCGCTCCACGACGGGTGGGCAGGGCGGCGGTGAGGGGGGTGGCGGCGGACTCTTCATGTACGCGAAGGATGGAGGCAGCGGCATCCCGCTCGTCACGCAGGGACGGCCCGAGTTTCCCTCGCTCTCTCGCGACGGGAAGTATCTCTACTATCAGGTAGCCGTCACCGAAGGCATCGTCTCGGGCAAGAACGACGTCACGCAGGGATCGCGTCAGCTTCGCCGCCTCGAGTTAGGCACCGGTCGCGTGCTCATGGTCACCGAGGGCGCGTCGGAGCAGCAGTACCAGGGCTCGAGCGGCGGTGCCGTGGCGCCACAGGTCTCACCGGACGGACGTTGGCTCGCGTTCGGCCGGCGCATACCTAACGGGACCATCGAGTTCAAGGGACTCGAGTTCGGCCCGCGTACCGCGCTCTGGCTCCGCGATCTCGAGACTGGCACAGAGCGCGTGCTGATGGACCCCGTCGAGGTCGACATGGCCGAGGGCGGGAAGGTGTCGCGCGTGCTGCCAGGGTATGCGTGGACGTCGGACGGCAAATCGATCGTCATCACGCAGGGCGGGAAGATCCGCCGCCTCGATGTGCCTTCGGGTCGCGTGGAAGAGATCCCGTTCACGGCTCGCGTGCATCGCACCATCTCGGAACAGGCGCTCGTTGAGCGCACCGTTCGCGACGACACGCTCGAGGTGAAGTACCTGCGCTGGGCGTCGCGTTCGCCCGACGGCAAGCGGGCAGCATTCGAGGGAGCAGGGAAGCTCTGGGTCACGGACGTGCCTAACGGCACGCCGCGCCGCATCACGCCGGCGTCGTTCACCATGGTCGAGCTCTCGCCGGCCTGGTCGCCCGACGGTCAGTGGATCGCGTTCACCACGTTCGACGACGAGAAGCTCGGCCACGTCTGGAAGGTGCGTTCGACCGGAGGCGAACCAATCCGCCTGACGAAGACCGCCGGCGAATACCTCCAGCCCGCGTGGGCGCCTGACGGAAAGGAGCTCATCGTCACACGCGGTAACGGCGGATTCCTCCGCCAGCACTCGATGTCGAACAACACATGGTACGAGCTGCACCGTCTGACGGCCGACGGTAGCTCCGAACGGCTCGTCACGGACGTGAACCGCCCATTCTCTGCCAGCAGGCCGGGCATGCCGCGCCGTCCGATCGTCCAGGCGACGTACGGGCCTAACGGGAGGATCTACTTCCCCGAGACCCACGGCGCCGAAGCGGCACGGCCGGGCGTGCCGGCGGATCCGTCGGGCACGGACTTCGTCTCGATCAATCGCGACGGCAGCGATCGGAAGGTTCACCTGACGTTTCCGTTCGTCGACGAAGCGACCGTGTCGCCCGATGGACGCTGGATCCTCTACCAGGAAGGCGACAACGCCTACCTGATCCCGTTCCCGCTCGCTGGTACAGGAGAGACCGAACCGCGCATCGAGCACGGCCGGAACAGCCGGTTCCCGGTGAAGCAGCTGTCCCTCGAGGGCGGCCTGTTTCCGCACTGGCGCGACAGCGTGACCGCCGAATTCGCGAGCGGGAATCGCATCATCACGGTGGACACGCGCACGAACAAGGCGGACACGGTCGCCATCACGCTTCGTATTCCGAAGCGCGTGCCGTCAGGCAGCATCGCGCTCACGAACGCGCGTATCATCACGATGGAAAACCGCCAGGTGATTCCTAGCGGCACCGTCGTCGTGCGGAACGGCCGGATCACCTGCCTCGGCACGTGCGACACGCAGGGCGCACAGGTGATCGACGCGACCGGCAAGACGATCATGCCGGGTCTCGTCGACCTGCACGCGCACCACCATCGCGACCACGAAGGCGTGCTGCCGAGAAAGAACTGGGAATCGGCGATCTACATGGCGTACGGCGTGACGACGACGCTCGACAACTCCATGTGGTCGGGTAACGTGTTCCCATCGGCGCAGATGATCGAGGCGGGGATGATGATCGGCCCGCGCACGTACAGCACGGGCGACCCACTCTACGCTGGCGACGCGGCGCGGCAGAACGACCTCTCATCGCTGGCCGTGACCGAGCAGAACGTTAGGCGCCTCCAGTCGTGGGGCGCGGTGACGATGAAGCAGTACTCGCAGCCGCGACGCGACCAGCGGCAGTGGGTGAGTGACGCTGCACGTCGATTCGGCCTGCGCGTCACGGCCGAAGGTGGGGACATCGAGTACAACCTGTCGATGATCATGGACGGCCAGACGGGCTGGGAGCATCCGTGGGGCAACGTCCCGATATATGGCGATGTCGCGAAGTTCTTCGGCAAGGCGCACGCGTTCTACAGCCCGACGTTCATGGTTGCGGGCCCGTCGTCGTGGAACGAGGACTATTGGTACGCCGAGAGCGACGTGTTCAAGGATCCGAAGATGCAGTCATGGCTCCCGTGGCAGATGCTCGTGCCGCAGACACGGCGTCGCATGCTGCGCCCGGCGACTGACTACAGCTTCCCGCTGCTCGCGCGCGGCCTTGCGGACATCATCGCCGAGGGCGGGTTTGGCACGATCGGCTCGCACGGGCAGATGCACGGGATCGGATCGCACTGGGAAGTGTGGATGGCTGCGTCGGGGATGGGGCCAATTGGTGCGCTCGAGGTCGGGACGCTCGATGGCGCGCGCTTCATCGGCATCGAGAAGGAGACGGGGTCGCTCGCGGTCGGAAAGCTCGGCGACATGCTCGTGCTCGACGGCAATCCGCTCGACGACATCCGCCACACGCGCGACATCCGCTACGTCATGAAGGGCGGCGTTCTCTACGACGCCAACACACTCGACGAGGTGTGGCCGGCGAAGACGCCGTTCGGGGCGCACTGGTGGGTTAATCCCGACGCACTCAAGGCGGACAAGAAGTCGATCACGCCGACGGAACGGCCGTAAAGGAGCAACACGAGGAGGAACACGATGAAACCGACGTCGATCTCGCGAGCTGCGCTCGTGGCGGCTCCTCTACTGCTCACATCTTTTTCCCGTGCGCCTGTCGCCGAGAACGACATCTCGGGTGTCGTGACCGGGCCAAAGGGGCCGGAAGCGGGCGTGTGGGTCATCGCGGAAACGAGCGAGCTGCCCACGAAGCTCGTGAAGATCGTCGTCACTGACGATCGCGGGCGCTACGTGCTCCCGGAACTGCCGAAGGCAACCTACGATGTGTGGGTGCGCGGGTATGGCCTCGTGGACTCGCCAAAGCGCCGCGGCAAACCGGGTACGACCATGAACCTCACGGCCGTTCCCGCACCTAACGCTCAGGCAGCGGCGCAGTACTACCCGGCCGGGTACTGGTATTCGCTCATGAAGATCCCGGACAAGAGTGATTTCCCGGGCACCGGCCCCGACGGCAACGGGCTCTCCCCGAGCCTGACGAGTCAGGCCGCGCTGCTCCGCACGCTCAAGTCCGGCACCTGCACCGCCTGCCACCAGCTTGGCACGATCGGCACGCGGCAGTTCCCGCCGTCGTTAGGCAAGTTCTCGTCGTCCGTCGCGGCGTGGGACCGGCGCGTCCAGTCCGGCCAGGCTGGCCCCGCGATGACCGGCACGCTCGACCAGCTTGGCCGCCAGCGCCTGCTCGCCATGTTCGCCGACTGGACCGACCGCATCGCGAACGGCGAAGTGCCACAGGCACCACGGCGTCCGGAGGGCATCGAGCGCAACGTCGTCATCACCGAATGGGACTGGGCCGACCCGAAGGCCTACCTGCACGACGAAGTCTCGACCGACCGCCGGAATCCGACCCTCAACGCGAACGGCAAGCTCTATGGCGCGCTCGAGGTGAGCGCGGACTATCTGCCGGTGCTCGATCCGAAACGGAACGAGACGAGCAAGGTACCGCTGACGGTCCGCGATCCGAACACGCCCGTCGCGAACCCGCCACAGATGATCCAGCGGTCGCCGTACTGGGGTGACGAGGCCATCTGGACGAGCAAGAACAACGTTCACAATCCGATGATGGACGCGCGGGGCCGCGTGTGGATCACGTCTACTGTGCGACCGCCGGACAATCCGGATGTCTGCAAGGCGGCGTCGAATCATCCGTCGGCCAAGCTGTTCCCGCTCGTGAGGTCCGGCCGTCACCTGGCGATGTACGACCCGAAGACGGGGAAGCTCACGCACATCGGTACGTGCTTCAGCACCCACCACCTCATGTTCGCCGAGGACGCGAACAATACGCTGTGGACGAGCGGTGGCGGGCCGGTCGTGGGTTGGCTCAACACGAAGATGTTCGACGAGACCGGCGACGAGGAGAAGTCACAGGGGTGGACGGCGCTCATCCTCGACACGAACGGCAACGGCAAGCGCGACGACTACGTGGAGCCTAACGCGCCGGTCGACCCGACGAAGGACAGGCGGATCAACGCCGGCCTGTACTCGGTGGCGCCGGCACCCGACGGGTCGATCTGGGGAACGTCGTTAGGCCTTCCGGGCGGGATCGTCCGCCTGACGCCGGGCCCGAACCCGCCGGCGACGGCGCTGGCCGAGTATTACGAGCCGCCGTTCAACAACCCGAACGCGCCGGTGCAGGGCTTCTCGCCCCGCGGCGGCGACGTCGATCGAAACGGCGTGATGTGGGTGGCGCTCGCGAGCGGTCACATGGCCAGCTTCGACCGGCGCAAGTGCAAGGGCCCGCTCAACGGACCGACCGCGACGGGGCAGCATTGCCCGGAGGGATGGACGCTGTATCAGGAGCCGCTGCCGCAGTTCAAGGGCGTGACGGACCCGGGCAGCGTGGAGGCGAGCTACTACACGTGGGTCGATCAGTTCGACACGTTCGGGCTCGGGAAGAACACGCCGATCAATACCGGCAACGCGTCCGAAGGTCTGCTCGCGCTCAAGGACGGCAAGTTCGTGATCCTGCGCGTGCCGTACCCGATGGGGTTCTACACGAAATGGATGGATGGGCGGATCGACGACCCTAACGCGGGGTGGAAGGGGAAGGGACTCTGGGCGACGGTGAGCACGCGGGCGCCGTTCCACATGGAGGGCGGGAAGGGGACGACGAGCAAGGTCCTGCACTTCCAGCTGCGGCCGCATCCGCTCGCCCGGTAGACTTCCGTGTTCGGCAAGCCTTTTTCGGGAACAACGATGAAACTGATGCGGACGGAAACAGCCGGATACTGCCTAACGGGATAACGCCTCTCCCAACCGGCTTGGTGTCATTCTGAGCCGTCAGGCGAAGGATCCTCATCCTCCCGGAAGAGGGCCCTCTGTAAGGACAATGAGGATCCCTCGCTTCGCTCGGGATGACAAACGCTCGGCGAGCGCCGGCATCGCTGCCGAGCCGGATCCGGCTGTTTTCAGCTTCTTCCGTTAAATCGGTGTTCCCGAAAAAGGCTTGCTCCGCACCGAAGTCGTACACGGTGCGCGGAGTGATCCGCGTGGACGCCTTGTACCACTTGACAGTCTAGTGCTCGGGGCGACATGCTTCCGGACCACTAGATCGCCTAGCTATCTGCCATGTCGTCCAAATCCCCATCCCTGCTGCAAGGGACGCTCGAGCTCATCGTCCTCCAGCTGCTCCGAGCCGAGCCCACAAACGGGTACGAGCTCGCACAGCGCATTCAGGCCATTTCGCGTGATGTCCTCAGCATCAACGCCGGCTCGCTGTACCCCGCGCTCTATCGCCTCGAGGCGCGGGACCTGATCCGCGCCTCGTGGCAGGAGTCGAAAACAGGACGGCGGGTCAAGGTCTACTCCGTCACCACGGCTGGCCGAAAGGTCCTCGCCGAGCAGCGAGACGAGTGGAGTCGCTTTGCCGGCGCGCTGGCCGCGATACTCGAGGTGCGCTGAGTGAGTGCCGTGGGCCGAGCGCGCAAGTGGGTGCGCGCCGTGGCCATGCGGGGACGCATGGAGCGGGAGATGCGCGAAGAGATGCAGGCGCATCTCACACAAGCCGCCGAGCGCCTCGCCGCGCGCGGCATGTCGGAGCACGACGCGCGATTCGCCGCACGGCGTGAGTTCGGCCAACTGGGCGCGATCGAAGAAGACGCTCGAGAGGCACGCGGTGGCGTGTGGGCGGACAACGCCGCGGCTGACGTCAGGTACGCACTCCGGTATTTCCTGCGAACACCGCTCACGGCAATCACGATCATCCTGACGTTGGCGTTAGGCATCGGCTTCAGCAGCGCCGTGTTCTCGACGCTGACAGGCATTCTCACGCGCCCGGCTCCCGGCGTCCCCGACGATCCAGCCCTGGTCAAGATCCGGGGCATCGTCGGCGCACGTCCCGCCGAGCGGCTGCTGTCGTATCCCGAGCTCTCGGCATACGCGGCGTTGCAGGACAAGTTCGCATCGGTAGTGGGTTGGGCCAGCGCGGCCGTGGTCATCGACGCCGGCGACCGAGATATCGGCGCGTTCACCGCGAGAGCGCAGTTCGTCACGCCGAACTACTTCCGTACGCTCGGCATCCGCCTCGCCGACGGACGCACATTCGCCCAGTCGGGGTTCGCGGAGCTCGCTCCCGCGGAGCTCACCGCAGTCGTCAGCGAAGCGATCGCGACCGAGCGGTTCGGTGGTGCGCGCGGCGCCCTCGGGAAACACGTGAAGGTGAACGATGTCGAGGTGACGATCATCGGTGTTGCTCCACATCGCTTCGCGGGCGTGGTCCAATCGGGAGAAACGCGAATGGTCTGGCTGCCGCTCTCGGCCTGGCCGCCCGTCGCGAACGTGAACGATCGGGCGTTCACGGACGCGAACGCAGCGTCGTTCGATGCCGCCGCGCGCCTGCAGCCCGGTGTCAGCGTATCGGACGCGATGGCGGCCGTGCGGGTCGTCGCGGCGCGAGAGAACGCCACCACGAACGCGCAGGCCACGCCAGCCTCCGCCGCGTCCGCCGACGTCGTGCCATTGCGAGGAATCATCGAGATCGGGCAATACGCGGACGAGATGGGGCCCAGTCAGATCGTCTTCCCGGCGATTGCGCTCCTGATTCTGCTCGTGTGCACGACCACGGTGAGCTCGCTGCTCGTCGGCAAGGCGGTCGGTCGACGTCACGAGATCGGTGTGCGCCTCGCGCTCGGTGCGTCACGATGGCGCGTCATCCGGCAACTGCTGACGGAAGTGTTCATTCTTTCGCTCGTGGGCGGCGCGTTAGGTCTCTGGGTATTCGGTGCGCTGCTGCGACTCGTCGAAGTCCGGAATGACGGGTTCGATGTCTCGCCGAACTGGGCGACCACGGCGTTCATGGTCGTGTACGCGATCGCCACGGCAACACTCGCTGGTCTTTCGCCCGCGCTCCATGCAACGCGTGTCGGCCTCTCCCACGTGCTCAAGGACACCTCCTCGGCCACGACACGCCGGTCGCGCCTGCAGGGCACGTTCGTGATTGCGCAGATCGCGATTGCGCAGCCGCTCATGGTCGTGCTGGCCGCGGTCATCATCAACATCGCTGGCAAGATTCCCCCCGCGAACGTGGTCGGGTTGCGGGAGCGGATTGTCGTCGCGGAGCTCGACGCGTACATCGGCTCCGCGCTGAAGGCGCCGGACAGGATGCCCGCTCTCGTGCAGCGCATTGGTGAATTGCCCGGTGTAGTCAGCGTTCTGCCGGTAGGACGTGGGCAGGGTCGGAGCGCGCTCGAGCTCTCGCAGTCGTCGGCGCCCGGCGACTCCGCGGCGCCTCGGTTCCGATCCGTTGCGTCCGCATATGACGTCCCGCCCGGCTATTTCCGGACGGTCGAGGCGCCGATCGTCCGCGGCCGCGAGTTCGTGGCGAGCGATACGGCGTTGTCCGTGACGCCCGTGATCATCAACGAGCAACTCGCGGCCTCGCTGTTCGGATCGAGCGACCCTATCGGACGGCGCCTAACGCGCGCGTTGCTCGACAATGGCTTGCGCGATCAGCCTCCACGCGAGCTCGAGGTCGTGGGCGTCGTCAGGATGGAGACAGAGACCAACTCGCTCGGATACCCGAGCGATTTCCCTCCGATGTTCGTTCCATATGAACGGCGGCCAGCCGACGGGCGGCTGCTGATTCGGACGGCGGGACCGGCCGAGTCGCTCATTCCGACGGTGATGTCGGTCGTCAGGGCTGAAGCTCGACTCGTCCCCGTTAGGCGGATCGGGACGCTGGGGCAGGGCGATCGCGAGCGGAGAGGCTCACGCATCGAGGTCGCGGGGTCCGTCGCAGGCGGAGGGATGATCGCGCTTCTGCTCGCCGCGATCGGCCTCTACGCGATGGTCGGTCTGGCGGTCGGCCAGCGCCGCCGCGAGATCGGTGTCCGCGTCGCCCTCGGCGCCAACACACGTGATGTCGTCGCGATGTTCTTCAAGGGAGGACTGCGGGTGGCGATGGTCGGCCTTGGACTCGGCCTGCCGCTGAGCGTGGTCGGTCTCGCGATCCTGGCGCAGAAGACGGGGATGGTCTGGATACAGCTGCCGGTTGCCGGCGCGATCGTCACGACGGCCGTGGTGACCGTCGCGGCGCTGGCGAGCTGGCTCCCGGCACGCCGAGCGGCTGGGGTGGACCCGATGGTAGCGTTGCGTCCGGATTGACGCGTGGTTGAGATACGTCCAAATCGGGACCGCCCCGCGGGACGGGCTTGCAGGCGGCCTACCAGAACTTCGAGAACGGCGGACTGCAGAACCACGGACGCTGGGCACGCAGAGGCGCTGCGCGCCGCGCTGAAGCCGCTGAGGTTTTCTTGATGAAAACTCTATCGGGCAGCCATGAACTTGAGCGTCCGGGGGCAGTTTCCAGGAGAACTTCCGGCCGCCCGCGCGGCGAGGTGGACCTTGCGAGCCGTCCAGCGTCCCCAGCGTCGGCGCGCAGCGCCGCCCGCGGCCTCAGCGGTCGTAGTTGTCGTCCGGAATCTCACGCGCTTCGCTAGGCTGAGCTCTCGGTTTGCTCGTTCAGCAAGCGCACCGCTGTCAACGCGTAGATCTGCGCGCATTCGACAATCCGGTCGATCGGCACGAACTCATCGGGTCCGTGCGACACCGTGAGCAGCCCCGGACCATACGCGAACGCCGGCACACCGCGCTCCGCGTAGAATCGAATCTCGAGCAGGCCTGGGCACATCTCGAATCGTGCCGCTCGTCCGGTGATGTCGGCGATGCTCTCCGCGAGCGCGCGACCGAGCGGTCCGTGTTCATCGCTGCCTGACGCGCGCCCCTCCTGGATGACTTCGACGTCGACGCTCACCGGCCCGCGCACGCGGTCGATGGCATCGAACAGTCGCTGCTTTTCGACGTCGAAGTCCTCTTCGGGGTTGATCCGGCGGTCGACCGTGAACCAGCACTCGTCAGGCACGGCGTTGAAGTTCGCGCCGCCTTCCGTGCGCCCGCCGAGCATGAGGATCGAGCGACGCGCGACGTCGGGCGCGATATGGTAGGCAGTCGTGTGGTTCTCCACTTCGTGCTTGAGCTCGACCAGCGCCTGGGCGACGGCGAGCATCCCCTCGAATGCGTTCACACCTTCGTGCTGTCGCCCCACGTGGGCGGTCTTGCCGCGCGTCGTTACGCGCAGCGTGATCGCCCCGCGGTTGGCGTTCCAGACGACGCCACCGGTCGGCTCGGGCGTCAGCATCCCGATGGCGTCGGCACCGAGGACTCCGCGCGCGGCGAGATCGCGCGATCCACGCGGCCCGGCCGTCTCCTCGTCAGGCACGAACACCAACCCGATGCGTCCGTCGTCGAGGGCGCCCAGGTCGCGTAGCGCGCGAGCGGCGTAGATCATGGCGGCGAGGCCGCTCTTCATGTCCGACGAGCCACGGCCGACGATCGTCTTTCCGTGGAGCGCCGGCGTGAATTGATCGCGTCGCTGGGCAGGGACGACATCGTAGTGGCCGCTCCAGTACAGCGTGCGCGTCCCGCGGCCAACGAAGCTGAGGACGCAATCACCTACGGCCCAAGTCTCCTCGAACTCGAGCGCGCGGAGATGTGATTTCAGGAGGGCGATGGCGTCGTGGTAATGGAGACCCGGCGGGTTCTCCGTCGGGATCGCGACGAGCTCACGGGTCAGCTCGACCATCGCGTCGCGGTCCTGCGCGATCGCTTCGGTGAGCGCGTCGTTCAGGCTTGCCATGCGCGTGTTCCGCTACATCGCTTTGGTCGTGTCCCGGGCCGCGTTGCGAACCACCTTCCCGCCCTTCATCACGAACGTCACGCGCTCGAGCTCCGTGACGTCGGCAAGCGGATCGCCGCGCACGGCGATGACATCCGCGAACGCGCCGGGTGCGAGCGCGCCGACCTTGCCCGACCATCCCATCAGGTCCGCCGCGTTCACGGTTGCCATCTGGATCATCTGCATGCTGGTGAGCGGAAGCTGGCGGAGGTAGCCGAACTGTTTCGCGTTTTGCCCGTGCGGATAGACGCCGGCATCTGTTCCGAAGGCGAACTTCACGCCGGCCTTGATCGCGCGGCCCCAGTTCTCGTTCTGGTGGCGGCGCAGCTCGCGTTCCTTGGCGATGATCTTGTCGGGCAGCCCCATCTCGTCCTTCCCGTGGGCGAGAATCCATTCGTCCGTGAGGATGTCGGGCACGAGATAGGTCCCGTGCTGCAGGGCGAGCCTGACGCCTTCCTCGTCGACGAGTCCCGCGTGCTCGACGCTCGCGACACCCGCCTTGATCGCGCGCTTGATGGCTTCGGCGCCGTGAGCATGGGCGGCGACCTTCCGACCCCACATGCGCGCCTCGTCCACGAGCGCGTCGAGCTCCTCCTGCGTGTACTGCGGCCCACCGGCCGATTCTTCCTCCGAAAGGACACCGGCGCCCGCCAGCACCTTGATCAGGTCCGCGCCGTATTTGACGTCGAGGCGCACGCGTTTGCGAATCGCGTCGACGCCGTCGACCGGGCCGCCTAACGTCTGCGAGGAGATGTACGGCGAGAAGCCGTTCATGTCGCCGTGCCCGCCGGTGGCGGAGAGTGGCATGGTCGCCACCTCCATGCGCGGTCCCTCGACGTCGCCGCGCTGAATGGCATTCCGCAGCGCGACGTCCACGAACTCGGGCGCGCCCACGTCTCGCACCGATGTGAAGCCGGCGTCGAGCGTGCGCCTCGCGTTTGTGGGTGCGGTGATCGCGACGTCGATCGGCGACCGGCGGAACAGGCCCTCGTAGTATTCCGTCTGCTGGCTGGTCAGGTGGGTGTGGACGTCGATGAGACCCGGCAACAGCGTTGCGGGCCCGAGGTCAACGACGGTGTACCCGTTAGGGATCGCGAGCTTGGAGCCCACCTGCACGACCGTGTCCGCGTTGATGAGCACGACGGCGTCGTCGATTCGTCTGCCTTCGCCGCGGGGATCGATGAGATGCGCGGCCTTGACCGCGACGCGAGCCGGCGCGGCCTGGCTTGCGGGCGCTGCCGGGTTCTGCGCGAGGAGCGGCGATACTGTCGCGAGCGAGATGAAGGCTAAGATTCGCATGACTGGCAATACTATAGGTTGAAGCAGTGTTCTGCCGGTATCGTACTCCAGCTCCAACGCCGTGACAGTTGCGCCAAAGGCCCTGGTGTTCGACGTGTTCGGCACCGTCGTGGATTGGCGCACGTCGGTGAGCCAGGAAGTCCGCGAGCTGGCCACGCGGAAGGACCTCCGCGTGGACGCCGAAAAGTTCGCCGATGCGTGGCGAGCCGGCTATATGCCGAGCATGAACCGTGTCCGGAGGGGAGAGCTACCCTGGACCAGGCTCGACGACCTGCACCGGATGACGCTCGAACAGATCCTGGCGGACTTCGGCGTGCCGGGTCTCACGGAGGTAGAAAAGGACTTCCTCAACCATGCGTGGCACCGGCTTGAGCCCTGGCCCGACGCGGTGAACGGGCTAACTCGGCTGAAGAAGAAGTTCATCATCGCACCTCTTTCCAACGGCAACATTGCACTCATCACGAACATGGCCAAGCACGCGGCCCTGCCGTGGGACTGCGTGCTCGGCGCGGAGCTCGTGCGGCATTACAAGCCGGATCCTGAGGTCTACCGGTCTGCCGCGGAGCTGCTTGCCCTGAACCCTGGCGAGGTCGTGATGGTGGCGGCGCATGTGCGCGACCTTCGCGCGGCAAAGGCCGAAGGACTGCGCACGGCGTTCGTCGTTAGGCCCGACGAGTTTGGGCCTGATGGGAATCCGGACCTGGCGCCGGACGAATCCGTCGACATCTCGGCGGAGAGCTTCGAGGACCTGGCCAGTCAGCTTGGCGCGTGATCTGGCTGGTGCTGGTACCTCGGTCGTCCCGGCCCGTAAGCGCCGCGTTAGGGCTAGCTTTACGAGCAAGGAGACGCAGAATACGCAGACCGGCATTCGCGCCGGGCGCAGAAGGCCGCGGAAGGGTCCCTCGCTCATCCAATCCACCTCGCACCAGAGCCTTTTGAAAAAGGTGACCGACCTCGGTCAGCTCCCAGCCTCGCGAGGTTGTTCCCCTTCAAAACCGGCTCGTTGAGAGAGGAGGCGGACCCGCACGCGGAGCGTTCTGCGTATTCTGCGTCGCCCGCGCCAGCGGGCGTTCTGCGTATTCTGCGTCTCCTTGCTTTAAAGCATACAGGTCGTGATTCCTGCCTAGCACGACAGCCAACAGCCGGCGCGGAAACTGACGCGACTCCCATGGTGAGAGTCATTGTGACGTCGGCGCGGGTTTCTGCGCGTCGCCAAGGTGACTTTGTACGAAGCCGACGATGCGCCGAGCGGCGTCCACCGCGTTAGGCCTCGTCCACTCGTAGATCACGTGGCCCATGCCGCCATACGTGGCGAGCTGCACCGGGCGATCCAGGCGCCGGAGCGCCGTGAACAGCTTCTGTGCATCGTGATACGCCATGTCCTTGTCGCCATGGATGAGGAGCAGCGGCGTATGAATCCGATCGGCGCGGTAATAGGGCGAGTTCTCCAGGTAACGCATCACGTTCGCCCACGGGTGCGAGCCCATGCGCGCCTGCCCCGCCTCGGACCATCCGATCCAGAACGATCCGCCATTCTCGTCCAAGTAGCCGTACGTCCCGGCGAGGTCGTAGATGCCGCTCACCGCGACCGCCGCGCGGAACAGGTTCGTCCCGCTGATGATCGCGCCCGTACCGTACCCGCCGAACGATTGGCCCGCGATCGCCAGTCGATTGACGTCCACGTAGCCAAGCTCCGCGGCGCGATAGACCTGCGGGAGAAGCTCATCGATCATCTCGTTGAGCGGGTTGCCCGCCTCGCGGTTCGGGCCTAACGGCAGGCTCGCGAGCACGACCGCGTATCCTCTGCTCGTGAACAGCAGCGTGGGGATCGTGAGGTCGCCGCCACCACCGAACACCTCGGCCTGACGCGAGCGGTCGCCGCCAGGGTACATGAGCACCACGGCGGGCAGCCGGTCGCCGCGCTTGGAACCCGGGGGAAGGAGTACCGCGGTCCTCGCCTTGGCGATCGCCCCGTTGTAGCCCGGGATAACCGTCTCGAACACGTCCGCGGTGCCGACGGCTACCGCGTCGAGGCGGTCGTCGGCGTGGGACACGCGTTCCTTAGTGGCGAAGTTGGCCGGGAATCGGTAGACGTTAGGCGGTGTTCGGATATCCTGGTACAGCGCGAAGATCGACTGGTGGGTACTGTCGCCGAACGCATTCGCGAGGCGCGCCCGGCCCTTCCAGAGCACCGTCGGCGCGCCCGACCCCGCGTCGAAGCGCAGGGCAGCCCGCTCGCCACTGGCGACTTCGGTCACGAGCGCAGTGATCGACGCGCCGTCCGGCTGCCAGACCGTGCGCGGGTCTGCGCGGACGAGATCGTCGAAGGTCCAGGCGGAGTCGATCGGAAACCGCGTTGGCGTGCTGCCGTCGAGTGGGATGAGCGCCAGACCGCGCGGCCGTGCGTCCCCGTATCCCTTGTCGTCGATCGGATCCGTCCCGGCCACGACCGCCTTGCCGTCGCGGGTGAACCAGTGCAGCGTCGGCGCCAGCGCACCTAACGATTCGCCGATGCGGCGCGGGGCGCCCGGACCATCCTGGCCGACCGTGACGAGCCAGAGCTGGCCGCCCTTCATGTACACGAGCGCGTCGTCGCTCGGGTGCCAGGCGTAGTTCCGCCCATGATAGTCGCTGAGCAACGGCAAATCCGCGACGACCACTTTCGGCGTGCCACCCGCCGCAGGCACGATGGCGAGGTCGACCGAGCTTTCCTGGCTCGTGATGCCGTGGTCCTTGAACACAGACAGGTAGCTCACCCAGCGGCCCGATGCGGACAGGCGCAGGACCGACGGGCGCGGATTCGCCGTCGCGCTCACGACGAGACGCGCGGCGCCCGTGCGCACATCGACGGCCGTGACCGCGGCGTTGTTTTCCCGATAGTAGAACGTCTGGCGTGGCGTCGACTCTCCAGGCTTCGTGGACTTCGGCTCCTCGCTGCCGCCGCGTAGCACGGTGACCGCCGGCTCGTTGGCGTTAGGCTTCGCGGCCGGTGTCGTGTCGGGCTTGGGGAGCCACGCAGCGTCGCCGGTGTCTGGGGCGGTCGGGACGTAGACGGTGCGACTGTCGGGCGACCACTGTGCTTCGTCACCCGTCCAGAGCTTCGCCTTGATGCGAATGGCGGAAAGCTTCCGCGCACGCCCGGCCGCGACGTCGGCTACCCAGAGCTGCGGCGGTCCATCCTTGTCGGAGTAGAAGGCGACCATCTCGCCGTTAGGCGAGAGACTCGGTCCCCAGCAGCTGCCGCCGGGGCACACTTCGGTCGTCCGCCCCCCGGCGGTCCCGCGGTCCGTGACGTAGACCTTGCCGCCCACGACCGAGCTCGGGGTGCCGGTCGGCTGGAACCGGGTCGAGAGGTTCACGTTGCCGGGGGCCCGCCGGACGACATACGCCAGGCGCCGCCCATCGCGCGAGATCGACAGCGTCGAGCTCCACAGGAACTCACGCACGTCGAAAGCGAGGTCGAAGGGAAGTGCGCCCGGCGGATCCACAGCCGGCCTGACAGGCGTCCGGTCAGGCTGCGACGTCTGCGCAACGCTCGGCTCGGACGCGGCGAAGTTCGCTGCGGCGGCGACGGCGGCGCACACGATTTGACGAAGCCGCCTCGCGATCCTTCTCTGCGTCATTGGTACCGCCTCGGTCGGGTTGATTCCATTCGAGTCACTCCCAAGCTGTCACCGTTCCACGGCTTCGTACAGGCTAGCCTCGTGTGAGGCGGCGACCCGAGCGCTTTGACCCGCGTCCCACTCTGCGGCATAATCTCTGGCCGCGCGCGAAGGCGGCAGCGTGCGCCACCGACCACTCTTCGCAAGGAGCAGCCTCATGGCCTCGATCAGGAACACGGCGAGACAGTTCTTCGACGCATGCGAAACGGGCAAGGGTTGGAACGGGTGCAAGCAGTACTGTCACCCGGCGGCGACATTCGCCGCGCAAGCAGGAGCGCTGGCTGGCGTGGATACCCTGGAGGGATACACCGAGTGGATGAAGGGCATGTTCACCCCGATGCCTGACGGCAACTACGAGATCCGTTCGTTTGCCGTCGACGACGATCGAAATACGGTCACCGCGTACGCAGTCTTCCGCGGAACCCACACGGGCGA